>Ga0307376_10004040_pt1 | contig 13563 bp, 10 predicted proteins | sample TR2MG_FD_202536 | JGI IMG/M metagenome (GOLD analysis project Ga0307376, IMG submission 202536) | Soil microbial communities from Risofladan, Vaasa, Finland - TR-2 | ecosystem: Environmental > Terrestrial > Soil > Coastal area > Acid sulfate soil | place: Finland: Risofladan, Vaasa | collected...
TGAAGGCGATGCGGCCGGACGACGAGAGCACGGCCGCGTCGTCGAGTCGTGCGAGCACCGGGTTCCTGAAGGCCGCGACGAAGACATCGTTGACCAGATCGCGGTAGAGCCTCCCCCCGCTGCCGTGCCCGAGCAGGATGCGGTCGCCATGGTCGTCAGTCATCGAGACCCCGGAATCTGTAGCGAGCGGCGCAGGCGCCCTCGCTGCTCACCATACAGGCGCCGACCGGCTCCTGCGGCGTGCAGCGCCGCCCGAAGAGGGCGCAGTCCGTCGGGTCGGTGACGCCGCGCAAGACCTCGCCGCAGCGGCACCCGACCGGCTCGAATGATTCCCCGGTATCCACGAGGAACCGCAGCGCCGCATCGTGGTCGGCGAACTCGGCGCGCAGACCCAGACCGGAGCCGGGGATCACGCCCAGGCCGCGCCAGTCCGCATCGCGCGGCTCGTAGACCCGCTGCATCAGGTCCCGCGCCACCGTGTTGCCCCATGGCTGCACGGCCCTCGTGTACTGATTCTCGACGGCCGGCGTGGTCTGGCGCGCCAGCATGAGGAGCGCCTCCAGGATGTCGCCCGGTTCGAAGCCGGCGACCACGCCAGCGACTCCATAGTCCGCGGCCAGAAAGTCGAAGCACGCGGAACCAGTGATCACGCTCACATGCCCTGGCAGCAGGAACCCGGCGATCGGCGTCTCACCCAGGTCGAGCAAAGCCCTGAGCGCGGGCGGCATGGTCTTGTGCACCGCGAGGACCGAGAAGTTGCGCACGCCCCGTCGGCGTGCCTCCAGGATGGAGGCGGCCGTCGTGGGCGCGGTGGTCTCGAAGCCGATGCCGACGAAGACCACCTCACGCGACGGCTGGGCGGCGGCCAGCTCCACGGCGTCGCGCGCCGAGTAGACCACGCGCACGTCGGCCCCGGCAGCGCGCGCGGCGGCCAGGGAGGTGCACGAAGCCGGCACCCGGATGAGGTCGCCAAACGTTGCCACCGTGACTTCAGGCAAGCCGCAGAGCGCGATCACCGCGTCGAGATCGTGCATCGCGGTCACGCACACCGGACACCCGGGCCCGGAGACGAGACGAACGTCCGGCGGCAGGAGGTCGCGCAGCCCGTAGCGCGCGATGGCCATGGTGTGGGTGCCGCAGACTTCCATGAACGTGCTGCCGGCGCCGACCTCGGCGGCGAGGTCGGCGGCGAGGCGAAGCAGTGCCTCAGCCCTCATCGTCGTCCGGACGATCCGACAAGTCCCCGAGCTCGGCCAGCAGGGCGAGCGTCTCGCGGGCCTCATGCTCGGCGAGGACGTTGATCGCGTAGCCCGCGTGCACGAGCACCCAGTCCCCCACGCCCGCGTCCGGCACCAGGGCCAAGCTGGCGCGCTGTTCCAGGCCTTCAGCAGCGATCGTCGCCATCTGGCCGTCGATGGAGAGGACGCGCATGGGAAGAGCGAGGCACATGCCTGGTCCGATCTGCCGGGGCCGTCGTCTAGAGCTCGCCGCGCCGTCTGAGCGCAGTATAGCCCGCCACCGCAGCCTGCCCCAGAGAGACCCCGCCGTCATTGACCGGGACGAGGCCCCCGCTGATGACGCGAAAGCCCTCCCCTTGCAGGGTGTCCTCACAGAGCTCGGCGAGAAGCCGGTTCTGGAAGACGCCGCCGCTCAGCGCCACGACCGCCAGACCGTTCGAGGCGCGCACCCCGCGGCACAAGTCCGCCACCAATGCCTCCAGCGTCGCGTGCAGGCGACCCCCGACCACGCCTGCGGGCCGCCCGGCCTCCAAATCAGTGAGGACACCGTCGAGCAAGGGCGCCAGGCGAACGACGGCCGGCCGGGCGCCGACCCCGCGGCCGTTCTCCTCGACGTGGTCGGACGCCGGCAGAATCGGCGCGGCGGCGGCCACACGGGGGTCTCCTTCGAGGACGTACTCGTAGGGCATCGAGCCCCGCCGCGAGCGCATCTCCAGTTCAATGGCCGCCTGTCCCTCGTAGCTGACTGCGAGGCGTACGCCGGCGAGCGCCGCGACCGCGTCGAAGAGCCGACCGCAGCTCGTCGTGAGGGGGGCGTTGGTGCGAGTCTCCACCTGTCTCACCAGCGCCGCGATGGCCTCCTCGTCAGGCTGATCCTCCAGGAAACAGGTGTTGGAGCGCAGCAGCGACGTCGCGCGCTCGAGACCGGCTTGACCGAGCGTGACGAACGACCAGCCGAGTGCGGTGCGCCAAGGTCTGCGGATAGCCAGGGCGCCACCGGGAAGCGGCAGCTCCTCGAGATGGGCGACTCGCCGGTAGCCCGCGAGGTCGCACACCAGCACTTCGCCGCCCCAGAGCACGCCGTCGTCGCCGTACCCGAGACCGTCCATGCTCACGCCGATCACGGGACTCTCCAGTCCCGCTTCCACCATCGTCGCAGCCACGTGGGCGTGATGGTGCTGCACCGCCACCTTCTCGTCGGGCAGCGCCAGCGCGTACTTGGTCCCGAGGTATTCCGGGTGCAGATCGTGAGCTACCACCTCGGGGTCGATGCGGAAGAGCTGTCGATAGGCCCGAATGCCCTCCTCGAAGCTCTCCAGCGTCTCCAGGTTCTCGAGGTCGCCGATGTGGTGGCTGAGGAAAGCGTTGGCGTCGCGCGTCAGGCAGAACGTGTTCTTGAGCTCAGCGCCGCAGGCAAGCACCTGGGGGAGGGGCCGCGGGAGGGGCACGGGGAAAGGAGCGTAGCCCCGGGCCCGGCGCAAGAGCCGCGGCTGCCCGCCGCGCACCTGGACGACCGAGTCGTCACAGCGCGCGGCGATCGCTCGATCATGCATCAGGTACGCGTCGGCGACGCCGTCAAGGCGGCAGATCTCGTCCCGATCCATGACCATCGGCTCATCCGCCAGATTGCCGCTGGTCATGACGAGGGGGCGCGCGGACTCTCGCAGCAACAGGATGTGGAGCGGCGTGTAGGGCAGCATGACTCCGAGGTACCGCTGGCCGACGGCGACCTCGGGATCGATGGTCGCCGCTGGTCCCGGGCCGGCTGCCGCCATCGACGGGCCGGCCCCGGCTGGGTCACCGACCTCCGGTCCCAGCTCCCCGGCGAGCCCGATGTCCCGCCATTCGAGGAGCACGATCGGGTGCTCCGGCGACACCAGGAGTTCCTCCTCCGGCGCCGTCACACGGCAGTGCCGGCGCAACTCGTCGACACCGGACACCATCACGGCCAACGGCTTGTGGGGGCGTCGCTTGCGCGACTTCAGGCGCCCCACGGCGTCGCCGTCGGTGGCATCGCAGGCGAGATGGAAGCCGCCGAGGCCTTCGACGGCAACGATCGCGCCACCGCGCAGCAGGGCGGCAGCCTCACGGACGGGCGCGGCCGGATCCTCGGGCGCGCCAAACGCTCGCACCACGAGTGCGCCGTCCTGAGCGCGGCTCAGCAACTCAGTCCGCGGGCCGCACACCGGGCATGCGGTGGGCTCGGCATGGAAGCGGCGGTCGAGCGGATCCAAGTACTCACGGCGGCACGCGGGACACATCGGGAAGCGCCGCATCGTCGTGCGCCCTCGGTCGTAGGGCAGGTCCTCGATGATGGTGAAACGGGGGCCACAGTTGGTGCAGTTGGTGAAGGGGTAAGCGTAGCGCCGGTCGTGCCGGTCGAGCAACTCCCGGCGGCAATCGTCGCAGGTCGCGATGTCCGGCGACACGAGCTGATACTCCCCGGTCGCGGCGGCGCTCTCGAAGATCGCGAAGCCGGTGACGCCCTCCGGCTCCGCCGGCCCGCGCGTGAGGACGGCGATGTGCGACCGTGGCGGCGCCTCACCCGGCAAGGCGGCCACGAAGGCCTCGACTTCGTCTTCGGGGCCCTCGATGTGGATCTCCACGCCGGCGGACGTATTGCGCACCCAGCCGGCGAGGCCGTGGCGTTGGGCCAGCGAATAGACGAACGGCCGAAAGCCGACGCCCTGCACCACACCGCGCGCCCGAAGTCGCGCCGCGACCGTCCGCGAGGATGGGGAGAGGCTGCGCCGTCTCTTGCGTTCACCAGACGGGAGGATGGAGGAGAGTCGCAATCTGTCGCTCCCGGTCACGTCGTCGACTCGTCAACCACAGACGCCTGTGACCGGGACCCCTCTCTGAAGGTGGTGTCGAGGAGAGCCAGGATCTCTCCGCGCATCTCGTCCACGAGCTCCGGCATCGCGTCCTGAAGCTCCGGACTGAGGTGGTCGCTGAACGTGAGGTTGTCGCTGATCTCCACGGCGAGGACGTGGATGTCCTCGTCGCGCGGCACGTGGCCGCCCAGCTGCCGGCCGAGCTCCATGGCGGTGGCGAAATTCGCGTCGTGCACGTTGTTCAGGTGCATGGTCTCGCGCAGCGCGTCGCCGTCGAATCGATACCAGTCGCCGGGACGCCCCTCACGAGTCTTGATCGAATCCAGGACGATGAGGCGGTCGAACCCTTCGACCACCTCGAGCAGCTCGAGCCCCCCAGCGCAGCACTCCTCGCGGATGGTGAGCCCCGGGACCGGCCCCAGCCTCCGGCTGAGGTGCTGGGCGACGCGGATGCCGACGGCGTCGTCGCCCAAGATCGGGTTGCCCATGCCGAGGAGCAGTGTCGTCACGGCCGGTGCCCCGTCGAACGAGGCGCCGGCCGGCCTGGAGTCCCGGCTAGCAGCCGCGGCGGAACTCATGCGTCACCTCGCCGCCGCGACGCACGCGCACCCTGAGCGGCATCTGACCAGGCATGCTGTGCGTCGCGCAGCTGTAGCACGGGTCAAAGGCGCGGAAGGCCATCTCGATCATGTTGAGGATCCCCTGATCGGGGTCGGTTCCCGGTTCGATCAGCGTCTCGGCGACCTTCCGGGTGACCATCTGGATCGGCGCGTTGTTGTTGGTTGTCCCGACGATCAGGTTGGCGCTGGTGCAGATGGCGTTCGCGTCGCACGTGTAGTGGTGGGTCAGCGTGCCGCGCATGGCCTCCACGATCCCGATGCCCTCCCCGGTGACCCGCTGCGGGATCACGCGGAACTGATCGCCGATGATCTCCGGATCGTCGCAGTACATCTGCAGGGTCTCCGCGTTCTGCACCATCTCCACGAGCCGGGCCCAGTGCTGCGCCAGCAGCAGCCGGCTCGGGTGCGCGCCGAGGGTGGCGAACATCTCCTCGAACGCCTCCTGGGCCCTAGGCGTCGCCATGCGATCCGCCACGTTGAGACGAGCCAGGGGCGTCGCACAGTAGATCGAGGTGTCGATGCCCTCCTTGAAGCCTTTCCAGCCGCGCTGCTTGAGATACGGGAACTTGAGGTACGTCCACGGCTCCACGTGCTCCGCCACGTACTCGGCGTAGTCCCCGGCTTCGTAGCGATGCAGCTCCTTGCCCTCGAAGTCGACGACGCGCACCTGCCCGTCGTAGAAGTCCGGAGCGTTGTTCCCGTCGACGAGACCCATGTTGTGGACGTCGAGCGTGTAGGGGCCGTTGGCGATGACGTCGAGATACGTCGGGTTCGCGAGCACGATGTCGCGGAAGAGTTGCAGCGAGAACTGCGTGAACTCCAACAGATCCGCCACCATCGGCCTGATCTCCAGGAGCTCCTCCAGCTTGAGCCCCTTGGCGACGCCGCCGGGGATGCACCAGATGTCCTGCGTGGAGCGACCGCCGATGATGCGCTGGATCTCCTGCGCCTTGGAGCGCGAGGCGATCACGGCTCCGCCGATCTCGAGGCCGACCTTGGCCACCACGCCAAGGACGTTGCGGATGGCGGGGTCCGCGTCGGGCCCGAGCACGAAGTCGGGCGCCGCCAGGGCGTAGAAGTGGGCGATGTGGCTGTGGATGTAGTGGGCGTTGTAGTACATGCGGCGCAGCTTCACGGCCAGCGGCGCGACCTCCCCGCCGAAGCAGCCGTCCACGGCCTTGGCGCTCGCCATGTGGTGGCTGGCCGGGCAGACCCCGCAGATACGCGTGACCAGGCGCGGCAACTCTTCGATCGGCCGCCCCACGACGAAGCGCTCGAAGCCGCGCAGCTCGGGGATCTGGAAGTAGCAGTCCTCCACGGCCCCGTCGTCGTCCAGGAAGATCTCGATCTTGCCGTGGCCCTCGAGCCTGGTGATGGGGTCGATGCTGATCTTCCTGCTCATTGCCGGACGCTCCTTTGCAGCAGTGAGGCCGGCATGCCGAAACGATAGGCGAAGCCGACGAAGTCAGGCAGGCCGTCGACGATGCGCTCGATCTCGGCCGGATCGGTGCTGTCGATCACCGAGACGACGGCCGAGAGCAGCTTCGCACCCTGATCGACGACGCCTGGAAGCGGTCCGTAGCAGCCGCGACAAGGGATACCGCTCGATGGACACCGCGCCCCGCAGCCGGACCGCGTCGCGGGGCCGGCGCATAGGATCCCTTGCTCGAGCAGGCAGGCCTCGGGGTCGATCATGATCTGCCAGGGCCGGTAGAAGTGCTTGATCCGTTTCTCGCTCTTGACGCGGGCGCAGTCCTCGCACAGGGCCCTGTCCGACGCGCCAACCACGGAGCCGACCGCCGGCAGGTCGCCGGCCACCACGGCCTGCAGAACGGCCTTGACCTGGTCGGCGGCCGGCGGACAACCAGGGACGTAGTAGTCGACCGGCACGATGTCGTCCAGCTTGTAAACGTGCTTGTAGAAGCCGGGGATCGTCAGCGTGCTGCCGTTGACGCCGCTCTCCGGCAGCGGCAACGTCTTGTTGCCCCTCTCGATGGTCGGGTTGTGAAGGTACGCCGTACTCAGAATCTCATCGCGCGACGTCAGGTTGGCGAGCCCCGGGATGCCCCCGAGGTGGGCGCACGAGCCGAACGCTACGAGCAGCTTACTCTTGGCGCGCAGCAGCTTGGCGAGGTGCTCGTTCTCCGAGTTGCGCACCGCCCCGTTGAAGATGGTGAGGTCGAGCTCGCCGTCCTCCATCGCCTCGATGTCGGCGTACTTGCCGTCCACGGCTATGGGCCAGAGGCGGATGTCGGCCGCGGCGGCGACGTCGAGGATGAACTCGTCGGTGTCGAGGACGGCGACGTCGCAGCCGCCACAAGCCGCGGCCCAGTAGAGGGCGATCTGCAGTTTGTCACTGGCCACGGGTCACCTCTCTCCTGCGTCGCCGGCGAGCGCCATCTTCACCGGGCTCGGACCCAGCTCCCGGAGACGCTCGGTCATGTCGTCGACGATGTCGGCGAAGCGCTTGCCCTCGCTGGCGCTGACCCACTCGAGGCGCACGCGCTCCTCCTCGATGCCGAAGTCGGCGAGCATGCGCTTGAGCAGCGGCATGCGCCGCATCGTCTTGTAGTTGCCCTCAGAATAGTGGCAGTCGCCTGGGTGGCAGCCGCAGACGAGCACACCGTCGGCGCCGTCGGCGAGCGCCTTGATGACGAAGGTCGGGTCTATGCGCGCCGAGCACATCACGCGGATCACGCGGATGTTCGGCGCGTAGTGGATACGACTGGTGCCGGCGAGGTCGGCCCCGGAGTACGAGCACCAGTTGCAGAGGAAGCCGACGATCTTCGGTTCGAACGTCATCCCAGCACCCCCGCTATCTCGGCGAAGATCTGCGCGTCGGTGAAGTGCCTGGCCTTGATCGCCGCCGATGGGCAGGTGGCGACGCAGGCGCCGCACGCTTTGCACAACGCGCTGATCACGTGGCTGCGGCGCTCGGCCGCATCGAACTCGATGGCGGAGTACGGACAGATCTCGTTGCACACGCGGCAGCCCGAGCAGCGGTCCTCGTCCACCTCGGCGAACATGGCGTCGATCTCGAGCTTGCCCTTGGAGATCTTGCCGAGGATCCGGCCTGCCGCGGCGCGAGCCTGCGCGACCGAGTCCGGGATGTCCTTGGGCGCCTGGCAGGCGCCGGCGATGTAGACCCCGTCGGTCGTGGTCGCCACCGGGTCAAGCTTGGGATGGCTTTCAATGAACCACCCGTCCTTGTCCTGGCTGATGTTGACGAGATGCGCGACCGATTCCGCGTCCTCGCGCGGCTCCATGCCGACCATGAGGATGATGAGATCGGCGGGCAGCTCGATAGTCTCCCCGGAGAGCTGCTCGTCGACGGTGATGAGCATCTCGCAGTCGTCGCCGGGGTCAGCTCGCCTGACCACCGGATGCTCGCCCTTGCCGTACATGAGGAACAGCGTCTTGACCTCAGCGCTGCGGCGGTAGAAGTCCTCACAGCCCTTGCCGAACGCGTGCATGTCCACGTACACGTCGGAGACGTAGCTGGCAGGCAGAGCGGACTTGACCTCGTGCGCGTACTTGAGCGCGGTCATGCAGCAGACGCGGGAGCAGTAGCCGTTGAACTCCTCGCTGCGACTGCCGACGCAGTGGACCACCGCGACGTACTGAGGCAGACCCCCCTCCTTGGTCTCGATCCGTCCCGCACGGAGCATACGCTCGAACTCGAAAGACGTGACGACGTTCGGCAGCTTGCCGTACCCGAAGTGAGTCGCGCGCGCCGCGTCGAACTCGCGATACCCCGTGCAGACGATGACACTGCCGACGTCGACCTGCCGCTCCTCCTCGGCACCGTCCGGCCCGTGAACGGCGATCGTCGCCTTGAAGTTGCCGACGAATCCGTCCAAGCGCTTCAGCTCGCTGTTCACCATCACGTCGACGTCCGGGTGTTCGACGACCCGAGTGATCCGGTCGGTGAGCATGTCGCGCGCCGAGTCCAGGTAAGGGGCCGTGAGATCGACGCGGCCGACGTTGCCGCCGAGGCCCGGCTGGCGCTCGACGAGGTAGACGAGCTCGCCTGCGTCGGCGAGCTCAAGGGCGGCCGTCGTACCGGCGATGCCGCCGCCGATGACCAGGGTGTTGGGGCACATGTCGACGGTGAGCCGCTCGAGAGGTTCATGGTGCGCGACCCGGAGGACCGCCGCGCGCACCAGGTCTTCGGCCTTCTCCGTCGCCGCGACCGCATCGTCGTGCACCCAGCTGCACTGCTCGCGGATGTTGGCCATCTCGACCAGATACGGGTTGAGGCCGGCCGTCTCGGCAGCGCGACGGAACGTGGGCTCGTGCATGCGCGGGCTGCAGGCGGCGACCACCACGCGCTCGAGCCCGTGGTCGGCGATGTCCTGGGCGATCATCTCCTGCCCAGGGTTGGAACACATGTACTTGTAGGAGCGCGACACCGCGACACCGGGCATGGACGACGCGGCTTCAGCGACGGCGTCGCAGTCGACCATCTTGGCGATGTTGGTGCCGCAGTTGCAGATGAACACGCCCGTTCGCGGCTCAGCCATTAAGCCCACCTCCTCAGGCCGCGCGGAGCGGCGTGGCCGGTTCGGCGCCTCGGCGCGCCGCTTCGTCGCCCTGGCGCGAGCGCGCCAGGGCGATCGCCCGGACGTGGGCCAGGTAGATGGCCAGCGGGCGGTACGCCAGGTGCGACCACTTGCTGAAGGGCACCTCGAGGGCGAGCATCGGGACGACCAGCGAGAGGTGCACGATATAGGTCACGTTGGCGGCCACGTCGAGACCGCTGCGGTGCAGGATGTGCTGCAGGATCCCGGTCAGCGCTACCACCAGGATCAGAACGAGGAAGATCCAATCGGACTCGTGCGAGTGCTGGTACTGCGGCGCCGACTTCTTCGTACGGTTGCGGAGAAAGAGGATCGTGGAGACGACGAGTCCGGCGGTCGCGAGATAGCCAAGCACGTGGACTCTCCAGTCGATGCTCGGCCCGCTCGCCATCTCGGCGAGGAAGAACATGATCAGCACGAGCATCACCACGTAGCTGAGCATGAGCGCGAGGTGAGTCACCCACGGGGCTTTGCGATCACACTGGCTGTAGCGGATCTGCGTGAGGAAGTGGGCGGGCAGCATCCAGAGACTGCGGACATAGCCGCCCAAGCTCGTCCGCAGTGTCTTGTCTCGGCCCATGGTGAACCACCACATGCGAGTCGCGTTGCTGAGCAGGAGCACCAGCAGCACGACGGCGAGCGCCCAGTCGAAGATGTGGATGGCCGAGCTGGGCAGGAAGGCGTTGGGCCCGTCGTAGTCTGCGAGACTGCCTTGTGACAGCCCGAACAGCGAGAAGGCGATCGCCGTGATCACCGCCACCAGAATGATGGCGCCCAACTCCCAGCGCCACGAGCGGTAGAAGAGGCGTGAGATGCCCGTCCAGTCGTAGCGCGACGTGAGCCAGCGCCGCAGGCTCATCATCGTCTCGCCCGGCTCGGCATCGCGCGGGCACTGATCCGAGCACTCGCCGCAGTAGTAGCACAGCCACGGGTCGAGGTCCCCCTCGAGCTTCTCCTCGAGGCCCAACTGCAGGTTGCGCATCGGTTTGCGCGGGAAGACGTATGGGTCCTGCGAGAAGGGGCACACCGCGGAACAGTTGCCGCAGTGGTAGCACTTCATCACGTCCTCGGCCCCGTAGGGCTCGAGCTCCTCGATCAGCTTGGGGTTGGCCCTGATCGCCATCGCCACCTCCTAAGACGCTGGGACGAGGTTCTTTGCGCGAGCCTCGATGTCGGAAAGACTCAGGCTCGCGAGACTCTGGAGTCCGCGCCCGGTCATGGCGCCCTCGAGGGCCCGTGCGGCCACCGCCGACGCTTGGGCCACGGTGTCGGGGATGTCCTTTGGCCCCTGGCAGACGCCCGCCACGTACACGCCGCCGCGCTCGGTGCCCGTGGGATCGCCGTTGTAGTCGGCCTCTGTGAACCATCCGTACTCGTCCCGAGGCACGCCGAGCATGCGCGCGAGCTCGTCCGATCGTTCCGCGGGGACGAGCCCGACGGCCAGCAGCACCATGTCGACGGGGAATTCCACGACGCTGTCACTCAGGATGTCCTCGCCCTTGATGACCATTTGGCCAGCATGGTCGGTCACCGTCGCCGACCGGCCACGGACGATGAAGGTGCCCTCATCCTGGATGCGTTCGAAGAAGGCTTCATAGCCCTTCCCGAAGGCGCGCATGTCGATGTAGAACTCGTAGCAGGCGGCGTCCGGCAGCTTCTCCTTCACGAGGTGCGCGAACTTGAGGGAGTACATGCAGCAGACGCGCGAGCAGTAGGCGTTGTAGTTCGCGTCCCGCGAACCGACACAGTGGATGATGGCGACGCTCTTCGGCGACTCCCCTTCGGGGTCCAACACCCACTCGTCGACCTTCTTGCGCTTGTTGTGCCGGAGGGACTTGGTGACGATCCTCCCGCCTGTGGGACCAGAGGCGTTGGTCAGGCGTTCGAACTCGAGGGCGGTCAGTACGTTGGGCTGTACGCCATAGCCGTAGCGCTCGAGCCGCGAGGCGTCGAGCACCTCGTAACCCGTCGCCACGATGACGCTGCCCACCTCCAGCTGCAGTACCTCGCCACGGGCATCGAGGTCGATGCACTCCTTGGGACACTTCTTGGCGCATGCGCCGCACTTCTGCCCGTTGGTCTGCACGAACGTGCAGGACGCCTCATCCACGATGTAGGCGTTCGGCACTGCCTGGGGGAAGGGGATGTAGATCGCCTTGCGGTCGGCGATTCCAGCATCGAACTCGCTCGGCACCTTCACCGGACACACATCGCTGCAGATCCCGCAGGCGACGCAGGCGTCCTCCTTGACGCGCCGAGCGTGGCGCAGCACCGTCGCTCGATACGCCCCGGCGACACCGCTGATCGACTCCACCTCAGAGTAGCTGAGCAACTCGATCATTGGGTGCTGGCCGACGGCGACCATCTTGGGCGTCAAGATGCAGGCGGCGCAGTCGAGGGTGGGAAAGGTCTTGTCGAACATCGCCATGTGGCCGCCGATCGTGCCGGTGCGCTCAACAAGATAGACCCTCTTGCCCCCGTCGGCGATCTCGAGCGCTGCCTGGATACCGGCGATGCCTCCCCCGATCACGAGCGTGGCCGGGTTCCACTTCGTGTCCATCGGCCGCGCCGCGAGCGTGAACGGGACGCCGTAGACCGCGCAGGCGGCGATGGCCTTGGCGCGCTCCGTGGCGCCGTCGCCGCTCACGCCGTGCTCGCGGAACGATGCGAGCCGTACTTCGTCAGGCTCGCGCCCAGCCAAAGACATGGCTCGCGTGAAGGCCGGCTTGAAGAACCCCGGCGAGTCGCCGGCGATGACGATCCTGTCCAGCTCGTCGGCGGCGATCTCGTCGGCCATCGCCTCCGGATCGATGCGCGGCAGAAGGCCGAGTGAACGCACGGACTCGACCAGCGGCAGGTTCGCCATATAGTGACCCACCGCCTCAAGATTGGCGCCGTCGCCGGTCTCGACGCCGACCCGGCAGATGTAGACCCCGATCCTCATCAGCTCCTCCATCACCGCGGTCGCAGCCCGGGTGGTCCCGAGGAACGCCGCCGTCGTCCGTCCGCACGCCCTGCTGATCGATACTATCCACACCCTACTTCGCGTCAAGTGATTCCGCGCACAAATGGGGTGAACACCCTAGACGCGGCCACCAGAGTACGCTCGCACCCGTCCCTGGCGGCCACCCCCTGAGCCTGCGGGACCACCGTAGCGAGCCTGTGAGGTATTGCCTGGGCCATTCCGGGGAGATATCGTGATGGAGGTCACATGCGTGGTCGTCTAGGGTGGGTATCCTAGCGCTGCCTCGGAAGAGGTCACCGAGGCAGCCATCCGCTGGAGGGGCGGTCTTGAACCTGCAATCGACGCTTCGCTATCTGGACCCGTTTCGCGGACGAGCCGCTCGTCGTCGCATCAGCGAGGACGAGCGCGCCACCCTTCGCATGATCAACCAGAAGGTGGCGGCCAAGCAGTCGCTGAACGACCTCGCCGACTTCCTGTTCGAGCGCACACGCGAGCTCATCCCTTGCGACCGCATCGGGCTGGCGTTCGTGGACGAGAGCGAACGGCGCCTCGTTGCTCACTATGCGCGCGCCAACTACCAGCCGCTGCGGCTGACAAAGGGCTACGTCGCCGACCTTGGAGGCGGCTCGCTCGAGCACGTGATCAAGAGCGGCGAGCCGCGCATCATCGACGACCTCGAGGCCCACGCGCGGGAGAACCCGACCAGCCACGCGTCCGGACTGCTCGTACGCGAGGGCGTCCGCTCGAGCCTCACCTGTCCACTCGTCGTCGAGGGCCGCGTCGTCGGCTTTCTGTTCCGGGACGCCTGCCGCCCGGAAGCGTTTGACAGCCACCACGTGCAGCTCGAGATGGCGATCTCGGAGCGTCTCAGCCAGGCAGTGGAGAAAGCCTGGCGCATCGAGCAACTCACCGCCGCGAACCACGCCTACCTCGAGATGCTCGCGTTCGTCAGCCACGAGATCAAGAATCCGATCGCCTCGCTGGTCACCGATTCGCGCCTGCTGGCCGACGGCTATCTCGGGCCGCTCGAACCGCCGCAGGTCGAGAAGATGGAGCGAGTGATCGCGAAGGGGCAGTACCTGCTCGACCTCGTCCAGGACTACCTCGACCTGGCGAGGATCGACGGCGGTGGGCTGGAGCTGTCGAGTCGCGAGGACGTGGACGTCGTCGAGGAGGTCATCACGCCCTCGGTCGAGCTGGTACGGCCCCAGATCGACCAGGCGGGCATGCGCCTCCAGCTAGGTCTGCCTCCCGGACAGGTGACAGCGGAGTGCGATCCGTCGCTCATCCGAATCGTGCTGGTCAACCTCCTCGGCAACGCCGCGA
>Ga0307376_10004043_pt1 | contig 13556 bp, 18 predicted proteins | sample TR2MG_FD_202536 | JGI IMG/M metagenome (GOLD analysis project Ga0307376, IMG submission 202536) | Soil microbial communities from Risofladan, Vaasa, Finland - TR-2 | ecosystem: Environmental > Terrestrial > Soil > Coastal area > Acid sulfate soil | place: Finland: Risofladan, Vaasa | collected...
GCGGAAGGTGTCCTGAGCGACGAGGGGGAGATAGAGAAAGAGATGTCCAAGGTGATCGAGGAAGCGGTCGCCGCCGCGGAAGCTGTTCCCGCACCGAGCAGGAAGGACGTCTTTGAGCATACCTACGCCGAGATGCCTCCCTATCTCAAATGGCAGATGGGTCCAGGAGGCGAGCGTCAATGATGATGAACATGGTGCAGGCCATCAATACCGCCCTGCGTATGGAGATGGAGCGCGACCCTTCGGTGGTCATCCTGGGCGAGGATGTGGGTGTGGACGGCGGAGTTTTCCGATTGACGGAAGGCCTTTTGGATAGGTTCGGAGCGGACAGGGTCATCGACACACCCTTGGCGGAAGCGGGCATCTCCGGCGTCGCCATCGGCATGGCCCTGAACGGTCTGCGACCAATAGCGGAGATGCAGTTCATGGGCTTCTCCTATCTCGCGCTCAATCAGATGATCAACCATGCCGCCCGCATGCGCAATCGGACCCGGGGCAGGATGACCATTCCCCTGGTCCTGCGCATGCCCTATGGGGCGGGGGTCAAGGCTCTGGAGCACCACTCGGAGAGCACCGAGGCGCTCTACGCGCAGATCCCGGGACTGAAGGTGGTCGTTCCCTCCACCCCCTTAGAGGCCAAGGGGCTGTTGACCGCCTCCATCAGAGACCCGGACCCGGTGGTGTTCCTGGAACCGACACGGTCCTATCGCATGCTCAAGGAAGAGGTGCCTGACGGAGAGTACCTTCTGCCATTGGGAAAGGCCAGGGTGGTGCAGGAGGGGGACGATGTCACCATGATAGGATGGGGGGCCATGATGCCTTTGATCCAAAAGGCGGTCGATAAGGTCAAGGTCTCGGTGGAGGTCATCGACATGAGGACGCTCTCACCCATGGATATCGAGACCGTCCTGAACTCGGTCAAACGCACTGGACGGGCGGTGGTGGTGCATGAAGCGCCTCGCACCTGCGGGCTGGGGGCGGAGATCGCCGCCCGCATCTACGAGGGGGCGATCTTGTCCATGGAGGCACCGGTGGAGAGGGTGACCGCTCCGGACATCACCATACCCTTGCCGAAAGGCGAGGACCACTACTACATCAACGAACGAATGATAATCGAGGGCATAGAACGTACGATGAGCTTCTAGGTGATCAGCATGGCAATCGAATTCAAGTTCCCGGACCTGGGCGAGGGGATCGCCGAGGGAGAGGTCAAGAAGTGGCTGGTAAAGGAGGGAGACATGGTCAGTAAGGACCAGTCGCTGGCGGAGATAGAGACCGACAAAGCGGTGGTTGAAATGCCCTCCCCGGCCGCGGGTAAGATACTGAACCTCCATCACAGAGAAGGTGAGATGGTCAAGGTCGGTGAAGTGCTGGCGGTCATCGGCGAAGAAGGAGAGATCGTGCCGACCCGGCCTACTGCATCGAAGGTGGCGGACGATAATACGAAGGAGGATAGACCTCCCTCGGTCTCTGTCGTCGGCGATCTTCCCCTGGAAGAGATGGTGGTCTCCTCCGCGCCTGCGAAGCGGAGCAGCCGGGACGTATCGGCCATGCCATCGGTAAGGAAGATCGCCAAGGGGAAGGATATCGACCTGACGCAGATTATCCCGAGCGGAGCACACGGACAGGTGTTGGAGAAAGACCTCGAAGGGAAAAACGAGAGACCGAAGACCGTGCCCAAGTTCGATATTTACGGTTATATCGAGAGGATACCGATCAGGGGGATCAGACGCACCACGGCCAAACGCATGAAGGAATCACAACAGATCGTGGCCGCGGTCACCAGCATGGAACAGGTGGACGTGACCCGTTTGGTGGATCTGCGGAACCTGGTGAAGGTCCCCGCCAAAGAAAGGATGGGCGTCAACTTGACCTATATACCTTTCATCATCAAGGCGGTGGTGCAGGCATTGAAGGCGCATCCTATGCTGAACTCGATGATCGATGAAGAGCGAGAGGAGATCATCGTCAAGAAGTACTACAACATCGGCGTGGCCGTGGCCATTGACGACGGCCTCATGGTACCGGTGATCAAGGCCGCGGACCTGAAGAGCCTGAAGGAACTGGCCGAGGAAGTGTCGGCCCTCGCCAAGAGCGCTCAGGAGCGGAAGGTGGACCTGGCGGACCTCAAGGGCGGGACGTTCAGCATCACCAACTATGGCGTGTTCGGAGGGACGTACGGGACTCCGATAATCAACTATCCCGAGACGGCCATACTGGGGATAGGGCGGATCATGGACGCGGCGCTCGTGATCGAGGGCGCGGTCCAGGCGCGCAAGGTGCTGCCGCTATCGCTCACTTTCGATCACCGGGCCTACGACGGCGCGGTGGCGGCCAAGTTCCTCAAGGAACTGACCTATTTACTGGAGAACCCCGAGCTGCTGCTGGTGATGGACTAACGGCCATACGTCCAATCTTCATTTCCGAAACGTTCCCGGGCGATCAGCTCCGCCCGGGCCATCTCGTCCGTTGTCAGATCGCCCACGTACCACTGTTTGTTGATGATGAAGGCGTTGGCCATGGCGGCGATGACGTAGTCCCATGGAACCTTCTTCTGCTCACGAACGCTGGTGACCCTCTCGGTAGAATCAGCGATCCCGTGCGCGTCCAGTTTTTCCGGGAGGACCTTCAGCACTGAGAACATTCTTACCCGATCGATATCGTAAAGCAGTGTCCCGTGCTGCGAGAATATGCCCTGACGTCTTGATTGGGCGCTGCCACTGATCTTCTTTCCGTTGACCAGGACATCGTTTATTGGCTCGAAGGACGCATCGATGCCGATCAGCTTGAGGGCATTGACCAACCAACCGCCTATCTCACGATAGGCCTCATTGATGTCCTTGGGCATCATGTCCTCGGGGCACACGACACTATAGGTTATCTCTTTGCCATTGTCGTGAAATACCGCGCCTCCGCCGGTGCTTCGGCGTACCACCTGAACGCCCAGACGATCACACTGCTCCATGTCCACCACCTCCTCCAGGTCCTGGAAGCGACCGATGCTGACGGCTGACGGGTCCCAACCATAGAAGCGTATGGTCGGACCGGCGACCCTGTAAGCGACCGCTTCCGCGATGGCCTCGTCCAAGGCCATGTTCATGGATGGCGTGTTCGTCTCATAGCGCAGCATTCTCCATCTCTTTCTCAACATCTTAATCCCCTCAGTAGATACACAAGGTCGCCGGGAGCGAACCCCACCACTCGATAATCGTGCTCCTCCAGGAAGCTGGTGATGGCGGTCTCCGCATCCTCCATCTTCCAGGCGGAATTTTCCATCAAGTATGATTCCAGCTTGGCCAACCCTTCTTCTGGATAGAAGAAGAAGTCCCCTCTAAGTCGAAGGTCCTTTACTTCCTTCCCTTGGCAATCGACCACAAGGACCAAGGTCTTTCCGCCAGGAACCCTGACCCTTCTTTCCAAACACCTCACCCCTTGGCCCAGGCCACGAGCTTTCCCATGTCCACCTGGCCGCATATGGCCTTCCCAGTTATCTCATTATAGAAGGCCGGGACGCCCAGGTCGCCTCCGCAGGCCGGGGCGATGGAATCGGCCAACGAACGCATTAAGGTGGCGTTCTCCTCGTTATGCCAGACCTCGAGCCTCTCCAGCTTGATCCCGCTCTCCGCTTCGAACTGGTCCACCATCGGCGCAAGCTTGCGGCAATGAGGGCACTCCTTCCCGTGGAACCAGATCAATCTCTTTTCGCTCATTCAACATCCCTCTTTATGAAAAGACCGCACCAGCATTCCCCCGTCTCCTTGAAGACCGGCTGCTTCAGGAAATTGCACGGGCATATGAGATTGAGGTCGATCTGTCGGTCACCAGTGGTGATCCGGCAAGGGCAGTAACGCTGCCCCTTGTTCTTATGATTCTCCAGCACCCCTTTTGATAGTAGCTCGATCTCGTCGGTCTTATCCGTCAATCGTATCGTTGGGTTCTGGTCGGAGAACTGCTTCCAGGCGGTCACCACGTTCTGTTTGGTGTCGATGATCGAGTGGTCCTTTCCAATGATCTCCATCGCCTCGTTGATGTCTGACAGTACGAAGGCGTTCTTGGCACCACACGTAGGACACACTTCAGGGGCCTTGTTCCCCAGGTGTATGTCGTTGCAGACGTGACATCTCCAAAGTTTTTTCATGCTACCCCTCTTTAATATACGGTCGGTCACGAATATATATGATTAGAGGTCACCAACCATCTCGATGGACCCTCTCCTCGTCATAGCGGTCAAGTGGTCTCTTCTCTTCGTCCGGGTGTCCTATGGGAACGAGGGCGAAGGGGATGACGTTCTCCGGCAATCCTAGCAACTGCCTCAGACCGCGCACGCGCTCCTCGATGGGGTATATGCCTAGCCATACAGCACCCAGGTTGAGCTCTACGGCCATTATAAGCATGTTCTCCACCGCCGCTGAACAATCCTGTACCCAGAAGCCAGGATATTTCTCCAATGTCGGATCGCCGCAGATCAGCACCGCTACCGAGCTCTGCTTGAGCATCTGCGCGTAGGGATGCACCTCCATGATGCCTTGCATCAGTCGCCTGTCACGCACGACCACGAAGTGCCACGGTCGTTCGTTCCCGGCTGAAGGAGCGGCCATACCAGCCTCCAGTAGCATTCTCACGTCCTTTTCTTCCACATCCTGCGTTGTGTAACGCCGGATGCTGCGGCGATCGAGAATAGGATCGTTCCTCATCACCATAGTCATGCGGGCCCGGCGGACATATATTTATCGAGGAGGTGCGAAAAGTGGATATTGAACTTCCCACTACACTCAATTATGTCGGGCATCGAGGATCTGATCTATTCCACGACCTTGCTGTTCTTCATTTTCGATCCGTTCGCCACCGTACCGTTGTTCATATCCATGACCAAGGGTCAGAGTGAACAGGAACAGGCGTCCAGCGCCAACAAGGCGGTGCTGGTGGCTGGTATATTGTTCGTCATCTTCGCCCTCATCGGCACTGAGCTTCTGGGAATGTTCAGTATCACCACCGATGCTTTCCGCATCGCCGGCGGCATCGTCCTGCTCCTCATGGCCATGGAGATCATTTTCTCCTTGACCCTGAGTAAGAACGAGAATCCCAGTGTCGCCTGGGTGATAATAGCCACCCCCATACTGAGCGGTCCGGGAGTGATAACCACCGCCATACTGCTGGTGCACCTATATGGCCAATTTACAGTTCTTATCGCCGGAGTGATCGGTCTGGCCATCACCTGGGGCGTCATGAGGAACTCCCTGCTGATCTCAAAGAAGGTGGGCAACAATGCTATAGAGATATTCTCCAAGATCATCGGGCTCCTATTGGCGGCCATCGCCGTGGAGTTCATAATGAGGGGGGCGGTGGACTACGTCCTGAACAATCTGGACGCTGCCTTCCTGCTTCCTCTTCTCTGAAACGACCATGCAAAGTATTTTATCCGTCGTGCACAAACGGTGAATAAGGTGAGTAGTTGAACAATTGCAAGAAGTGCGACACCGGCCTGGATGTCTTTCAGATCGACGAGACCCCCAAGCTCATGGTGAAAGGCAGGGAGGTCGGTATAAATGACCTCGATGGGATCATGAAGGATGTTCATGAGCTTGACCTGCCCGAAGAACACGTGGGCGGGGAACTGCTGGAGCACGTCAAGCGCAAGGATTACATACCCCCTTCTATGGAAAAGGATTACTTGCAAGCCTTACTTCAAGAGTTCAAACGCCGCTTCGGTTGAACCAGTAAAACATATAATTTGTAGAACCGGAACCTGTGGGGAAATCAGATGAACACTGCCATTGAAAGTAAAGACCTGGACCTCAGATTAGATATCGACGCCGCCCACCTGAAGATGCTTGATATGTCCGTGCATCTTTTGGGATACTTAAACTCATTCAGGGCCATATCGGAATTGCCGGAATATTTAGGGAGAAGGCGGGTGCGCTACGCCCTGGTCCTGATCATGCTGGACGAACTAGCATCACTAATGGAACTGATGAAGGAATGCGAACGTGGCATCACCGAGCACATGACCGAGGTGTTCATCGAGGGTTACCACTCCCCGCAGCGTCATCAGGAAGGAGTGGAGCATGTACTGGAGGAGATAAGCAAATCGGAGATACTGTTCCTCAAGGTGAAGAAGCACTTGGGTCGTGAACCCTCACCCATTGATTTTGACATCTTCAAGGGATTGTTCCGTCGCTCCGGCGGAAACCTTTTCCCCCTGGTCGAAAAGACCTTGCGTTACGACTGGAACAAAGGAAATGATGAATCGGATATGCCCTCGGAGGATGAGTTGGACATGCTCTTCATCGCCATTGAGCTAAACGTACGCGGAGCGGCGGAGTTCAGTTACGAATGGGCCTTGGCCAATGAGTTGGAGGTCAACTTTCGATTGGATACGCGTTATTACAAGAACGGCATCGATCAGCGCAAGGAAAAGGGTTATTGGGTCACCGAGGCTTTATTTCCCTGAGGAGGGAAGATGAATGAACGATATCAGGGACGTGAGCGACGAACTCTTCTCCGACCTATTGCGAAAGGAGAAGAAGTTCATCGTGTTGGAGTTCTGGTCTCCGGGATGCTCCGTTTGCAAGGACGTAGAACCGGAACTGGTCAAGGCGAAGAAGGACCTGGGGGCAGACACGATGTTCATGAGGGTGAACACCGACCATAACAATAAGCTCGCGACCAAATACCATGTGACCGGCACCCCTACCTTTCTCTTCTTCTGCAAGGGCCAGAAGGTGGGTGGTACCATCGGATACGTCAATGCCACCGTACTGCGTAACACCGTCAAGGACCTGATCAGGCATTCGATATCCTGTCCTCCGGGGAAACGCCCTAGCTACGAGATGGACGGTTACGGTTAAGCATTTTTATTTATGACGGTGTTAATCACCATCTCATGTGGCGACCACTGTCGATCGAGTCGTGGAAGGCGCGGGGGCGGTCCGATCTGAGCGCGGTCTTCCCGGCGGTCAATGACATCATAAGGTCAGTGCGGGAGGACGGCGACCTTTCCGTCATACAACTGACGGCTCGATTCGATAAGGTGGAATTAAACGAATTGGAGGTCAGCAGGGAGGAGATCGAGGAGGCCTATCGTAAGATCGACGATGAGCTGCTCTCCGCCCTAAAGTTCGCTCAGGAACGTATCGAACGGTATCACCGCCGACAGAGACCTGACGATGTCACTCTCACAAAGGAGGAGGGGGCGTCCCTGGGATGGAAATACTCTCCCCTGGATACCGTAGGGGTGTACATACCTGGTGGCAGGGCCTCCTATCCGAGCACCGCCCTGATGTGCGCCGTACCGGCCAAGGTGGCCGGGGTCAGAAGCGTGGTTGCCTGCACACCCCCGCCGGTGCATCCCTTGACCTTAGTGGCCTTGGACCTGGCCGGGACCGACCGCATATTCAAATGCGGTGGCGCTCAGGCCATAGCGGCCATGGCCTTGGGGACGGGGACAGTTCCCAAGGTGCAGAAGATCGTCGGTCCTGGGAACATCTATGTCACTGCGGCGAAAGTGCTTCTGCGTCAGGAAGTGGAGATGGACTTCCCCGCCGGGCCCAGCGAGATAGCCATATTGGCCGACGAAAGCGCTCGCCCGGAGAACGTGGCCGCTGACATATTGGCACAGGCGGAGCACGACCCCCATTCAGCATGCGCCTTGGTCACCAACGTCCCGGAACTACCGGGCAAGGTCTGGCAGATCATGGAGGACCGGATGGCGACAAGCCCACGCCAGGAGATAATGGCATCCTCGCTGAAGAACAGCGGCTACATATTGGTTGATGGAATGAAAGAGGGAGTGGAGGCCTGCGACCAGCTGGCTCCGGAGCACCTTTCTCTGCAGGTGAAGGACCCGCTGAGACTGCTGCCGTTGGTGCACAACGCCGGTGCGATATTCCTAGGGCACGACTCCCCGGTGGCCTGCGGCGATTACACCACAGGCACTGACCACGTGCTGCCCACCGCCGGGAACGCTGCTGTACACTCAGGTCTAGACGTGCTGCATTTCATGAAACGCTCATCGGTGCAGTTCCTTGACAAGGAAATGTTAAAAAAACTGGCTCCCGCCACCGTCAAATTGGCAGAGACGGAAGGTCTGACGGCACACGCCGATTCGGTGCGCGTCAGGTTGAAAAAGTGAGGGCGGCCGATCAGACCATCTTCTTTCCGGCCTCGTAGTTGGCGCTCTGGTTCCACACCTCGGCGACCTGCAGGGACCAGACCCCAGTTGCCTTCATCCCCATTTTCTCCAGGGCGGCGTTCATGCCATCGAATATCGGTCCGGATGTGATGAACTCCTTGGGCTTGGCCTTGATCTCGAAGGAGGTCGTCTGGCTACCGGCCAAGATAGAGGCCATCTCCCCGTTGGCCTTCATGTTCTCCAGGTTCGTTCCAGTGCGCTTCATTAGGATCGCGCCGACGATTATGGTGTCCGGCGACGCGGCCTTGAGGCTGCCCACCTGTATGGCGTGGACATGGCCTTCCTTGGACTTCGTAGCTAGAATCCTGATAGACTTGTCATCGTTCAGTACCTTCATTACTTCCTCGGGTATCGCAACCATGTGATTCACCTAGGCATCAATGTGTTTGAGATGTTATAAATCATTGCACCAGAAACATGACCAAAGAACAGCTGGCCCATATTTATTAGCCAGTATCGTTCTATGATAAGTATGACCTATCGAGTTATTACAATGACCTTGATGATGGCATGAAGCCTCGTTCTTTCAATGATACTATGGCTTGGCGCACCGCGGACCCTGTCTTGACCTCCACCAGAACCGACATGTCGTTCTCCCGGGCCAAACGCAGGTAGCGGGGACAATCCATGGTGCCGGTGAAGGGCAGTTGGTGATCGCTCTTTCCATCATAATCGTGAAAGTGCATGTGCCACACCTTATCCAGGTGCTTGATCATGAATCCCTCCTCCAGGTGGCCGGAGCGGGCATCGTGCCCGATGTCCCAGCATAGGCCAACCGAGGGAAGGGGCAGAACCGATTCGACCGCCTCGCGCATGTACGGCAGCGAGAAATGACCGGTGTTCTCCAGGCATATCTTGATCCCCAGATCGCTGGCCATCGAGGATAGGCGCGTCATGGAATCTTTCAGAGCGACCTTGTACTCCTCCAGATACCTATCGTAGACCCATACCTTGCGGTCAGGCAGGGTGAAGTACACCCCAGGATTCAGGTGCATGTTCAGAAGCCATACATCGTTCTTCGCCGCCCACAGCAATGTCTCCTCACATCGGGCGAGATGGCCCTGCCTGACAGATAGGTGCAGGGAACCTAGGTCCAGCTCGTCATGCAGATGCATGCTGAACCGCAATCCGCCGTCCGCCGCCTCTCTCATCACCCGGGCATCGAGGTTCTCAGGGAAGGAGTATGGCATGTTCATATTGAGTTCCAGAAAATCCAATCCCAGTTCCCGGCACAGCTCAAGATTCGGCCTCAGTTCCTGATGCTCGATCAATGCTGGCATTCCGAAAAGATGCATCAATGACCTTCAGGCCTCGAATAGTAGATAAAACGAACGACGTCACTCTAGACGAAGGAGGTAGCGCCTTTCCTGTCTGACCTCTTCCTGGCCGTGATATCGTTTGTGAACGCACCTTTCCCAATTCCTAATTACTTTCAGTCCAGGAAATAGCGATCCTATTTCCCCCGGAAGGAAATAATGACAGACGATGCCGTTCCCTCTTTCGTAGGTGCGCTCCTCTATCTCGGTGCCCTTCCCGCAGCGCATGTCCCCCTCGCCGAAGACGTTGATGTATATGCTCCCCCCTTGGGTCATAACACGGACCATCTCCTGGGCGGCCTTGCGTCTTTCTTCTTGAATAAGGTGTCCGAGCACGTGGGATGCGGAAACGAAAGGGAACGAACCGTCCTTGAAAGGCAGAGCGGTGACGTTCCCCTGTATTAAAGGCAACGAGTGCCAGCGGCGGCAGGAGATCAGAGCCTGCCGGGAGAAGTCAAGACCTATAGGAACGGCGTCCAGCGAGAACGCGCTCAATCCTTTGCCATTCCCTACGCCCAATTCCAGCACCGACCCTTCGGTGGGCAGGAAAGCCTCCGGTTCACCCTTCCATGGGCGATCGTCTCCGGCGTACAACCGGTCCCAGCTATCCCTGGTGTTCATTCTTTGCTTAGCTCCAGATGATAGTAGTTCTCATCGTCGTAGCCGCTCTTCACCTTGAACCCAGGGAAATATCGAGGGGCCTCGTTCATAGGAATGCGTTCATGGAACGGAGGTCCATGCTCCGTGGGCCTAGCTTGCCAGTCAACGATGGTAAGACGCCCGTCAGACCTAAGCACCCGTCTTATTTCCGAAGCAAGCTTTCCCTTATCGTTCACCTCGTGAAAGACGTTCAGCATGACCACGCGGTCCAGGGACGAGTCTGGCAAGGGTATCGTCGGCAGTTCGGCCTTGACCGATGTGATCCTGTCCGAACCGCCATCCCTTTCTCGAAGGGCGTCGAGCATCTCCTCCTGTACGTCGAGGGCGATGACCTTGACCCCGGCGTTGGCCAAGGGAATGGAGAGGTAGCCTACGCCTGCGCCCAGGTCTGCCACGATCTCGTTCGGGGATAGCTTCATGCGCTCTATGATGATCCCTACCGGCTGTCTTTTAACGCGGCTTTCGTCGACCAGCCGGTGCTTCTCTGAGGCGGGGAACTGACTAGGCCTTTGGTTCATACGATGAACATTCAACAGGAAATATTTCAATCATCCTCGGAAGTGGGGGCGGCCTTGCGCACCTTCTTCAGCTCCGTGCCGCTCGCCTTCTTTAACTTACCCGCGTCCAATGCCCATCGGAAGTTCTCCAGTTCCGTTTTGGCTATGAGCACTTTATCTCCAGCCTTATAACTGACTCCTGAGGTCCATTCCTTGAAGTTGGAAACGGCCTTGTAAATATCGGCCACCTCCACACCTTGGGCGAACTTCTCCCTTCCCTTCATCTCTGAATAGGTGCCGTTGAACACGTACAACTTGCCGTCCCGCAGTTCCCCCACCTTATTGCACACCGCATCCAGCATGTAACGGTCGTGGGTAACGAGGATCATTGAGCCCGTGTACTCGCGGAGCGCCTGCTCCACCGCCTCCTTGCTTGGAATGTCCAAATAGTTGGAAGGTTCGTCCAGAATGAGCAGGTTCTTGTGCTGGGCCAGTAGGATCGCCAATGCCAATCGCGCCCTCTCCCCCCCGGACAGAGTGCTGATCGGCCGTTCCACGTCCTTGCCGATCAGGTTCAACCGGGCCAATATTGCCCGGGCCTCGATGGCCTGCTGTCCCAAGGTCTTCTTCATCTGCTGTTCGGCGGTAAATTCCGGGTCCAGCAGTTCATGTTCCTGGGCGTAGTATCCCACCTTGACACCCGGCGACACGTACAGCTCGCCCAGGTAAGGCAGCTTGGACTGCAGTGCCTTCATCAGCGTGGTCTTCCCGGACCCGTTGGGACCGAATATTCCCAGCTTGTTCCCCTTTTCCAGCTCCAGGTTCAGCTTGTCCAGGACCTTCCTGTTCCCTCTGGCCACCTCCAGGTCCTTGGCGATGATTACGTTCTTACCGGATTTTCCCAGGGCGTAGATGCGCACCTGGAGGTCCGCTTCCTGAGGGGGCGGTTCAGGCACCTCGATGCGATCGGCCATCTTCTCCCTGGTCTTGTGTATCGATTTGTACTTGTACTTGTTATGAAGCTCCTCGGCGATGCGTTCCTGGCGCCCCTTCTCCCTGACCGCCTTATCGTGTGCCTGCATGAGGCGCTCCCGGTCCAGGGCCTTCTTCTCCATGAACAGTGAATAATTGCCGGAGTAATGGGTCAGCTTACCGTTCTCCAGTTCTATGATGCGAGTGGCGACATTGTCCAGGAAGTATCGGTCGTGAGATATGATGATGACCGCACCTTTCAGCTTTAGAAGCTGGTCCTCCAACCATTCCACGGTCTCGATGTCCAGATGGCTAGTGGGTTCGTCCAGGAATATCAGGTCGGACTGCTCTGCCAGAGCCAGTGTCCGCGAGAGCATGACCTTGGTGCGTTCTCCCCCGCTTAGTTCGCCCATCATCCCCTTGGACTTTTCCTCGAGCCCGAAGCCTTCCAGAATGTCCATGGCCTTGCCCTTGGTCCTCTGCGGTGAAAGCCTCGCCAGCTCCTCTTGTATTACGGCATATTCATGAGAGATGGAATTCCAATCCGTATCGGAATCCCCGCCCGATGCCATGATAGCGTCTATCTCCTCCGCCCGCTTGCGCAGGGGAGACTCCTCCTCCCTCAGCACCGCCACCGTTGAATCTATGGTAGCGGAATGATCGACTTCCACGAATTGGGAGAGCTGGCATATCTTGTTGGTCCTTAATGAAAGGGTACCTACATCGGGCTTTAGCTGCCCCATTAGAAGCTTGATGAGGGTGGTCTTGCCGGCGCCGTTGCGACCTACGAGGCCTATGCGATCTCCGAGCTCGATCTGGATATCGACCTCCTTGAGGACCTCCTTAGGACCGAATGCCTTGCCCACCCCTTCCGCCTTGAGGAGCATGCCAAGGCTATCGTCCCTTTGACTTTATGGTTTTCCCTCATAGAGTGATCATCATGTCATCCTTTGACACCGTCAATTTTCCCGGATAGCGTAGTTCGATGTCCTCGCGGTCCGCGAGGGTGGGATATTTGAAGGCATCGAAGTGAGTGAGCACCAACCGCTTTGCTCCGGACTCCTCCTTTATGTGGAGGGCGTCCTCCGGTGTGAGATGTGGCCAGAGGTCGCTGCTCTCTCCGGTACGGAAGGCGCTCTCCGTGATCAGCAGATCGACGTTCCTGGCGAGCTCGATGGTGTTCTTACAGGGACCCGTATCGGTACAGAAGGCGATGGACCTCCCGTCCAGTTCCAAACGGTAGCCTAGGCAGGGTGTTGAGTGGAAAAGAAGGCGGGAATGAAAGGTGAATGGACGGTCATGCATCCCTTCCTTTACTTCCAACGTCTCGATGTTGTAAGGCAGCAGCCCCATCGGGACGGTGTATGGCTCTCGTAAAAGTTCGTGAAGCGCATCGTAGGTGCCGATGAGGCCCACCATGGTAACCTTGTTCTTGAAACGGAATCGGACCAGTTGGTGCAGTCCGATCAGGTGGTCCAGATGATGATGCGAGAGCATGATGACCGTGGGTTTGGAAAGGTCCGCGTAACGGTCCAGCTTATGCAGCCCGCCCCCGGCGTCAAGGACCACGTTGAAATCTTTGCTACGTATCAATATGCTCAGGGTGTTCCCCGTGTCCGTATCATACCAGCCGTTTGTCCCCATGAATATGATGTCCACTTGACCACCGCTAATGCTATGTCGGTCAAGGGCATAAGAATCATTCGGCAGAGTAACGGCAAAGTTATTATGAGACCAGGTGCCCTTCACGGGGTGATGATCGATGATGCTGCAGTTCTATTAACACAGATTCTGGAAGAGCTCAGGCTGCAGAACCAGTATCTTTACGACATTCGCACGCGGGTAAATGCTCTGGAAAATTCGTTGAAAAGCGAGAGCTGTGGCGTGGTCAAGGTTATCGAGAGCTTGCCTTCAAAGGGG
>Ga0307376_10004047_pt1 | contig 13550 bp, 7 predicted proteins | sample TR2MG_FD_202536 | JGI IMG/M metagenome (GOLD analysis project Ga0307376, IMG submission 202536) | Soil microbial communities from Risofladan, Vaasa, Finland - TR-2 | ecosystem: Environmental > Terrestrial > Soil > Coastal area > Acid sulfate soil | place: Finland: Risofladan, Vaasa | collected...
GAAGATACCTTATGCATCATAAACCTCCTTATGCATCATAAACCTCCTTATTCAACAGAATCTACCTCTTCAAAATGAAGCTTGATATCTTCAAGATCTGCTTCATCTAAGACCTCACAATAAACATCATTCTCTTTCTTTTTCAATAATCCTCGGGTATCCTTCATTTTATTCGGCAGCAATACCATGCAATTAAGAATTTCAGGACTGTCCGTAGAGGAATATGCCTTTGAAGTCTTAACAAAAACCGTTCCATCGATATCCCTGAAACATTCCCCGGTATTAACATCACGAAAAGGCTTTGCCTTCATACAAATCCTTTATTTAAATAAAGAAAATATCCGTTTAGGATTAAAAGTGTCGAGAATTTCTGCACTCTTACTTGGGTATTTCTTATCATAGCCATTATACCATTCAAATTCTTTATTCGTTCCTAAATAGTAAGGCGTTCCATTACGTATCTCGAAATTACCTGCCTTAGGAGTATGCGTGTTCATACCTAAATAACGGGTCTTGATGTAATAATGATTAGTATTGGCTTTCGTTAAAAACCCGCTGGAAAACTCCCTGTCCGGTGCAGTACCTTGTAAATGAACCCGCAAAGGTATATGTCGTAAATCCCCATAGGGAGCAGGCCATTTTGTGGCCTTATCAGGACCTATATACGATGTACGGGAAAAAGTAAGATCTATTTTCTTACAATAGTCCTTAATTTCCTCAGAATGTAGTGCTTCCACATAAATGTCCAGAGCCAATTGAGTGTATATCCAGTATGAATAGCCCTCTAAATAACAATAGTTCTCACAAACCTTCTCTAATTGACCTAAAATACTCTGCTCATGATCCTTGCTTAATTCAAATAAATCAATAAGAGCCCACTGACGAATAACAAGATTACAAGGAGCAGAGATAGAGGCCATTATCACCCATACATTATTCTTTAAACTTTTCAATTCATTAGCACTTGCACGCTTCCCCTGTTTGAATTTTGTTATTAAAGCATCCTGAAAAACTGCAAGAGATGTTCCATATTCGAAGTTCATAAAAGTAACTCCTTTTAAACAGGAAGCATTTCCACAATATTTGTAGTTTTGAATGTCCTATCAGGAAGAAGCTCTTTTATCTGCTTTTTCCTGAACCTCACAACAAGGTCATTAATAAAATCAAAATCATAAGCTCCAGCCATAGGATTATTGGGATGACTTACAGGACTTAACCGCACTAAAGCATTAGGAAAATTCTCCGGTGAGCCCAACTCATCATCCGATTGATTGAATAATTCAAATACAGGACCAGAAAACACATGGTCCTCTACCTGATGTGTGTCTTTATTATAAAATTTTATTTTTATACCATGACTGTAATCACTCAAGAAATTTATATATTCATTAAAATGCCAGGTAATATTCCATCCCTGACCATCATCACATAAATAGGGAAATACATAAATATCATCGAAAACTCTCGAACGATCCCTGTCAATGACCTCAGTAATAAATGTATTACTTATTCTGTATGAGAAAACCATTTCAGCATTAACATATTCATTAATAGTCCCTGCAACATCCATGATATCTCCTACAGATATTAAGGACTCTTTAGGACTTCCCCTCCAGGAAAGAAAACGCCCTTCAAAATGGAAATCATGTGGATACGTAAATACGGGTCCGCTTTGAATACTTAAAATAAAAACCCCTACAGGATACCCGGGTATCCAGAAACCTCCACTATCTAAATCTTCCTGGGTTACTGTATGACTATCAGAATAGGATGCTAAAGGATATGCATCCAGCTCAACTCGTCCGGTTGTGGGATTCAAGGAAATAACATTCCAGGAAGTGCCGTCTATGCTAACCTCGAAACCTCCTAATATGGGCAACGCCGGGAATCTAATGGTTTCATCATTATAGGAATAATCAAAAGTTTCAGGTAAATATATTACAGTAGGGGGTTCCTGATTAGAAGGAGTATATGCCGTATAAGTATATTGGGCCTCCCCAGTAGATTCCAGTTCCCTTAATATGAAATTATTCCTGAGCAGCTCAGTTGGAACCCTTAAATTAGGTATACCTCTATACAATCCTGGAATGGTTACGAGTTCCTCTTCCGTGACAACTGTATCAAAGAGTTCCCAGGGAGAGCACTCTTGTAATGGATTTAAAGTATCTTCTCCCATTCGAAGCTTGAAATGAATACTCGAGGATTCACATATAGGACTCAAAGGTACGGACTCATCACCTTCAGGAAACTCTTTAAGCAAAAGAGCCGAATACATTAAAGGATGATGATGTCGCCTTATGTCCTGTAATTTTCTCTGATAGATGAGACCGGGTTGATAGGCGAACGTTTTTTGGAACGGAGGAGTCCCCGAATAAAGCTTGAGGACAGGATCAAGGCCGTTATCAAGATAAGCATCGGTAAGAGCCTGCGGAGAACTTGTATCATATAAAAACTCCGGACTAAAAAATATATTGAAATTACTAATGGTCTCCTGCTGGTTAGCTATTGATGCCCGTTTTGCAGGTTTCTGATATTTATTTAATAAAAGAGTATCCGGAGAGTTTAATACGGAACTATGATGCAGCTGAATAGCCCTATAGCGGTATCCAATCAATAAAGGATCACCGGCATCAGTGGTCGCCCCAGTACTATCACCACCATCAAACAAGAAACTATAAGGGTCACCGTAGATGTCAAATGTGCGGCTTATGTCATCAAAAAGAATCGCATAAGAGTATTTCTCTCCATAAAAATAATCAAAAGAGAATATATCTCCTGTCTGATATGTACCATCTCCCAAATGAAGTGTAGGACGGGGTTTTCTTCCCAACTCTGAATTAAGCCAGAAATCCGTATGAGCATTTAAAGTAACATGCCCCAATATCGGTACCAAATTGATAACAGCATTTGATATTAGAGTACCATCCACCGAAACTTTAATATCATTAATATCAGCTAAAGACCCTGAAGAATCATCCTTAACTACCGGTGATTTCGGTAATTGCCAGTGACTGATACCATAGACAAATGTCTCGGCAGTAGAATCATTCGTACCATCCTTAAGATAATTATACCCGAAGGTGAAATCCTGACCGGTAATAGGATAATTTTCACTTATACTTGTAGTCCAATATGTGGTATCAGTCCTTAAATCCAATCTTCCACTGCTGGCGTCTATTGAGGTTAAAGTATCAGCTAGACCAGTACCATCATACCAGACTGATACATCAAGGATTGTGGCAGGACTACTGGAACCGTCAGTTAAAGGAGTATTCCCCATGAGATAGATGAAGTCGCTGCCAAGTACGATATCATCATATGCTTCTGAATAAGGAATAGAATATTTAGGAAATCCTCTTCTATCAGTCAGAATATATTCATATACATACTCATGAGTAGCGCCATCAGCACAGACATGTCTTAAATCCTCATATACAGGGTCAAGAAGGTCTTGTACCCAACGATCACATATGGTAGTCGCTGTAGTGCGTATTTGAAGAGGAAACCGGCCCTGATTATCCATTATTTTCTTAACGTTTTCCTGAAAGACCGGTAACCGATAGACGTCTTTATAGAATTGGGACTGCCAAAGAGGTAAAATATCAGAGGGATACCACCAGAATTGGAATTCCCCTGGTATAGTCTGATATGTAACCCTTACATACTGGTCTATTTGTAATTGCTGTATGCTGATTTGTTTTCCGGCCGCATTATATATTTTCGTACCATTTATACCGGGCTCTACTATGACTCTTGTACCATTATCCAGATAAAAAATATTATCATCATAATGAATGGACCCTATTTTGCCCAAGGCCCCTTCCGAAATAGTCTGAACAAATACCTGTTGAGCTAATATCGTAGGTTGAGAAAATTCCGTAAAGTCATAAACCGGTACACAACCTCCTCCGAGATCACCGAAGAGAATGTCATATATCTTATTTATTACAAACTCTTCCGTCCATATCAGCCGAGTATCGTAAAGAACGTGGGCTGGTTTTACAAGATTAATGAAAAAATCCAAGCCCTGTTGCAGCAGAACAATATCCGTAGGAGTATCATCTATAAATACCTCTACAGTCATCTTGTTAGTATCGGTGAGGAACGGAGAAATCTTATATAATTCCTTGATATTGACCGCTAATCCAAGGAATGAAGATGCATAATACTCTATATCCGATACTTTACTACCTTTAAGATATGCACTCTTAATTGATGTCAGGTAATCTCTGTAGGTCTGATCATTATAATTTAAAGGGGCTATATTCTCAGATAAGAAAAGTCTTTCTCCAAGGATTTGATAAAGCAGCTCTATTCGCGTCTGGGTATACTGCTTGTCATTATTAATGGCTCCCATTGAGTAATTGAGCCGTGCAAATTCCCGGGACATTATCCTATAATAAGCCGCTAAATTCGTATCAGGTACTTTAGGGTAATTGCTAGGCAGTAGACTCTGAAGCTGAGACAACACATCAGAAGCCTCAATACGAAGATTCCTGCGGAATCCCCTGTAATCAGGAAATCTTCTTCTCCCTAAATACTCTGGGTCAGGTATATAAATTCCCATTTTACGGCTGCTTATAGTCAATTAAAGAAATGTCAGTCCCATCATTGCTATACAAAGTAAAGAGCCCTAAAGGATGTCCTGAAGAATATGTGCCATCAATACCCATAACCGGATAAGTTAGTTCTGCTAAAGTACTGACTTCAGAAGAAAGTACCCTGGTCATATCTACAGCATCATAGAAATTATTGAGATATAACAGAGCATTTTGATATTTACTGCTATCAGTAAAACTACTCATCTGTTGATAGGTAATCCTGCTGCCATCATACGGCATAATAGTATTACCTATCCTTGCACTACCAGGAAGCACATATACCGTGCTGTCTAATATTTCTATAGATAATTGGTTACTATAGGAAGTGAGCATATAATTATATCCTTGAAATCGGTTTGTTCGGTAACCTGTATACGGCCACTATACTACTATCCTCTGTCAGATATCCGGTAATATTATCTAAGCCCAAATAACCACTGCGAGAGAATATCACAAGAACATATTCTCCTCTCAGAAGTTTCCCGTCTGAACAAGCCTTTACCCGTGCCAGCATACCCATGAATATTTTTCTCGGTGACCCTACCATCAATTGCTCAGTAGTATAGGAGAACTCCTTTGAGCATTGTGTGTAATAATAACGCCCCTGCTGGTCACTGTCAGACACAGTAAAAACCAACTCTTCTCCAAGATTACCGGGAATATACCCGGGCATTTTAACATATCCGCTATCTATAGAGAAATTTGAGAACCTTAAAGGTTCTATATTATAAATCTGCTGATCATCAATAAGCGTGATATCGTCCAAAGGTATATGTATTAAAGGATTCTCATAAGGATTCGTACCATATAAGCTTCCACCATCTCCTGCATTAGAGATTATTACATTTCCTGAGCGTAATACCGGCTCTACCGTTAGAGAACTCGGAGGATCCATAATACTCTGATAGGGAGTGTAATTATATCCTATCAAAAGACCATCCCCTGTACTCTGATAATAGAACTCATCCTGCAAGACAAGCGTTTGTATAGTGACAATGTCTCCTACAACAAGATTGATAGGGAGTTGAAGTGTTACTGTATCAGTCCCTAATCCCGAAATATCGACCTCATACATAGTCTGAATGCCGCTCCTATTATGCCAGCATATGTAAGATTGAAGGGCCGCAGGAGTCTCTGTTACCGATACACCATGGATAAGGCCATAGATTGCGGATATGTCAATATTTTGGGTTCCTGCTTCAGCTATTGTAGCAACAGAACTTAAAACCTCAGAACGACAAAAATTTCTGATAGCCTTTTCACTGGGTTTAAAATTTACAGCAGCACCATTTTTAGTCTCTCCTATATTAGCCGTAGCAGCAAAAATTATCTCTATGAGAGTATCTACAATGAACTCATATCCTGAAGCTGAGGTTATCTCAACATTACCAGAAGTATAAGTCATGTTGGTAATCTTATAGGAGAAGCTGGCATTTATATTATTAATCTTTAAAACATCCTGAGAAGCATATCTGAGGTTTGACAGGTCAAACAATAGCTTATTAGGGGTAGTCAGGTCTGAAGAAGTAATCCTCATATAGTAATGTTCTTCCACAGGGGAACAACGCTTCTGCATGGCTGTATCGTCTTCTACATAGGGATATACTGTAGCATAGTTATCATAACCGGATATCCCTGAATCCCATTGTTCAAGCAATGTTCCACTGGTTTCAGACTCTTTTACTCCGTTATAATAGAACGAGGAAAGTCCTGAAGAGATGTTCTTTACCAGTTTTGGTTCAGAAGGTACTAAAGTTAATGATGTAGAACTATAATCGACATAATCAGCTGTAATGGTATATGCAGATAATCCAGCATCCTCCGTTTGAGTATTGGCGGTTGATGCTAAATAGAATTTAACATCCTTTGTACCTATACCAGTAAAATATCCCGGTATAGGTTTATTATTCCATGCCGCTGAACTGCTAGTATATTTAGCCGAATACCTATTAGGATTCTGATGATAAGTGAAATTAGAGACAGGAGGGCTATCTAGCTGAATAAATTCCGGTAATGTTAATGCAGAAATTTTAGTAGTAGGATGGGTATCAACAACAACCTTAGATTTTATTTCCCCATCCAAAGCATCCTGAAGGGTAAGACCGCTTAAAAGGTCTCCACCATCATCGTCTGAGCCTTCTATCCTATCAATCTGTAATAGCTGTGTCCCATAATGTTCTCCACCTACAGGGTCTCTACCCATCTGTGTGGCTAAAGCATTATTCATCAAACCATCAAAACTTCTCTCAAATACCTCGGATAATGAAGGTACGATTAATTTCCTTCGAGTATCAAGAATGTCCTGATCAACAATTCCTGTAGCAGTCAACTGATCAAGTCTGAAAGTGGTAATACCTGCAACACTCGTACCATTAGCGTTCACAGCAGGGTCGTATGTTGCACTATTACGACGAGTAACAAAAAACATGGGTATGGCCCAGCAATACCCATCTACAGTATTCGGACACTGTGCCCGCCATAAGCCATAGTCACCATTTACAGGACCCATATTCTCAAAAGTATATAAGCCAGAAGTATTAGGCCCTAATCCATATACAATATCAGACCCTAATCCTGATTCCGGATATTCATACGGGTCCACATTCTCTATAACCCTTATCTTATACTGTATCTGAACCCTTTTTGTGGTCTCAATATTAGTATCAGGATGAATAGAATCATCCGTCAAATATATAGTCGTCCCTACATTACCCTCATTATAAATCCTCTGTATCGTCCGTGATAATACATTCGTAAGCTGCTCAACCCAAGTAACACTAGATGCCACAGCCTCTGAACCATTCTCCGTATGACGTATAATAGAAAAATCCCCTACTACCCATCCCTTATTCTTGTCAGCAAAGCCTATAGCATTCATATTATAAGAGGTTAAAGGATCCGTAGCCGACCAAGTTACCCAATCAGTAGACCGATAGACCGTACCGGTTTCACCCGTTATCCATGTATAACCTTTAAAGATTGAAGCGTCTAATTTATGATAATAATAGACTTTTACCACACTTCCTGCAGCAGGGGCTTGATTCAGTACTATCTGTCCTGAAGCGCCATCAACAACATCTACCTGTACATATGTTCCATCTACAGTGACCTCTACGTCACCGGGAATGCTTGTAGTTTCTCCTAAACCATTTCCTCGGGTAATAGGAGTTAAAGTCACTGTACAGACCTTATTTGAGCCGGTAAATTGAGAAGAAACCTCTTCACCATTCACATACTCGTCAAGATCCGGTATCAATACAACATCAGTAAGATTATCAGTAAAACTCCCTGTAGGAGTCCAGGTAGCACCACCATTACACGTCCTGATTACAGTACCATTATCACCTACAGCTATTCCAAAGGTCAAATCATAGAAAAAAACTGACCTTAAAATTTCTGTGATCCCGCTGGATTGTACACTCCAGGAAGTGCCTCCATCATTCGTTTTTATGACTATTCCATCACTCCCTACAGCCCATCCATTATTGGAATCAATGAATTTTACATCATAAAGGTCATTAGTTATCCCACTGGTTAATGCTATCCAGGTAACACCATTCGTCGTCTTGAGGATTGTTCCATTATCCCCCACAGCCCAGGCTAATGTCTGTGATATAGAATCAAGACCATTAAGATTATTAATAGTATTGGTAGTTACCGATATCCATTTTAATCCTGCAGAGGATGTTCTCGCTAAATATCCATTATCCCCTACTACCCATCCTATGCGGTCATTAGCAAAATTTACGGCATTAAGTTTGTATTTGGTATCTATTACCTGAGCATTCCAACTCCTGCCACCATTATCGGTATAGAGAATGAGCCCATTTTCACCAACAGTCCAGGCAACATTTTCATTATATACGGCAATATCTATTAAAGCGTCTATAACAGTTTCAGGACTTGGTTTATTGGTATCGGTATTAGGGTCTAAAAGAGCTCTCCAGGCCTCAAGATAAACTCCGCTTATGCGGCTCCCACTGGAAGGCGGATCACTCATATTAATAAGATTAGAATTATCCTCTGAGGTACCTGTATTGGTGACATGAATGACATGACCATTAATTAAGGCATATTCAGGTATGGCTGTAGAAGGATTTTGGGTATAGAATTTATTGCTTAAGGAAGAGCTGGTATAAAAATCCCTGAAGGTAAGCCATCCTGAAGGCAGATGATACAGAGAGCGTCTGTTAATGATATTCTGGAGTTGTTGGACAAGATTCAACTCCGAATCCAATGGAGGATACTCTTTCTGAAATATAACCGTGTCATAATTATATTTATCATCATCGAAAACATAAGATACGTCACTACCGAAATTCTCTGCCATACAATACTCCTTATAAGGTCTGACCGGTCATTCTTCGTGGGGTGTCATAGACTATTGTCATGCTTCCTATGCTTAAATATTCCACGGAAGCTACTTCGATGTCTCTTGCTCCGGTTTCCCCATAAACATAATAAGACACTGAATAACTCTTAGTATCAGGAAGTTCACCATCCTTGGTACTTACGATAATTTTTCCATCTTCCTGTATATAAGCACGGCCATAACCTTCCGAAACATCCAGAGGGTCTTCCTGTAAAATCAAAGCCTCTTTATCCTCAAAGACTCCTCTAAACAGATTATCCGGCCCCCCATTAGCAATCGTTGAATAGGTTAATACCTCTGAAGATGTTATATAGGAAGTCACCAAACCTTCGTTATATACCTCAAACTGGGTCTTTCCTATATCATCCCTTGTTATAAAAGATTCATCTGCTTTTACCATCTTCGCAAAAGGAACAATAACATAATCGACATCATTAACATCCTGAATGATATTAACTACTTCACTCTGGGTTAAAGCTACACCTATTTCCATCTGAGCCATATAATTAGCAATAGCAGTGCGAATCTTGGAGGTCAATAAATTCAAATTTGTGACATTAGCCTTAGGGATCACCGTGAATACAAAGTCCACATTATTTTCCACAGCCGCTTTCACAACGACATCCGCACAGGCATGCTTCATTATATCCACTTCTTCCTGAACATCCTGCAAAAGACCATTTGTAGTATACGTGACCGTAAAATTCTCTATCGCTCCATAACTGACCAGAACCTTCTGACCATTATAAATAGACCCTGCATCAATAAGTCGTAATGTTGTAGAGGTGGTCTCACTACCAGTAGTCACTCTGTAATCAACATTTTCTACGTAGGTAACCGTCCTTGTATCATTACGAACAAAAATTGTCTCTACATCTACCCCTTTATAATCTAAAGGCTCATCAATATCACTGACTAATACATGCTCCTCATCTGTAATAGTCTGAAATTGAGTCAAAGGCAAATTATTTGCATACATTATCCTGATACCATCATTTGATGAAGTTGACCCGCCATCCTCTAAAGGATCCTCAAGTTTCACCAGCTCATAATTATCGGTAGTCAATTCCCCGGAAAGCTCTCCAACAACAGATACTATCTCAGAAACAGGCTGACTCTGAAGAATGAATGTGTCGGAACTGCGGAATTTGTAATCTACCCGTATAATATCCCTTGAAGCTAATCCTATGGTAATGTTACGGACAAGGCTCTCATCGAGATCAATGGTATTGCCCTCACCTACTATCTGATAGCCTGCAATATCATACTCCTGTCCACGAGTAGCATTATAAACTTTTGTAACTTCAAAAATGGGCGTATGAGGTCCTACCCGGGTATTTCGACATTGGAATTGAAACGCCGCAGCACTTAAGACAGAAAAAACCTCTCCTGCTTGAGTACCCTGTGTGCCTGCAATGCTTTCGAAAGAAAAAGCTATCTGATCGGATATCTGGGCAGTTCTCTTACCCCATATATAGATATCGACTTTTCCACCTATATGTTCTTTACGATAATTATCATAATCCCGCATCATCAAAGGATCCCCGGCCTTTTCCACACGTACATTATGTACTCCTGGAACAGCTATGGAAGTCTTGGCATATCCACCTTCAGTACCTGTATCAGCAAACATTGCCAGTTGTATTCTTCCTGCAAGCCTGTTATTAGATTCCCTATCCTCACCAAAACTTACAGGATTAGGATTCTCTACCTGAAAATTGCTGTCAATACCCGAAATAGCATTTTTTATTGTATATGACTCAGTATTGGAAGCCTCCCCGGGAATTACAGCCTCAACATCAACATAAACTTCATATCTTTGAGTATCAGTGTTATAGAAATCTTCTCTATTTGCGTAGGTGATGATTTTAGTGGATAATGTCTTATATGTCTGGGAAGGTATACCGGCATCCAAATCTCCAATTGAGGAGACTATACCACCTTCATTAACGGTCATGTCACGAATAGGAGGATTCTCGGTAAAGAATATTACCTGACCCGTAGCATAAGAAGCAGCCTTTCGTGTAGTATCAACATTTGAAGCTAATTTATCAAATTGCTCATCAATCAAAGTTTGAACATCATTGGAATTGGTAAGATTTAAAGCTATCTGTAATGATTTCTTTTTTATTGAATCACTGACAGGGTCACTGATACCATCTCCATTAGAATCATCAAAATCCTGCAAAGCACTTATAGATAATGATCGGGATAAAAAATCCTGTATTATATAATATCTGGCCATCTCTTCAGTTATCGGATCCACTTCATCCCTGAAAACAGTGCCGGGTTTAGTATCAATACCTTTATTATCAGTCAACATCTCCTGAGAAATAGTCAGAATAATGTCGCTCTGGGTTCTTGCAGGCAAATCCTGTATCCCAGTAGTAATGGAAATAATAGTACCTTCAAGTTCCGGAGAATATGCGCTTTCAGTCACCTGTCCGGATACAGTGTCATAAATAACAGCAGAAACTACAAAGAAGAACCTTGTACTTTCTTCAAAAGGAACATCGAGCAATAAATCCTGCTGAACCAATTCAATAAATCTGGCTTCCGTAAGATATCCGGAATAAAAATAGGTACGAATAATCTCTTCAGATATCGTAGTTACCCTGATATTGCCGGAAGTATCTACAGACCTGCTGATAAGTTTTGAATCATCCTCATAAAAGGAATAATCCGTTATCAGCTGTTTATTTATCTTAACGTATTGACCGTTTGTGCCTCCACTATCAGTACTTACCCAGAAGTTGTATCCTATTGTCTGGGGTTCAGGATTCTGTGTGCATACAACTTCAATCTGATCCTGATATCTACGAATCCTGATACCCGTAGGAGCTGAAACTGTTATATCCGTATCCGATTGAATAAGAGTTATTACGATAGTAGTAGCAGTACTTAAATTTCCAGTTGTCTTTTCTACAGCCACTATATTTTTAGTATTCTGACCTAAAACAAGAGTATCACTCCATGACCATGTCATATCCCCTGCAGTATATGAGACACCTTGAGTGGAACCATTAACAAGGATTCTTTCAGTGTCTGCGGAAGTAGTACCGGATAAGGTTTGAAGAGCTATATCCGTAGCATAATTCGTCCCAGCAGTAGGTAAAAGTATTATCGGGGCAGGTATAGCCATTTTATGATATCCTCAAATATTGTGTATAATCGATAGTCTTACCCGAACGAGCCTGTACCGTTATTAATGCCCGTATAATAGTAGGATCATCCTCATCAAAATTAACCTTTATCATATCTATGCTATCAAGCATTTCACCATCCGTAACTTTACGACCAGTCTTCTCATACTGAAGCTGCATATCCTTCAAAACACCTAAAGTAGTATTGATCTCATGCGTTATCTTCGTCTCTATAAAACCCTGATCACTATTACGCTCACCTAAATAAGTGGCTATGGATGTACCCAAATACGTATGAAAAGGATTACTCCCTAAAACAGTAATGACAAACTTCTCCAAATTCTGTAATAATAAATTCTCGTCCCGGGCCTGCCGCAAATTTCCCCTGTTATCATAACTGATGTCATCTAAAACTTTTAATCCTAAACATTTAGGACAGTAATTCAAAATGGTCACATAATTGACTTCGAAATAATCCTCCGGCTGATCCCAATGATTTTTAAATCGTATCATTCTCCCATAAAAAGGATCCAATATAGTAGTATCCTCTACTATGGTATAATAGGACGAAGGTACTAAATCCTCCGAAGCATATAACTGAACATTACCACCAGCAGCTAATGGCCTGGAAAATCGCAATGTCCGTAAATCATCATCTAAAGACAAAAGCTCCCGATGAATACGATGATCACATACCGTTGGAAGAGTTAAATCAAACGACATATTTAAAACACATTTCCATTAATAGATTATCAATTAAATATATTGTATCTTAACATTCTTTGATTTTTTGTAAATGGAGTTAATATAATCCCTTGGGGTGTTTATATTAGGATTCACTTTACGTACATGAGCAGGGAATTCTGTCCGAGGATCAAGACCTACATAGCTTGGTCTGAATACTGTCATGAACAGGTCTTCATCAGTATTATAGCTACTTAAGCCTTTATCCCGCTGCCAGAATTGAAAAAATTCCAGGACCGGACCTCTAAGCTGTTCTTCTATTGTAGGGTTTTTATTTACAAGGTCCTCAGAACTGGCATATCCTAAATCCCTTGCAGTAGCATTAATGAATTGAATTAATCCTTTTGCCGATTGCCCTTTGATAGGATTCTTAGCATATGGATCCCAACCACTCTCCGCCTGTATTAAACGATATAAAGCCTCAGGATTGCAACTAATCTTTTCGCATAAATCAAAAAAAGCTTCGGATTCTGCAAGATTTAAGGCCCCTATAAGCCTTTTAGGTTTATCCACACTATTAACTTCCACGATAGCCTCAACTAAATCCGTACGATACTCTAAAGCAGCTACCTCATTTGAAGCTAATTCAATAGCATCATTGGAAGCTTGATCAATATCATTTTCATTGGGATCAGGTAAAGCATTAGGACATGGAGGAAGGCCTATATAATTCTTCTTTACTTTCTTACG
>Ga0307376_10004049_pt1 | contig 13547 bp, 11 predicted proteins | sample TR2MG_FD_202536 | JGI IMG/M metagenome (GOLD analysis project Ga0307376, IMG submission 202536) | Soil microbial communities from Risofladan, Vaasa, Finland - TR-2 | ecosystem: Environmental > Terrestrial > Soil > Coastal area > Acid sulfate soil | place: Finland: Risofladan, Vaasa | collected...
GCTCAAGCAATGCAAGAACAGCAAATGATGCAAATGGCGCAAGAAAATCCTGAAGCTGTTGCTCAAGTTGCCCAAGCCGCTACACAACAACAAGGATAGATTATGGATGACGACTATGGAATGAGGCATAATCCAGCTGATGGTAAAAAATACACAGGCTGGAAAGGTGTTCATACAAACAAACAAGGGCAAAAAGTAACTGAATATTCTATGGGGTTTGGTATAGATGGCAAAGAGATAGAGATACCTATGATTGTTCCATCTACTACAAAAGCAGAATTAAATAGAATTTTGAATGGAGAAGATGTTACTGAAGCTATGATTAAAAAAGCAACTGAACATGCAAGAATGAGAATAAAACAAGGCAAATCGCCTTTTAAAAATCCAGAGGATGACAAATAATGGCTGGATGGGATGACTTAGAGCAAGCATTACCGCTTGATACTAGAGATGTACAGCAACAAAGAGATGATTTAGACCGATTAGTGCTTAGAGTAATAGGCAATGAAGAAGGTCAAAAACTAATGCAATGGCTGCGCGATGCAGTTGTTGAGCAACCTGTCGCCTTGCCGGGTAGCGATCCAAGTTACGCTTACTACCGTGAAGGACAAAATAGTATTGTAAAGGACTTAGAAGCAAGGTTAATTAGAGCAAGGAAATTATAATGAGCGAAGAAACAATCGAGCCTAGTGTTCAAGAAGAAACAACTCCTGAAGAAACTGGCCTACTCGATTCAGCAACAGTCGAAAATGAGGAAGCCAGCTCATCAGATCCACAAAAAGTAGAAATAGATCATCGTGATCCCGCTGAATTAGCAGCACAAGATGACGAGCCATTAGAAAGACCAGATTGGTGGCCCGAAAACTTTTGGAAAAAAGATGATTCAGAACCTGATCTAGAAGGGATTGCAAAATCTTGGATGGATCTACGCAAACAAATCTCACAAGGAAAACATAAACCACCGGCAGATGGCAAATATGATGCTACTGCTTTTGGCAATACGCCAGAAAGTGATCCAATTAGACAACACGTTATGAATTGGGCAGCTGAATACGGCGTTAGTCAAGCAGCATTAGATAATTTAGTAGGCCAAGTTGTAGAAATGAACGAAGGTACAATGGAAACTTTTGAAGCTAATATTCAAGAAGAACGTAAATCTCTTGGCCCAAATGCTGATGCTCGAATTGGTAGTATGGTGAAATGGGCATCTGGATTAGTAAACAAAGGTGTTTGGTCAAAAGATGATTTTGAAGAGTTTAAAGTTATGGGCGGTACAGCTAAAGGTATTGCTGCATTAGAAAAACTTCGATCAGCTTATGAGGGCAAACTTCCAGTAGAAACAACTCCGGTAGAAGGCGCACCAAGCAAAGCAGAGCTTTATGCTATGGTTGCTGATGAACGCTATCAAACTGATCCATCATTTAGGCAAAAAGTAGAACGAGCATTCGCTCAAAACTTTAGCTAGTCTTTCTTGCAATAGCCTTGATTTAATAGTAAAATTGGATCAAGGCATATTGTATCTATTCTGTATACAACCCTTAACGCAAGTAATCTTGACGACTGGCTATCGTAAATAGCAAGCACCGGCCCAGATTCTCTGGCATACCACAGCGATTAATTTTTTATTAATTTCTATAAGGAGAATAACAATGGCTATTGGTTTATCTAATGCTTTTGTTTCACTCTTTGATGCCGAAGTTAAACAGGCGTACCAAGCTAAAGCACAATTAGTTGGTGCTACACGCATGAGACGAGGCGTTGAGGGTGAAGTTGTGAAATTTCCAAAAGTAGGTAAAGGGGCGGCTACACTTCGTGTACCACAAACCGATGTTACACCTCTTAATGTGGATTTTTCACAAGTAACTGCAACACTACAAGATTGGAATGCTGCTGAGTATTCTGATATTTTTATGCAACAAAAAGTTAACTTTGACGAAAGACAAGAGTTAGTACAAGTTTTATCAAGTGCTATTGGTCGCCGTCAAGATCAGTTAATTATTGATGCATTAACAGCTTCAGGCACATCATTGACCGTTGATAACGACATTGGTGGTGCAGATTCAAATTTAAACGTAGCAAAATTACGTGAAGCTAAAAAACTTATGGATACAAATAACGTTCCTCCAATGGATCGTCACATGGTTATTCATGCTAACTCTTTAGCTTCTTTACTTTCAGAAACTTCTGTAACATCATCTGACTTCAATACAGTTAAAGCTCTTGTATCTGGCGAAGTTGACACCTTCTTAGGTTTCAAATTCCATGTACTTGGTGACCGTACTGAAGGTGGTCTTGCTGTTGATGGTTCTTTAGATAGAACTATTTGGGCATTCCACAAGCAAGCTATGGGTTATGCTGAAGGTATCGCTCCTCGCACCGAAATCAACTACATCGCAGAAAAAACTTCTTACTTAGTAAATACAGTTCTTTCTGCTGCTGCTGTTGCGATTGATGCTGAGGGTATTGTTCAACTCACATGTCGTGAATCTTAAGATAAGGAGAAGTTATAATGGCTTATACTAAAGACAACCTACAACCGATTGGTGGTCAGTCTAAAGCTGGTAACGCTCCTCAAATGTGGAGTTATACAGCACCTGGTACTGATGTTATTGCTGACATTAATACATCTGGTTATTTCAATGGCGCTTCTACTGTATTAAAAGTAGGTGACTTAATTCATGTATGGGACTTATCTGTTCCTACATCAACATTAGTTACTGTACTTTCTAATGCAAGTGGCGTTGTTGACGTTTCTGATGGTACAGCACTATCAGTAGCTGACGCAGACTAAGTAGTAAAAATGCAGATGACGGGGGTGTATGCTCCCGTCTATTTGCACATTTGGAGATATTAAATGGCAACTGGTGATACCGATATTAAAATATGTTCTGATGCATTATTAATGCTAGGCGCAAGTCCAATTTCGTCTTTTACAGAAGGGACAGATGAATCGAACATTTGTAGTAGGCTATACCCTGATGTCAAGATTAAAACATTAGCAAGTTATCCATGGAGCTTTTCATTTAAAAAAGTTCAATTAGCTCGATTAATTACAACACCCACTAACGAATACAAGTACGAGTATCAAATGCCATCAGACATGATTGCAAGACCTAGAGCGTTATATGATACAAGTACAACTTATGCAGTGCCTCGAAGAGATTATAAAATTCAAGGCGATAAAGTATTAACAAATTATGAAAAGGTATACATTGATTACCAATACAATATACCTGAATATGCACTACCGCATTTCTTTGTTCAATTGTTGAAATACCAAATGGCTTGGCATTTAGCAATGCCGATTACAGATCAAAATGAAAAGTCTGCTTATTGGCAACAAGTTGCTGAAGGCACACCTGGCGAAAATGGCCGAGGTGGTTACATGAGACAAGCAATGAACATTGATGGACAAGGACAACCAACAAACGCAATACAAGACTTCTCTTTAATTGATGTGAGATATTAATGGCTAGGTTTGTAAACGTACAAACTAACTTTACTTCGGGCGAGCTTGATCCATTAATTCGCTCACGTGTTGATATTGAAAACTACAAAAATGGTTTAGAGCGTGCTAAGAATGTAGTATGCCAACCTCAAGGTGGGGTAAGACGTAGACCAGGCACTCGCTTTTTAAATGAACTTGGCGGCACTCCAGCAAATGGTGTGCGTCTTGTTAGTTTTGAATTTTCTGTCAATGATAGTTATATGCTTTGTTTTACTACAGACAGAATGTATATTTATAAAGACAAAGTTCTTATAACAAATATTAACGGTTCTGGTAATCCATATTTAAATACAAGTGGATTTGGTTTAACTAGTACACATTTAGATCATATTGTTTGGACTCAATCTGCTGATACATTAATTATAGTTCATGAAGATCATCGCCCTATAAAAATTGTTCGTGGCGCAAATGATTCTACATGGACAATTTCTAACATTACGTTTGATTCAACACCAAAACATGCATTTACAATTAGCACATCTAACCCAGCCGGAACACTTACACCTAGTGCTGTATCAGGCAAAGTTACGTTAACTGCATCATCTGGTGTATTTAATAGTGGCCATGTCAATCAATATATTAATGTGGATCCTCAAGGCCGAGCTAAAATTGTAGAATATGTTGGTACTACATCTGTCAAGGTAGTGACTGAATTTCCATTCTTTGATACATCAGTTATTGCTAATGGTAAATGGGAATTAGAAACTGGTTACGAAGATGTATGGTCTGTTTCACGCGGATGGCCTCGATCAGTAACATTTCATCAAGGACGATTATTTTTTGGTGGATCACAATCTAGACCGTCTACTATATGGGGTTCTAAAGTAGGACTGTTTTTTGATTTTGAGCCAGTGGAAGGATTGGATGATGACGCTGTTGAAGCTACTCTTGATACTAATACTTTTAATGCTATCGTTGATATTATTAGTGGTCGTGATTTGCAAGTGTTTACTACGGGCGGTGAGTTCTATGTTCCGCAAGAAGGATTAGTTCCAATTACGCCTACTGACTTTTTCTTATCATCCACATCACGTAATGGATGTAAAGAAGGCGTACGTGTTAAACAACTTGAATCTGGTATTTTATTCGTACAACGTCAAGGTAAAGCATTAGCAGAAATTGCCTATTCTGATACACAGTTAACTTATTTAACTTCTAAAATATCTTTGCTTTCTGGCCATTTATTAAAAAATCCAAAACGTATGGATATTAGACGTGGCGTTAATACTGATGAAAATGATCTATTACTCATTGTCAATGCAGACGATGGAACGATTGCAGCATTTTCTTTACTACGTGCGCAAAATGTTATTGCTCCATCTGAGTTTACTACGGTGGGTTCATTTATTGATATAGGGGTAGATATTACAGACATTTATACAGTGGTCAAACGTTCTGATAGTGGAATAGATAAATATTATGTTGAGGTATTTGAAAATGAAAGACTCACAGATTCTGCTGTTATCGGCACTACTGCTGCTAGTTTGGATGCATCACACATTGATGGACAAACTGTTAATGTAATTTCAGACGGTTATGTTGAGTTAAATCAAACTGCCGACAGTTCTGTTACTTTTGTTAATCCTCCTACCGCATCATCTGAAGTTGGATTACCTATGACAGTAGAAATTAAAACAATGCCATTAGAATTAAAAGTGCAAGCGGGAACTCGTATTGGGTTTAGAAAACGTATTGTTGAAGTTAATGCATTGTTATATAAAACACAAAATTTAGTCATTAATGGTAACTTAGTTCCTATTCGAGCATTAGGTACTGGAGCGTTAGATACTGCTGTACCAGAGTATACAGGGACAAAGACATTACATGGTATACTAGGCTACAGCGCAGATGGACAGATTACAGTGACACAATCTACGCCATCTAAGTTTACCTTGTTAGGTATGGAATATAAAGTGTCAGTACATCAAGGAGCATAATTATGGCAGCAGCAGTCGCGCCAGCAGTCGGAACAGCATTTGGATCATCAGCAGTCATGGCTGCTGCTCCAGTTTATACAAGTATAGCGGCCGCTTCTGTTCCTACTATTGCCGGGGCTATTGCTACTCCATCTATTTTTACCACACCAGCCGCTATGGGTGGCGGTATGGGTGGCGGTGGAGGATTCTTTAGTACACTTGGAAGTAGCATTAGTAATGTTTTAAATAGACCATTATTAAGTACAGATTTATTTGGCGATATTACACTAAAACAAGCCGGCTATTTTGCATCCTCAGGGTTAAGTATGATTCAAAGTATACGTCAAGGCCAAATTATGAAGAGCCAATATGAACTTCAAGCAGCTCAAACATTGGCTGATATGGAGATTAAACGTGCCAATGCTACTATGAGTGCTGCTGAACGCTTAAGAAAATTACAACAAATACAAGGTTCAACTTTAGCTAAATCTTATGCTAGAGGTGTTGGTGGCTTAGATGGATCAGCATTATTAGCTCAAATTATTAGTGACCAAGAATATGGCCAAGATTATAAAATGGATTTATTTAATCTTAATAACATTATGACAACTGGATTTGTAAACAAAGAAGCATATAAAATGGCTGGCAAAGAAGCTGTTACTTCTAGCGTGCTTGATTCTGCAATTAAACTTGGTGAAGCAGCTTATTCTTATGATAAATTGTATGGATAAATTATGGCCTTAGATAAATACCAAAGATCACAGACTTTATTACCTGTTGGTGAATTGACTAATGTTGCAAGTCAACAAGCATTACGTAGCTCACAAACATTAGAAGGAAGGCTAGATAAGTTATCCTCTTATTTTTATGAATCTTTAAAAGAAGAAGCAGTAACTAAAGGCCAATTGTATGCGGTTAAAAATTCGCCATCTTTACAACAAATATATGATGCAGTTGAAAACAAACAGGATGTCAATGCACTGTTTGCTAAAGAAGGATCTTATTATGGTGATGCAGCGCGCGCAGTGCAAGCAGATTATCTAAGACAAGATTCAATTGCAACTTTTTTAAGTAAAACAGAGTTAATTAAAAAACAACTTGAAAATAGAACCTTAAGCTTTGATGATGCAGAGGCTATTGCTAGTTCTTTACAAGCAGAAATTAATGGGACATATGATGTTATTGCACAAATTTCTCCAGATGCTGCTTTAAAATTTAATGCACAAACAAACAAGTTGGGATATGACGTTTATTCTACAGCCAATGAATTAGCTTTAGAATATTCTTATCAGGAAAAAGTAGCACAAATTGATGAATTCACAACAAATGGTTTAAATTTATTTGAAAAAAAATTAGGCGAAGGCGATCCAGTTACAGCTATTGTATGGATGAAAGATATTAAAAATGACATTATCGCTTCATATGGTTTGTTAAAAGACAATGCTGGTATTGATAAAATTACTGATTTTAGAGAAAAAGAAAACAAGATTATTGCTAAAGTAATTACAGAAAAATTAGGTGCGCTTATTGATTTAGATGAAGGCCCATCTGCTTTATTAGACAAATTACATTCAGGCGAATTACAAAATTCATATGCAGATTTATATCAAGACTCTACAATTGTTACGGAACAAATGAAAGATGATATTGATGATGCTATAGCTAAATACGTAGAAGAGCAAAGAAAAATACAAACAGATACAAATACTTTTAGAGAGAAAAAAATTGCAATAGAAACAAGCGCATTGGAAGATGAATATATATATGGGGATCCAACAGAAGAACGTAAGATTGAAATTAAAACAAAACTACGTGAATATGTAAAACAATCTACTAACTATAAATACACCAATATTGCTGCTTTAGATGAAGCTAACACTAAAATAAATGATTCTAGTATTTTAAATTCTATCCAAGGACGTAAACTTAGAGACGATATTCTTGAAGGCAAAATTACAACACCTACTGCTTTGATGACTGTTGCATCTCAAATTATTACTGAAGATTATCCTGATGGTATTCCGGAAGATCAAGCATTCAGAATCTTTGGTAATTTATTAGAAAATAAAAAGATGCAAGCTATTATTCGTAGCGTTGATGAGGTTACGACTATACTTTCAGGGCCAGAAGATTCTCAGTTAGATAAAGATCAAAAACGTGTTCTTATAAATGACAAAATTAAAGGCACAATTACAGCTAATGAAAAATATAATCGTGAGAATCAAGATCAACCCAACTTTCAGCCTAGAACAACAGATCCTACAGAAATTAAAGCAAAGATTATTAGTGATGAAACTGTCAAAATGAGGCAAGAAGAGTATGAAAACTTATTAAAATTATATATAAGTGATCTTAAAAGTGCTTTTGAATTATTAGAAGACGAGTCTTTAATAAATTATATTAACAGCATAGGCACTGATATTAATACACTTAAAAATAGTCTACATCCTGATTCAACATTTATTACAAATTTATTTGAAAGAATTAGCAAATCAAAAGCACCAAAATCAGCACTTATTTTTACAAGAAGATTAGAAGAAATAAAAGAGAAAAGAAAAGAATATGAGGAGGCTTTAAAAAATGTCAGATGATCTCATGCAAAACTATGGGTTATATCGAGCCGAGGTTGAATTTGAACCTGAGAATGTTGCAGATGATGAAAAGCCAAATAAAGACTTTGTCATTCCTTCTGAGTTAGAAATTCGTATGGCTGAAGCAGAAGGTTTTAAAGAGTTTTATGGTGCTGTTGGTGTTGGGTTGACATCTGGTACTTTAGGTCTTCCCGGCACTATGGAACAACTCTATTCAGGTACAGCAAAAGTTGTATCTCAACCTAAACAAAATTTATTAAATTTATTTGGTCAATTTGCACAGCAACATGGTCATGAAGAAGTAGGCAAGGCGATACAAACATTGACTGGCTCACCACAAAATTTATCTGCTTTAGAAGCTTTTGCACAAGGATTAGCAGAAGAAACAGTATTTCCAACTTATGAAGATGTAAAGGAATGGTTAGCATCTAAAGGTTTGGCTTTTGATAATGAAGCCGGTGAATTGATTGGCGACTTATTGTCATTGAATATTATTCCCGGTCTTGCTAGTATAACTAAAAAAACAGGCAAAGCAATCCTTGACAAAACTACACCTGATCCAAATGCAGTTAAAGTTGTAAAAAAAAAGTTTCAAGATAGGCATGCGCAAGAAAAAATAACACATAATGTCTATAGTAAAAATGGAATATTAAGTGATGAAACAGGCGAACCAATGACTTTTTACCATGGCACAATGGAAAAATTTGACGAGTTTGATCTGTCTAAATCACACAAACCAGTTGTATATTTTGCTAACAAAGAAGAAGTTGCTAAACAATATACAACACAAAAGGGATCACGTAAAAAAGGTACTATAAAAGCAGCAAACTTAAAAATGGACAAACCATTTATAGTAACCGACTTTGAATTTACGAGTGGATTAGGTGAAGATATGGCAATAATCTATAATAAAATTATGAATAAAATTAAGAAGACATATGAAAAATCTTACTCATCTAACCAATGGTCAGTAGATGAAGATACAGTACGTAGATTAAAAAACAAAGGATACGATGGAATTATTGTGCCTGAAGAAGCAAGTCCTAGAAGACAAGCATTTTATATGGTGTTTGATACAGATCAAATTAAGGTGACAAATAAATGATTAGCAAATCAAAAGACATGAATAAAAATCTTGATGAGATGACATCTACATTAGATGATCTTAATACAACTGCTGCATCATTAAAAGGTGCAAGTGCAGCAGAAGATAGTAAAACGCCTATCAATCCTATTGAAACAGATTCTGTATTTACTGATGAAGAACCAGAACAAGTTGCTGTGCTTGGCCTAGGTTCAGCTAAGAAAGCTGTTAAAGAATATGTTGATAAAAAAATAACAACAGAAAAGGAAATTGGTAGTGTTCTTGACGAGGCGTTAAGTGGTAAAAAGATTGAATTTGAACAAGTACCATTAGAGGTAAATGGTGTAATTCAAACAGATAAATATGGCAATCCTATTATGGTTTTCCCTAAAGATGCACAAGGTAAAGATATTGTTAAGGAAAAGCAACGCAAGATTGTACAGCCAATTAAACGTAAAGAAGAAATAGACGAGATTAAACAGCAAACTACCCCAGAACCAACACCTAATCAACCGGATGAATTAAAACCTATTGATACTGATCCAGTCAGTGAAGATTTGGCTGCTCGTATTGAGCGTACACGTCAAGAGTTTATTTTAGATCCATCTAAAATGACTGCTGAAGCTAAAGCCAAACATATTAATATTGGTATTTATGATGACGATTCATTAAAAGCAACGATCACTGCTACGAGTAATGTACTTAATAAGTCTAAAAAATTTCAAACAACCACAGTTAATGACTTAAAGAAACAAGCACTTGAGTTAGGCCTTCCTGAAAAACGTCTGGAAGAAAGATTGGCTGGCCTACCATTTGAAAGTCCTGTAGGCAAGCATGCATTAGCTACACGTGTATCTGCGCTTGTGTATGAGTATCGATCAAGTTCTGAAATATTAGACTTATATTTTGAAAGACATGCATCTAAGACTTTGTCAGATATTGATAAGTTCAACTTATTGCAACAACTCAAAACTCATCAAATATTAGAAAAAGAATTATTAGGCGTTTCACAGGATGTGGCAACGACTATGAATACATTTAAAAAAGTTAAAGATTATGGCCCGGCTTTAACAGAGACAGACTTCCGAGCTATTTTAGACGCTAATTTAAGTGATAGTGCATTAACCAGATTAGGCCAACTTTACATGAATGCACCTAATCGATCTATTAAAAATAAATTATTGAGTAAACAAGAAGGTGGCTTTAATAAATTAGCTGATGCTGCATACTATACATTTATGTCTAATATTTTATCTGATGTTAAAACATGGTCAGAAAACTTAGTGGGTTCTGCAATTCATGGTGTTCTGATTAGCACAGAAGATTTGATTATTAGTGGCATGAACTCTGCGCGTAAAGCCATGGGTAGGAAAACAACTTATGATCAAGAATTATCTGATCATGTGCATCGAGCTTATGCTTTATTGCAAAACTTTAACGAGGCATGGGTGTCTGCTAAATATGTAATAAGAACAGGCAACAAAGCTGGATTTAAAGCAGAGCGTAGACATAATCCTTTATCAGCAGAAAACTTTTCTAACACTTCATTTCAAAATCCATTCTCTAGAAATGGTAAGGAATTCTATAAAACAGGTGAACTTAAAGATACGTGGGTTGGAAACTCATTAGATGCTGCTGGATTTGTACAATCTGTTCCTATGCGTTTCTTAGGTGCGGGTGATGAAATTATTGGTGTTACTTTAGCTCGTGGCGCACTGCATCAAAAAGCAACTGAATACGTACGCAGAAGATTAGGAGAATTAGCTGATGAAGGTGTTGAAATTGGCATGGCTAAAAAACGTGTAGCTAAAGAAGTTGCGGACTGGGTAGATGAAATGCCAGCAGATGTATTTGCACATAAACAAGAGGTTAAAGATTTAATACAGTTTACTTATAATTGGGATAAAACAAAACTATTAGATAAAACATATGCCAATGTTAATAAATTTTTAAGCTTACCTGTTATACGTTATTTTGTACCGTTCTCAAATACATTGACTAAAATTTTAGATCAAGGCACATCACGTATTCCTATATTAAATTTTATGTCACCACAATTTTATAAAGACTGGAGTCGTGGAGGGTATTATAAAGATAGAGCTAGAGCAAGATTACTAGTTGGAGGTACATTTACAACGACTGCATATTTTATGACAGCTGACGGTAAAGTGACTGGTGGCGGCCCAACTGATTATACACAGAAGCAAGCATTACAAAATACTGGATGGCAACCTTATTCATTTGTTATTAATAAGACTGGTATGAGTGAAGAGGCTTTAGCTAGGTTGAAAAAATATACAGACGTATCTTTTGACGGTGAAAGGTATTACGTATCGTATCAACGTTTTGATATGTTAGCACAACTTTTTGCAGCCTCCGCCGATTTCCATGACATTTATAAACATTATGATGGTGATCCAAATTCAAATGAAGTCACAAATTTACTTCTTGCAACTGCGGGAGCATCTTCTCAATATTTATCTAATTTACCTATTATGCAATTTACTGGGGAGATTGTCTCATTAACACAAGGTAACTATGAAAATCCTGGTGAACGTTGGGCAGATCTAATAGAAAGAATAGCTGAAAGAGGCTTAACAACAGCAGCATTAACAGTCCCTGTAGCAAGTATGGCTTTACAAGGATCAGCAACTGCTCATATAGCAAGAACGATAGATCCAGAACAACCATCTAATCTACCTGATTACATTCAAATTGGTGATACTCTTGAGGCTAAGCGTGCATATCAAACTGCTAAGAAAAGAATGATTGCTAAGATTCCATTTTTGCGTGGTGATTTAGATATGGCAGTAGACAATCTTGGTAGACCTATTTATCAAAAAAATACAGCACACCAACACTATTTAAATACAATCCCATTTATTAGTCGCACTGATGATAGACGCAGCAAGACTGACGAATTATTGGTTCAATATAATTATGGTATTTCTAAACCGTCACCAAAAATTGGCCCTGTGAGTATGAGTGATGAAATATATACAAATTATAAACGCATGTATGGTCAACAAGTAAAACTTAATGTTCTTTATAAAGATAGAAGCGGTAAATATGTAACAAACAAAGTTAACCTAGAAAAAGCAATTCAATTAAAAATTGAAGAGCAAGAAAATAAGTTTAAGCTTAAAGGCATTCCTATGGAAAAAATTCCAGTTAAAGTAATGCAAAAGATTGTTGCAAATGAAGTGGCTAAATATAGAGCAGAAGCGAAAAAAATTATGTTTGGTGAATTAGTTACACCTACAGATAAAACTAAACCACCTTACTATAGTAAGAAATATGATGACAAAGATGCTATGTATCCGGAATTTTCTGATGCATATAATGCACAACAAAATCTTACATATTATGGGCAATAATGTTAAAATATATTGAGGAAAAATTATGGCTATAGACATATCAGCAACCACGAGGCGTATAGTATACACTGGCTCAGCCGGCGTAGGCCCTTATGCATTTAACTTTGAAGTCTTAACTCAGACTGACATTGCTGTCTATTTTAATACCACCGAATTAACACTTACCACAGACTATACTGTATCAATCTCTGGTAGTGGTACAGGTTCTGTAACGATTGTCGTAGGTACTAATGTTCCTAGCACCCCTACAGTTTCTGATCGTATTACCATTGTCGGTGATAGAACTATTGCTAGAACAACAGACTTTACTACAGGTGGCCCACTCTTTGCTACCTCATTGAATGATGAGTTTGATAGTCAAACCATATTTGTTCAACAAATCTTAGAACAATCGGATCGATCATTACGTGCACCGAACACTGATCCTACTACAATTAATATGACATTGCCTCTAAATACTATTAGGGCAAATAAAACACTTGCGTTTGATGCGGATGGTAACCCAACTATTGGTGAACTGATTGGTGACTGGAAAGGCAATTGGGCAGCAGGCATAGCATACAACAAGCGTGACTTAATTAAAGACACAACGAATAATAACGTATACATCTGTCAGGTAGCACACACCTCCTCTGGATCATTGCCAATATCAAGCAATGCAGACTCAGCTAAATGGGATCTTGTCGTAGATGCCGCTGCCGCTGGAGCAGCACAAGCAGCGGCAGAAGCAGCGCAGGCCGCAGCAGAAGTTGCACAAACAGCGGCTGAGTTAGCAGAAACCAATGCTGAAACCGCAGAAACAAATGCAGAGACAGCAGAAACAAATGCAGAGACAGCACAGGCTGCAGCAGAATTAGCACAGACTGGAGCAGAAACTGCTGAGACTAATGCAGGAATTTCTGAAACGAATGCTGGTACATCAGAAACCAATGCAGCTACTTCCGCATCTAATGCGGCAACTTCAGAAAGTAATGCTTCAACATCTGCTTCAACTGCAACTACTCAAGCAGGAATAGCTACCACTCAAGCAGGTATAGCGACAACTCAAGCAGGGAACGCAAGTACATCGGC
>Ga0307376_10004050_pt1 | contig 13545 bp, 11 predicted proteins | sample TR2MG_FD_202536 | JGI IMG/M metagenome (GOLD analysis project Ga0307376, IMG submission 202536) | Soil microbial communities from Risofladan, Vaasa, Finland - TR-2 | ecosystem: Environmental > Terrestrial > Soil > Coastal area > Acid sulfate soil | place: Finland: Risofladan, Vaasa | collected...
GAGCTTCACCGCCATCGGTGATTATGCCATGGATGCGTGCCTCCTCTTTTATGTGTTGGCGCAATGAATTTATAGAGTTGAAAGCTAAAATCATAGCTTCAAGGGCATTTATACCCTTGTGAGGTTCGGCAGAAGCATGAGCCGGTTTGCCAAAAAATTCCACCTCTACGCCGGTGCAGGCAAGCGCCAGCTCGGTTATCAAGTTTTTCACACCAGGATGTACCATCATAGCCGTGTCTATTGCATTAAAGACCCCAGCTTGCACCATGTTTATCTTGCCACCGAAGTTTTCCTCTGCAGGAGTGCCCAGAGCTACAATGCTGCCTCCTAACCGGTCAATGATAGGCTTACTACCCACAGCAGCCCCAACTGCCGAAGCAGCTATTATATTATGCCCACAGCCATGACCCATTTTGGGCAAAGCATCGTATTCGGCAAGCAAGGCAATTCTTGGACTCCCTTGGCCATACGTTGCCCGAAAGGCTGTAGCTACGCCAGCAATGCCTCGTTCTACGTGAAATTCATTGTCTTCAAGATAGCCAGTGAGCCAGGCCGATGCCTTTTTCTCCTCGAAGCCCAACTCAGGGTTATCATGGATCTTCAGGCTCAGCTGGATAAGCTGTTGTCTTTGCAATTCGACAGCATCTTTCGCCTTTAGCTTCAGTTTTTCTATTTCCAATACTTGTACCTCCTATGATATAGTTTATTATACCTTGTGTTTTATGGAAATTTCTAGGCTATGGCAGATGATAAGGGAATTTTTGAGTGCTTTGATAAATGTAGCTCAGTTGCTGAAAGAGTCTATCGGCTCTAGTCGAAGCTATGATGTAGATGGGATAATTGATGAGGAAGTCAAAGGTTCTGTGAAAGGAAAGGTAAAGTTGATTCATACCAGTCGGGGAGTTTTAGTGCAAGGCAAACTAACTGTTGAGACAGAACTCGTATGTAGCCGCTGCCTCGATACATTCTTATGTCCTATAAGTTTCACTGCGGAAGAAGAGTTCCTTCGGATATCTGATTTGCCTGGTGATTCAGCGCTCTATGCGCCGGAACAGGCAGAAGAGTTCACTATTGATAGTAAAAATATGCTCGACCTGGGCGAGCTAATACGGCAATATACATTGTTAAATTTGCCCATGAAACCCTTATGCCGACCTGGCTGTCCAGGAAGTAAGGAGGCGAATTCATATGGCACTACCTAAGAAAAAAACCGCAAAATCACGCCAGGGAAAAAGGCGCAGCCACCTTAAACTATCTCTGCCTGCCATGGATGTATGCCCACATTGCCACAGTTCTAAGTTATCTCACTGTGTTTGTCCTAAATGTGGCTGGTATAATGACAGAGAGGCAATCGAGGTCAAACCCTCAAAGAAATAGTTGGCATGGCTGAATTATCCAAGGTAGCTTATGTTTTCCCAGGACAGGGCTCCCAAAGCACTGGCATGGGATTGGATCTTTATGACAGCTATCCCTCAGCCAAGGCAGTCTTTGATGAAGCTGATGCTTCTTTAGGCTTTCCTCTCTCCCGTATATGCTTTGAAGGGACGGATGAGGAATTGACAAAGACGCATAACGTCCAGCCAGCGATACTGGCTGTCAGTATTGCCTGTCTTAAAGCGATTGGAGAGGCTGCCATAGTTAATTTTCCTTCTCCCACTTTTGTTGCTGGACATAGTTTGGGTGAGTATACCGCTCTGGTTGCTGCTGGTGCGCTGGGCTTGGCCGATGCTGTTCTGCTTGTCAGGGAAAGGGGTAGACTGATGTATGAAGCTGGGATAAAAAATCCCGGGAGCATGCTGGCTGTAATAGGACTTGATGAAGAAACAGTTAAGGATATAAGCCTTCATAGTGGAACTGAAATTTCCAATATAAACTGCCCCGGGCAGATTGTTATTAGTGGTGCTACCCAAGCTCTGGCTGAAGCTGATAAATTAGCCAGGGCAAGAGGTGCTCGTGTTCTTATTCCTCTGAAGGTTAGCGGGGCTTTTCATTCTGCCTTAATTGAGCCCATCATAGCTGAATTCAGTAAAATCGTCTCGAACTTTAGATTTCAACCACCAAGCATTCCTGTAATATCTAATGTGACCGCTCGGCCGTTAACCGACGCTGATTCGATAAAAGAAGAGTTGGTGAAGCAGCTTCGTAATTGCATCCAATGGCAAGGGTCGGTGGAATACATGGTGCATAGTGGAGTCACTATCTTTTATGAGATAGGCCCCGGGAGAGTGCTTAGCGGTTTGATCAGGCGAATCAACTCAGAGCTCCAAACTTTCAATATATCAGGCGTTGAAGATATAGCGCATCTGGCATGTAAAGAGAGTGCAACTAACTAATGGCTGGCATCAGACGACAGGCAAGAATCGCTGCTCTCCAGGTGCTTTATGAGCTTGATTGCACTAAACATGAGGCAGAGGAAGCTTTGGCTCACTTGAGAACGGAGGAAACACTGCCCCAAGAAGCACTTATCTTCAGTGAAGAGCTTGTGAAAGGAGTGCTCCAGAACAAATCTGAGCTTGATGCTCTCATTAAAAAGTTTGCTCCAGCCTTTCCCCCGGAGCAAATGTCGGTCATTGATAGAAATATTTTGCGCTTGGCTATTTTCGAAATTTTATTTAATAGTAAAACTCCGTTCAAGGTAGCTATAAATGAGGCTGTAGAGTTAGCCAAGGAATTCGGAAGCGATTCTTCCCCCCGATTAATCAACGGAGTATTGGGCTCAATAATAACTGAACGTGGCGTAGAACGATAAAGACTCCCTAAGGGACATGAGAGCCTTGCCTGCTCTCCGGTAACCTCTTAACCGGGGTGATGTCCCACAAAAGATAAATTTTCTTGACAGTACAATTAAATATAATGTAAAATATTTATACAATGGCTAGCATGGAGATTCAACAAACACAATCCTTGCAGGCACGGCAAGAGTTCAAATTGATTATGCGACTGGAACAAGCTGGTTTGCTGGAAATGCCTGAAGAAGAGTTCAACAGGCTTATCGCTGAGGTGGAAAACAGCCCCTTGTTCAAAGATTTATATCGGAAGGAGAGAATAATTCGCTATCAGAGATATCCTAAGACGGATATCTCCTCTCGTTTCTATCAGCTTAACGAAGAGATTGCCGCCGGCACCGGCACTCTTGATGTCGAATCTCTTTTATCTAACAAAGAGGACATAGTTCGTCAGATACAAAAAATAGGGCTGGAGAATTTTAAACGATACTTTTTATTTCCTGAACCGGGGATAAGCGTAGGAGAGGTCGCTAAAGAGTGTAATTTGGAGCTTGCAGAGGTTGAGGAGATAAATAGCCTCATTAACGAATTATCCATTATGAACGAGTTTTACAACCCTTCTGCTCTTAGTTCAGAACATGGGATTTATTACACCAAAGTCGCTTCGATAGAAAGGGGGGCTGAGGGTTTTATTATCGGCTATCTCTCACCTTCTTATGCTCGGGGAAGATATTCGATTGACTATGAGAGATTTGAGGAATTGAGAGGGAGTGGAACTATCACCGGGGCTGAGGTAAAGGGAATCAGGCAGCTATTTAAGAGGCTAGAGCTAATCAATAGCCGTAAGGACACGGTAACTCGGATATTACAAGGGATTGTGGAAAAGCAAGCACCCTATTTCGAGTCCGGGGGCGCAAAAGCTCTCCTACCGTTTAGTCAGAAGGAACTAGCACAGAGGATTGGTCTTGCCCCGAGCTCAGTCAGCCGAGGCATTAGCGGCAGGAGTCTTGAGACGCCCTGGGGCGAAGAGAAGGCTCTTAAGGATTTATTTCCCCGGCCAAGGATGTTTAGGAAGGAACTGGTCAGACAGCTCCTTGAAACAGGCGAAGAATTCCACTCTGATGAAGCGATAAAAACCGAACTTGAACGGAAATTTGGCGTTTCTATTTCCCGTCGCTCAGTAGCAGATTTAAGGAAGGAGTTGAAATTTCCCACGGCTTGGAAGAGAGAATAAGCTCTGCTTCAGGAGAGGAAACTATGACTGATCACCCCACTCCAAATAGTAAATGGCAGCGCTGGATGGACAGCATTGCAATGAAAACCATTAAATGGTTACCGGAGAACCAGGTGCCTAGGGGTGTGCGAAGCCCCCACTTCTGGATAATCGCTGCTCTAATGACAGTTCTTACGCTCGTTTACTATGCAGGGTATACACCATTAGCCCATCTCGGAGGTTTTTTCACCGATGCTTTTCCTCACGATTTGCACCGGACTCTGTTTTTAATTCCCATAATCTACGCTGCTATAACTTTCAGAGTACGGGGGGCCTTGGGTGCTTCGTTTGTTTTCTTGTGTGTTGTGTTACCACGTACCTTTTACTCCCCATACACTGACCCGATAGTCAGGCCACTTCTCTTTGTCCTGTTTATCGCTTTCCTCGGGGTATTAACTGCGATGCTGATAGATCGAGTTGAGAAAGAAGAAAAGGCTCACGCCGAGCTAAATATAGCTCACCAAGAGCTTAGCACTTACGTTCAGCAGCTAAAGGAAAGCCAGGAGCAACTCATCCAGGCTGAAAAACTGACCTCCCTCGGTCAGATGGCTGCCTCCATCGCTCACGAAATCAATAATCCTCTGGCCGGTGTCCTGGTCTACACCCAGTTGCTATCAAAGAAGGTGGCCGGTGATACTCTTAAGGAAGAGGAAGCTCTGGATTACCTTTCAAAGATGGAATCAGAGGTGAGCCGTTGCTCAAGGATAATCCGAAACCTCTTGGATTTTGCTCGACAAACTGAGCCGATGTTGAGGCTTGTGGACATTAACCAGGTTATAGAACAGGTCTTGGCCATGGTAGGCCATCAAGCTCAACTTCAAAACGTTGAGGTTGTGAAAGAGTTTAGCCCATCTTTGCCTAAGGTTATGGCTGATTTCGACCAGCTTCAGCAGATATTTACCAATCTCACTCTTAATGCTATCCAGGCAATGCCTGATGGGGGCGGGCTGACCATTCGCAGCTCAGCGGTGGATGGTGAGGTCAGGATCGATGTCCAAGATACAGGCTGTGGTATCTCAAAAGAGAACATGCACAAGCTTTTCACCCCTTTCTTCACCACCAAGGCAAAAGGCAAGGGTGTAGGGTTAGGATTAGCTGTAGCTCATGGGATTATTGAGAGGCACAAGGGAAGAATCAAAGTACAAAGTGAAGTGGGGAAGGGAACCACCTTCAGCGTCTACTTAGGAGCTCATAGCAGTGAAAAAATTTAAGATACTCGTGGTTGATGATGAGGCTATTGTCCGCGAGTCACTAGGCGACTGGCTCAAGGATGTTGGCTATCAGGTTTTCACCGCTGAAAACGGGCACAAGGCGTTAGAGGTGATTGAGAGGGAAAAGCCAGGCATCATGATTACCGATCTGGTAATGCCAGGTATGGATGGTATTGAGTTGATGAAAAGAGCTAAAGCACAGCAGCCCAAGATTGAGGTTATTATCATCACAGCCTATGCCAGCATTCCCACCGCCATCACTGCTATGAAAGACGGGGCATACGATTACATCGAAAAGCCCTTTTGCCCTGAGAGGGCTGAATTATTAGTCAAGAAATTAGCTGAACATCAGGAACTAGTCGAGGAAAACCTCTCCCTGCGTCAGAGATTGGAAGACCGTTACCGCTTTGAGAATATCATTACTAAGAGTGCCAAGATGCAGCGACTGATTGAGCTGATAAAGGTTGTGGGCAAGAGTAACGCCACCGTATTGGTTACAGGTGAGAGCGGCACAGGAAAGGAGTTGGTGGCGCGTGCCATCCACTCACAGAGCCATCGCCACAACAAATCCTTCATAGCCGTTAGTTGTGCGGCTTTGCCGGAAAGCCTTTTGGAAAGCGAGCTGTTTGGCCACGAGAAGGGCTCCTTCACCGGCGCCTACGCTCAGAAGAAGGGCAAATTCGAGTTTGCCAATGGGGGGACTCTTTTTTTGGATGAAATCGGCGAGATGAGTGCCAATATCCAGGTACACCTGTTGAGGGTTTTAGAAGAGAAAGAATTTACTCGCGTCGGTGGCAATGAGCCACTCAGAGTTGATGTAAGAGTTATTTCAGCGACTAATAAGGACTTAAGAAAGGCTATAGAAAAGCAAGAATTCCGAGAAGACCTTTATTACCGCCTTAATGTAGTTAACATCGAATTGCCACCCCTGCGGGAAAGAAAGGAGGATATCCCTCTATTGGCTGAGCATTTCTTGAATAAATTTGCTTCGGAGAATCGGAAAGAGATTACTGGATTCTCCCCCGATGCTATAGAATTTCTGCTTGATTATGACTGGCCGGGTAATGTCCGTGAGCTGGAAAATGCCGTTGAAAGGGCAGTTATCCTGGCCCAGGACAGCATTATCACCGCTGCCGATCTGCCCCAGGAAAGCATGTCGTTGACTTCTCCAGCTACACCCAGAAAAAGCCTTAAGGAAGTGGAAAAGGGGCACATATTGAATGTCCTCCGTGAAACTGGCGAAAACTATAGCGCCGCAGCCAGGATCCTCGGAATCAGCAGAATGACGCTTTACAAAAAGGCAAGGGAGTATGGTTTCAATGTAAAGAAAATAGACAATATGTGACTAATTTCTTTACAGGCAGCAAAGATACAGGAAAATTTTAGTCCTCCTGGGAAGCAAAAGCTACCCGAAATTTCGGGTAGCTTTTTATTTTGGCAAGAAAATTGCGACACCAAAGGGTGAAGGAGATGAAAGTGAATAGACAAACAATCCCAGCAGAACAACAAAAGGAGGTGAAAGGAATGAAACCAGTATTAATTGTTGAGGACGAAGCCATAGTACGTGAATCGCTCAGGGACTGGCTTAAGGATGTAGGCTATGAGGTAGAAACTGCTGAGGGAGGGGAAGAGGCACTGGAGAAGATTGAGAAGAAGGAGTTCAGCGTCGCAGTTGTTGACATAAGGCTGCCGGGAAAGAACGGGCTAGAGGTGTTGAAGGAAGCCACTGAGAAAGACCCGAAGATCAAGGGCATAGTCATCACCGCTTATCCCTCGGTGGAAACTGCCGTGGAGGCGATGAAAATGGGTGCCGTTGATTACATAGTGAAGCCTTTTGCCCCCGATGCTCTAGAAAGGAAAATTCAGGAGGTTCTGGGCCCGGTTCAGGTTGAGGTAAGACCTGAGAAAAGGAAGGCGGAGGAAGCCACAGCGGAACTCGCGGCAGCCGAGGAGGCCGAGGTTGAGGAAGCTACAACAATAACTGAAGAGGAGATCCCTGCTCACCTGGAGCAAGGCCAGGCTTACTTCAAGGCAGGCCACTATAAGGAAGCACTAAGGGAATTTCAGTCTATCTTGAGGGTCGCCCCGGGACACATAGAAACTCGAACCTGGGTCCAGAGGACTAAGGAAGCAATCGCGAATCCGGAGGTTGGGGTAGCTGAAAAAGAGGGAGCCGTCGAAGAAGTAGCGAAGGTGAAGGAGTGTGTTTGGTCAAAGATGGGAGTAGTCTCTTACAGGATCTGCACCCAGAATTATGACTGCCTGACCTGTGAGTTTGACCAGATGATGCAGGAGAAATTGGCCTCCGGCGACACTTCTGAGCTAGACGAGGCTTTGGAGAGGCTCAAGGAGATGCCAGGACCTCAGAGGCTTTGCCGTTATGCCCTCAAGGGCGATGTCTCCTACAGACTTTGCTCCCGTGTCTTTCAGTGCGAAACCTGCGAATTTGGTCAGTATATGAAGGATGCTCTGGAGCAGAAGCTGGTCAAGCTGGCAGCTCGTCGGGAGGCCCTGCGTAAAAAAGAAGAAAAGGCTAAGGCATAGCCATGCTACCCGGAATTGTAGCGAAAGAGTTCCCTGAAAGGTTTGACTATTAGGAACGGTCAGGTGTCTCACGAGGCACCTGACCGTTCCTTTCAGAATGACGACTAATTTTGAGTAGGCCTATTCATTTAGCCAGTAGGCGGTTTCAAAATACTGGGAGGTTCAAACCTTCTCCTCTGCCTCTAGTCCTAGAGTTAAGAAGAATTTTGTAAAAACGAGTTCCCAAGTGTTTTGCCAAAAATTGCCGCTTTCATAGATATTTTGTTATACTTGCTTCTTATGTTTCAGTAGACACCCCCCTTTTTTCGGCCAATCTTTGAAAGGTCGAGGTTCAGATGGAAACGTTAAGTCCTTACAAAGAAGCTACAGATGTGATACTCGAGGCTGGTGGCGAACCTCTCAAATTGTGCTACCAGTGCGGTCTTTGCACTGCTATTTGTCCCTGGAATTTGGTTCGAAGTTTCCTCGTCCGCCGCATCATGCATGAAGCTCAGCTTGGGATAACTGATTTTGGCAGCGAGGATGTCTGGACCTGCGTCACTTGTCGAGCTTGTGTTCAACGCTGTCCTCGAGGTGTGGAGATAATGGATGTTATGAGGGCTGTACGCCGAGTTGTAGCAAGCCTAGGTATCGGCGTCATTCCCGATGCCTTGAGAATTTCAACTAAGAACATCGCGGGCGTAGGCAATCCACTTGGTGAGGCACCGGAAAAGCGAAATGACTGGGCTAAGGAATTGGGGGTAAGGGATTTTACTTCGGGCACCGAAATGCTTTATTTCCCCTGCTGTGTTCCTTCCTATGACCCTGGTGTGAAACCAGTGGCCCGGTCAACTGCTATAATCTTCAATAAGCTTGGGCTTGATTATGGCCTCATAAGCACCGAGGCGAAATGCTGTGGTGAGGCTATTAGAAAGGCTGGACATGAAGATACGTTTCAAAGTCTGGCCCAAAATAATATCGCTCTCTTCAGTAGCAACGCTGTTAAAACAGTTGTAGTTTCCTCACCACACTGCTATCACACTTTTAAGAATGAGTACCCTGAGCTTGGGGGCAAATTTGAAGTAATTCATATCACCCAATACCTAGCTTCGCTTATCGGCCAAGGGAAATTAAAATTCTCCAAAGAAGTAAAAAAGAAGGTAGTTTATTCTGACCCCTGTTATTTAGGAAGACATAACAGTATATACGATGAGCCGAGAAAGGTATTAAAAAACATTCCTGGCGTGGAACTATTGGAGTTTCCTGACTTTGGTGAGGAGGCTCTTTGTTGTGGTGGTGGTGGTGGTAGAATCTGGATGGATACCCCGAAGGGAGAGAGATTCTCTGACATAAGGGTGGAGCAAGCTGTTGAGAAAGGGGCTGATACGATAGCTGTCGCTTGCCCTTACTGCTTCCTCAACTATAGGGATAGTGCACTCTCGCTGGACAAGGCAGAAGTTATCCAGGTCAAAGATATCGCTGAGCTTGTTGCTGAGTCAATGACGGAGGAATGAAATGGAAGAAGTGAAGATTGGTGTTTATATTTGCCATTGTGGATTGAATATTGCTGGGACAGTGGATGCTGAAGGATTAGCCAGATATGCCGCGACTCTGCCCCACGTGGTGGTTTCCCGTGACTACAAGTATATGTGCTCCGATCCCGGACAGGACTTCATCAAGAAGGATATTAAGGAGCTAGGGATCAATCGAGTTGTGGTTGCTTCCTGCTCCCCGAGGTTGCATGAACCCACGTTTCGCAAAGCCTGTCAGGATGCTGGACTGAACCCCTATCTGTATGAGCACGCAAATATAAGAGAGCACTGTTCCTGGCCTCATGCCGCAGACAAGAAGCGAGCCACAGAAAAGGCCAAGGATCTTGTGAGGGCTGCAGTAAGGCGTGTCTACTATCAAGAACCTCTGGAGATTAAGGAGGTTCCGGTAAATCCTAACGTCTTGGTTGTGGGGGGAGGTATCGCTGGCATTCAAGCTGCTTTGGATATCGCTGATGGAGGGAAGAAAGTCTATATGGTAGAACGCGACCCATCCATCGGCGGACACATGATTCAGCTTGATAGAACCTTCCCTACTCTGGATTGCTCAGAATGTATCCTCACTCCGAAGATGACTGACACCGGTCATCATCCTAACATCGAGTTAATGACCAACAGCGAAGTAGAGGACGTTTCAGGCTACATAGGCAATTTCAAGGTTAGAATCAAGAAGAAGCCCAGGTATGTGGATATTGATAAATGCAACTCATGCGGGGAGTGTGCCAAGGTATGCCCTGTTGAAGTACCCGATGAGTTTGAGATGGGGTTGCACATGAGAAAGGCAGCCTACCTTCCTCTCCCTCAGGCCGTTCCTGCCTCTTTTGCCATTGATAAAAGAGGCACGGCGCCCTGCCGCATTGCCTGTCCCGCCGGTGTTAATGCTCAAGGGTATGTTGCCCTCATTTCCCAGGGTAAGTTTGGGGAGGCTTTGGAGGTAGTCAGGAAAACAATGCCATTTGCTGGGGTTCTCGGGCGGGTCTGCACCCATCCCTGCGAACTAGACTGTGAGCGGGGGAAGATGGATGAATCTCTTAGTATCCGTGCTTTGAAGCGCTTTGTAGCTGACTACGAGCTGAGGGTGGGGAGAGAAAAGGCAACCCCGGTTGACAGGACGAAAGAAGCTAAAGTGGCTGTTGTTGGCTCTGGGCCTGCTGGGCTTACCTGTGCTTACGATCTTGTCAGAGAGGGTTATGCCGTTACTGTATTCGAAGCTCTCCCTCAAGCAGGCGGTCTTCTGAGGTATGGTATTCCTGAGTATAGATTACCCAAAGAGGTAGTGGATAATGACATAAGTTATATACAGGAATTAGGAGTAGAGATCAAGACGAATACGCTGGTGAAAGACCTTGCCGAGATTTTCAATCAGGGATATATGGCCGTCTTCATTGGCAGTGGTGCCCAAGGGGGCCAAAAAATGGGCATCCCCGGTGAGGAAACCGGCGGAGTAATCCATGCCCTTGATTTTCTCAGGATGGTGAATTCTGGGGTGGATATCCGCTTAGGCAATAAGGTAGCGATTGTTGGTGGTGGCAATGCTGCCATAGATGCTGCCAGAGCAGCTTTACGCCTTGGAGCCAGGGAAGTCACTATCGTTTATCGCCGTTCTCAAGCTGAAATGCCCGCTATAAGAACAGAAATTGAGGAAGCCGAGCGAGAAGGAATCAAATTCCACTTTTTGGCTGCTCCAGTTAGAATTCTGTCCAAAGCTGGCCAATTATCTGCGGTGGAATATATCAGGATGGAATTAGGCGAGCCCGATGCGAGTGGTCGACGGCGTCCCGTATCTGTCAAGGGCTCAGAATTCACCGTGAATGTCGACAACGTCATCATCGCTATCGGTCAGACTGTGGAGAGGGAGATGTTGCCGAAGGAGCTCGGCTACACTGATTTGGGGACACTGAAGGTTGACCCTGTCACATTACAGACACATATTGATGGTGTCTTCGCTGGTGGCGATGTGGTTTCTGGACCTGCTGATGTTGTTGGAGCTGTTGCTGCTGGCAAGGAAGCAGCTATCTCTATTGATCGCTATTTAAGCGGAGGCAGCCTAACCGAGGGAAGACAAACAACGCTTAAGAAGGTGGAGGAGATATCCAAGGAAGGAGTCAAGCCAAAGGCAAGAGCTGCTATGCCACTACTTCAGGTTAGTGAGAGAAAAGGCTCATTCGCCGAGGTTGAGCAGGGCTTCGACGATAACACAGCTATCGAAGAGGCCAAACGCTGTCTGAACTGTGGCGTATGCTCGGAATGCTTGGAGTGCTTGAAGGTCTGTGATCAGGGGGCGATTAACCATGAAATGCAAGATGAGTTGGTTGAGGTCGAGGTAGGCTCGATGATTCTGGCTACTGGCTATGAGCAGTTCGATCCCAGTGTCATGCCTCAGTATGGATATAAGAAATACGATAATGTTTTAACTGGACTTGAATTTGAAAGGATCACCTGTGCTGGAGGGCCAACCCAGGGGCGCATTCAAATTAAAGATGGTAGAGAACCGGAGAGCGTGGCTATAGTACATTGCGTTGGCAGTCGTGACAAGAACTACCACGAGTATTGCTCACGGGTTTGCTGCATGTATGGACTCAAGTATGCCGAATTGACAAAAGAATTTACCAAAGCCGAAGTATATGAATTCTATATTGATATGAGGTGCTTTGGAGAGGCCTTTGAAGAATTCTACCAGCGCGTTTCGGAAATGGGAGTCAATTTCATCCGAGGTAAGGTGGCTAACGTTACCGACCAGGCGATAAGCGAAGAGGAAAGTGGGAAATTAATTGTTATAGCTGAAGATACGTTACTGGGGAAGATGCTTCGTGTTCCGGTAGACATGGTTATCCTATGTGCTGCCTTGCAACCCCGTTCTGACGCGGCAGATGTCGCCAGCATTTTTACCATAGGTCAAAGAGGCGACGGCTTCTTCCTGGAAACCCATCCCAAGCTAGCCCCAGTAAACACGCCCACAGACGGAGTTTTCATCGCTGGGTGTTGCGAAGCACCAAGAGATGTCCCTGATACTGTGGCGCAGGCCTCGGCGGCGGCATCCAAGGCCCTGTCGTTGATAAGTAGAGGCAAAGTCACCACTGAAGCAGCCGTCTCGTCTGTGGATGAATCCATTTGCCATGGATGTGGCCGCTGCGAGGAAATCTGCACCTTTCACGCTCCCTCGATTATCAGTAAGGATGGGCGCTTGGTGTCTAACGTAAACGAAGCCCTCTGTAAAGGATGTGGAGCATGCGCTATCGTCTGTCCCACGGGAGCAATATCAATTAGGCATTTTAATATGCAGGAAATAGACAGTCTGGTTGATGGTTTATTGGAGGTGCATCATGGCTGAGTTTGAGCCAAAGATTATTGCTTTTGCCTGTAACTGGTGTACTTATGCTGCAGCCGATTTAGCCGGGACAGCCCGTGTTCAGTATCCTCCTAATGTCTATATCGTCAGGCTTATGTGCAGCGGGATGGTGAATCCTGAATACGTCTTAAGGGCGTTTGAAAAAGGAGCTGACGGAGTCATAATTTCTGGATGTAAGTACACAGATTGTCATTATATTGATGGCCCCGTGAAGTGCGATGCCATGGTTGACAAATTAAGAAAGGTGCTTCATGTACTCGGCCTGGAGGATGAAAGGTTAAGGCGTGAGATGATATCTACTTCCGAGGGGACAGTGTTTGCCAGAGTAGTCGAGGAATTTGTCGGCCAGCTTAAGAAGCTAGGGCCCTCACCCTTTTCATCTTTGCGAAAGGAGAAGGTAGCGGTTTGAATTTAGAGGACATCATTCAAGAAACTAAGACTTATTACTGCGTGGAATGTGGCAAATGTACAAGTGTATGTCCTGTTGCCAGATATGATCCAGCCTTCTCTCCTCGAATGATGATTGAAAATGCTCTACTGGGATTTGAGAATGACTTGGTCTTCAACCGAGAACTTTTCTCTTGTTTAACTTGCTACACTTGTCAGCAGAGATGCCCCAGTGATGTTGATTTTCCTGTTTTCATCCGCAAAGCCCGCGCTATAGCCCAGGATAATGAACAGCATGGAATTTGCGCCCACTCCGGGCAATTGCAATCTCTGACACGACTTATGACGAGCCCTGACATTAAGCAAAGAAGATTGGAATGGCTATCTGACAAATATCGCACCTCTGATGACTCCGATGTTCTTTTCTGGGTTGGGTGTGCTCCATATTTTGAACCCATCTTTGAGGACATTGAGTTTAGAGCTCTTGATATCACTGAGGCCAGCTTGAAAATCTTGAATCTTATGG
>Ga0307376_10004053_pt1 | contig 13542 bp, 7 predicted proteins | sample TR2MG_FD_202536 | JGI IMG/M metagenome (GOLD analysis project Ga0307376, IMG submission 202536) | Soil microbial communities from Risofladan, Vaasa, Finland - TR-2 | ecosystem: Environmental > Terrestrial > Soil > Coastal area > Acid sulfate soil | place: Finland: Risofladan, Vaasa | collected...
ACCATCGGCATCTTCAGCAATGCTTCCCAGCGTAATCTCTAAAATCTCTCCCTTATTATCCCCATAAACATATAGTTCTAAACTCTCCTTCTGCGAGTAGTCCACTCCCCGGGTGGAAATAGGATAGACAATAGATGCCGTGGCATTCCCGGTCAAATCATAACTAATTTTCAGGACTTCCTGCTCCTCATCTTCACCCACGTCGGCATTTGGTTTAATATCTTTAATTTTGACATCCTCGTTGTCCCAGCTAATAGCTCCTTCTTGCGTAGGAACTCCTCCCGGATTACTGGCTATCTGCCATACATCTTTATCAATGGGCATTCCATCAACTAACTTTACCCCTTCCATACTATCAATTATCGCCTTTCCCCAGGTATTGGGATTATTGAAGCTCCTGGCCAATTCTCCGGAAATCTTTGTCTGGAAAGGGAAAAATGGCTGGGCGTCAAAAGAGAATTCTGAATTTGCATCCAGAATGAATTTACTTCCGGGGGCTGCCCTCACGTTAGGGATGGTTGCCGATTTCGCTGCACCGCTATAGAGGATTGTGGAACCTAAAAAGAACCTGTCTGTGGGCGCCCATTCTCCCCTGGCACCCAATAGAGTCTCCTGGAAGAGACCGGCAAAGGGCATATATTCATAATTAATCACAATTTCTGTCTCTTCATCAATCTCTTCTTCACGGAAGAATGTAATAAAGCCAGATTCATAGTCGATGAAATAGTCTTCATCTCTTTTTAGTAGCCGATCATTTATTGTAATCTTTTCACTTCCTTCCACAATGTTCGGACGCAGGAAATAGGTCTTCTGTCGATATTTATACTCCATATATATAATGTAATGGTGTTGTGGATTCGTCTTATAGTATATATCAGAATATAGCAGGTCAAAAGGCGTACGGTCTTTAAATTTCAATATCCCCTCATCATAATCCATTTCAATAATGCCGTAGACATTCCCAAACATGGGTACTTCATTACGGTTCAAATCCAAAATCTTCACAATAAAGTCCCTACCTTCAACTCCCTGAATAATCTTTTTTCGTCCTAAGTCGTAATAATTCATCATCTCCTGGTCCAGGAGTTCATCTTCGTCTTTAAGTATCTTACGGTAACCGTTATTGCCCACCGAAATCAATTGACCACTGGAGTCTTTATAATCCACAGCAATGACATAATTTTCATAAATAGTCTTGCGGAAAGTGATAATCCCTTTGATATAGTCTATAGTATAATCCTGTCCCGGAACCTGAAGATTAAAGTATCCGTAATATGTGGCGCCGCCCGTTAACGGTATGAGGTCAACATTTCTCACCATCATCCAGGCGCCATTCTGATTATTTGTCCCATCCCGGTCATCAATATAGACCTGTTCACTTCCGCTCTGAATATTTATATCCCCCCACAATTCATAATACTTGCGCCGCCGATACGACGTATCGTTAATATCCCTCTTTTCAAACGTGCTCTTACCTTTAAATTTCTTCTCCTCTGGTATTCCCTTGGTCTGCGAGCCGATAGCCATAAATTTAAATTCCTTATACTGCATATTCAATTTCCCTCCAAATACGCTCTTCTTATAGGCGACAAATTCGGTTGCGGGAAGTTCCAGGGTAATATCTCCGAATGCTGCCTCCTGAACAATTTCATCAGGGTCTCCTTTATACACCACGGAGATATCTCTCTTATCCTCTACAGTATCATCATAGTCTACATTAACCGTAATTTTTGTACCCACGTTTCCTTTAATCTTCACCTGGAGTTCCTGGTCCATATCAAACCCTTCAGTAACCCCGGCGGGAGTGCCAGTAGTTGTCCTCTCCTCCTCATCCTTATAGAATACAGCACCATACTTCATGGAGATCCTCTTCTGTCCCGATATGCTCAACCTCGACTCAAACGGAAGAATTATACCAATCCCTCCGGGAACAGGGGGAACAGCTTCTTCCTCTTCTGGTTTTACTTCTTTTACCTTTTCCACTTTCGGCGGAGCCAAAAGTTCTTCTTCAATTATAAATATTCCTTGCTCCTTCTCATCCCTCATCTTATTCCATTCTTCTTGACTATAGGAGATAAATTCCTTTTCTTTCTCCTTTTCCTTTATAAAAGCATCAAAATCTTCGAGTGCACCACCCCTAACGTCCATAGAACTCACTAAAGCAAGTCCAATGGATGCAATCAAAGCCAATAGAATGGTTTTTCTGGAAAGTAACATTTTTCCTTTTAAATCTTCGTTGTAGGGGTTTGATTCATCAAAAAAGATTTGGAGTAGCGAAACTTGTTTCGCGTTAATAACACAGAGCAAGTAAACGCACCGCAAGCGGTGCTACTCCAGAGTCCTGGAATCCTCCCGAAAGGGAGGTATTTATTCAAGCTTTCGCTTGACACTCCTATCGGGACCCCAATAATTTAAGGTATTTTAACTAATTTAATCCCAATTTACAATAAAAAAACCGCTCCCCAGTCTTCTCCAAAAAAGTACGACCCGCATCCGAATCACTGGTTCGCGGCTAAATAGTTCTCTACGTGTCTTCCTTCGGTAACCCAGCCTCCCGCTGTGCGGGACTGTGGTTTTGCGTCCCCCGATTTCTCGGAGTTTGCCTTTTCGGAAAAGACAGGCTGACCCTATAAATTATGTAGCTTCTAAAATGATTATATCACAGACTCCCTTTATTGTCAACCGCTTTCGACATGCCCTCTTGTAGCGGCAAAGCGTAAGCTTTGCCTTCCCTGTAGGGGACGGACTCCGTGCCGTCCCTTCCTTCGGGCGACCACAGAGTGTCGCCCCTACAAGGCAAAGTTTCGCTTTGCAGCTACATTTCTCTATTGGCTATCTTTACACAATTTTACAATTGATATAATCGATAGAATAATGTATAATTCTATTAAATAGAAAAAACACAAACTCTAGGTTATTTCTTGGACTTACCATTAAAATGAAAATTCTACATCGCTATATTATTACTGAATTCATACCTCCTACCCTTCTTGCTCTTTTCATATTTACCTTTATCTTAATTATGGAAAGATTATTCGATTCTATAAACCTCCTGATTAGTAAGGGTGTAAGCTTGCTATCAGTTATCCAGATCCTCGGATATGTATTACCTTCCATTCTCGTTTACACCATTCCCATGGCAATCCTGGCGGGCACCCTTGTCTGTTTTGGCAGGCTCTCTTCAGATAACGAGATAACTGCCATCCAGGCATCGGGTGTAAGTCTATACAGTATCTTTTTCCCTGTCATTATTCTGAGTTTTATTGTCAGTATATTTTTAGTCTCCTTTAACGAACAGATAGCGCCCCGCTCTTACAATCGATTCCACAAACTATACTACCAGATAGTCCAAAAGAATCCCATACTTAAACTTGAAGAGCGCACCTTCCTGGAAATAGAGGATTACAGACTATACGTAGAGAAGATTAAGCAAAAAAAAGGAAAACTTTCGGGCATAATTATGTATAAAATGGAAGAGGCCGGTTTTCCCACTCTAATCACAGCCCAACACGGAAATATGGTGTCGAATGAAAAACGCGTAGTTTTCCGGTTATTTGATGGGAGCATCCAACAGAAAGATAAAGATGACCCCGATAAGTACAGCATAACTTATTTTAAGAATTACGATATTTCACTCGACCTCACCCAGACTCCGCCGCCCACGGCGAAACGAATCAGACAGATGGAAAAATCCGAGCTTCTACAGGAAATAAGAAAACTGAAGCGAGATAATATCCCTACTCATTCATTAGAAGTGGAATACCATCAACGTAGGTCCCTGGCTTTTGCTTCATTCGTTTTCTGCTTAATCGGAATTCCTCTGGGAATAAAAGCGCGCAAGGGGGGGAAATCGATTGGATTTAGCTTGAGCCTGGGCCTGTTTCTGTTATACTGGTTTCTCCTGGTGGAAGGGATTACCCTGGGAGAAAAGGGAATCACCCCTCCCCTCTTCGGTGTGTGGGTGCCAAATTTGATAATAGGGATAGCCGGCACCTGGATGATTTACAGAACGGCAAAATAAATGAAAGGAGTAGCGGAGCGAAAGCTCCGCGTCAATGTAGGGGCGGCACTCCGTGGCCGCCCAAAAAAGAGTTGAATCTGGAGTCCTCCCGAAAGGGAGGAATAACCTTGCTTTCGCAAGGACTCCAAACATAATCAGACCAGTCTCCGGAAATCCAATTTCATTGAAAACACAAATGCGTATTTTAACTCGTTACATATTAAATGAATTCTTGAAACCATTTCTCCTGGGAGTGACTGCTTTTGCTTCTCTCTTGATAATTTCTGAATTATTTTACCAGCTTCACAAATGGATTGACCTGGGAACTCCCTTCCTGGTTTGTGCAGAATATCTCGTCTGGCGAATACCTGAATGGCTGGTTCAGACATTTCCCGTAGCAGTCCTTCTGGCCACTCTTTTCTCTCTGGGAGGACTTGCCCGCCATAACGAACTTACAGCTATGAAAGCCTCCGGAATAAGCCTATACAGAATTCTATCTCCTCTGTTAGTTCTCTGCCTGTTCCTGGTTATGGACTCTCTCTTGTTCAGTGAAGTCGTCGTGCCTTACGCCAATCAAAAAGTAGATTACGTCTACAACGTAAAAGTGAAACACCGAAAAATTAGAAACTATCAACAGCAGGACAACCTGGTGATAGCCGGGGAACAAGGAAGGATGTACACCATAAAGTTTCTCGACGGAGAGAAGAAGTTAATGAAAGGAGTATCGGTTGACCAATTCGACAAAAACTCTGCTCTAATAAATCAAATCTATGCCAAAGAAGCCGTATGGAAAGGCAATTACTGGATATTTTATGAGGGAGTTTTCCGCCAGTTTAATCATGAGCAGGGAGGAACAATAAGAGAAGAGAAATTTAAGGAAAGAATTTTCCATTTGCCGGAACGCCTGGACCATTTCTTGCGCAAGCAGAAAAAACCTGGTGAAATGAACTATTTCGAGCTGAGAGACTATATTGCAAAGCTAACCAAAAATGGCATTCCCGCAATTAATGAAAAAGTGGCGCTACACTCAAAAATATCCTTTCCCTTCTCCTGTTTCATAATTATGCTCGTGGGTATTCCTTTTGCTTTGCAAACTTCAAGGAGTGGAAAGGTAAGAGGATTTGCTCTCAGTCTATTTATCTGTTTTTTCTACTGGCAGATGTTCTCGGTAGGTAAAGCAATTGGAGAGAACCACATCTTGCCACCTATTTTAGCTGCCTGGTTTGCCAATCTTATATTCGGAATTTTAGGACTCGTCTTAATCTCAAAAGTCCATAAATAATAAAATGTAGTGTAGCCCTTTATGGGCGTAGTTTTTACGGGGATAAACCCCTACACTACCTATTTTATAACTGCAAGCTTTCCTGTTTTCTTACTACCGTCGGCATTAACTACATATATATAAATTCCAGAAGCCACCCTATCTCCATAATCATTTTTCCCATCCCATTCGTATTTATAGACGTATCCATCGTCATACCACTTATCCATATATATGCTGCTCCCTTCTACGTCTAAGACCAGTTCCCCGGCTGAATTATAAATACCAATACTTTTATCTGCCACAGCTCGATTGGTAGTGAAATAGATAGTAGTATAATTTTCCTCTGCCGGCCGGAATGGATTGGGATAATTCATTGCCAGATGGACAATCTCTCCCGCCACGTAATAAGCAGTCAAGGCGCTATAAGCATTTATCCTTCCCCATCCTGTCTCCTGGTCCCAGCCGGAACCACCTATGTCGTCCGCAGTCTTCTCAATTATTCGCCTTACGTCAGAAGGCGCCAACCCTCCCAGATAGGAAAGAATTAGAGCTGCCAGTCCGGAAACAAATGGCGTAGCCATAGACGTGCCTTTCATATTGGCATAAAACGGCGGACCTAAATCCGTTCGCACAGTACTCAAAATATTGTTACCCGGAGCCATCACGTCCAGTTCGTCTCCATAATTACTGCCGTAGCCGGCAAGCCAATCTGTGGGGTCACAACGCTCATCAGTCTCATTAGTTGCCCCAACGGCAATCACATTATCGTACGCTGCCGGGTAAGCAACGTAAGGCTGATTGTCATTTCCCGAAGCAGCTACTAAAAGGCAACCTTTGTTATAAGCATCGTTTATCATATTCCTTTCTGGACCGTTGGGAATAGGAGGATAGTCAATAGTGCCAAAACTCATACTGATAATATCTGCGCCGTTGTCAACAGCATAATCTATGCCCTCCAATTCCCAACCCAAAGTCCCGCCTCCGGTCTCGTCAAGAACCTTCACTGCCATAATTTTGGACTTCCAGGAGACACCGGCAATTCCTAAAGCATTATTTGTGACGGCTGCGGCAATGCCGGCGCAATGCGTGCCGTGGCTTTGACTGTGGTCGTCATCAGGGTCGTCATCTCCATTTACAAAATCTTTGCCACAATTGCCACCCCCATCGTTCCACATATTTCCCGCCAAATCTTCATGGTCATAATCTACGCCAGTGTCCAGGATAGCAATGACAACGCTCTCTTTCCCTGTCTCGGTGTCCCACGCCTGCGGCGCCTGTATCTTGGTAATTCCCCACTGACTTACGGGATATAGTGTGTCATTTGGATCCCGAAAAGCTTTTCTTATGTAGTTCGGTTCAGCATATTCAACATCGGGGTCCTCTTTGTATTTTTTCAGCATCTCATTAATAGTCTTATCAGGGGGAACCTTCAGGCGATAGACATTCTTAATTCTCAGTTTCTTCTTTATCTCTACCCCAAACTTTTTATTAATCTTATCTATGGTCTCTTTTTCCACCTCGGGCTTAAATTTTACCAGGATTTCAGCAGCCACTACCGATACTTTCCGATTGGTTTTGAGGTCGATAATAGATGCTTCTTTTATTGGTTCTGCCAGGAGGTTTTGCGAGAGGAGGAGAATATTGCAAATAAGGAAGGCAAAAGATATTTTTTTCTTCATCACCATTTTTGTTTGGTATCCAAAACTCTGGAGTAGCAGAGCTTGCTCTGCGTTATTAATGCGAAACAAGTTTCGCTACTCCAAAAGACTCTGGAGTCCTTGCGAAAGCAAGGTCTTCCCTCCCTTTCGGGAGGACTCCAGAGTTTGTGTTAGAAGTTAACTGAGATTCCAAATGAGCCGATTAAAGAAGTAGGGAACTTCTGGCTATCGGCTATCGTTGTGCTTTTAGTACTCATCGCCGCGGCAAAATCTAAATTGACATGAAAGATATTTAAACCGAGTCCGGCAGTGAACATACTCCCGGAACTCTCAGCTAAATTATCCATAAACCCGCCACGCAGGGCAAGGTTTAGCCAGGACCTATTAAGAATATTCACCTCTGCCCCCAGGCCGAACATTCTCGAATCATAACCCTTGAGAGCCGTCTTATTGTTGGTCAGGTCTAAATCTGCAGAAAGTGTTATGAAATTTAAAGGCCAGTAGGCTGCACCAATCCTCACCTGCGGCTCTATAACGTACTTGTCTAAACCAGCTTCTTTTGCTTCTTTTGGCTGACTAAATGAAGGATAGGTCAGGTTTCTTACAACCATTCCAAACCTCATTCCCAAACTCTCCTTCAAATCATAAAGGGCACCTACATCCGCTCCGATTGTGCTTGACTTCTTAGTATTATCATTATAATTTTCATACAGACCTTCCATGAGGTCCTCGTTTGAAAATACGTCAAATTGGGCAAACCCCACCATTCCATACATAAACTTGAAATTGCCTCCCACATAAAGGTTCTTTAACCAGGGCAGTTCCAGTGCATAGGTAATCGGAGCTTCAAAAAGCATTATTCCATTCAATCTAATATTTGTTTCATTATTAATAAACCCACTATCCTCAATTGAACCGAGCACGGCAAGACCAGCAGCGATAGCAATCTGGTCGGCAACCGTAGCTATCTCCGCATCTGTAAGACCTGCCAAAACCCCAGCAGATACCAATTCTTGAGCGATATCTTGATTATCCCATCCCCCTACTGTAGGAGCTACACCCAAATCATCCAAAGAATTTGCTATATCAGTGGCAATATCTGTTTGTGCCGGAGACAGCAATCCCTCCACATCTCCGGCCCCTAAACCACCGATGTCTACACACAAAGCATCGAGTGCATCTGTATCCATCTCTCCCAGTCCAATATGGTCGAGGTCGAGGTAAGGGTCTGCTCCCAACTCGGTTATGTTAATTACTCCGATTCCTATGTTGCCATACCTGATGTTAAACCCGCCGTTTATATCCAGAATAAGTCCCAACCCCGGTTTGTTCAGGTCATCCATTTGGTTGATTGATGCAGTGAAATCTCGCATCTCATCAGCGGTCAAAAGGATACCGTCCTCTTGCTTCGCCTGAATCGCACTTACTTTCTCGGCTACCTCTCTCAGGTCGTCTACTTCATCAACTAATCCTTCCGTGGTCTCTACACCCACTCCCACAGGAATCTGGATATCAAATCCTTTTTGAAGTGCGAAGCCTGCTGGATTCCAGTACTGGGCAACTGCATCCTCAGCAACTGCCACAAATGCTCCCCCCATTCCCAAAGGTCTTGTTCCTAAAATTTTAAATGAACTCGCAAAAATAGGGACAGCGCCCATTTTCAAAATCACCACCATTGACACTGCTACTGCCAAACTAATGATTTTTTTCATTCCGATTCCTCCTCTTGTATTTTCTTGTAGGGGTTCGATTCATCGAACCCATCAAAAGTAGTGTAGGGGCTTGTCCCCGTAAAAATTACGCCCATAAAGGGCTACACTACCCGTAAGGACTCAACAATTCACAATCTATATTACCACAGGTTTGGAAATTTGTCAGTGACTTTTTTCACAACTTCTCAGGTTCCCATTTCCCAGGAGGAGAGATATTTCTTCTGCTCGCCTGTTAAGCTATCAATTTTTATTCCCATTGTTTTCAGTTTCAAGCGGGCAATTTTTCTATCTATACTTTGGGGAACTGGATAGACTTTTTTTGCCAAATTCTTGCCCCGGCGACTCAGATACTCTGCACACAAAGCCTGATTGGCAAAACTCATATCCATTACGCTGGCTGGATGTCCCTCGGCAGCAGCAAGATTGACCAACCTCCCTTCTGCCAGAAGATTTATTCTTCTGCCATTAGGTAGCGTATACTCCTCTACGAACTGGCGAATTCTCCTTCTCTTTTTGGAGATTCTTTTTAAACCTTCAATATCCAATTCTACATTGAAATGTCCGGAATTACAGATTATCGCTCCATCTTTCATGCGCCGGAAATGGTTGGGTCTAATCACATTAATATCACCAGTCAAAGTCACAAAGATATCTCCAATCCTCGCAGCTTCCAGGATGGGCATTACCCGAAATCCATCCATCACTGCTTCTATTGCTTTTAGGTGGTCTACCTCGGTAACCAACACGTTGGCACCCATTCCCTTTGCCCTCATTGCCACTCCCCTTCCACACCAGCCATAACCACAGACAACAAAATTCTTTCCTGCCAACAAGATATTGGTTGCCCGAACTATCCCATCAATAGTAGATTGTCCTGTGCCATAGCGATTGTCAAAGAAGTGCTTGGTCTGGGCATCATTTACTGCAATGACGGGATATCTTAACACGCCGGAACTTTCCATACTTCTCAAGCGGATCACTCCTGTGGTAGTCTCTTCACTCCCACCAATTACATTCTTTATAAGAGTTCCTCCACGCTCAGACTTAGAATGTAAGATGGATACCAGGTCAGCGCCGTCGTCCATTGTGATGTGGGGTTGATGATTTAAGACTGCTTTGATATGCTGGTAATATGTTTTCTTATCTTCGCCACAGATGGCAAAAACGGGAATCCTGAAATCTTTGACCAGTGACGCTGCCACTCTGTCCTGAGTGGAAAGGGGATTTGAGGCGCAGAGAACCGCGTCTGCTCCGCCAGTCTTCAAAGTATTGAGCAGATTGGCCGTTTCACTGGTAACGTGCAGGCAACAGGAAATGCGCATGCCCTTTAATGGCTTCTCTTTCTTAAACCTCTGTCTGATTAATCTCAAGACAGGCATTTCCCTCTCGGCCCATTCAATACACAACTTCCCTTCCGGGGCAAGATTTACATTCTTTATATGGTATTTCATAAATAAATTCCTCCCAGGTACTCTGGGTCGTCCCTGACCCAGAGTTTCTGTCGGGCTCGGGGACAAGCCCGACTACCAGATCGAAACCCTACATTTCAAGCTTCTTTTTTCAGGTCTTTTGCTTTATCCGTTCTTTCCCAGGTAAATTCTTCTTCCTCTCTCCCAAAATGTCCATAGGCCGCTGTTTTCTGATATATCGGCCGCAGGAGATTTAACATCTTAATCATTCCCTGGGGTGTAAGTGCGAAGTGTTTTTTGACCAGCTCCATCAGTCTCTCTTCAGGCACTTTTCCCGTTCCAAATGTGTTAACATCTACGCAGACGGGCTCGGCCACACCGATAACGTATGCTAATTGAACCATGCATTTATCAGCCAGCTCGGCAGCTACAATATTCTTGGCAATATACCTGGCCATATACGAGCCAGAACGGTCAACCTTTGTCGGGTCCTTACCGGAGAAAGCGCCGCCACCATGGGCAGCCATACCACCGTATGTATCTACAATAATCTTCCTTCCCGTCATCCCCGTGTCTGATTGTGGACCACCGATAACAAATTTTCCCGTCTCATTAATAAAGAGTTTGGTCTTCTCGGGGTCATAAAATTCACCGAGAGTAGGAATAATAACTTTTTCTGTAATTTCTTTTCTTGCCTCTTCTGTCATCTTTTTCCCCGTCTTATCCACCACCTCTTCCGTATGCTGGGCAGCGATAACTGCCCTGTCAACCACAACCGGATTTCCATTTTGGTATTCTACTGTCACCTGTGATTTTCCGTCAGGACCTAAATAATTAATTATACCCTTCTTTCTGACCTCAGCCAGCTTGCGTGTCAACTTATGGGCTAACATAATGGGCAAGGGCATCAGTTCAGGAGTTTCACCGCAGGCATAACCAATCATTGTTCCCTGGTCACCAGCTCCACCAGTATCCACTCCCTGAGCAATATCTTCTGACTGCCTGCCAATAGCATTTAAGATAGCACAGGTGTGGGCATTAAATCCATACATAGTGTTAGTATAGCCAATATTTGTCAGCAGCTCACGCACCAATTTCTGCAAATTGACCCAGCCTTTTGTGGTTATTTCTCCTCCCACAAATACCAGCCCTACAGTTATAAATGTCTCACAAGCAACCCTTCCTCGGGAGTCTTGCTTGATGACATCATCTAAGACAGCGTCAGAAATCTGGTCACAAATTTTATCTGGATGCCCTTCAGTAACAGATTCTGAAGTGAAAAAGAAATTTCTTTTATTCACTCTTCCCCTCCCTTATAAATTTCATTTATTCTCGTATGTTAATTACCGAGCCTTCATAAACAGATATATTCGTGGATATCTCGGCATTATTGCCGATAATACAATTCACCAATTCAACATCTTTTTTCACATGGACACCATTCCAGAGAATGCAATTTCTCAATCTCGCTCCTTCTCCAATTATGCTGTTGTTCCCTATTGTGCTAAACTCTCCGATGGAAGCGTTCTCCCTGAGCCGGCAATTTTTCCCGATTACGCAGGGACCTTTTATTTTCACGCCAGGAGCTATTTGAGCGCCCTTGCCTATCCAGATATTCTTATTTTTTCTTTCTCCCGGGATGTCTAATTTTATTTTGCCCTCCAGGGCATCGTTCTGGCTCCGGCGATATTCGAACAAATTGCCAATATCACACCAGTATTCTTCTGCCTCATAACCAAATATCCGTTCTCCTCGCTTTAAAAGCTTCGGCCATACATCCCTGGCAAAATCATAAAATTTTGCCTTGGGAATATAGCGAAAAACTTCTGGCTCGAATACATAAATGCCTGTATTCACTTTATTACTGAACACGCTGCTCCAGTTAGGCTTCTCCACAAATTGCTTAATCTGTCCTCCCCTTTTTGTCAGGGCAATACCATACTCAAAGCGACTGTCCACGCGTTTAAGAACCATAGTGCCAAAAGCTTTTCTCTTTTTGTGAAAGTTTATAACATCACTTAAGTTAATATTAGTCAAACCATCACCACTCATCACCAGAAAAGTATCGTCAAAGAAACGTTCTACCTTCTTGACCCCACCCGCTGTCCCCATCAACTTTTTCTCTTCAGAATAGTTTATCTTCATACCTAATCTTGAACCATCTCCAAAATACTTACGTATCATCGCTCGATGGGCATGAAGATTTACAACCACTTCTTTAATATTATGTTTCCTCAAGAGTTCGAGAACATGTTCGAGAACAGGTTTATTCACAATAGGAAACATCGGCTTAGGAATGCTATAAGTCAACGGACGCAGCCTTGTCCCTATTCCCGCAGACATAACCATCGCTTTCATAGTATTAACCTCAGGAGCCCAATTTCCATAATAATATCGTAGTGTATCCCTTTATGGGCGTAATTCTTACGGGCATAAAGCCCTACACTACCAAATGCTTTCAAGCATTATAAAGGATTTCTTTCCCTATTGCAAGCAACTTTTCTGTCTTCCCAATCTCATCCGTTTCCGCATAAACTCTTAAAACAGGCTCTGTGCCGGAAGGTCTGAGAAGTAACCAGCTATCATCTTCCAATATATACTCAATTCCATCATATGTTTTTATCTCTTTCACAGGAATATCCAAAAGTTTCTTCGGTGCCCTCTTATACAGTTCCTGGACAAATTGCTTTTTCTCTAAACCTTCCCACCTGGTATTCGCCAATTCAAAGTCAACCCTCTCATAGACCGACTTTCCAAACTCTTCTTCCATCTCTCTCAACAGAGAGGAGAGTCTCTTCTTTGTCTTTGCCAGCATCTCCACAAAAAATAGCGAGGACAATAACCCATCCCTCTCGGGAATATACCCCTGGTATCCATATCCACCACTCTCTTCTCCACCAATAAAGATATTTTCTTTTAACATCAAATTCGCTACATTCTTAAAACCGACGGGAACTTCCTGAAATTCTAAATTACACTTCTTAGCAATCCTCTCACTCAAATAACCCAGGGAGATAGTCTGAACAACTTTGCCTTTCTCTCCTTTTTCCCTTACCAGATAGAGAAGCAGTAGAGGAAAGACTTGGTGAGGAGTAAGATAATTCCCTTCATCATCAACTACAGCAATCCTGTCAGCATCACCATCGGTCGCCAGACCAATGTCAGCGTTCATCTCTTTTACCTTCTTTTCCAACTCTCCTAAATTCTCATTTATCGGCTCTGGATTCAATCCTCCAAAGAGCGGGTCATGGCGAGTGTGGAGAGTAATTACGTTACAATTTGTGTCTTTAAGTATTTCTTCGATATAATTACTTGCCACGCCATACATAGGGTCAGCAACAATTTTTAAACCGGCATCTTTAATAAGAGCAAAATCGATAAAAGATTTCAATCTGGCAAGATAAGAAGGAATTAAATCTTCTTTAATTATCAATTCAGGATTAACAGACTCAGAGACCTTGTTACCATAAAGATTTTTCTCAATTTTTTCTGTAATTTC
>Ga0307376_10004056_pt1 | contig 13530 bp, 14 predicted proteins | sample TR2MG_FD_202536 | JGI IMG/M metagenome (GOLD analysis project Ga0307376, IMG submission 202536) | Soil microbial communities from Risofladan, Vaasa, Finland - TR-2 | ecosystem: Environmental > Terrestrial > Soil > Coastal area > Acid sulfate soil | place: Finland: Risofladan, Vaasa | collected...
ACTAGTATTGCGTCCACCCATTGCGGACATTATACCATACGGGTGTTTCCGAAGGCAAGCCCTTTCTGCCATATTTTCTAAAATTAGGCCGGCGAATTAATGCGGCCTTACCCACGACTGAAGTCACGGGTAAGGCCGTCATTTATCAAAGGTGACGTCCGCAGGCAGACCGGGCAGAAGCCCCTGCTGCTGGTTCATAGTAATCTTCACCTTGAACACCAGGGTGGTCCGGTCCTGGTTGGTCTGAACCATCTTGGGGGTAAATTCCGCCTGGGACGAAATGTAAGTGACCTTTCCGGTAAACGACTTGCCCGGATAGGCGTCTACGGAAACCCCTACCTTCTGGCCCATGTGCACCATGTTCAGCTGGTTCTCAGGTACGTAGGCGTAAAGCCACAGGTGGGTGTTGTCGATTAGGGTGAGGACTGGGGCGCCGGCCGGCACAAACTCACCGGCCGAGAAATTCTTCTCCTCCACCTGCCCGGCGGTAGGAGAGACCAGCGTTGCCTTTTGCAGGGCTAACCGGGCCTGGCCGACCAGGGCCTGGTTTTGACTGACCTGTGCGGCCAGGGCGTCAATGGTTTCCTTGGTGTTACCCGCCTGCAAAAGGTCCAACTGGTCCAAGGCGGATTGGTAGGCGGCCCCGGCCTGGTTCCACTGGTCGCGGGCGGACTGGTAGGTGGCTTCCTGGGCGCGGTAGACCTGCGCGGAAACGGCTCCCTGCCGGAATAGTTCCTCGTCAGTGGAGGTTTGCCACTCCTGGAGGTCCATCTGGGCCTGGGCGGCATCCTGGGCGGCCAGGGCCTTTTGTACCTCCTGGGCGGCCGCGGCGATGTCCTGGGAACGGGAACCGGCCACGGCGTTCGCCAGGTTGGCCTCGGCTGCGGCTAGGCCGGCACTGGCCTGGTCCAGTTGCAGGCGCAGGGTGCCGTCGTCGACCTGACCCACGGTTTGTCCGGCCTGCACGGTATCGCCCCGGTGGACGGCAAGACCGGCCAGCGTTCCCGCCACCTGGGTCGTTACGTCGTATTCGGTTCCTTCGATTGTACCGCTGGTGGTAACGTTGTTGCGACTGGTACCGCAACCGGTGGCCAGGAAAAGGAGGGAGACCAGTAAGACAACGAGGAGGAGTGGGCGCGGCCGGCTCAACTGTCCCGGCCAGCAACGGTTTCCCGGCTTCATACAGGCCCCCCTTGGCACGAATGGCACATTATTAGTATACTCATTATATTCCCGGCCAGAGTCCTGTCAATATAGTTGACTACTGAATGAGGAAATAATTTGCACCTGTAAGCCTTTTGTACTTGCCAAAAGGGCAGAAATGTCAGAGAATATTAATTAAGTATTACATAGCCGATTTTTGTGCTGGCCAGTAGCATCCGGCGTCAACCACCGACAGGAGGTTCATGTTCTTGCGTGAATATCAAATTGTCATGGCTGGTAGGGACGAGGCCTGTATCAATGCGGTCAAGAACTGTGTCGCCGACGAGAACATGCACCTGTTGGTGGCCCCGACCAGGGAGAGTCATGAGCAGTTAACGGCCCGCCATGAGATCGATTTGCTTATGCTGGACATATCTATCCCTGACGGTTTTGAAAGGCAGTTGCTCCGGGAGACTAAAGCCAAGCCCGGGAAGGTGCCGGTTATTGTCGTCGCATCCCTCGCTGACCTCGACCAGGAGGCCTGTCAAATTGCCGATGAATTCCTCTCCAAGCCCATCGTGCCCCTGGAGTGCAACGTACGCTTGAAGTCGGTGCTCGGTCTGAAAAAGCTCAACGACTGCCTCGCCGAGTACACGAAGGGGGATGAGGAGGATATGCCGGCTGCCGGTCCACTGAGGGACCGGCCACGGATCCTCATCGTGGACGATTCGAGATTCGAGCGGATGCTCTTCATGCATATGCTGGCCGAAAACGATTCTGAAATCCTGACGGCGGCTGACGGCGAAGAGGCCCTTACCCTGGCGGAAAAGCTGGTTCCCGATCTCATTATTCTGGACGTGGTATTGCCCGGCATGGACGGTTACGAAGTGTGTGGTCACCTGAAGAGCATGACGGGACTGGAGAATGTTCCAGTGCTGATGGTGACTGCCCTGGAGGGGACCGAGGCGCGCCTGAAGGGGCTGGAATACGGCGCCGACGATTACCTGAAAAAGCCGGTCAGCGACAAGGAACTGCAACTGAGGGTCCGGTCGCTCCTTAAGCGCAAGGGGATGCACGACCGGTTGCTGGAAAAGTATTGGACCGCCCGCCAGCAGGCCACGCTTGATTCCCTCACCGGATTGGCCAACCATGGTTTCTTCCAGAAGCACCTGGCGGAGGAACTGGAAAGGGCCCGTCGCTTCGGGGAGCCGCTCGGGCTCCTGATGATCGACGTGGATTCCTTCAAACAATATAACGACTTGAATGGTCACCCGGCCGGCGATGTGGTGCTCAAGACCATAGCCCGCCTCATTCGGGAGGCCATCTGGACCAGCGACCTGGCGGCCCGCTACGGTGGGGAGGAGTTTGCGGTCATTTTACCCCGTACCGACCGGAAGGGGACCCTGGTAACGGCCGGGAAAATCCTGCGAGCGGTATTTGAACACGATTTTCCCCATGGGGAAAAACAGCCGGGGGGCCGGGTCACCATCAGCATCGGGGCGGCCGCCGCTCCGCCCGAAGGGGCGGACCCGGAACGACTGGTGACCGCCGCAGATGAGGCCCTGTACGAAGCCAAGGGAGACGGCAAGAATTGCGTAAAAATTTCCTAGCGGGATCGCGTGTCCGGGGATAATGTCGGCCGCTTGGGGCAGAGTGCGAAAGACCGTTGCTAAACGGTCTTTTTTGTGGTTGTCTCGCGGTGGACGGGCGTAATAGCGGGGGGCGAAAGGGGGACGCTATAGGCACACTGGGGAATTAGCGGGGGCGGGTAATGGCCGACGAAAAGAAACTAAGCCTTTTCGGTATCGTCTTTCTGGGGCTGGGTTCGGTGATCGGTTCCGGCTATTTTCTGGCTTCCGGCATCGTGATCCAACTCGCCGGTCCGGCGGCGGCCCTGGGCTATCTCTTGGGGGCGGTGCTGCTCTACCGGGTTATGACCGCTATGGGGGATCTGGCCCTGGCCTATCCCCACCGGCAGTCTTTCCGCGGCTACCTGCAAGAGTCGCTGGGGGCCACGGCCGGCTTTCTGGCGGGCTGGAATTCCTGGCTGTCCAACCTGGTGGCCATGGCCAGCGAAGTTGTGGCCATGGGCATCTTTACCCGTTTCTGGCTGCCCGGCGTGCCCCTGTGGGTCTTCACCACGGGCTACGCCCTGCTGGCCGGACTGATCAACCTTTTTGGCCTGAACGTGGTCGACAAGGCGGAAGTGTTTTTTTCCGGGGTTAAGATAATGAGCCTGTTGGGTTTTGCGGGACTGGCCGTTTTCCTTCTCGGCACCGGTCACCCGGCCCCCGGTCCCCTTTTCAGCGCGCCGGCTTTTTTCCCGCACGGGATCAACGGCCTGGGGCAGGCCATGCTGATCATCACTTTTTCCTTCGGCATAGGAGCGGTAGGGGTTACGGTGGGCCGGACCGAGAATCCCCGCCGGATGGTACCCCTGGCGATCAACCTGGTTACCCTGGGTCAGGCCGTTCTCTACATCCTGCCGACCCTGGCCCTGGTTGCCGTCGTCCCCTGGCAAGCCGTTTCCACCCGGATCAGCCCGTTTGTGCTGGCTTTAAACCACGTGGGACTGGGCACCCTCGACACCGCCTTCAACGCCGTCATCCTTTCGTCGTCTCTCTCCCTCCTGGTGGGCAGTATGTTCAGCGGGTTGGCCATGATGGTCTCCCTGGCCAAGGACCGCGAAGCACCAACCTTCCTGGCTGGACGGCTCAAATGGCGGAGGCTCCATTTGCCGGCCTTGGCCGTAACGGTAGCCGCCCTGGTGGCGGTTTCCTTCACCGCCTATTTCCTGCCCACTACTGCTTACGGCTATGTTACTGCTTCGGCCGGTTTCTTCAGCATGCTTACCTGGTTTTACATCCTGCTGGGACAGGGGGCCCTGCGGGTCCGGGGACAAAAAGGCCGGACGAAGACCCTGGTTACCGCAGTCCTGGCGGTGGTGTCGATCATCGTTATCGTCGTTTTTGCCCTGCAGGCGGCGGCCGAGCGCATCGCCGCCGTCTTTCCGCTGGCTGCTCTCGTGATCCTGCTGGGCGTGCGGCTGACAATCATCTACCGCAAGGAAAGGCCCCTCCCGGGGGAGGGGCCAGGTGTTGTTCAATGGCTGGCCTGCGTCTTGCAGAGACGGCGGTCCAAGGTCTAGTCCCGGCTCCATAGCCGGGCCACGGCCATGAGGTCTTCGGCGCCCCAGCCGCGGGCCCGGGCCATTGTAAACTCGGTCAAACCGGCGGCGGCCGCCGGCAGTCCCAGCGTCAGACGGTGGGCTTCTTCCAGGGCAAAACCCATGTCCTTGTAAATGTGATCCAGGCTGAAGGCTACCGGGTATTCGCCGTGGCTCAGCAATGGCAGTTTCGTCTGGATAAAGGGAGAGGAGCCTACCGCGCTCTTTCCTACCAGGTCCAGGAAGGAATCCATGGGTACACCGGAGGCCGTAGCCAGGGCGCAGGCTTCGGCCAGGGCTACCGTGGTCAGCCCCAGCAGGGTGTTGATGGCCACTTTGGCCGAGAGCCCGCTGCCGTGGTCTCCCATGTGAATGGCGGCCTTGCCCATAACCTGCAAAAGGGGCAGGACCTCTTCGAAGACCTCCCGTTCACCACCGACCATAAATACCAGGGTCCCGTCCCGGGCCGGCGCGACGCTGCCCGCTACCGGAGCGTCGAGGACGCGCACGCCGGCTTTGCCTGCTTGGGTTGCCAGCCGGACGGCCAGTTGGGGGCTGACGGTGCTGCAGTCCACCAGGATCTGCCCGGCGGACATACCTCTCAAGAGACCCTGATCACCCAGGACGGTTTCTTCCACTGCCTGGTTGTCCGATAGCATGGTAAAGGTTATCCCGGCGGACTCAGCTGCCGCCCGGGCTGTGGGTGCGAAGCGAGCGCCCATTTCCTCCAGTGGCGAGGGACGGGAGGTCCGGTTGTAAACTGTCAGCTGGTGTCCCGCGCGGATCAGGTTGGCCGCCATCAAGGTGCCCATGCGGCCTAAGCCTACAAAACCCAATTGCATTAGTTTTCCCCCTCGTATCTCTAGCGTCCGCCCAGATCTTTGATCATTTCCGCCCTGAGGGCCGGATTCTTTGCCATCGCCTGAATGAGGCTGCGGGTGGCCGGCTGGGCCAGGATGTTCAGCATGGGCACCTGCGACTGTGGTGAGCCCATGACCTGGGCCATGCCCGGCCAGCTCTGCTGGTTGGCCAGCACCTGCACCATGGCCTGCTGGAACTGGGGCGACTGCATGAAACCGCTCATGGCATTGATCATGGGGGGCGAAGTTATGATCCAGATGGCGTTGCCCTGCTGGGCCGGATCGCTAAGGGTGTTGACCATGCTGTTGCGCCCGGAAACGGAGCCCATCATACTGTCAAGATTCGGCTGGGTGGTATTGGCACTGTTTCCCATCATCCCGCCAAAACCGGCGTAGCCTGGGCGAAAGCCGGGGAAGAACGCTGCCCCGGCGGCAAAGCCCACTACGAGCGCCAGCACTACAATTAACCAGCGCATATTGAACCACTCCTTCCACATAATAGTTATTTGCCTGCCCGCGGCAGGGCATTCGTCCCGGGGGGAGACCAAACCCGGTCCTGAATCCGTCGTAGAACATACCGTCATGTGCTCCTTCTGATCTTACCGAAAACATGGTTCGCGTGTCAATGAGAAAACTATCGGCGGGCCGGGAAAAAGGCCGGGTAAGCGCGGGAAAACGGTGTTTTTTCCGGTCTCGTAGATTCACGGCAGGAAATGGCTACATAGAGGCCGAAATCAGGCAGACGGGGCGGTGGTTTGCGGGGCAAAAGCGGGCCGTCTCTCTTCTTTTTCAGATGTTCGGTAGGCGGGTATGTGCAGGAGTTCATCAACGGTGACAAACTGGTAACCCTGGGCCTTCAGTTCGCTGATGAGGGCAGGCAGTATCTTTACCGTCACTCCGTTGCTATTGGGGAAGACGATGGCGTGCATAAGGATGATGGCGCCCGGGTGGATCTGGGCTTTCAGCCTCGCCAGCGTCACGGCCGCCCGCGGTTCCCGCCAGTCGAAGCTGTCGGCGGACCAGCCGATCACCCGGTAGCCATCCTTTTGTACCAGGTCCATGATATCAGTCGACACAGTACCCCACGGTAGTCTGACCAGGGCGGTCCTACGCCCGGTGAGGCGCTCCAGCAGTTCCTGGGTTGCCTCGATCTCCTGCCGGGCTTGGTCCGGGTTGAGGCGCATCATGTTGGGATGGGACCAGGTGTGGTTGGCCAGGACGTGGCCTTCGGCGGCAATGCGCCGAACCGTGTCCGGATGCATTTGGGCGTGTTTGCCGATGAGGAAGAAGGTACCCTTGACTGAGTTTTCCTTCAAAATGTTCAAAATTTGCGGCGTAGCCTGGTCGTCGGGCCCGTCGTCGAAGGTGAGGGCCACTTTTTTAACCTCGCGGGGGCCGGTAAAGAAAAAGAAACCGGGATACATGGACACCAACTGCTCCCGGGTGTACCGGTATATGATGCCGCCGTCAACCGGGAGACATTGATCCGGCAGATTCCCGGTGAGCACCGCAGCCAAGATGAAGGGGACCAGGAGAAAAAGTACGGACGGCTTAATACTCGTTCTTCCTTTCAGCACGGGTTTCCCTACGGATATAGTTTGTCCGTCCGCCAGGGTAAGATTAGCCCCATCGGTGGGAAAATATGGGGGGCGGTTTCGGCCGCCAGGATACATGAAGGGGGTCTACCAATGGATTTTATGATCGACGGGGATTTTTTCGCGCAACTGCCGGAGGTATGCATCGGCGTAGTGGTGGCTGCGGGGGTAACCGGCGGTGATCCGGACAACCGGGCCCTGGCCTTTCTCCGGGAAATGGAGGAGTCGACCCGGCAGCGGCTGGCCGGCCGGCGGGTGAAAGACGAACCGGCTCTGGCGCCTTACCGGGAGGCTTTCCAGAGGGTGGGCTACAATCCGAACAAGTTTATGCCCTCGGTCGAGGCCCTGGCCACCAGGGTAGCCAAGGGTTCCTCACTGCCGGACATCAACCCGTTGGTCAATCTGATCAATGCCGTTTCGCTGAAATATCTTCTGCCCATGGGCGCCCATGACCTGGAAGGGGTGGCCGGGGTGGCCCTGCGGTCCGCGGTCCAAGGCGATGTCTTCCGGCCCTTCGGCAGCGAGGAGACCGAGTTTGTCCCACCGGGGGAACTGGTTTACGCGGTAGGGCGCGGAGTGCGGACCAGGCGCTGGATCTGGCGCCAGAGCGAATTGGGCAAGGTAACTGCCGAGACCAATCAGGTCTTCGTGCCCATTGACGGCTTCACCACAGTCAACGGGGGAGAGGTGCGGGAAGCCCGTGACGAACTGGCCTCCCTGTTTGCCGGCTGGTTAGGCGCCCGGGTGGAATGTTTTCTGCTGGACAGGTCCACACCGGCGGCTTTCTCTCCGGCCTGATGCGGGAAAAGAACGGGCCCGGATCAGACCGGGCCGGGGGGTAGCCGACTAGTTTTCGTGACAGCAGTTGGCCATGTGGTTGCCCATAACCATGGGGCCGGTCGGCATCGGGCCGTTCTCCATGGGTTCCGGGGTGATGTGGATGTGGTCCTGACGGCAGAGTCCTTCGACTTCCTTGCTGGAGAACCAGGTGTCGGCGAAGTAGGCTGGTTGAAGGACGAAGGAGGCCCTGACGACGACCGGGTCTGCCGAACTCAGAACCCAGACCATGTACTTGGCGCAGTGGTCGCGGACGTCCTTGGGCGAAGGCAGTTTTCTGGCCGCAATTTGCAGTCTGCGGGGCTCCCCCATGCAGATCAGGGCCATGCCCGGATCACTGACCTTGGAGTGGTGGGACCACAGGACCAGGCCGCACCAAGGGGGGTGTCCGTCGGGCAGGGGAGACGGTTCGGGTAGTTCCAGGACCTCACCCGGGTATATAAGGTTGGGATCTTTGAGGTTGGGGTTGGCGGCGACTATCTGGTCGACGGTGTAGCCAAACCGCCTACCTATCTCGTAAATGGTGTCTCCCGGCTGAACGACGTATTCCATTTGCTTGACCCACCTCTTAGTTTTGGAGCACTGTATTGAATATATATGCCGGGAGGAAAGAAGTAGTACAAGAAAATCCTTGCGGGGCTTGGCCACGCGGGTTTACACATTCCTCCAACAGCAAATTTGCAAACGGATTTCGAACCAAAAGGACTTTTAGGAAGGCCGGACGGGTATTACGAGTCGGGAATTCATGTTCCCTGTTTTCTTTTTGTGAGGCTTCAGAGCAGGAGTGGTTTGAACGGGACTTCGCCGAGGGCGTGAAGGGTGTGCCCGTAGCGAAAAACGCCCCAGGTGGCTGGACCGGAAAAGCCTCGGCGCCCTGGTCACGGCGGCCCAGCGGTACGCAAGTTCGAGGGACCGGAATAGATCGCCCTGCTGATCTATTCCGGCCTGCTGGTGTCCGAAGCCTACGGTCTGAAGGTGGTTGTGGTGATCCGGCAGAGGTCGGGTAGCGTGCTGGCACGGTGGGGCAAGGGGGAGAAGTGTGGTATATCCCCCTGAACGATCAGAAAAGTCCTGTCGGAGCTTCTGGACGTTTACCCGGCCGGGGAGGGGCTGTTCCTGAGCTGACGGGGCAAGCGTGTATCGACGAGGGCCGCCGGACGGGTGGTGTAGAAGTATGCCGGCATTAAGCGGTGGCTGCTTCGCACCAACTCCGGCACAGATTCTGTGAGCCAGTAATTACGGCGATGAACTTAACGCCTCACTACGTTCGGCGACTTTTTACTCAACGCACTTCAACGTACCACCACAGTTACCGCACTCTAACTCCGGCATGACTCCAAGGGGCAGCTCATCATAGGCAGCGAATTCGTCAACCACAAAGTCTGGCACCTCTTGCTCATAGCCACACCGGGGACAGCGATAATTGTAGTACGTCTCTTCCCCTATTCCCACTATCGCTCGTTCGAGCTCGTCCAATTCCCACTCCTGGTCTTTCTCTTTCTTGGACGACATTGGCCACAGCCTCCAACTTCTTCGAACCATCATAGAGCACCCCATAATCAGGGTGATAAACCATCAAAAGCCACATCAGTGTTTGACATCTTCTGCAGCGCAAAGGGTCCTTACCTGTAAGCCTGATGATCCCCTCTCGGTAGTTATAATGTTTTATCTCCCGCACTGCTTCCTTAACCACCCGGCCGACTTTAGCCAAAACCCCCTTTAATAACTCCCTAACCTTTGCCGCTTTACAGGTAGCATGAAGTCCATAGTACCTAACCTGCTTAAACCCTTTTGGTAAAATGTGTTGAGCCATGCGACCAATAAACTGTAGGACATCGACCTGAATTTCCTCTTTCTTATGGGTTCTGTGATCTTTATACCAGTATTTAACCGTAGCACCGTTATATTCTATGATTCTCGATAGGGCAATAGGTGGACTACCCACGTATTTTATCAAATAATTTGCCAGCTTATCCTTTTTCGGTACTATTTCCATCTTTATATGAGCGACAATACCCTTCGGATATTGTCGGTATAGCTTATCAATCAATTCCCTGGAGTTCTCAACTTCTTTCTTGATCATCTCGAACAAATGATACTGCCACTTCTTATGGAGCAGAGAAAAGGGAATGTATTTGATATCGACCCATTCTTTATTACTGTTGAATCCTCCAGCGGTCATCATAATGTGTAGATGAGGGTTGTAACTGGCCGACCTACCTGCCGTTTGCAAAACCACAATATATCCTGCCTCTATCGAATCCCGGAAATAAGTATCCCAGACATCTTTTATCATCAATAATCCAGTTTTGATCAGTTTATCTAGTAGTCTTGGCTCTTTGTAAAAATAATTACGTAGCTGTTCTGGCACAGTTAGAACTAGATGCCGATAATCTACGCCGTCAAAAAGGCTCGCTTCTATTTGACTAATCCATTCATCTAAATGAGCCTTAGCACATGACAAACAGAATTTACATTTGCAACTAAAGGGAATCTTTATGGCTTCCAGGCATTCCGGACAAACATATTCTGAATACCCGCTTGCTATATCCCCACATCCAAGCATTTTTCGAATAACGTATGACACTTGCTCATAGCGGGGATACCGTTCAACAAAAATATCCCAATAATCTCTGAAGATTTGTTTGAAGGCACCCTTGTCAACTTTTTCTTTATCTCTCACGGCAAAAGCATTCGACTTTAAAACTAAAAGATCCTCTCTCAAGGGCCTATTTCATATTAATGCCATATATGGAAGGGGGCAAAAAGAAAATTCCTTGGATATCAAGATATTGGCAAGCTCAGTTTTCACCGTAACCCCGGTGTCCTCCCGCCAGGATTTTCTGGCATTCACGTACCGCGCCGGTAGAGCCCTTCGAAGGGGCATAGACGTAGGGTTTATTGTGTCTTTTGCAGATGGCTTCAATGTCAGGTATACGGTGGCTCATCATTTCAGTGACGATCACCACGATGTCCGAATTGCGAACCTTGCTTTCGATGCTTTTCCCCGTGCCGCCCTGAAAGCCGGACTCCCAGAGAAATTCCGCCCCCCGGCGGGTAAAGTTGCGGTGAAATGCCTCTCGGTAAAGGTCGCCCCCGACGACCAACACGACCCGGCCTGCAAGGATCGGGTCCCCGACCTCCAGAGCCGGTCTTTCCATTCTTTCCTTCCGATGCACTGTTTCTCGGGTTTCCTCGCGGAATGGAGACTCGTCGAACTTCCAAGCCACCTTGGCACTGCGCAGCTCGCCGCGGGGGTAGGCCACCTCAACCTGATCCCCCTCTTTTAATTTCAGAGTTTTTACGTCTTTTGGATTGAGGGTGATTGCCGTACTCTCTTTCTCACTGTAGACAAACCACTCGCCGTTATGGTGGTAAACCGGTCCCATCATCGACTCACGCTGGCTGGTGGCACCCAGCCCGACTCTTTCGATGACCGCGAACTCGTAAAGCTGCGACCCCTGGATTATGTCCAGGGGAACTGCGGAGACGATGTCCCTGTGCTCAATCTGCAGGTTCCTGACCCACACCTCGGGAATGAAAACGTCATCACCAGCCGGGTTATAAATTGTTCCTCCCTTGGGCAGGCGGGTAAATTCGCCGACGACCCTGCCGGGGATGTCTTCCTCGTATTCTCTGTCCAACATCGAGGCCGTAGGTTTTGTTTCGTCGATCTCATTTTTATATTCCCCTGGCCGGGCCTTATCATCTTCTCCGTCCTCGGAGAGGCCAAGTGTTTTAAAAAACACGCTCCGGTATTTTTGCAAAGCCGCGCCTAGTTCCTGCAAGGACTCCAGGTCCTTCGTAAACAACCACCTGTACAGTTCACCGTCCGGTTCTTCCATTTTCGACTGAAGTTCTTCGATTGCGTCCTGAACCAGGTCCGTCAGCTTCGAATAAGTCAGCCCAGGCATCGGCAACACCTTCTTTAGTTTACTTAAGAACCTTGGCCGAATTGTCCGTTCATTCTGGAACTACTATACGCTGCCCGGTGACCACATTGCTTACGTCTGCAAGAACGCTAAGAATATTTAAACGCTCTGCCACTTCGTCAGGTTCCTTTTTCTCACAGGCGGCAGTAAGTACCAAATATGCACCCTCACCGGCGTATCCCTCGGCGATGGCCTGACCCAGGCCGCGACCAGTACCGGTAATGTTCCCTTCCAGCACCATGCCGTAACCCCCCACCATAACTAATAGTATCCCAGAGGAGAGTTTCATGCAACGGGTTTCTCACCTGGCCCGCTCCGGTCTAGTAGTTAGGGCGACCTCCTCATTTTTGGGGATGGGTTTATGAGCCACCCGGGCACCGGCACCACCGATACATCGCCAAGCGGCTCAACCTGATCCGGTGGGCCTACCCGTCCTAGCGGGGCACAGTAACCTGAATAACATGGACCGGGTATGTCAGGCCGAGCTGGAAGACCTGCAGGGGGTGGAGGATAGGCTGGCGTGGGCGTGATCGCCGGAGGATGTCGTTGAAATGAAAGGGTTGTTCAAATTGTGACACTGGGCTCTGGAATATGTACGGGACGGCGCCCGGAACGATAACCGGCGGAACCGTGCCGGACCCGTCCCGGGTAACGGATCAAGGCTTCGACGCCGATCTGGACTGGTGTATTTACGATATTTCCGGGATAGACAAGATAGTCCGGCAAGGGGGCCGGGCCGGCGAATTTCCGGCCGCCTCGGGCGGCTTGACGGAAGCCGCCCGGTAAGCTATAATAACAATATAAAGTCCGGGGCGTAGCTCAGTTTGGCTAGAGCGCTACCTTGGGGTGGTAGAGGCCGCAGGTTCGAGTCCTGTCGCTCCGACCAAGAGAATCACAAGAAGCCTTGATAATCAAGGCTTCTATCATTTTAATAACAGGGGAAGGGCTAGGTTAGGGTTCCGCAAGGAACCCTTGATTTTTCTAGGTCTCCGTACCTCGACGGACCAACTGGCGGACCAAAAGCGAACCCCGGAAGCCCCGGATGGCAAGGCGTCCGGGGTCCTTTTTTTGCCGTCGGACCACGAGGGACGCTATGAGGAGGTGGTAACGCTGGATCAACTTCGCACCCGGGGAATAAACGCCCAAGGCTATGGCCAGGTCGCAAAATCCGTCATGCGTGATCCAGCTCTCCCCGTGGGGGCCAAGGCCCTGTATGCGTACATATGTTCCTACACCGGTATATAGCGTAGTCATTGCTACCACGGTTTAAGTCTCACATACTTCTGATTCCTCTTCAGGCCGCGAGTTTTCGTGGCCTTTTTGTTGCCCAAAAACAGGGTGGTAATTTGCAACGACTGTTCTGTTGGCCTGCTTTTTCATCTTGCAGAAGGAGGTGTTTTTGTATGGGAATCTGGGCCATCTCCGACCTCCATCTGCCCGGCGCGTCCCCCCGGCGCCGACAAAGATTGGAGGTTGACTACGGCTGGGGTAACTACATCGACCGGATGGCCCGGACGTGGAACGTGATGGTCCAGCAGAACGATCTGGTCCTTTCCTGCACCCTCAGGACATTCAAATTGCTACGGGTTTGCTACCGGCTAATATCACATAATGTCCTGACAGTTCATGTTTTCCGTTGCCGACGGCACTGAGATACGCTAAAATGAGGTCAGGATGGTGGAAGGGTCTGCCCGGACGTGTCACAGGACTTCGTAAGGGGCCAGAAAGCGCACCCCCCTCTCCCTGACCGCGAATAGACCGGCGCTTCCTCCTTATGCTTAAAGACCGTTATCATCACCGGCAAGCAGGGGACCAGCACCACGAAGACGCAGGTCACCCTGACCCTGCTCTCCAGGGCGGACACCTACGAGGGTCTGTATACGTATACATACAAGCCGTACGAAAACGTCCTGTACCCCACGCCAAACGATACCATCATCATCGATACCTGGGAGCTCGCGGACTCGAAGTACCAGGAGGACTGGACCATGTTCAAC
>Ga0307376_10004059_pt1 | contig 13523 bp, 10 predicted proteins | sample TR2MG_FD_202536 | JGI IMG/M metagenome (GOLD analysis project Ga0307376, IMG submission 202536) | Soil microbial communities from Risofladan, Vaasa, Finland - TR-2 | ecosystem: Environmental > Terrestrial > Soil > Coastal area > Acid sulfate soil | place: Finland: Risofladan, Vaasa | collected...
GAAATAGGCGACGGCGCTCGAGGGGAAGAACTCCCGGAACTCGCTATAGAGTTGGGCGGCGAGGGTCTTGTTGTGGCTGATGACGAGCGTCGGACGCTGGACGCGGGCGATGACGTTGGCCATCGTAAACGTCTTGCCGCTTCCCGTGACGCCCAGAAGCGTCTGGAACCGCTTGCCGGCCTCCAGGCCGCCGACGAGGGCCTCGATGGCCGCTGGCTGGTCGCCCTTCGGCTCGAAATCGGAGACGAGTTCAAAGCGGTCCATGGGTTCTTCGGCCCTCTCGCAGAAGATACATCATACCATCGCGGGGCCGCATCGGCAACGGCGCGAAGGGGGGTCAGGGAGCGCCGAGCATCCGGATCGGCTCCTCGTCGCCGGCGGAGTCGCCGACGAAGAGGTAAGGGCGAAGTTTCGCGAGCGTCTTCTCCCCGATGCCATCCACTTTGAGGAGGTCATCGAGGGAGTCGAAGCGTTGGCCGTCGTGCTTCGTGCGCGCCTCGACAATCGCGCTGGCAAGGCCCCTACCCAGGCCGGGGACGAGCGACAACGTCACCCAGTCGGCCGAGTTGACGTTGACCTGGAAGTTCGGCCCTTCGGACGGGGGGACCGTTTCAAGCGGGTCGGCGCCGAGGCGATAGGTGTCGGCGATCCGCCATGCGACGCCCGCCACGACCGCCAGCGCGAGCACCACGAGCACCACCTGCTCGGCGCGGGCGACCAGGGGCGGCGGCGCGGGCGGCTTCGCTTCGGGCGGTTCGGCCATGGCCGCCATTATGCCGACGGCCCGCCGCCCCGGCAAGGCCGCAAATACCATGGGGAGGAATCCGCACGCGGCCTGGGCGTCAGATTTCCGGCCAGAGGACGTTCGTCTCGGCGCCCTGCGGGCCGCCCGCCGGCCAGATCTCCTGCCGCAGTCCCACCAGTTTCCGATAGGCGATCTTCGGATGCAGGTCTTTGCGCAGAAGGCCGCTGTGGGGGAAGTAATGGGGCTGGTGGTCGGAAAAGTCGCGCCAGGAGATGGCGGTGACGAAGGGCTTGGCGATGGCAATGTGGTAGAACTCGTCGAGCCAGTCGGACTGGACGATTTCGTCCCAGGGCTTTCGCCACACGCCGCCGGCGCCCGGCTGGTGGGCCTGGCCGCCGACCGTCGCCGACGCGTCAGGGTAACCCGCGCTCGGCACACCGACCGCGGTCACATGCACCGGCTTGCCCAGGCCGCCGAAGAGGCTGAGGATCTCGGAAACGGCCAGCATATCGCGACAATAGAGGCCCTCGCCCGCCGTGCCGAAAAAAATCTGTAGCCCCACGGCGTCGAACTGGATGCCCGCGTTGATGCACATCTCCGCGTAGTGGTACGGCCAGATGGACCGCTGGTTGACGCTGAAGTACTCGCCCCACGGGTACACCAGGTCCAGGACGACCTTGGCGGCGGGGTCGGTCCGTTTGATGGCCCGGGCGCAGACGCGCGTCACCTCCAGAATGCGGTCGAGCGGGAAGTTCATGCAATTCTCAACGTGCAGGCCGGTGATGGCGTCCCAGTGGTCCACCCGCCCGCGGTACCGCTGCACGCACCGCTCGACGTAGTCGAAGAGGTAGTCCCGGATGGCGTCGAAGTCGTTCTCCCAGATCCAGAGCCAGTCCGGCAGATAAGGCTCGGCGAAGCGGACGAGCGAGCCGCCCTTGATCGCAATGCCCTTCGCCTCGAACCAATGCATCCACCCGTCGTGCCAGCCCCATTGAAACTCCTGCTCGCGGGGCTCAATCTGGCGCCACGTGAAGGGGAGCGTTACGTGATTGAACGCCTCGACGAAGCGTTTCTGGACGACGGGCTGGTCGCCGAAGAGTTCCCAGTGGCAGCCGAAGTCCACGCGCTTCAGTTCCCCCCGTTCCCGCCGCAACTCGATCCCCCGGTGCGCATCCCCGAGCGCCAGTTTCTCACCCAGCGCCACGGCGCGACCCAGAGCGTCTTCCGCCAAGTCCGCCGACGCCCTCGGCGCGTCCGCCAGCGCCATCGCCCGGGCCAGGGTTAACTTCACCTCCCCCAACTCCGCCTCGATGTCTTCCGTCGGGCCGCCATAGACGTACCCCCAGTTCTCTTTCTGGCGCCAGACGTCGGCCACCCGGCCGCGCGCCAGTTCCAGGGGAAGCAGATACGGTTCGGGGGCGTCCGGCAAGAGCGCCGTCCGAAGCATCAGTTGCCCCCCGCCGCGCACCGCCCAAGGCAGGTTCAGCGCCGCCAGGCCTTGCGCCCGACGGTCGCAGAACAGCAGCGCCTCCTCCGGAACGTACCGGAACCGCACCCGGATCGGCTGGCCCTCCAGGCTCGTCACGTACATCCGATCCAGATCGAGCCGCTCGGGCGGCTTGCCGTTGACCAACACGCGAAACGAAAGCACGCGGTCCCCTGCTCCTTCCTGACCCGGTCCGGCGCCGGAACCCCCTTGGTCTCGCGGCGGGGCGGCATTATAGGCCCCCGGCCGCGCGCGCCTCAACCGAAAAACCGCCCCATCGCCCGCGCGCCTGCGACGCGGATAAGTCTTGACGCCCCGTGCCGCCAAAGGCTAAAAGGAAACCCGTAGGCGGGTGATCCGCCCGCGCGCGCCCATCCGGTCCGGGGAGCCTGTTATGAAACCCGTCGTCCGTGAAACGCATCTGGAAGGCCTCGCGGTCCGCCGAGGCAAGGTCAGAGACGTCTATGACCTCGGCGACCGAATCCTCATCGTCGCCACCGACCGCATCAGCGCCTACGACGTCGTCATGCCGACCGGCATCCCCGACAAGGGCCGTCTCCTGACGCAAATCAGCCTCTGGTGGTTCGAGTTTCTGGCCGACGTGACGCCGAACCACCTGGTGACGGCCGACGTGCGCAAGATGCCGGAGGCGGTCCGCGACCAGGCCGAGACCCTCGAGGGCCGCTCGATGCTTTGCCGCAAGGCGGACGTCTTCCCCGTCGAGTGCGTCGTGCGAGGGTACCTGGCAGGGTCGGGGTGGCGCGAGTACGAGGCCCACGGGACGGTGTGCGGGACGCTTTTGCCGAAGGGCCTACGGCAGTGCGACCGCCTGCCGGAGCCGCTCTTTACGCCCGCCACCAAGGCCGAGAGCGGGCACGATGAGAACATCTCGCTGGAGCGCGCCGGGGAAATCGTCGGGGCGGAGACGGCCGAGGAACTTCGTCGGCGGAGCGTCGCGGTGTACGCGAAGGCGGCCCAGGTTGCACGGGAGCGCGGCATCCTTATCGCGGACACGAAGTTCGAGTGGGGCCGGGCCGACGATAAGATCCTCCTCGTGGACGAGGCGCTGACGCCGGACTCGTCGCGTTTCTGGCCGGCCGACTCGTACGAGCCCGGACACGACCAGCCGAGTTTCGACAAACAGTTCCTTCGCAACTGGCTCGACACGCTCTCTTGGGACAAGAAGCCGCCGGGACCCGACCTGCCCGACGACATCGTCTCGAGCACACGCGCGCGGTACGTCGAGGCGTACGAGCGGTTGACAGGGAAAAAGTTCCGCTAGTCTCTGTCTGAGAAGCCGCGCGGCGGCCAAGAATGGCCGCCGCGCTATCCCCGATTCGAGGGCCAGTGAATGAAAAGCGCGGTGGGCATTCCTGCCCACCGCGCAGGGCACGGAAGGCGGTGGCGGCCTGGGAAGGCCACCACCCAAGAGGTGTTTCCGGACAGGGACTTGACGCAAGGAGAGGAGCGGTGAGCAAACTGAAGGTGCGGACGGCGGGCGAATCGCACGGCCCGGCGGTGGTGGCAATCGTCGAAGGCCTCCCGGCCGGCGTGCCGGCCGACGCGGCCTCAATAGACGCCGACCTGGCGCGCCGCCAGGGCGGATACGGTCGCGGCGAGCGGCAAAAAATCGAGAGCGACCGCGTCGAAATTCTCTCCGGTGTCCGGCGCGGGCGGACGCTCGGCAGCCCAGTGGTGCTGCTCGTGCGGAACCGCGACGTGCGGCTGGAGGAGGCGGAGGCACTCGTGCGTCCTCGGCCGGGACACGCCGACCTGGCGGGGGCCCTGAAGTATCTGACGCGCGATTGCCGCGACATCCTCGAGCGCGCCAGCGCCCGCGAGACCGCCGGCCGCGTCGCCGCCGGTGCGCTTGCCAAGGCGCTCCTGGCGGAGTTCGGCGTCGAGGTGCTGGCGTACGTGGTGCGGATCGGGGCGGTGGAGTCGCACGTGCCGGAGAAAATGGAGGAGCGCCGTAAGTGCCGCGATGCAAGTGACTTATACTCGCCCGACCCGAAGGCCGACCGCGCGATGAAGGCGGCGATTGATGAGGCGCGCGAGGCAGGCAACACGCTCGGCGGCGTCATCGAGTGCGTGGCGACCGGCCTCGTGCCCGGCCTGGGCAGCCACGTCCAGTGGACGCGGAAACTGGACGGCCGACTCGCCCGGGCCGTCATGAGCATCCAGGCCATCAAGGGGGTCGAGATCGGTCTGGGCTTCGCCGCCGCCGCCAAGCGCGGAAGCGAGGTCCACGACCCAATTACATACGACCCCTCGAAGCGCGACGGGCCGACGTTAGGGTTTGTGCGCCCGACGAACGGGGCCGGCGGTCTGGAGGGCGGGATGACGACGGGCCAGCCGCTCCTCGTGCGCGCCGCGATGAAACCCATCTCGACGCTCCGCAAGGCGCTCGCATCGGTCAACCTCGCGACGAAGAAGGCCGAGGAGGCGGCGTACGAGCGGAGCGACGTCTGCGCCGTGCCTGCCGCCAGCGTCGTGGTGGAGGCGGCGGTGGCGACGGAACTGGCCGGCGCGATGCTGGAGAAGTTCGGCGGCGATTCGCTCGGCGAAATGAAGGCGTCCTACGACGCGTGGCGTCGGTCGGCACAGGAACTGTAGTTCATCCGCGAGCCCCCATGGCCCTGCGCAAGAAGCACGTTCGCCGCTCGGTTTTCGCCCTGCTCTTCCTTTGCGTCCTCGGCCCGCTCGCGGCCCTCGTGCTCTACGGCGTCTGGCTGCGGACGGGCGGAATGGATGCCCGGCTGGAGAGGGACCTTGCCTCGCGCCTGCGGTGCAAGGCGTTCGTGCGCGGCGCCCACCCCACCGGCCTCCAAACGGCCGTCGCCGATGAAGTCGAACTCCTCTGGCAGGCCGGCGAGGGGCGCCTTCTGGTCGTCCTGGAGGATCTTAAGGCCGAGGCGATCGCGAGCGGGTGGTCCGTCCGCGCAGCACGGGGGTCCGTCAAGATCGCCGGCCCCGAGCCGATGGCCACGCTGGCGGCCGTCAATCAGCGTCTCGTCCAGGCTGAGTCTGCGCAGGCGCCGGCGATTGCGTCGGTCGTCGTCGAGCGCCTGGAGGCGGACCTCGACCTGGGCCTGGCGCGGCTGTCGGGTGAAACCGTCGCCGTCGCCGTCGCCGACGGCGACACCAAAGTTTTCCGCGTCACCTTTCGCCCGCCGCTCAGCGCGGACGCTGTCCTGTTGAGCACAGATACTCTCCTCGCTCCGAAGTGGAGGGTGACCCTGCTTCTCGATCCGGCGTCCGACCGGGGCGTGTTCGGCGGGTTGTGGGTGAAGGCAAAAGACGTGCCGGCGGACGCAATCCGACAACTTCTCGGCGAACCGGGGAACGAGGCAAGCCAAACAGCGGGAACATTCGACGTGAATGTCCACTGGCACTGTCCGGGGTACCTCCTAGACATGGCCGCCGTCACCGTGAACGGCAGCGAGATAGACCTGGCGGATTGGACGCGAAGCGTTCCCGGCGGTCCCATCACAGGCAAGGTTCAGTTCGAGGTTAAATACGTGAAGCTGGCCGGCGCCCCGTCGGCGATATTGACGTGCGACCTCCAAGGCAACGAAGGCGGGATGGTGAGCGCCGAGACGCTGCGATGGATCGAGGAGACATTGCCGCCGGTCCGCGGCTACGGCTGGCTGCTCACGAACTCCATCGGATACGAAGGGCTGGCCTTGAACTTCCGCACAACGGCCGAGGGGCTCGGCCGTCTGACCAAGGGCGACGATTCGCCTCCACTCCTCGTGACCAACCTCTTCGGCGAAGAGGTGCCGATCCTGTGGACGACGGCTGAGCCGTTCCAGGGACAACCGGTCCTCGAAAAACTGCTTCCGGCACTTCTTCCGTCGCGATGAAAAGGCCGTCCGGTTCATGCCAAGAAAGCGGCCCACTCTTCGGTGAGCGGGCCGCTCATTTTCTCCAACGTCTCAACCCAACCGCGTTTCAGGCTCCCATGGCGAGGAAGATTTCGACGCGACGGTTCCTGGCCTTGCTTTCAGCACTCCGGTTATCGGCGATAGGCTGGCCTTCGCCCATGCCCTGGGTGATGATGCGCGTCGCTTCGACGCCGCCGGCTTTCAGAATCTCGGCCACGGCCTCCGCGCGGGCCACCGAAAGGCCCATGTTGTTCGTCGGCTTGCCGAGTTGCTGCAGCAGCGCGACAGTCGCCGCCTTCTTGACGGGGTCGGAGTCCGTGTGGCCGATAATAGTCGCGTGGACTTTCTTGGCCACGTCGCCGGAGAGGATGGCGGCCAGTTTCGTCAGGGCTGTCCGCGCATCGGGCTTGACGGCGTTCGAGCCGGAGTCGAACGTGATGTCCGAAGCGAAGCGCAGCCGGCCGCTCGCCTTGTCGAACTCGAACAGGTTGGGATACTCGCGAGCCAACTGTTCGATCTCCATGGCGACCTCTGCGGGAATGGCACCGCCGCTCCCGGCGGCGGCCCATTTCTTCCACGCCTCCATCAGTTCGTTGAAGGCCTTGCGGACCTCATCGCGTTCCTGGCTAACCGCGGCGAGGAGCCGCTCCTTTTCATCGAGCATCCGCTGGGCGTCGCCCGCGCGGGCCTGCATCGCGTCCACGCGTTCCAGGAGGCGCGCGATGTCTGCGTCCTTTTCCACGAGCAGTTTGTCCTGCTCGCGGTTCCTCAGGAGAACAGCGTCGTACTTGGCCTGGTCCACGCATCCCGTGCTTGCCAGGGCCAGCACACCGAGCAGCACCAATCCCACCGCCACGAAAGAGCGTCGCATCACAATCTCCTTTCCTGGGTGAGCCATTGTCGTCCCACAGATCTGCGCACGCGACCGGGTGCCCGGCCATGCGTGCGTCGTGCAGCCGAATGCGTTCCCGCTTACTGCCCGCCCGCGGCCTCGCGGGCGCCCCGCTGCTTTTCCAGCACGTACCCGATGACGGCCACGACGGCGGCGACCACCGCGCCGCCGAACAGGATGACGACGCCCGCGTTGCCCTCGCCGATGCTGACGACGACGCCAGGCCTCGCGCCCGCCAGCAGCGCCAGCAGGGCGAACATCGTGAACCCCAGCGCCGCCGCCGTCATCCCCAGCAGCACCGTGAAGGAACCGTGATGGGCAGGCCCTTCCACGAGGGTGACGATGCGAGTGCGGCTGACGGCGATGCCCGACTTCGTGGACGACGTGGCAACCACCGCCGCCACCCCGCTCTCGGTGTCCACCGCGATGACGGGCTCCTCGGCAAAGACGCCGGCCTCGCCGGCCACCTCTTCCTCGCTCAAGACTTCCTGGAGGCTGGACTCGTCGGTTTCGGGACTGAGGGCCAGGGGTGCGGGTTCGGCCTCAGGGGCGGCCATGGCCGCCTCCACGCCGATCGGTTTCTCTTCGCCCGGGGCCGCCTCGCCCGGGAAAACGCCTTCGGTGTCGGCGGCAATCCAGGTCTCTGCGGCGCTGTCGGCGGGGACCTCTTCCTCTTCCGCAAAGAGGATGTCCGCATCAATGCTCATGAGGGTGTCGCCGGCGTCTTCTTCCTTTTCTCCGGCCGGGGGCGCGGCGGGCGCCGCCCCGCCGGCGAGCGCAGCGACGTCTTCCTGGCGGAACTTCCACGTCCCTGCGTCACGGAACGCCCGGACCTGACCGTTCTTGATCATGTCCTGCAACTGCTCATCGGTTTTGCCAAGGCGTTTTTTGGCTTCTTCGAACGTGACGAATTCCAAAACGTGCCCTCCTCGCTTCCGGCGCGTCCGCACCGCGCGGCCGCTCCATGTCCCATTATACCGCTACGGCGACGGCGGCGACACGTCCGATTCTTCCGCCGCAGCCGGGGCCGCCGGTTTCTCCGTGACGGCTTCCACGCGCGCCCGGATGTCCTTGGGCAACGGCGGGTCGTTGTTGTAATCCGTCAGCGCCCAGTCGGCGGAAATGTCGCGCACGGCCAGGAGTTTCAATCGGCTCCGCCGCGCGTCCGCCACATACACCGCCAGGCGATCCTTCGTCCGATCCACGAGGCACACCAGGACGCTTCCATCGCCCATCGGCGTCACGGCCACGACCACGTCGTCCGTCGCCGCAGCCGCCCACTCCGCCGCATCCGCCGCGCGGGGCGACCCCTGCGCCATCACGAGCACCACGCCCAAACCCGCCAACCCGATGGCGCCGAGTCCGAGCGCGACACATCCTCGAGCGCGTAAACGAGAAATAGCCGCCACCTCCCGCCGCTTTTGCGCCCAGCGCCGCACCGCTTCGCTTACCACGGCTTTCGTTCGCGCAAGCGAACGAAACCGGGGCCGGCGCACCGGGGCCGAGTCGCCTTCCTCCCAACCCGTGCATTGTAGAATCGCCAACAGGCATTGCAACCCAATTTTTGCCGGAGAATCTGATCGGGGGACCCCGGCACAGAACCCTTGCCGCAGCCCCGAATTCCCCCCGCCGGACAGTCCGCGACCGTCTTTTCGCTAGACAGCCTCCCGCGGACGTTCCTATGATGTCCTGTGGACTTCCACTATCACGTGGGGAAGGCGTTTGCGACCCATTCTCCTGATGGAGTTGCCGATCTGGAGTGGTCCTCTGCTTGGCGGAGCCCTCGGGGCCTCCGCAGCGGTCTTGCTCTGGCTTCTGGCACGGTGGCGGCAACAGGGGGCCTTGTTGCTTCGGTTCCTTGCGGCCGTGGCGTGCGGCTGGACGGCCGTCTGCCTGGCCTACCTAGTGCAGGAAGGCCGACCGGCCTTCTCCCATTACCTTGCCGCGAGCACGGTCGTCACGTTGGCCCTCGCGGCCGTCGGCGTCGTGCTCTACGTGGCGGCCTTCATTGCGTTCGAGCCGGGCGACCGCCAATGGCGATGGTCGAGCAGCCTCCTGGCGGGCGTGACGTTGATGGGGGCGGCGTTTGTGCGTGCGGCGACGCAGCCGTCCGTCGCCGTGGCGGTGCAAGCGCCGCTGGCGGTTCTCGTCATCTCCACGGTCTGGCGGTTCCGCGCTGAGCCGCTGGTGTACCTGGCGATCCTGGGCGCGGCGGCGACGGTGCTGATCGCCGTGGAGCATCACCTGGCCCCTCGGCTGGAGGGGACGGCGGCGGTCTGGACGGCCTCGACCGCCTCGGCCGCGAGCCTGCTCATGGTGCTGGCGGCGGCGCTGCTGGGCCTGAAGAAGCGGCAGGAGTTCAACGTCAAGTGGTACCGCCAGGGCCTGCTCATCGTGCCGCTGGTCATCTCGACCCTGGCCGCGACGGTCGCCGGCTTTGCCGCCGTCTGGTCGGGGCCGACCTGGCACACGGTCTGGGCGTTGGGGACGTGGTGGGCGGTGCTGCTCGTTTCCTCCGTGGGCCTGGCGCAGGCGGACCTTTTCGGTTTTTCCTCGGTGTGCGCGGCCCTGGCGGCCGTGGCCGCCTTTGCCGTCCTCGGCGGCACGGACCTTCCGGGCTACTGGGGCCGGTATCCTTCGGTCTTGCTGGTTCTGGCTTTCGGTGCGGCGGTGCTGGCGTGGGCGCTGGCGCTGGGGCGGGATCGGGCGACCCTGGCCCGCTTCGCCCGGGCGCTCTATTTTGCCGCCTTGGCCGTCGCCGCCGCCGGTGTTCTGCTCGAACCGCTCGAAACGAAAGCCAAGTACGTCGGCACGGGCCTGTTGATTGCCAGCGCCGTCCTGGCGTTGGCGCACGCGCACCGCGCCCCGGCGTGGGTCAACTATCTGGTGGCGGGGTTCGCGACGGCCGGCATGGCGGCGATAGGCAGCCTGAGCCCCGACTTCCCGGAGGCGGTGCGCCACCAGCGATTCATTCAGATTGCCGCCGCCGCCGCCGTCGGCTGGCTCGCGGTCGCCCTCGGCCTGCGCGACATCATTCGCCGCACCGCCTCCGACCGCACCGCACGACGCCAGACGGAACCGTTTGCCGTCTTCGGCATGGTGACGACGCTCGTCCTCGCGGGGTACCTGGCGGTCCAGGAGGTCCGGGCCTACGCCGAGTTCTTCCTCGAGGGGGCCAGTCCCACGGCCGGACTGCTCGGACCGTGGTGGGGACTGGTCGGCTGGCTGGCGGTGCTCCTGGCCTTTCTGGTGTCGATGTGGCTTTTCCGCCACACCGCGCGGACGTTCCTGTTCTATTGCGTGGGCATCCTGGCAACGGCGTACGTCGGCCTGGGAACGCACACGCACGACCTCTATGCCTACCTCATCTATGCGATCGCGGGCTACGGCGCCGCCCACCTGGTGGTGTACCTCTACGAGGCGAAGTCCATGGCGATGCTGTCGCGTCTGTCGCCCCTGTACCGCGACGAGCGCCGGGCCTCGACCACCATTTTTACGCTCGCGGTCATTTCGTGTTTTCTGGCGGCCATCCTGACGGCGTTCCGGCTGCATCTCGCCGCGTCGCTCATCATGCTCGGGGTCATGTCGGCGGTGTTCCTGGCCTGGACGTTCGTCTGGCTCCGGGGCGAGATGCTCTATCCGGCCGTCGTCATGGTGACGCTCGGCGCGCTCGCGGTCTGGCACAACAACGTCCACCCGACCGCGTGGACGCCGTATCGCGTGAACGTCAACGCCGCCGTCCTGGCATTCAGCGCGCTCGGGTGGTTCGGCGTAAGCAACCGGCTGCGCGCGATCCGCGGCGAGATCTTCCAGTTGGCCGGGCCCGCGCGCGCCTGCTCGCTGATCCTGGCGCTCGTGGGCACCGGCTTCGCCGCCGCCCTGGCCGTCTCGCCCGCGTTCCCGAACGGGGCCTGGCGCGCGGACCGGACGAGCGGCGATTGGGCCCTCGGCCTTTCGACGCTCGCGGCGCTGCTGGTGTACTTCACGTGGGCGCGGCTGAGGCTGGGCCGCCGATTCTTCGACATCATGGGGGCCCTCGCCCTGCTCCTCATCGGCCTGTACGTCGGCATCTACTGGGGCATAAGATTGTAGCATTGTAGCAATAGCCCTTTCAGAGGAAACCAAGAAACGGCCTCCGTTACCCCTTGTGCAACAAGAGGTTAGGGAAATGGGGTCTGACCCCATTTCCCGCGCCGCTATTGAAATGCCGACGCCGCACCCCTATCCTTCAAGCGCCGGCCCCGGAGAAAGCCCGATGGACCGCGAGGCGCTCGTCCAGAAGATTCGCACGTTCCCCAAGGCGCCCGGCGTGTATCTAATGAAGGACGACCGGGGGCGGGTCCTCTACGTCGGTAAAGCCGCCGACCTTCGCAGCCGGGTCCTCCAGTATTTCCGGCCCTCGGCGGACCTCGGACCTAGAAAAGAGCAGATGGTCGCCGAAGTGTCCGACATCGAGGTGCTGCCCGCCGAGAGTGAGATTGACGCGCTCTTGCAGGAAGCACGACTCATCAAGGACATCCATCCTCGCTACAACGCCCGCCTGACGGACGACAAGACGTTTCCCTACCTGGAGATTACGGTCCGCGAGGATTTTCCGGGCGTGTATTTCACGCGCACGCCGCAGCCGAAAGGAACCCGCCTCTACGGCCCGTTCACAATCGCCGCGCATCTTCGGGCAGCCATCGGGGAACTGCAGCGCATCTTCCGGTTCCGCACCTGCGGGATGGAGATTCGCGCGGACGACCCGCGCCTGCGCTACCACCGGCCGTGCATCCTCTATTCCATCAAGCGGTGCACGGCCCCGTGCGCCGGCCATATCGACCGGGACGCGTACCGACGGGGTATCCAGCACCTGAGGCGATTCCTCGAGGGTAAGCGGACCCGGGTGGTGCGGGACCTGGCGCGCGAGATGAAGGACCTGGCCGGGCGTCGGCGGTTCGAGGAGGCGGCGCTGGTGCGCGACCAACTGCGCGCCATCGAGGCCCTGGCCGAGCGGGGCCGGCTCCGCGAGCACCTCCAGCCGGAGGTCTTCGCGCCGACGTTCGACCCGTCGGAAGGGATGGCGGAACTGGCGCGCGTGCTCGGTGCGCCCCGGCGGCTCCGGAGCATCGAGGGCGTGGACATCGCCAACCTCGGGCCGACCGAGGCGGTCGGGGCGATCGTCCCGTTCCTAGACGGCCGGCCGTTCAAGGCCGGATACCGCCGGTTCCGCATCCGGACCGTCACGGGTCAGGACGATGTAGCCATGATCGGCGAGGTGGTGGAGCGGCGGTTCCGGCGCCTGGTGGAGGAACTCTCCGTCCTGCCGGACATCGTGCTTGTGGACGGCGGGCTGGGCCAATTGCATGCCGCGGCCAAGGCCGTCCGGCGCGCCGGCGCGGCCATGCCGCTCCTCGTGGCGCTGGCGAAGCGCGAGGAGGAGGTGTTCGTCCTGGGTCGCGCGGAAAAGGAGCCGCTGCATCTGGCGCGGACCAGCCCGGCGCTCAAGATTCTCCAGGCGGTGCGCGACGAGGCCCACCGGTTCGCACAGCACTACCATCATCTGCTGCGGCGCCAGACCGTGTTCGGCAAGAAGCAGGCGAGAGACCTGGGGTTGAAACGCAGAGGACGCAGAGAACGCAGAGCCAAGTAAAGAATTGAACGACATCCTCCAGGAGCAGTCTCTCTGCGATCTCCGCGATCTCTGCGTTAAAATCCCGTGGCAGAACTAGCCTTCGGGTGGAGCGGCGACGCGGGCTCGCGTCAAGACCCACCACACTAGGCCCATCAGGGAGGCGCCCAGGACGTTGGCCACGATGTCAAGCGATTCAAACTGGCGGGTGGAGGCGAGGAACACCTGGCCGTACTCCACCAGGATTCCGAGGGCGGCGGCACCCGCCACCGCCAGCAGGATCCGCGTCCGGAGCCAGCGGGTGGCCGGCTGCGGGCCGAGCGCGTAGCAGACGAGCAGGCTGATGACGCCGAACGTGCCGAAGTGGAGGATCTTGTCGCTCACCTGCGGGGCGGCGGCGCCAAGCATGTCCTGCTCGGCAACGCCGATGAGACCGACGAGGCCGACGGCGCCCACGACAAACGGCCAATGGGCGGGGGCGAGTTGGCGGCTGCGTTCGGGCCGCCAGGCCAGGCCGTGGGCGCTCCACGCGACGGCCAGGCCGAGGACCCCTGCCAGCGCCAACAGGTTCGGCGCCAAGAGCGCCGAAGAGTCGAACGCCAGGTACACGAGGTTGGCGCCGAGCGCGCCCAGGCCGACGAGCGGGGCCAGGCGCGTCCAGGGGCTCCGGGCCCTGCGCCACACACGAGCCATCTGGATCGCAAACGCCGTGGCACAAGCGAGAACGAGCGCCAGCCCGACCACGCCGCCCTCAGCCAGAATCACGAGGTAGCCGCTCGTATCGCCATCGGCGACAACGGATCCGCCCGGCGCCGCTGCGGCGAAGATGGCGGAGGGCGAAAGGGTTCCGGCCCCCGTGCCAAACAGCGCGCGCTGAGGCACGGAGGCCAAGAGGGCGCGCA
>Ga0307376_10004060_pt1 | contig 13522 bp, 14 predicted proteins | sample TR2MG_FD_202536 | JGI IMG/M metagenome (GOLD analysis project Ga0307376, IMG submission 202536) | Soil microbial communities from Risofladan, Vaasa, Finland - TR-2 | ecosystem: Environmental > Terrestrial > Soil > Coastal area > Acid sulfate soil | place: Finland: Risofladan, Vaasa | collected...
GATTTACGATGGATCAATATGTTTCTCAACTAAAGAAACAAAAAGAAGAAGAAGCAGCATCGATAGTCAGTCTAAAAGACTACAAAGAAACACTGGGAGAAGTTGCCATAGCAACGGCAATGACTACACTAAAAAGACAAGGTGCCACAAAAGCAGAGTTAGAATCAACGGCTGCCACAATGAAGAATATCGCAATATCTAAAGAAGCAACAACAGAGAATGTGGCTGGTCAGAACCTATTGATTCAACTTCAACAAAAAATATTACAAAACGGACATAAGCAAACCGAGTTAGACAAAGTGCAGTTGCAGATAGCAAAAGATCCGTCGATGAATAACAACTTGAAGAATGAGTTAATTCAGAAAGCACAGCTCTTGGATGCTACTTCAAAGCAAAATGCTTATGACAAAGCTAACTTAGCTATTCAAAATTTGATTGGCTTCAACATTGACAAGCAAACAGCATCCCTTGGCAAGTCAAAACAAGAAATGATAGTTTGGAATCAACAGGCGGCTCTTAAAAACGCGCTTGATAAAGATCTTGAGAAGCAGATAATCACACAGGATCAATATAACAAGCTTCTGATAGCTGGTAACACACAGATCGTGAAAGAAAATGAAAACTTGAACGCGCTATACACTACATCTCAAGCGTTCACTCAAGGATTTAGCAAAGGACTCAAGGACAACCTAAATGACAGCGAAAACTTAAACAAGTTAGGTCTTGATGCATCTAACAAGTTAATCACTGACGGAACAACTGCCTTTATGAATATGGGCACTCAAGGTTCACAGGCATTCAAAACACTGTTGTCATCTATGCTCAAGTTTTTTGCAGAGTATATAATCAAGTTAGAAATAACTAATGCGCTAAAAGCAGCAGGAAATGCAATGGGCGGTGGCGGTGGCGGTGGCGGTTTCGCATCTATGCTTGGATTCGCCAATGGTGGAGCATTCAGTGGCGGCAACCAAGTAACAGCATTCGCAGACGGTGGTGTTGTGGGTGGCCCAACAACATTTAATATGGGATTGATGGGAGAAGCTGGCCCAGAAGCAATAATGCCACTACACAGAGATGGTAGCGGAACACTTGGAGTAAAAATGAATGGTGGTGTAGGTGGTGGAGCTTCAACAGGAACAACTCACTATAATCCAGTATCTATTCAGATTCATAGCAATCAAGATCCGAAACAAATCGCCGACCAAGTAAAACAAACATTCAACACTGCGAAGATGATCAGCAAAAAGACTATGCTTGATCAACAAAGACCAGGTGGTGTGTTGAGCAATAACTATACACAAAACGCATTTAGGAGAGGATAAAAAATGTCATTATTCGGAAATGTTATACCAAGCATATCATCACAAGTATCAACAACCTACAGAGTATTAGAGTATCAGTTTGGAAATGGATATAAGCAGGTTGCTCCAGATGGAATCAACTATGCTCTCGAACATTGGCAGGTTGAGTTTGACAATCTGGACACGACTCAATCAGCGGCACTTGAAAGTTGGATAAATACTTATGGTGACCCTACAAAAGTATTCACAGCAACAATGGTATTAGGAACAACACCAAAAACATATCGTATGAATAAAACAGGATGGACAAAAACTTGTCCAACTGGAGGAAATGTATATACCTATACTTTCGTATTAGAACAGGTTTATTAAAATGCCAACAACACCAACAATAGCCTCGCAGATGGCGATAGCCTATAGTTCTGACGGCATGATCGACCTTTACAAACTCGACTGTTCGAATATTGGTGGGTCAATATATTATTTCTCACCACAGTGCTATCAAGATGGAACACTAATCTCATTTAATAGTCAGGTATATAACAGAATACCTATTGGATTAGAAACAGTAGAAGAACATGCATCAACACAAGCATTGCCACAACCAGTGTTGTCAATATCAAATGTTCAAGGTCCGCTTATGTCCGCACTTGTGAGTCTTGGCGATTTAGTTGGTGCGTCATTAACATATATAAGAACAAAAACATCATATCTTGACGGACAGGCAAACGCTGACCCAACAAAATATATTGGACCGCAAGTGTGGTATGTATTCCAAAAATCAACACACACGAATGTATTATTACAGTGGGCATTATCTTCGCCGATGGACAGACCAGGAATGATGCTGCCAGTAAGACAAATATTAAAAGATGCTGGAGTAAATCCTGGCATTCCGGTGTATTTCCCGGGCGTGACCCCCTACAGAATCAATCCCGCGGCACCTTAATATGAAACTTAATCAATATGCTACTGAAGCATTCAGACAAGATGTGATTAAAAGATACCCGAACGAGGCTTGTGGATTCATAATCAACGACGACTATCATTCTTGCTTCAATGTCTCAGAGGAACCAGAAAAACACTTTAGAATAAGTGGCGAGGAAAGATTCGACATAGAACAATTATTCGGACCTATTCAAGCAATAGTTCATTCTCATCCATACACATTAGAAGAATCACAGCACTTCGCAAAACGAAAATATAATCCAGTATGGCCAAGTGTCGGTGATCAAGAGTCATTCTTATCCGACAACATACCTTGGGGAATAGTGGCAACAGACGGAGAAGGTATTTCAGAAATAACCTGGTTAGATGAGACAGAGATAATACCATTAGAGTCGAGAAAGTTTAGTTGGTTCAATGCCGACTGTTATGCTTTAGTGAGAGATTGGCACCGCATAAATAACAATATAACCTTGCCGAACTTTACCAGAGAATATGGATTCTGGTTAAATGGACAGAATATTATAGAAGAAGGAATAGCAACAATAGATTGCTTAAAAAGATACCCAACAGAACAAGCAATAGTAGGCGACATAGCAATATTTGACACGGCAGGAACAGGAATAGTGAATCATCTCGGTGTTATAGCAGGAACAAATGAACTATATCATCAATGGATAGACCGATACGCAGAGAAAAGTCGATGGGATCATTGGCAAAAACACTGTAAGTATGTGGTAAGGATAATAAAATGAAAAGAGAAATACACTTATATGGATCATTGGCTAAGATAACAGATAAATCTGTTTATACTTTGGATTGTGATGATCAGAAGATGCTATTTGCGTCATTACGATCACTGTCACCAAAAATGAACTATGCTCTGCGAAAAGTAGAACAAGTAAAAATAATCGGGACGAACAAAGAAAAGAATAAAGTAGAAGGATTAGATTCAGACTTTACTTTCGGAGACACAGTAGAAGAGATTCATATCGTGCCAGATACAACAGGTGACGCACAAGCAGCAATTGCAGCTTTCTCCATAACAAATCCATGGGCGGAGGTGGCAATCTATGTAGCAGTTGCCGTAGCAACAGCATATATCACAGCAGCACTTACTATGCATCTATCTCCTGGAAATAATGGAGCAGGTGGTGCTAAATCAACAATGTTTAACGGCCCAATCAACTCTACTGACCAAGGCGGACCTATTCCGATTATATACGGAACAAAAGTGCTAACAGGATCAACGATTATAGCAGCAGATGTGACATATATAAATGTAGCATAAAATGGACAACATAATGACAACAACAAAAGATATTATTGGATCAGGTGGTGGAGGAAAGTCAGGTGGTGGCGGCGGATTATCCGAAGCAACCGACACACTCAGAACAAATGAACTTGTCTCTGTATTACACTTACTCGGAGAAGGTGTTGTCAATCTATATACGGGTGACGGACAAAGTATATATCTAAATAATATTCCTTTACAAAACAGTGACTTATCCTGGAACTTCGGTAAAACATCATACGAATTTAAGAGTGGATCAGCAACACAGTCTCCACTCTCAACAACCGTGTTCCCCGGAGCGTCAAATGTATATACAGTAAATCAGATAGCTTATGGTGGAACAACTACACCACTTGTTGCGCCAGCACCAGTTATATATGATGTGGTAAGTGGAACAACCGACTACTGTAAGATAGGTATTAGATTCCCCAATGGTTTGGCATCAACAACATCTCAAGGATCTATTGTTGGTGATTCAGTAACCTTCGCGTTAGATACAAAGCCACACACAAGCTCAACCTGGGTTCAACAAATATATACAACTATAAATGACAAGTCGTCACAACCAGCAGTTGTTCAATATCGTCTAAATAATCCAAGTGGTGTAGGATCAGGTGTTCTATGGGATATTCGTCTTCGTAGAATAACACAAGACAATGAAACAAGTGTTCGCAAAAACGCAATCGAAGTAGGAACAGTAGAAGAAGTAGAACAAATACAACTACCATATAATGGTGTATCTTATGTTGGATTAAATCTAAATGCTGCAGAGATGGGTGGTCAGTCAGCAGCAATTCCTGGTGTGTCGTTTATGCTAAAAGGTCAGACTATACAAGTCCCATCAAACTATAATGCCACAACACGAGTTTATACAGGAACTTGGGACGGAACATTCACAACAGCAGTTTCAGATAATCCTGCCTGGATACTTTATGACTTATTGACTAACTCAAACTATGGATGTGGATTATTTGGTATAACAGCAGCAATGGTAGATAAGTATTCATTCTATAATGCAGCAGTATTCAATGATGTGTTTGTCAATAATGGTGTAGGTGGAACAGAACCAAGATTTACCTTTAATGCTCCGATACAAAATCGCCAAGATATGCTAAAAACCCTACAGGAAATAGCAGGAGCATTTAATGCTGTATTGGGAACTTCAGATGGTTTAATCACTTGTTTCCAAGATCGTCCAACAAACTCACTATATCCAATTACAAAGAGCAATGTTATTGGAGACAGCAATACACCATATTTCTCATATCATTCGTCTGCATTACCAACAAGAACAACCGTTTGCAACACAACTTATGTGAATGGATTAGATAATCGTTATTTGCCGAAAGTAAGTTCTGTGTCAGACGCAGCAGGATTGGCACGATACGGTTATCAACCATATGATATGGCCGCATTTGGAGCAACAACAGAAGGTCAAGCACAAAGAGCAGGTAAGTGGTGGCTTTATACCAACTTACACCAGACAGAAACTGTCACCTTCAAGATGGGCCTACAGGGTTTATTGGTAAATCTATATGATGTGTTCGACTTATATGACGAAGATTATACTCTACAAGCAGGTGCAGGCAGAGTTGTGTCTTCAACAACAAATACAATCACATTCGATCAACCAATAGTGGTAAGTGGCACTTCACCAACAGTGTCAGTGTTATTGTCAGATGGAATAACATATGAGACTCATCCAATCACAACGGCAGCAGGCACCTGGAGCAACGTAAGCATATCTGGCACCTGGTCAGTATTGCCGACACAATATGACAACTATATTGTCACTTCAGCAGTTGCTCCTCGCACATTTAGAATAATCAATATAAAAATAGACACTGCGACAAAAGAAGCAACAATAGTGGCACAACTATACGACAAAAATAACTATACAAATATTGAGTCAGGTATAGTTATTCCTGCGAACACATACACAATACCAACAACAAATATAATCGCAGATGTATCAAATATAGCATTTACGCCAACTTCGTATATAAGCACAATAGATAATAGTTTCGAACGAGGAGTTACTGTATCTTGGGATGCTCCAGCAAACACTCTCACTTCGGGATATGTGATGAAGTGGAGATGGAATGCTGGCAACTATGTGACTATGCCAGAAACATCCACCACGTTAATAGAGTTAAAAAATATATTGCCAGGAACATATGATGTGATTATATATGCTCTAAATATAGCAAACTCAACTTCACTTGGAAAAACAGCGTCATATATTCTCGACACAAGTGGAGGAAATGTATCAGCAATCCTGTCAGAAGTATCCAACTTATCTGTGTCGGGTGGTGGAGTAACCTGGACTACTCCAGATTGTTCGTTCGTGTTTGACAACCCAGTGGCAAATGGTGCCAACCTGGCAGGATTCGAAGTAACAATAATGGACAGTGCTAATGTGGTATTACAAACAGATACTCTTGGACCAGTAGGACCAGGTATTCAGGATGGATATATCTATACTTACGCAATGAATAGCACAAGCACAATAACAAATGCTCCATTCAGAACACTAAATGTCAAAGTTCAGGGTATTGACATTAATAACAACACAACTTTGGGTGTCTTTAACACATTCACTAATCCAGCACCGGCGACACCAGCATATCTAACGATAACTGGTGGATTTAATGTTAATCAAATCAACTATAACAAACCAATAGATCCAGATTATGTAGGAACTTTGGTATGGCAATCTAACATATCAGGATTTACTCCAGATGCAGCAACCATCAGATATACAGGACCAGACACAGCATATACTGATGTAGGATTATCTACGACCACGACATACTATTATAGAGTGGCGTCATATGACACATTCTATAATCCAGTAACCGATACTTATCTCGGAACAGGATTAAATATAAGTCCAGAAGTAAGTTCAATGACTGCATTACCATCCAACACAAATGAATACCAACTCACAGGCACTACTTGGACACCTAACTCACCAGCAACAAACAGTATTGCCTGGTCAGCGGGTATTGTGGCAAAAACACAAGGATCTGGTATAGGAACAACATGGAATATATCTGCCGGGAATGCTGCCTGGACAAGCGGAATAATGTATATATATTATGCTGAAGGTGACACATTCCTAACAGCAACCACAAATATCACAACAGCAATTGCGGCAAATAAAATCATATTAGCAACTTATCGTGGAGGAACATCTCTACAGATTGGAAACGGCAACGCTTATATGGATGGATCATTCCTTATTGCGGGAACCGTAGGTGCTTCTCAGTTGGTAACGGGATCAGCAGTTATCACAGGATCAGCACAAATAGCAAATGGCATTATTGGGACAGCACAAATACAGAATGCTGCCATAACTAACGCACAGATCGCAACTGCGGCAATATCAACAGCACAAATACAGAATGCTGCCATAACTAACGCACAGATCGCAACTACGTCAATATCAACAGCACAAATACAGAATGGTGCAATAACCAATGCTCAGATCGGCATTGCGGCAATATCAACAGCACAAATACAGAACGCAGCAATATCAACAGCACAAATACAAAACGCAGCCGTAGATACACTTCAGCTGGCTGGGCAAGCAGTGACCTTACCTGCATCTTCGTTTAATGGTGGAGTTGTTCATTTGACTGTGGCGAATCAGGTGCTTGCTTCGGTAACAATAACCACTTCTGGCTATCCAGTCGAACTTTGGGGTGGATGTAACTGGAATATATCAACGTATGCTTCGGGTGTGGCTAATCTAAATATAACGCAAGACGGTGTTGTGATCACATACGCAAGTTTTTCATATAGCACAACGAATTACGCAAACTCAAGTCTCTCCTGCCCGCCAGCAAGGGTTCAACCAGCAGCAGGAACACATACTTATCAACTAACCTTCACCGGAACATATTATGACGACGGCGGATATTATGTTACAGAAACAGCATCACAATGTGGGTTAGTTGTGATGGAAGTAAAAAGATAAAAGGAATAATAAATGTCATCAATTTGGAATAGCGCAACCTTCACTTCAACCGCAGGAACATATTATGTTGTGTCAGTTACTGACAATACAGGCGTTGTTGATTGGCCAACAATAGCATCAAGCAACAACATAACCTTCACACCGTTAATAGTAGCAGGACCAGGGGGAGGAGTAGCTCTCTATATATGGGGCGGTTTCTGTTCAAAGGCGGCATCAGGATATATTCAGGTTATTGATTATGGCACAATAATCGGTGCCCACTATGATTCATTCGCTGGGATAGATACAGCATCTCCGGTTGTTCAAATACTAAATGGTGCTGGGTATTCCTTTGGATTAACAACTTTTGGAATAACACTTGCTGCACTACAAACAAACTCTTTAGTATATGTTGCGGGATTAAGTGAAGACGGCAATGCAATATCTTTAGAGGTTGACTATACAACAACCTACAACAATAGTGGCTATAGCGTCGTCGGCGGCATAGTAACAGGGTATAAATCTCCAGGAACAACTAACCCTTATATCGTTGTTTCAGCAGACACAAACAATGCGTTGGTAGGCATAGAACTTCGTCATATAGACCTTGTTCAATATCTAGTATATGATTCAACAACCGGTAAAATAAAAAGCACAGGAACTTGCAATTATTCTTTGGTGTCTTTACAAGCGCAAGCAGGAGAAACAGCCATCGTCGGTGTCGCCGACCCAATAACACAATATATTGATGTGGCAAATGTAGCGATTATTTCACGCCCAACATTTACGAGCAATAATACCTGGAATGTGACCAGTATCACAAGCAACGGAGCAAATGCAGCAGTCTTTGGATCAAATTTAGCTAACCCAACAACGGTTAGGATAAGTCCGCTTCCAACAACGGGTGTCTTATCAACAGCAGCAACAATAACAACGGGCAATCTTACTTTAACAACTACTGGACTACCAGGAACATATTCACTATTATTTCAATCATTCCCATATCAAGATTATACAGTAACTATAACAGGAACATAAAATGACAACAGTAAATCTAACCCCGGCCTTACCAGCAACACCTACAGGACTTGCCGTAACTGGTTCTGTAGGTGGCGCCACATTGACTTGGAATATAACATCACCTACAGACACATATGAAGTATGGTATAACACTGCAAATACTTTAACTGGAGCAACAAAGCGTGTGGCTATTCAAGCAAACCACTTTGTTGTGTCAAATCTCGATGCCACTGTGTCATATTGGTTCTGGGTTCGGTCAGTCAATCAATACGGAGTTGTTGGTGCTTATACAGCAAGCGCGTCACTAATACAACAATCTCTTCAATATCCTTTATTACCAACAACCGCAAATGTATCTGCGGGCACTTATAGTTCATCTTTCTCAACCTCAAGCGGAGCAGGCATCGCGATGAATACTGTATTTGACGCTCTCACTTTAAGTATAACATCTGTGCCAAGTAATTCAACCTTTACTTTGTCGGGAGCAATATGCTATTCAATATCAAACGTATCTGTTGTGACGGGTCAAACATTAGAAGTTATTGCTGGAGTGTCAGTATATGACTCTACAACAAGCAGCTATGTAACAGGAGCAGGTAGTCAAACTTATCCGTATATAAATGTCGATGGAACAGGTTATGGTAACCTAACCGGAGCAGAAAATATCAACTGGACTGGGTCTTGCGGACTAAATGGAAGTTTAATCGCAGGACACCAGTATACAGTCGCTTTATGGATGGAAGCATATCAAGCTACAGGCACGCCTACTTGCTCATTGGATGTGAATTATACTATAGCAGTCAGCACCGACGCTGTATATTCGTAAAATCAGTTAATGTGAAGAAGTGACACTCTGTATAGTCGATAATTCTGAAGTATCAAAATGGGTCAAATGACTCATAAATCATCACCAAACGGGGCAAAAGGATCATCCAAATGACTCAAACGAAGCAGTCAAAAATAAAGGCGATATATGTTATATGGAAGATATAAAATAGGTGTCGCCAGACAAGTAAATCGATATATTAATATATAATAGTCTTACGACAAGTATAAATAAGTATGTAGGGTGATTTAATAGTGTGTTGTGAAAAATTTCCCGTATCAAAACAATCGTGCAACGCGATTTTCCTTTAAGCACAACACACTATTAAATCACTCAACACAACCGTTCGGGAAAAACGGTTATAAAATAAAGGAAAATAAAATGACAAACAAACTAAAAAAATACAATTCGGTAAGTATCGGTAAGATTATGACAATCGAAACCAACGAATATTTCGCTAAAACTAACCGAAAAGACTTTATTGTTGATTCCAAAAAGTGTGACACTGTAAATGACGATTTTGACAAAGTTGCTGAAAAAATAGGCAGAAATGTCAAAAAGTGTGACCCTATATGGAGAGTATATAGGATAGTTACCAAAGAAAATAAAATATCAACTCACTTTCAAGAAGAAGTATTCAATCACCTCCTGAATCTACTAACAACCACTTATCCAGGTGATAACAACCTCAAGTTGATACACCGATACCTGAGCAAACATCTCATCGAGATAATCACCGAGATAATCCCTACTTACTCATCGAGAACAACTCACGAGAAGTATTCGAACATATCAGGTATAAAGATAATGCTTATAGACTCATACAGAACTAAATGGGGTAGAATAACTCTTGACGGTAAAAAGAGGTATGTATCTGAACTACTTATTCCTTTGTTGGTGACAATAGTGGAAGTGGGATATACAGGAACTGCTTCAGCAGTAAAGTTTGACAAACCGAAAGTGAATGACCTAATAGAGGAACTTATCTGGGATGGTAAGGCATACAAACGCAATAATACTTCGGAAAACACATTCGCAACAAAAATAGATGTGGCCGCATTGGAAGACTATCGAGATGGACTCACCAAAAGTGTCAAAAACAACAGTTTGATGTATGAGATTAACTCGATTCTTCATAATACCTCACCAAATGGGGTCATTTTGCAACAGATAAATCCAAGTGACAGTATGGGATGCTATTTGCGTGGAGCAAACCTACAAACCCTTCGCAAAGACATTCGTCATATAGCACTAACCGGTAACTTTAGTTATGACTTACAAGCATCTGTGTTTGCAATGTATGCCGGATCGGTCCCTGGTGAATGGAAAGCAATCAAAAACTACATACAAAACCGAACAGCAATAAGAAAACAAGTGGCAATCGACTTGGGTGTTTCGGAAGACATTGTCAAGCAGGTATTCACATCAATAGGATTCGGTGCGAAGTTGTCGCCGACAGGATCAATAGCCAACTTATTGGGCAACAAACACACTGTGATGATGTTCCATGCACATCCAGTCGTCAAACCGATCATCAAGGAGTTTCGCAAGTGTTTCAATCAACTAAAAAAGATGGCCGTATGTGACAACCCGAAACACATCTTCCATACTCTACAGTCAAAAATAGTATCTGAGTTTATTCGTGCTTCTGGACAAATACCTAACCTAATCATTCACGACAATGTTTATTTCGTAAAACCGATAGATATACAGGAGGTGATTAGTAATATGGTATTGCCAGGATTCGACAAGTCGTTCCTATACTTTAATGAAGAATGTATTTAAGCAAAAATAATCACCATATATAAATACAAAAGTTGTGATACTTAATAATAGGAAAAATAAAAAATGGCTGAAGAACTACACTTCCATAGAAGAGAGGACGCTGACAGAATAACTCGACTTGAAGTTGTGGTCGGTCGTATAGAGGTAGATGTGTCAGATATGATTAAATCAAACAAAGAAGATATGGCAGCAATGTCAGCAGACCACAAGGTTATATCTAATCAACTACAAACTGTTCTCGTAGAATCAATAAGAACAACAACATCACTACAATCCTCTATTGAAAAGCTAAATACTACACTAACCCCGTTGTCTATTAAAGTAGATGAACACGATCAGTTTATATGGAAAGCACTTGGGTTCATCACAGCACTCAATATGGTGGGTTGGGTTGTGCTACACTTCATAAAATAAGGAGAACTAAAATGATAGTTAAAAAAGGTAATCAATATGTTGTAAAGTCAGAAAATGGCAAAAAGGTATTATCGGCACCAATGTCAAAAGAACATGCAAAAGAACGCCTTGCTCAAATTGAGTATTTCAAGTCAAGAAGCAAAAAGTAATATAGAGAGCAACAACTTAAAGAGAGGATATAGTAATGACCGATCAGTCAGTATGTCTCATCAAGCAGAAAGATCCACAGTTTAACTATGTCCTTGATTTATGGATAACAAATATTCTATTGTCAATATCTCATCATCCAGTAATGTCAGAGTCAATACACCCGTTCGTCATTGACTTTCTCGTAAATGAAGATAAAAGTGGTCTTCCTCCAGAAAGAATAATATCACATCAAATCCGAAGGTCATATATCTCACTGTCTAAATCATATGACTGTGAAACAGCATTCATTATGTATGACCCCGACTTTGCCAACATTCATCAATTAGAAGACATTATTCATTCATTTGGAACAGAAAAGACTCGTCAAAAGATCAGATTGAGTTGTTCTGACGCTCAAACGATCACCTCACAATTAAGTGATACTCTTATGTCACTTCCTATACCAGATATGAATATTATATGTGTTCAGTTTGTTGGGCCGAATAGTCGTGGAGAAGAAGAGTGACCGATGACCACTGGACCGGACACTGGCGAGAGTTTATGGCTTGGAGTTATGGAATTGTGTGTCTGTGGGACTTTCTGGTTGCTCCTATTTATTTCTCTATTCTGTCTGTTGTCAGTCATACTCCTTATGTCGTCTGGGTTCCGATCACTATCCAGGGTGGTGGATTATATCATCTGGCGATGGGAGCAATAATAGGAGTAAGTTCCTATGGTAAATCAAAAGAGGCAATCTCACAACAACCATCTGACCCAGTATAAGTAAATGTATGGGCAAATGGACCGAAGAAGCAAAAAAGAAATATCAAGAAGAATATCGAGCAAAACGCAAAGCCGAATATGCTCCTATTCTCGCTGCGAAAAAAGCCGCTAAAGAAAAAGCAAAGTTAGAAGCAGCACTATTAAAACCACCAAGAAGAAAGAAAATCACACCTGAAGAAAAAAAAGAATGGATGAAGAACTATCAGAGAGAACGGGCCAGAAAGAAAGCAGCAGAATCTCGACCAGCAAGAGAAGCAATAAAGTTAAAAAAGAAAATAGAAAAACTGGTAAAGAAAGAAGAAAGAAAAATTGCCGAATCAATAGCAACACAAGAAATAAATGACTCTGACCCAGAATATGCCTATATCGAAATAATCGAAAAGTTCGACAGATCATCATTGCCCGCTGTATCTAACTATGAAATAATATATCGACCACTTCAGAAGGAATAAGTATAAATATTATAGGTAAATAAGAATGTATAAATAGGTATAACAGGGGAAAATAAAATGACAACAACAGAACAAATACTAAAATCAATACTAACAAAAATCGACGAAATAGATAAAACGGTTGATCGTATTTACTTTTTATTGAGTAACTACAAGAAAGACACATCACCACAAAAAGAAAGTAAAAAATAATGGGATCAGAAATAAATACTTGTATCAATAGGAGATACATCAGATGGCTATCAATGTGATACAAGCGACAGATCCGAATTATAATGCAGTAGTTGCTGATTGGTTTGAATCATTTGTTATTGAGATGGCTAGTGCCATAGATCAAAACAACGAGCACTGCTTTCAGATGGTTGTTCAGGTAGCAGGTAAATCACGAGCAAAACCAAAGAATAAAATACCCAAAGACATAAAAATGGTTCTTAAGTGGTTAAAAACAGGAACAGAACGAGATTTTTTCGTTATTTATGACGAAAACTATTGCTCTCACTGTGAATTTAGTGACATTATCGTTGATTTTGTCAAGAAACGCAATAAAAACGATGTAGTTCTGGAAGTGGCATCAACCTTCCTTCTTACATCGATGCTAAATACTTCATTACT
>Ga0307376_10004061_pt1 | contig 13520 bp, 7 predicted proteins | sample TR2MG_FD_202536 | JGI IMG/M metagenome (GOLD analysis project Ga0307376, IMG submission 202536) | Soil microbial communities from Risofladan, Vaasa, Finland - TR-2 | ecosystem: Environmental > Terrestrial > Soil > Coastal area > Acid sulfate soil | place: Finland: Risofladan, Vaasa | collected...
GCTTTTTCAGTAACTGAAGGATTGCCTAACATTCCGGTGAGTAAAGTTCCTCCACCACCCGTCTCAGGACATGACTCTGCGCTAAGCTTAACAAAAACATTTCCCACCATATTTGCTAATCTCCCATCTCTATTCTCGCCCCACATCCAAGCTGTCAATGATCCGTAGTGCTTAACTGCATGATATCCTTCTGCTTCCCAAGTATCATCTACTGATAAGATAGTAGCGTCTATGTCTCCTATTATGGTTGGCGTCTCATCTATTTTTGGAAAATTTTGCACTAGCATTTGCAAAACTGGTGTTTTGACATAACCCATCTCAATGTATCCGAACTCGCCGGACAGAGACACACGACCTGCTGTTAGAGCCACCCTTGAAAAAGACAACGACGTGTACTTTCTACTCGTTGTGATTTTATGAGTAGTTGCTAACAATTTCGATTTCTGGTCGTCAGAGACAGTGAACCCGATAAAGTTGTCACCTCTTTGTTCTCCGTCTATATCCCCGTAGTCATCTGTTGCTAAATCAGCTGTGTTTTTAAAAGCAACACGGCCAGTAGACCTTCCATATTCGTCTACCCCTTTAACGGTGACTGCCAATGGTAGCTTATTGGTATCTACATCAAGTAATCTAAGAGCTGATAACATAGTTCTATCTTCTCCAGTCGCTGAAAAGTTACTCGTCCTAACAGACCCCCTCGATTCGTAGCTTAAATAATTATAAGATATCCCACAAGATAAATTACCGCCATAAATCCTTAAATTTCCACCGATAGTCATATATTGTATAAAATCATTTTGACCTGGCAGAGTAGATTCATTATCAACGCCTGTGGTGTTGTCTTGTGATTTATTAGAAACTGGTTGAGATATAACCCATGGTGAATTGTTGATATTATTGAAGATAACTAAATTACTTTGTACGTTCATGAATGTTAATCTCAAATACCCATCCACCCCTTTTAGTAATGACTCGCTAGATAGTGACGTATATTCACTTAGTAAAGACACTTCTCTAGTTACTCCATCAACGTCAGCGTTGGCCCTATAAAACCTAGGGGGGAATTTTGTAGAAATAACCAAGTAATAATGATCGTCGTTAACCTCGTCGTGTTGCACCTCAACTACTAGATAAGTTGAATTTGCAATGTCAAAAATATCATTAAATCCAGTGTTTTCAACTTTGTTTTGAAAATCAAATGATTTAGGAGTATAAACGTCTAAGTAAAATCCTATTCGTTGAGGTATCCCATACGTCTTTTCGAGACCCCAATGGATTCCTCCGGCAATATTTCCTGTTCCGTTTCCTTGTTTTTGCTCTTGGAATGGGACTAGTTTTTTAACCGCCGCACTTGAATTCCCATTTGTAAATGAGTTTGTTTTACCGTATTCATCCATGGGAACACTTGTTAATTTATATTCCCATTTAGGTCCATTCCTTTGTCTTTTCTCATTATCTTCTTCCTCTTCTTCAGCTGTTAAGTTATTATCGTTTGTATTGGTATCGGCGGCGGCGACAAAAGGATATGTAACGAAGTCAGTGAGAGAGAAATTAGTTGTTCCCAAGGCATTAACAATGGTATTTGTTGCTGCTTCTATATTGTCAAATATACCATTTCCATTATCGTCGGATGTTGGGGATTGAGCACTTGTTCCAGCATTATTATCTTTTGGGGTTATTATTGACGGTATTGGTGTCCACGAATAAAAATTCAACAGCGAAGTCTCATCTCCTTCTTGCATTTCACTGATTATCCCATCTTTATCCGGCATTATCCCAGACAAATCTTCAAATGATTTTTGATATTTTGAAAAATGCAATGGATTAACAGCGTCTGCCGACTCTGGTGCGTCTCCGAAATTTAAAAAATTATGAAAATGTTCAAATTTTGGTCGCAATACTAATCCGTACAACCCCCCAAATTCTGGCAGTAACATAAACGGGGTATTAAGAGCAGCAGCTTGGCCTTCGTTTGCTTTAATAGGGTCTATCTTATAAGTCTGTCCTAAACTCTGTTTATTAAACAAAACAGACCTTCTGGTTTCTTTTTTGAAAACAATTGGGGTCTCAGTCTCTTGTAGAGTTACTTTTACTAAATTTGGTCCTATAGGAGCATCAGCCATTTATCATTCCCTTATTTTTAAATACATTTCTGTAATAACAGCTTTTATCCTTTGCTGACAAGGACATGTTCTGGAACCCAATCCCTACCATTATAAAAATATGAATCAATGCCGCCGTTTTTATTGTTTTGAATAAACAATCTAATATAGCCGTTTTCAGTTGCGTAGCCTGAGACTTTCTGGTCTTCATATATTGTTGTTGAATAATATTTTTTATAATTATCCTCGTTCTGTTGGAAATTATTAAACTCAACTAGGCCATTTGGGTTGTCTGATGTTTTTTGTTCCGATTCGACATTTACAAGATTGCCTGCCACAGCCAATGCTGAAAGATTGTTGATGCTAGAAGATATAGTATCGAAATCTTCATCTAATATAGCGTCATTAACTATCTTGTTAAACAATACTCCTTCATAAAAAAAGAACATAAATGCTCTATCAAATGTCTTGTCATATATAATCGATATATTAGTTCCCTCTTCAGAATCAACACCGGCTGCCGAGAGATAATTTAGACGTATTACTTCTTTAGACTTGTCGATATTGACTGTTTGAGTTTCTGCGATATGTCTCCAACAATCTCTCCACGATTGTCCTTCGTCAGTACTTATTATCATCCTGAAATTTTCTTCTGTCTTTATAACTAAACGTATAACTTGTTTGTTGTTTTGATAAACTGCATAATCTTGTCCGACTGGGTTGGTCTCGGTTAAGTCGTTCTCTTCATTTTCGTTATACAATATAAATCTATTGCCGTCTGATAAATCTTTTTCAGTTGGTTCGAAATCATCACTGCTAAGTATTTCATTAACGCTTGGATACTCAGCTAAGTAAGCTTCGTATTCTTCCGTAGTAGAAATTAAAGACTCTGATATATTTGAATCTGATATGTTACCCCATATCAAATAACAATACTGCCTTCTTATTGAATCTAATATTTCTGTTTGCTTAGATATATCATTAGTTTCTATGCAAAACAAAGAAGTAGTGAAAGGAACCATCAATAATGCCCCTCTAAAGAAATGAAATAAATAATATCTATCATTTGAACTTCTATTAACTATTCCTGATATTGCCTCTATCCTATCCCCTCTCATAAGGATATTAGTTAATTGTTTAAAGTTTTTACCATCATCAATTGAAGTTAAAACACTCAATGCCTCCTCTTCGTTTGTGTAAAAAGCTAATAGTCTGCCTCTTGAATCCGACGTGACCATGACGGATTTAACATTGTTTAATATTAAATTATCTGGGGCCTCAATAACTCCTAATTTTTCTATAGTAGCTATTAAGCCCTCGCCTATCACCTCTATAAAATTTATACTTGTCCAAGAGTTGACCTGCACAACTGCCTTTCCATTAAATACTCTTATTCCAGACTGTTCATACTTTGGCTTTTTATCACTGAAATCAAGTGGGAAACCAACATTGTCTGGCTTAGACTCCCATCCTCTCACCAATAATATATCTGATTCTGAAGTTATTGAAATACTTATTGTGGCGATGTTCAAATCTGACGAAACATTAAATAGAGTTCCACTAACTCCGATTTCTGCTATTCCACTCGCTGAGCCATTCACTATTAATGGAAATTCTGCCACAACCTGATTTTTAGGCGATGGACTCGAAGTTACACTGGTATCATCTATATTAGTCAAATACGTGTATTCTGACAATATAATAGGCTGACCTGGATTAAAGTCGTTGCCTTGCCCTAGATGTGGAGAAGATGCGAATTGTTTAGCTCTATATGATTCACCTTCTGTCTGCTGATAACCAAGAGCTATATGATAATGAGAATCTACGAAGTTCATAGATGTTAAATTGCCATTTATAGCTGCCATATAAGTCGGGTCTTCAGTTGCGAATCTTTGTCCAGTCTCTCTTGATTTTAAAACGACGCCCAACACTTCAACTCCAAATTCAGATGGCAAAACCATTCTTGTTCTTCTTGGGAAATTTCTTATATAAAGTGGACTTGTAAAAGCTCCGTCGAAATTAACCTCTCCTGCTAGTGCTATAATTCCTGCGGCTGAACCAGGCTCAAACAATAAATGAGAGCCGTTAATATTAGGGTCGTAATCTGCTATTGTTCTTTGAGCGATTTCTATAGCAGACCAGTTGTTTGAAGTAATGAGAGATGGGGAATCTAATGCATTTGTTTTGCCATTACCAGGGGAAGACACAACTTGAGATTCAGAAGACGCAGCATTATATGTCGCTAGCAATCCTGCGTCATATCCTATTCTTTCCGTGTCTGTAAATAGCCTCATGTTTTCTTCTACCATATTCATAAAAGCATGCTCTGGGTTCCTTTTAAATCCAACTATAGGATTTTCATCAGCGTCAAATGGTCTTGTTTGGTTTTTTAAAACTACACCATTTATATTACCTTTGAATGTTTCTGTGAGTCTCCAACCTTTTAAGTTTTCTCCACCAACTGCTGGATCATCTGTCTTGGCTTGGAAAGATTGATACGTATATCTGCTTATAAAATATTTTTGTGCTGAAGCTGATGAAAAAGCATTGATGTCGCCAATTACAAAACTTTCGCTTCTCACTGTAATATCAACCCTCTCCGAAAAAAGCCAATCTGTAATCTCATCGTATGTTACTATATATATTTTGTCAGCCGTAGCGCCGTCTTTTAACTTTACAAGATTAGAATCTGTCCCTACTTGTGAATTAAATCTATGGTCTGTATAATTCTGCGCTTCCGTAGGAACTTTAGAGTCATATACATTATATGGTTTGTATTTGTCTATTTTAGCCTTTTCCAACTCTGACACGCCTGGAAAAATGGCTGAGCCTGACCATAGTTGATAGTAATCAAAATAATCATCCTCTCTAGACGCTTCTGGTTGAGGTAGTAAATTTATATCTCCATTAATCGCAATGTCTGACTGTCCTTTTCTGACGACTGAAGCAATATTACTTAGCCTCAGTCCATCTGCCTCATTGATAAGAGTTACTTCCATCATATATCCTACCTTTAGAGGGAAAGCGCCGAAGTTTATAGTATTATCGTCTACAATATCACTTTTTTTTACTTTTATAATTTGATTTAAAACTGGATTTGACTGCACGAAATCAATTGTGAAAAACACAGGAGACGAACCTGTTAACACTGTCGAAGTAAATCTAGAAGCTCCGCCTAGAAGTCCAAAACTTCCCAGTCCAAATGATTGACCTATAAAAGGGTTAACGTCACCTGGTGGCTCTAGTGACAAAAATGCTTTATACGTTAAAAGCCTAGCTGGTAAGGCCTTTTCTCTGATAGTTCCAACCAAATGTTTTTCTTGTGGAAAATAAACTGGCTCAGTGCCTAGAAAGGTTATGATGTTATCCGCCAATCAAATCACCTCGATGATTGCTTTTTAGCTTCGACGTGTATCGCTCCAGAAACTGCGTCTTTCACCTTCTTGATTAACTCCTCACCTTCTCCGTAGACATTAATAGTAACGTGGTTTTCGGTTTGATACATTGGATTAGCTCCTTCCATTAAAGAACCATGATCTCTAGGTAGATAACCAGCCGCAGTTCCGATGTCCACATGGTTTGGAAGTGGTGCTCCGCCATTTTTTTTCATCATTTCCTCGGCTGTCATTAATTCTTTTCCTGTTAGTGGGACGCCTAATGCTCCCTCCAGATATTTAAGTTTCTTCTTCTGTTCTTTTAATCTTTTCATTTCTCCGAGCTTTGTGGAAAACTGTGTAAACCCTCCTTCTTCATCTTGTTCTTGCAATTTTCTAGCTCGTTCCTTGGTTGTACTGCCACCCAATACTCCATTGTAAGTTTTTTCGTTTAAGCTAGTCATTTCTGACATTCTCTGGTCTCTAGTAAATATTATTTTTTCAAAAGATCCTACAGCTGTATGTTGAGATGAAATAGCTGACAGCCACCCTTCTCTCATTTCTTTTGTTAATTGACCGGATTTCTCATCTAGTCTATATCTTTTTTGTGACAGTTCATAATCTTCCGCTTTTAATCCATTCAATATAGCCTGTTGTTTTAGTATAGTAGCAGTGAAATTATCCTTACCTAATTCTTTTTGAGATTTTGAAAGATTATTGTATTCATCAGTTGCTTTCTTTATTTTAGCTATGGCATCGTCAGCTAAAGCAGCGTTAGTTCTCTGCATATTAGCAAATACTTCGTCTTGTTCTTTTAGTACACTGGTGGCGTATTGCAAGGTCTCGACTTGCAGTCCAAGTCCTCCCATAAATGATTTAGCCGCATCTATTTGAGCCATCGCAGCCCCAAGTTGAGCGTCTAAATACTTTTCTTTACCAGCTGAAGCGTTTTTAGACAAATTCAACAAAACAGACCTCTGTTTTTCTGCGCTCTCTAAACTGTTGGATTTGGCTGAAGCTTCCATTAACTGAGCAGACCCTGGTATTTTGGAAGCAGCTACTGTGTCTCCAGCATCTGCTTTTTTTCTTAATTTAATTATTTCTTGATACTGCTCTTTTTGCTCCTTTAGTCTTTTAACCGCACTTTCATTACCAGCTGATTTTTTTATTTGCTCATCGATTTTATTCATTCTTTCTTTTATCATAGCAGTGTCGTAATTTTCATTTTTAATAGCCCGAACCATCTTGAGTTCTTCTTCTGATATATCCATTATCTGCTGATAGTTGTCTGCTTGTTGTTTTAAATCTTTCTCAGCTCCCTTGATATCAAATGCTTCACTATATAATTTAGCTGACAATCCTAAACTTTTATTTATTTTGTCCACAATATCACTCTGACTTTTAAATTTTGCTTTTATTCCCTGTAACCTCTTATCCAATGCATCTAAAGTAGTGAATGTTATTCTATTTAAAACTTTTTCTTGGTCTTCTGTTATTTCGACCACTTTCTCCATGGCTTCTTTAATGCCTTCGTCGAGAGCTATTTGTTGGTATTTTGAATTATTTAAAATTTCTTGAAGGCGAATTTGTTTTTTCTGTTCTAATAAAATTTTATCAGCTAACTCATCCATTTCTTTCTTAATAGACTTTGCTGATCCTTCTTTTCCAGAAGCTTTCGCATCTGCGAAGTCTTTTTCTTTAGAAGAGTATTCTCCTTCGTATTTAGCCTGTACATTTACAGATCTGTCCTTATCCATGAATAACCTCTTCATGGTCATCTTATCTTGCTTTTCTTTTTCTTGCGCAATTTCTCCTACTGCGGCTGTGTCAGGCAATAACTTTTTAGCGACGTATTCCACTGCTTTTATCTGGATATTATTCCAGTCCATCCACATGCCATACATCTTACCTACAGATGAACCAATAGCTCCAACTAACGTTCCTATGCCACTTGCTAAACTTGCGAACAATGCTGTCATAGTTGGAAAGTTGGCTTTAGCATAACTATTGAATTTTCCCCATATGCCTGAACCATAAATGGCTTCTTGCGTTAATAGAGCTCTAGCTTTGGCTTCTTCCTTAATGGAGGCCTGTTCAGCACTTGTTAATTCTTTAATTGACTTAACCCCCATCCTCCTCGCTGCTATCTCTTCATATTCAACCTGAATTTTTTCTTTTTGTGCTAGTGCGTGGGCATTGACGGCTTTCACTATTAACACCCCAGCGACGGCTATGGCGGCAGCAATGGCGATGAACGGAGCGAAAGCTACTACTGCTGCGCCAATAGAGGCTCCTAAAGCCGCTAGTCCTCCTCCTACAAAAGCCGCTAGTCCTCCTCCTACAACAGATAAAAACCTAGTTAGTCCCAATCCAACTTTTGAGAATCCTTTAACTAGAGTCGGGAAAGATTTGGCTAATTCAGAAGTAAGTCCAGAAGCTCTAGACTTAATTGCTTTGACTGCTTTAGAATTACTAATCTTAGACAAACCGGCTCCTAATCGACCAATTTTAGGAGCTGCGTTAGCTGCGTTAGCTGCGTTAGCCGCAGTTGTTCCTATTTTAGAAATCTTTAGACTATTCATTGATGGGCCTGTCTTCCCTATCATTCTTATTTTTTTAAGAATAGAGGTTAGCCACGTATCGGTAGTTACTAACGGAGAATTCCAGCTAGCAAAAGCCTTCATCGCTAACGACCCGGCCTTCACAATGCCATAAACAATAGGGCCTATAGTTCCTACTAGAAAGGCTATCTGAATAATGGGTGCTGGGATTGCCGTGACGATGTTTATCAATACTCCGAATACCTCAACTATCCCTTCCACGATTGGCTTTATCTTCTCGGCGTTCGTGGCAATCATTTTATCTATAGAGTCACCGATGTGGGCGATTAAGTCACTCATTGACTTGAACTCATCTGTAGCTTTCTCAGTACCAGTCCCAACCCTCTTTAAAAACTCTATATGTTCTTCTCCGCCACCTAGTAATCTTATTTTTTCAAATTTTTCTAGAAGTTCTACATTACTAACCAATCCATTTCTTAAATCTACTAAGAACTTATCATCTATACCTATTTGCATTGATTGCAATTTTGCAAATTTAGCAGTTGCCCCATTTATATCTTCTGCTGTTTTACCGAATTCATCACCTAGTATTTTTACAACTTTTGCCATTTGTCGTGTGCTAGGGACAGCCCCATTAGCCATCGACATGTACGTTTTGTAAAATGATGCCGCCGTTTTCTCATTTAAGCCTACGGCCTTCCCCATTTCTTTAAGGCCAGCGACTGCCCCTTTGTGACTTTCTCCATATAGTTGAGCTGCTCTAACTCCTTCAAATAACTGTTTGTTATATTTCGCCCCTTGTTGAAATGCTCCACCAATAGTTGTGTTAAGTAATGTGAAAGATGACGACAGGGCTACAGTTACCTTGGTGAGAACAGAGACTGTCTTGCTCATTTTACTGGCGTTTGCGTTTGAATTTTTTAGATGGTTATTTAATTTCTGAGTAGACTTAACATTGTTATTGAAAGAGCCCATTAGCTTTTCAATATTCTTACCAAGAGATGAAACAGTTCCGTCTAAATTATTTAACGTCCCTATTAATTTCTCATACTCTGCTGGTTCCAACGCCATATCTTACTCCATTTTTATCTTGTATTTATATACAAAAAAGCCACAAGAATTCCTCTCGTGACTTTTTGAAGAAATATTCTTAATATTAAATTTTATCAGACAGTTCAAGAACTACATAACCACCTATGGCTGGATCAAGTCCTCCCATATTTTCATGGGTTATATTGTGCTGCTTGCCTCCTTCGTCCTGAGCTAATCCTTTAACAAATAATTGTTCCATTCTTTCCAAGTTGAAATTCATAGCTTCTCCGACTGACATTTGGCCATTAATGTTTTTAAACATTTTAGGCATATCTGAGAAATCAGCTTTCCTAAAGATAAAATGTGCTTGTTTTAAATCTTCTTTTTTATAATCTTTCAATTTAACCATCTCGTTAAAAGGATATCCGTCATTTGACGTTTCTCCATCTTTGGCAGATGATTCTTCTATTTTTTTCTTATCTTCTTCTGACACGACGTGGACATTCGCATTTTTATCGAATACGTAATGCACATATATTTTATAATTAGATTTTTCGTTAACAAAAAGTCCCATTCTCATTCCTCATTTTTTATATTGTTTTCCTTGTTCATCTAAAGCTATAAATAGCTTATTTAAAAAAGTCACATCTAAACTTCTCCAATACTCGAAGGGCTGATGAAATTTTTCGGATAATGCTATCCATAAAATTTCTTCCGGCACAGAGTCGCCCTTGGCGCTATTGCCGCCGTTATAATATCTCTCTGCCGCTAAACGAAATTTGCAAGTTCGTCCTCAGAATTCAATTCTTTTTCATATCTTGAAATGAGATGAGAAGCTACCTTGTAATCCATTTTTTCGAAGATTCTTTCATCCAAAGGAACTTTATTTCCTTTCTTATCCATAAAATCCCAATCTGTCATCAAATATTTCATTAATGAAAACTGATAAATCATGTAATCTATATCGTCTGAATCTGGGACTCTAGATTCTTTTAAAATCTTATTTTGAGTCCCCCAATCCATTCTCTTCCAAAACGTATTAAGTTCTTCTATTTTCTCACTCGGACTTTTCATTAAAGATTTTGGTATTTCATCAATATTGTACTCTAACTTTTTATTAGCTATCGCTACAGCGTGACTCTCTATCCATTCTCTCTCTTCGCCCTCGTCATTGAATATCACGACTCCGTTATGCCCCTTGCTTACATACCTCATAGAGACCTTAATTAAGTTCTCTTGTTTATCAGATACAATAATAGACATTTTTCAGTCTCCAATATAATTTTCAATATCAATATTATTTAACAATAATCGCCCTATAGCCATTACCATCGTCTCCGTAAGCTCTCCAATTCTGAGAACCCATGAAGAAGTCATTTGTCATCGAAATATCTTCCATGTCAAATATGATACCCAGGAATGTTAATCCACCAGAAGTACCACTACAGTTTGTTAAATCAAAATCAATAAAGTCTGTAGTCTCTCTACAAACCTGTTGGTTAACTAGGTAGGCATAATCTTCTAAGCCACCACCGTTCCAAGCGATTTCAATTGTTCCTGTAACATCTCTTTTACCGGCAACTATATTAACTGGATTTGTTAATATTCTACCATCTAAACCATAAAAAGTAGATGTGTTATTCGCAACTTCAAAAGTAAAGTTTCTTACCTGTTCAGATGTAATAGCTGGGCTGCCTGTTATAGCAACGTCATTCCATGCTAAAATTCTTGCAGGGGCAACATAATCTTTTGAAGCTGTTCCATTTATTCTTTCAACACCTATCAGACTCATTGTGAATTCAATAGCTGCTTCAGACGCTACATTAACTGATAGTCTATCAACTTGACAGTCAGTATATGCATAGCCAATTGCAAAATCGTACTTTGCGTCAACTCTAATATTCCTAGTTAACAAAGTACCTGTTGTATCATCTCTTAAAACTGCCACTCTCATAACTTCGTTAAAAGTATCATCTGTAGCAGGTACTGGGAATGATATGTCGCCCTCTATCTTGATAGGACCCAAAACATAAGCTGTATGGTCGTAAATACCATCAACTGTACCCGATGGGGAAATGTCCTGAACCGCTTTCAAGGTCAAGGATGTGACACGAATGGTTCTGCCATTGAACCTCGCCAATCCCATAATTCCTTTTGTTGTAGCCATAGCTTTCTCCTTAAATTATTTTTTTAATTAACATATGTTTTCGATTAAGGAGCACAATAACTACAAGAACCGCCGTCTGTAACAAATGCACAATCGATTGTTGTACCGGCGTCTTTGCTTACTTTTGCGAATTCACAACTTATTTCTGCGCCAACTGATTCATTAGCCAGATAAACATTAACACTCAAGCCTGTTCTTGTTTCGATATGTCTATTAAGTGTTTGTGCCAACTGTAGGAAGTTACTAGAACTACCTGCTAAAGCACTAAGTGTTTGTTCGGCGGTGTACCAACTATTTAAAAGGTCAAACTCTTGATCAGCTTGGTCAAGAAGAACAACGATGTTCAATCCTGATTCAATTACTGGAGCGACTATTTGTTGCGATAAGAAGGCATCACCAATTATATTGGCTAGCTCAACATACTGACACCCATTGATGAATGGGTCGTTAAGATTTTTTGTACAAGACATATTTTTCTACTCCTAAAGTTAAATATATATAATCACAAATTGATAAATACTACGTTTTTTCCTTTATTAAATCGATTCTACTGGTAGAATTGTATTTTCTGATATTTCAGATACGATACTATTAATTTTAATATTCATATTTTCGCTTGTAAATCCTTTAGCATATTTAAGATTCGACTCTATTCTGCTTGAATAAAAATCTTTTTCCGCCACTCTCAAAAATGTTTTTGCGAGTTTTTCAGAATCTATTATTCCTATTTCTTGTTCAAGTGGGTCTAGGAAATTATTAAACCCAACCCCAAATCCTGTTTTACCTATTAACTCTTTCATCGCTGAGCAATTAGTAGCGATTGGAGTCAGTCCACAAGCCATACCCTCTACTATTGGAAGTCCAAACCCCTCTGCCACTGAAGAGTTAACTAGATAGTTCGAGCAATTGTACTCTATATTCAATTCGCTATCTTTAGAACCAAGTGTTAATGATATGTTTTTTGATGGCAATTGCAATATGTCTTCGGTGATTTCTAATCGTTCAATTATTTTTTTTACATCTATTTGATTGTTATTAAATTTATCTACATTGCAATGTAAGTATCCAACTATATTCTTGTTCTTTTCATTCGCTAATTTCAAAGCTTGTAGAAAAGCCGGTATATTTTTTCTGTGTTGATTTTTACATACACTAATAAATCTTACTTTTCCATCTAGGTTTCTTTTTTTTCTTTCATTAATTATGACTTTTTCTTCAAGTTGATAAAAACTTTCATGGTCTATTCCAAACGGAACATAATGTGATTCAATTCCAAAACTTTCTCTAATTACATCTTGTCCGAATTTACTAGGGACTAATATTTCATCAATTGTATTGAACGCACTTCTGTACAGTGAAGAAATTGGGCTTGCTTCCACTGTGTAGTAAGCCACCCATTTAAAAGAATAATCAAGTTTTGATTTAAGCATCTCAAATCCTTGAAAATTGTAATAGTCACCAAGAGTGAAAACTACATCTGGTTTTGTTTGTCGAATAATTTCATAGGCTAAGCTGAGTTGCTTCTCTGGATTTTTAACCATTGGAAAGGCTATGTGCCTTTTGTTAGATTTCTCATCTTCGTATATCCATTGATTATCACTATTCTTTGGAAATGCATTTATATCCCAACCCCACGAACCTAAGAAAACGTTGTGTCCGTTATCTGAAAGTCCTCTAATGATATTTCTAGTTATTCTTGCTAATCCTGTATTCAAATATGGACAATCACTTATAAAAAATATATTCATTTTACAATCCTATTTTATAATTTAACAGGCCCTGTAAATTCAAAGTATCGAACTATTTCTTCTTGTAAATCCCAAGTTATTTGGCTAGCCTTAAGCAATGTTCCCTTATGGACAAAACCATAATCTGTGCTGCCTGGCTTTGACCACATAACCCATCTTGAAGGGAATATTACTGTGGCTCCATCAGCGACTGTAAAATCACAACCTGATGGATTCTTTAATTCTATACTATCTGGACCTATTACTCTTTTCACTTTCATCATTTCTGTACTTGTCAAATCTTCTATCATAACCATGGAGTTCGGCTGTAATAAAGAAGTATCATCTACCTGGACAACTGTTTCTCCCTTATTAAGGTCAGCAACCAAATCCGTCTCTACAATAGTATCTAATACAGGCCATCTATTGGCCCATAATGAGTTTTCAATAGAAGCTGTTAACTCCAACATCCCCTCGTATGCGGTTTCAGTGCTATAATCATCAAATAATACGCTTACCGTAACTCTCCAGTCTGGTGTTGTGCTACCAACTGTCCA
>Ga0307376_10004062_pt1 | contig 13520 bp, 7 predicted proteins | sample TR2MG_FD_202536 | JGI IMG/M metagenome (GOLD analysis project Ga0307376, IMG submission 202536) | Soil microbial communities from Risofladan, Vaasa, Finland - TR-2 | ecosystem: Environmental > Terrestrial > Soil > Coastal area > Acid sulfate soil | place: Finland: Risofladan, Vaasa | collected...
CGGCCGCGCCCCGGCCCTCAGCCTTCTACCGGCGGGTCCCGGTACAAGAGGAAGAGCGAGCCCGGCCCGACGAAAGAGAAGGCGGCCACTATGGCGAACATCGCGCGTATGCCCACGGCGTCTGCGACGATCCCGCCCACCCAGGGGCCGGTGAACATGCCGACCGCGTACACGGCCTGATGGATGCCCATCGCCGTGCTGCGGTGGGCGGTATCCACCCGCTGGATCGAGAGGCCGAGCAGTATCGGGAAGAAAAGGCCGTTCGCCAGGCCCATGAGCACCGTGGAGACGAAGAGAAAGCCGAGCGTCGCGCCGAAGGCGGCCAGCATGGCCCCCCCGGCGAAGACGGCGAAGCTGAGGTACAGCAGCAGGCGGCGGTGCCCCCGGTTGGCGATGAGGGTGGCGAAGAGATTGGCCGCCGTGTTGGCCGCGATGTTCAAGGTCATGATGAGGCCGGTGGCGCCCGCGCCCGCCCCCATCCTCGTGGCCAGGAGGGGCATGAATCCGAAGGTGAGGGCCCAGACCCCGAATTGGCAGAGGGCGTTCGTGAGGGAGGGCACGATGACATCGCGCCGGCGGGCCACCGCGAGGATCGAGCGGCCGCTGAGCGGCTCGGTCCGCCGCTCAGCGCTCCTGGGTATTTTCACGATGAGGAATATGAGACTCGCGAGGATCGAGAAGCCGGCGGCCACGACGAAGGTCAGACCGTAGCCTCCCAGCGACTCGACGAGTCCCGTGGAGCCGGTCCCGATCATCTGCCCCAGCGAGGACGCGAGGGAGAGCAGCGAGGTCGCGAAAATCGCCTGACGCGGCGCGAAGTAGCCGGCGAAGACGGCCATCATGGGCACCCAGGCCGCGGCCGCGACGCCGGTGAAGGCGCGGCCGAGCGCCAAGGTCCCCAGCGACCTGCCGGCGACAATGACCACAGCACCCGCGCCGGCCATCAGCGCGCCTAACACGATAAAGGGCCTGCTCCGTCCGGTAGCGTCGGCGGCGATGCCCATCGGCATCCGCAGAATCGCCGTACACAGGCCGTACATCGCGAGCACGATGCCCACAGCCGCGAGCGTGGACGTGCGCCCCGCGACGAAGGCAGGCAATATCGGTATGTACACATACAAGGAGACGAAGTAGAGAATGACCGCGGCTATGAAGGCGGCTATGGTGAGGCGAGTCATACGGACTCAGTGTAGCGGTCCGGAGGTACTCGGTCTACGCGTCACATCGAAAAACCCAGCGAGGCGCTGAACTCGATCTGGCCGCGGGGAACGTCATAGGCGAAGTCGGCCCCCAGGGCCGGAAAGGCGATGTGTCTCAGGTAGAAGCGAAGGCCTCCGCCCGGCCCGTGGAAGAGCTCGGCGCGTTCTCCTCCGTCCGGACCCGTTTCGTAGACTCCCGCCTCGTAGAAGGCGGTCAGGGTCAGCAGCCCCCAGGCGCTGCGCGCCACGGGAAACTCAAAATCGGCATGCGCGGCGCCATACCGGGTCGAGAAGGTCTCGCCGAAGGGCAGGGTCCTGTAGCCGGGCCCTCCGAGCCGCTCGCTCTGGGAGCTCGGCTCGTCGCCGTAGCCCGCGGAGGCCCCGAAGCTGAGCGCGGCCCCGCCGAGAACCTTGACGAGGATTCCCGCGTCGAGGCCGCCGAATAGATAGGTCGAGCCTCCCTCCAGGGGAATCCCCTGCTTGAGCTTCGCCTTCGCGTCGAGTCCCGGCTTGAACCAGCCCTCGACGCGCCGGCCGTCGTAGGAGAGGCCGAGCTCGGGGGCGAGGTAGGCGGACTCGGGCGGCCAGCCCTGCCGGGCGGCGTAGGACGCCTCCGGACGGGACCAGGCGAAGCGCGTGCCGACGAAGGGCCTGAGCTCCCTGCCGGCCAGGAAATTCGCGGTTATCCCGCCGCCCGCGAAGTCCCGGGCATAGGACTCGTAGAGCGATCCGTCGGCGTAGGCCGCCTTCCGCTCTCCCCTCCCGCCGACGGCGAAAAAACTGGCGTCGACATCGCTCCCCCCGATCCGCCGCTTGAAGTAGGCGAGATTGGCGGCCCAGCCGTCGACGGTCCAGAATCCTCCCGTGGCCAGGGTCGACATCGAGCCCAGGAAATCCGAGTCCATGAAGATGAGGCCCAGGGTGAGGGCTTGTCCCGAATACGCGGCGAAGGGAAGGGGGATGAGTGTCCACTTCTCCCTCAGCTCGACCTGGATGACGACTCCGCCCTCCTTCAGCTCGTAGCCGAGCGAGACCTCGCTGTAGAGGCCCGTTCGTTCGAGCCGCTGGACGACGGCATCGGGATCGACCTCCGACAGCTTCTCGCCCCTCCGCAGCGAGGTGAGCAGGGCCAGCTCCGACCTGGCGGTTCTGAACGCGCCGAGGTAATCGACGCGCAGAATCCTCAGCTCGCCGTATCGCGCGACCGCGGTGCGGGTGAGTTCGGCGGCCTGCACCGACAAGGACAGGCCGCAGAGCAGGAAGAACGGCAGGACGAGTTTCATCATCGCTTCTTTCTAACGGATCTATGGAAAATATCTTACATCCCCGCAAAAGGCTATCCAGTCCCGGGGCATACGGCTGCTTTCCCTCCCGCCATGCCTCACTCGACTCCCCGCTCTGCACATCGGCGCCAATTCAAAAATGGGTCGCCCGCGCGCTTCGCACGCTTTGAACTCGGCTTTGCGCTTTTCGCCGCCGGGGCTCTCGCCTTCGCCGTGCCGGCGAGCGGCGCGGCGGCGACGGCTGCGGAGCCTCGCTCAGGCGAGCTCGCCCAGGCCGCCCTCCATCACTTTCTTGACGTACGCGCGGGTCTCGGCGTAGTCGGGGATGCCCCCGGCCCGATCGACGGCTCCCGGACCGGCATTGTAGGCGGCCAGCGCGAGGGGGACGTTGTCCTTGTAGCGGTAGAGCATCTGCCTGAGGTAGCGGACGCCGCCCTCGATGTTCTGGGCAGGGTCGAAGGGGTCGTGGACGCCGAGGGCGGCCGCGGTGGAGGGCATGAGCTGCATGAGCCCCTCCGCCCCCGCGGGCGACACGGCCCCGGGGTCGAAGCCCGACTCGACCCGGATGACCGACTTCACGAGCTCCGGGTCGACCCCGTATTTCCTGGCCGTCTCCTGGGCGAGGGCCGCCAAGCCCGCGGCGCCGGAGCCCGCGGCGCCGGAGCCCTGCGCGCCCATCGGCGCCGCAGCTGCCGCGGCTACTGTCGGCGCTACGGCCGGGGCGAAGGGCGGGAGCGACGAGAGACCGAAGGGGCCGGCGCCGGCCGCGGTGGCGAATGCGTTCGTCGCGCCGAAGCCGGTCGCGCCGAAGCCAGCGGCGCCGGAACCAGCGGCGCCGCCCAGAGCCGAGACCGCGGCCGGTCCGAAGCCCGCAGGAGCCTCCTGGGCCTGGGCGGCGGCTCCCTCGGCTTCGAGGGCGCGCAGCAGCATGGAGGCGAAATCGGGAGCCGCGCCCGCGGCGCCCGCCGTGTCGAAAGGGCTCCCGCCGGCGGAGTCGAGGCCTCCGTCGACTCCCGCGCCGGCGACGCTCTGCGAAAGCCACGATTGCTGAATGATCCTCGCGAGGGTATTGAGTGTGATATCCACGGCCGCGACTCCGGGTAAGCGTTTTGAGCGGGCGCTGCGGCCCGCGAAGGCGCGCTCAGGTTCCCCCGCGGCCGCTCTCGTGTCAAGCCGCCGTCCGGAGCGCGGCGCCGGTCTCAGCCTTGACGCGATAGCCGAACACGGTACAATAAAACGCACAGCGAGGAAAAATATGACGCAAGCCAAAAACGAACTGTCCGACGCCGGGGAACTCAACGAGATTCTCGTCAAGCTCGAAAAGCTGCATCACATCCGGGACCTGTCCACGCTTCTCGACAGCATCCTCCACGAGACCCGCTCCCTGGCCTCGGCCGACGCGGGCTCGATCTTCCTGGTCGAAGACGGCAAGCTCAAGTTCAGCTACGTCCAGAACGACACGCTCTTCCGCAACGACTTCCTCGCGAGCAAGTACATCTACTCGAACAGCGAAGTCGCGATAGACGAGACCTCCATCGCGGGCTACGTCGCGGCCACCGGCAAAGCCCTCCTCATCGCCGACGCCTATCGCATCGAAAGCGGGGCACCCTACTCCTTCAATCCCTACTTCGACGAGATCTCGTCCTACAAGACCAAGTCCATGCTCATCGTGCCCCTGCGCACGAGCCGGAACGATCTCGTGGGCGTCCTCGAACTCATCAACCGCCTCGACGGGGACGGGAGCATCCTCCCCTTCACCCAGAAGCAGCGGGCCATAGTGACCCAGTTCGCCTTCTACGCCGGCGTCGCCATCGAGCGCGCCATCCTCCTGCGCGACGTCGTGTACAAGATGGTGCGGATGATGGCCCTGCGCGATCCGGAGGAGACGAGGCAGCACGTGAACCGGGTCGGCTACTACGCCGTCGAGATCTACAAGCGCTGGGCCGCGGCCCACGACGTGCCCAAGAGCGAGATGGACCACTACATGGACATCCTGCAGATGTCCGCCATGCTCCACGACATCGGCAAGGTGGGCATCCCCGACGCGATCCTGCGCAAGCCCGGCCCGCTCGACGAGGCCGAGCGCGAGCACATGAAAATGCACGTCGTATTCGGCGCCGGCTACTTCGAGGATCCCCGCTCCGAGTGGGACACCCTCGCGCGCGAGATCTCGCTCAACCACCACGAGAAGTGGGACGGCAGCGGCTACCCCGGCCCCGTCGCCGACATGGGCATCGACCGCCTCTCCGGCCTGCCGGGCAAGAAGGGCCGCGAGATACCGCTGTCCGCCCGCATCGTCGCCGTCGCCGACGTCTACGACGCGCTCAGCTCGAAGCGCGCCTACAAGGAGGCATGGGAGGAGGACCGCGTGCTCTACAAGATGCGCGAGGAGTCCGGCAAACACTTCGACCCCGAGCTCGTCGACATCTTCTTCGAGATCTACGACGTCATCCGGGCGATCCGGCAGAAGTGGGAGTGAGCGGGAAGGCGTTCGGAAGGAGCCCTCGCGCTCAGCCCTCCACCGCGTCCGAGAGGCTGTCGCGGATCTCCGTGATCTCCGGCAGGAGCTCGAGAAACACGTCGACCAGACGGGGATCGAAGTGCTTGCCGCGATTCTCCCGGATCAGGTCGGTGGCCGCGTCCACGCTCCAGGTCTTCTTGTAAGGGCGCTCCGAGGTCAGGGCGTCGAAGACGTCGGCCAGGGCCACGAGGCGCCCCGAGACGGGGATGGCTTCTCCCGACAAGGCATTCGGATAGCCCGAGCCCTCCCACTTTTCATGGTGGGTCAGGGCTATCTCCCGGGCGAGAAGCAGCAGATCCGAGTCGTCCCCTTCCAGTATGTGGGCGCCTATCGTGGTGTGCGTCTTCATGATCTCCCACTCGTCGGGCTCGAGTTTCCCCGGCTTGAGGAGGATCCTGTCGGGTATGCCTATCTTGCCCACGTCGTGCATGGGCGTGGCGTGGAGCAGCATTTCGCAGTCGGCCTCCCCCCAGCCGATCCGTTTCGCGATGAGGGCGGCGGTCTGGCTCACCCGGATGATGTGCTTGCCCGTCTCGTTGTCCCGGTACTCCGAGGCGCGGCCCAGCCTCTGCACGACCTGCAGGCGGGTCCGCATCAATTCCGCCGTCCGCTCGCGCACCATGCCTTCCAGAATCTCCTTCTGGGCGTAGGCCAGGCGATGCGCCAGGTGAGCCTCGAGCATGGTGCGCACGCGAGCGAGCAGCTCATGCACGTCGAAAGGCTTGGTGACGTAGTCGCGGGCGCCGCCTTCGAAGGCCCGCACGAGGAACTCCTTGCCCGTCTGCGCGGTGAGCACGATGATCGGCGCGGGCGTGCGCTCCTCCAGCTCCCTCAGCCGCGCCATCACGTCGAAGCCGCTCATATGCGGCATATTCAGGTCCAGGAGAACCAAGTCCGTCCGCTCCCGGCGATAGAGCTCCACGACGGTCCGAGGGTCCTGCACCGAGACCACGTTCGAGTAGCCCTGCATTTCGAGCATCTTCCCGAGCACCTTCAAATTGGCCGGCTCGTCGTCGACCAGCATGATGCGCGAGGCCTTGAGCCCTTCGAAGACGGTTTCCGTTTCCATCATCCCTCTCCTTTCGCCCCGGCCGCATCCGCCGTCGGAAGCTCGATCCAGAACCGGCTTCCGACGCCCACGCCGCTCTCCGCACCGACGCTGCCGCCCATCTCTTCGACTATCCGCTTGCACAAGGCGAGCCCCATCCCGATTCCGTCTCCGGTTTCGGAGACTGCGTCGATGCCTTCGAAGACCTCGAACAGCCTTCCCAAGCGTTCGGCGGGGATGCCTCGCCCCGTGTCGCTCACGGTGATGCGCGTCAGCTTCGGGCTCCGCGCCTCGCAGCTCACCTCCACCTTGCCGCCCTCGCGGTTGTAGCGGATGGCGTTCGAGAGCAGCCCCTGAATGGCCTGGCACAGCCCCGTCTTGTCGGCCATCACGGCATGGCCCTCTTCCACGTCCACGATCACTTCGATATCGCGTCGCGTGAAAGCGGCCTTCATCGTCTCGATGCATCCCCTGAGGAACGGCGCGCAGGGCACGATTTCCACATCGCCTTTGCGATGATCCGAATTCCGGTAGGAGTACTCCAGGATCCTATCCACCATGTCGTGAAGCCGATCGCCCGCCTTGAGTATCTCTCGGATGGATTCTTCCTGATCCGCGGTCAGGCTCGAGCGAGTGTCCATCTGCATGATCTGGGAAAAGCCGATGATCGCGTTCAGCGGCGTGTACAATTCGTGGCTCATCCGGGATAGGAACCTGGACTTGGCCTCGTCGGCGGCCTCGGCGGCTTCCAGGGCCACCCTGAGCTCCTCGGTGCGCAGTTCCACCATCCGTTCCAGGTTCCGCGAATAGCCTTCCAGCTGCCTGCCCATGTTGACTCGGTCCGTGATGTCCCTGACGGACGCGATGATCTGTCCCTGCGATTTCCAGAAGATCGCGCTTATCTCCACCTCCATGGCGCCGCCGTCTTTTCTCCGGTGCCGGCTGGTGAAAATGTCCGACCCGTCCCGCATCAGCTTTTCGATGTGGCGCGCGGTCTCTTCCGCGCTTTCCTTGGCTTCTATCCCGACGACTCCCATCCTCAGCAGCTCATCCCGCGCATAGCCGCTCATCGCGCAGTACCTGTCGTTGACGTCCAGGAATCTTCCTTCGGCATCGACGAGCCAGAATCCGTCCAGGCTGGTGGTTATGAGATTGGTGAAAAGATCGGCCTGCCTCTTGATCGCGGCCTCGGCCTGGATGCGCTCGGAGATGTCGCGGATGATGGTGGACAGGAACTCGACCTTCCCGTCCGGAGCTTTGTGCGACATGATGACTTGGGAAACGGGTATCTCTCTCCCGCCGCGGTTCCACACGGTGGTTTCGCCGCTCCAGGTCCCGTCGCGGATGGCGGCGGGGATGCCGATCTTCAGGACTGTCTCGGAGGAGTCTTTCGCGTGGACGTCGGCGATCGTCCTTTCGCCGATATCCTCCTCCGCCCCCCAGCCGAGCAGCTTCCTTCCGGCGGCGTTCAGATAGCTGAGCTTGTTCTCGGGCGTCGCCATCGAGATGAAATCGCTCGTCGTCTCCAGAATGGCGTTCAGGCGTCTCTGTTCCTTCCGCAGCGTCCACTCGTCGGTGATGTCGTCGAGGGTCCCCAGCACGCCGATGATCCGCCCCTCCTCGTCCCGGTAGGGCACCTTGATGGTCCGCACCATGCGTTGGCGCCCGGAGCGCTCGTACGCTTCTTCGACGGTCCTCGCGGCTCCGGTGGAGAGAACCTCCCGGTCCTCGGCGCGGTAGATCTCGGCCTGCTCCGCGGGGCGCAAGGCGAAATCGTCTTTCCCGACGATCTGGTCCGGATTCAGGTCCAGTTCGCGAGCGTAGTTCGTGGTGCAGAACACGAAGACCGACCGCGTATCCTTGACGAATATCCGCTGCGGGAGCCGTTCGAAAATGCGCAGCGCCGGAAGTTCCTTTTCCCATTCCTTTCCGATGCCGAAGGAAGAAAGATCCGTTTTTTCCATCGCTCGATCCGATTCTGACATCGCGTCCTCCGTTTTTATTTATCGGGCTTCGTTTTTCGCCAGTTGCGCATCGACCGCCGCGAGGAAACGCGGGATATCCAAGGGTTTCGTCAAATAGTCGGCGAAGCCGGCCGCCCGGCCCCGCTCGATATCGTCGGGCATGGCGTGGGCGGTGACGGCGATCACCGGGATGTCCCTGCCCCAGTCGCTGGCGCGCAGGAGGCTCAGCACTTCGTAGCCGTCCATCTCGGGCATGTTCAGGTCCAGGAGGATGAGGTCGGGGTGGTGGATCGCGGCCAGCTCCAGGCCGAAGGAAGAGCTCTGCGCCGTCATGAGATCGATGTGTTCGCGCAGCTTGAGTATCCGGGCCATGAGCCGCAGATTGGAGGGGTTGTCCTCGATGTACAGCAGCACATGCTCGAACCCGGCCGCCGCCGAGTCCTCCGCGGCGAGGACGCTCGTTTCAACCTTCGGCTCTTCCCCCTTGGTTTCCACCAGGGGTATATCGGCCCAGAACCTGCTGCCCTCCCCAGGCCGGCTTTCGACGCCTATCAGCCCTCCCATCAGCTCGACGAGCCGCTTGCTGATGGTCAGGCCGATGCCGGTGCCTTCGATCTCGCTGTTTTCCGCGCCTAGCCGGTTGAAGGGCGTGAACAGCTCGCCCATCCGCCCCTCGGAGATTCCAGGCCCGGTATCGGCGACCGTGAAACGCGCTCTCCCCTCCACGGCCGAGACCTCCATCTCGACCTCGCCTTGCGGGCGGTTGTATTTCACCGCGTTGGAGAGCAGGTTCACCAGCACCTGCTTCAGGCGCATGCGATCGGCCAGGACGGTCAGGTCGGGCAAGGGCCCCCGGTTCAGCCTGATGCCGCGCACGACCGCCAGGGGGGCTACCAGCTTGAGGCACTCGTCGGCGAGCGCGGCGCACGCGACGGGCTCGATGGAGAGATCGATTCTCCCCGTCTCGATCCGGGACAGGTCCAGCACCTCGTTGATGAGATCGAGCAGATGGCGGCCCGCCTTGGTGATTTCCTGTATCGAATCCCGCTGCGACGGCGGCAGGCTCTCGTCCATCTCCAGAAGCTGCCCGAAGCCCAGGATGGCGTTCATCGGGGTGCGCAGTTCGTGGCTCATGGAGGAGAGGAATTCGCTCTTCGCCCGGTTGGCGCGCTCGGCGATCTCGCGCGATTCGACCAGGGCCGCCTCGTCCTCCTTGCGCTTGGCGATGTCGCTGTGGATGCCGATCATCCGGAGGGGCCGCCCTTCCTTGTCCCGCGCCACCACCGCCCCGCGGCACAGGACCCATTTGAAGCTGCCGTCCCTGCAGAGCATGCGCAGCTCGACGACGTAGTCCGGCGCGCTCCCTTCCAGATAGTCATTCAGGCGCGCCCGGACGCGCGGCTGATCGTCGGGATGGACGCCGTTCCGCCAAGTCTCGACGCGAGGCGGCAGCTCGCCCTCGGCGTAGCCGAGCATCTCCATATATTGCCGGGAAAAGAGCATCTCGTCGGTCTTCAGGTCCCAGTCCCAGATGCCGTCGCCGGCGCCCTCGACCGCGAGGCTCAGGCGCTCTTCGGTCTCCCGCAGCCTGATCTCGGCGTCCTTGCGGCGCGTGATGTCCTGCACGAGGCCCAGCATGTGCGAGGGCGCGCCGGTTTCGTCGCGCGAGATGTTGCCGTTCTCCAGGAGCCAGCGCACCGTGCCGTCGGGCCAGAGGCAGCGATGCTCGATTTGATAGACCTCTCCCTTTTCGAGGCAGTTTCGCACCGCATCGGAAACCAGCTGCCGGTCCTCCGGATGGACCGCCTCGAGGAAGTTCTCGTAGGTCGTTTCCCTGTCCCCCAGGGGATAGCCGAAAAGCGGCCCGATCCGCTCCGACCAGAAAAGTCCCCCTGTTTCTATATTCAGGTCCCAGGTGCCGATGTTGGCGTATTCCTGGGCGATCCGGATCCTCTCTTCGTTTTCGCGAAGCTTCTCCTGGGCCTTGACCAGCTCGGTGACATCGTTGGAGATGCCGATGTAGTGGCTGAGCGCGCCGTTCTCGTCCCGGACCGGCGCTATATGGATGTCGTTCCAGTACATGGTCCCGTCTTTTCGGTAGTTGCGGAGCATGGCCTGGCAGGCGCGGCCCTCGGCCAATCCCCTCCGGATCTCCGCAAGGCCCGGCTGCTCCCTGTCGCTTCCCTGGAGGAAGCGGCAATTCCTCCCCACGGCCTCCTCGATCGCATAGCCGGTCACCCGCTCGAAGGCGGCGTTCGCGTATATGACCGGCAATTCGGGCGCGGCCGCGTCGACGATGAGAATGTAGCCGGACGCGCTGTCCATGGCCTGGGCCTGCAGCCGGAGGCGCTCCTCCATCTTCTTGCGCTCGGTGATGTCCTCTTTCAGGGCCATGATATGAGTGACGTTCCCCGTCTCGTCCATGACCGGCGAGAGGATAGCCGATTCCCAGTAGCGCTCGCCGTTCTTCCTCTTGTTGTGGAAGACCCCGCGCCAATCGCGGCCGGAAAGGATCGTCTCCCACATATCTTTGTATTCCGAACTCGGCCTGTCTCCGGCGTTGAGGATGCGGGGATTCTTGCCGATCACCTCTTCGGCCGCGTAGCCGGTGGTCTCCGTGAACTTCGGGTTCACGAACTCGATGTCTCCCTCGGCATCGGTGACGACCGTCGTGACCGGGCTTTGATTGATGGCCTGGACGAGCATGCGAAGCATGGCCTCGTCCCTATGCCGTTCGGTGATGTCGTAATTGCTCGAACGGCGGCCTAGGTAGGTTCCATCCTTCGCGTGAATCCTCTGGCAGACATGGGAGATCCAGCGTTCCTCGCCGCTCTTGGTCGTGATGCGCGCGTCGATCTCGTGAAGCGACTCGTCGCCGTCGGCCGAGAGTCCATCGAAGTGCTCGGCCAGATGGTCCCGCTCGTGGGGATGGGCTATCTTCGTCAGCAGCTCGGGGTCCTCGAAGAACTCCGCGACACTGTAGCCCGTCAAAGCCTCGCAGGAGGGCGAACAATAGATGAGGCTCCCGTCCGGCGCGAACCAGCTTTCCCAGGCGAAGGTGTGGTCGGCGACGGCTCGATAGCGCTCCTCCTTCTCCCTCAGATCCGCGAAGAGCGAGGCGATGCCCCGCTCAGTGCTCCCCAGCACCAGCCAGAGCGGGATGAGTATGCCCCCGAGTATCGCTATGACGACCCCGGCGACCATGAGCACGGAGCTCCGGACCGCCTCGAAGGCGGTGGTGATGTCCCGCATCACCACCAGGTGGGCTATATCGTGGCCTTCGAGATCGTTCAGGTTGACGACCTCGGCGGCGAACAGCTTCGAGCCCTGTCGGGCGTAGAAGGCCTCGTAGCCTCCGTAGCTTTCGTGGTCCTGCTCGAGGCGGCGCTGCACCTCGGCGGGCAGCACCGGGTTGCTCTGATGGACTACCACGAAACCCGCGTAGGCGTCCCACCGGCCGGAGAAACCGTAGATCCGGCGACCCGCCTCGAACTGTTCCCGGCTGAGGTTCTTTTTCCGCATCACCGTGAATACGTCCGCGTTCATGGCCGCGAAGGCCTTGTCGACCAGTCGTTCGATCGGCACCCCCAGCTCGAGGTAGCCGATCAGGCGCCCGTCGCGCTTCCATGGCCGCACATAGCGGAGGCTGAGATCGCCCAGACCGCCCACGTCCATGCCCCAGACATCTCCCCCGCTCCGCTGGGCCGCGAGCATGGTAGACCGCCCGACGATGTCGCCGCGGCGATCGGGGGATTCGGCCCGCAGGAAAACGCGGCGGTCAGGCTCGGCGAAGAGCAGATGGACGATGTGATATTCGGGCCTGAGGCGATCGAGAACCGGCCGGGCCAGGACCTCGAGTCCGGAAAAATCCCGCGCCAGGAAGGCCTCCTGGAAAGCCTTGTTCTCGGCGATACTGTCCATTTTCGTTTCGAGGAGCGCGACCTGAGCCGCGTAGGTTTGGTCCCAGCCGTTTTGGATCTGTTCCGCCGTGCTGAGCATGCCTCGCCGGAAACCCTCGTCGAGCGACCGATACTCGAACACCAGGGTGACCGCGATTCCGGCGAGCATGGCCGCGGCGACGGGAACGAGGATCCAGGCCTTGAGCCTGAAGTCGTCGAATTTCATGCGGCGCTTGCCGAGAAGGACTGCCCCATTGCCGACGACGAGCAGCAACGCCAGCGCCAGCGCGCTCAGCATGGGGAATCTGCGGGCATCGTCGAGGACGGCGCGGCGGTCGGCCGCCGAGATATCCACGCTCAGGGCCATCAGGAGCTCGCCGTTTCGCGGGTCGAAGACCGGGGCCAGCGCGCTGACCATCCTGCCCTGGGGCGCCGAATAGGGGCCGAAGGCGACGGAGCGCCGATTCTCGAATATCCGCCGGAACTCCTCCGGCGCCCCCCTGTATTCCGTCCCCGGCCAATCGGCCATCGAATCGCTCTCAAGATAGGTTTGGGGCCCGTACACGAGATGTCCCTCGCGGATCGCGATACTGCGGATGCCGCGCAGCGAGAGGGATCGAGCGATCGCCGTCATCTCGCTCTGCAGCTCTTCGAAAGACGGATTATTTATGTCCGCCTTGGTGAAGCTCAGCCTCTTCACCAGCGCCGGGCTGAGGTCGCCTGCCACGTCCAAGGCCTGACCGACCAGCCGCTCCCGCAATTCGCTGTCGGCCCGTTTGGCGAGCGCCTCGCCGGCCCACCATCCCAGAGGGAGGAGAAGTCCCGCAATCGCCGCCAGGGCAAGCGCCGGCCAGAGAATTCGCTTGTTCATCGGTCCTCGCTTCGGTTCGCCGCACTAGGGGAACAGGTTTCGGTAAAAGGCTGCGATGGCCTCGGCTTCAATGATATCCGAGATGCGCCTAAAATGCATGCGCGTTGAGCTGCTGCGGCCCCGGCACTCGGTCACTGAGCACTGTCCCCACGGCAGTCCCCGCCGCGGGGCGGCGGAGCGCCCTCATCCGGCCGAGCCGCGGATCGACCTTCCCGGATTGTCCTGAGCCATCCAGACCACGCCGGGCTCCTCGCGGATTATCCGCAGGCCGAGGCTCTCGTAGAAGCCCCGGGCCGCCTCGTTCCCGCCGCTGACGCCGAGATGGAAGCCCGGGGCGCCGCGCGCCCAGAGCTTCGTCCGCCAGGCCTCGAAAAGGCGCCGCCCGAACCCGCCGCCTCGATGGGCCGCGTCGATGTCGATATGCAGATGGCCGGGCCAGGCGGAGAGAAACTCCGGCGCCTGGGGCCGCCCCCGGATGGTCGCGAGCAGCCAGGCCTCGAACTCCGACTGCGGCTCGCCGACTGAGGCATAAAGTGCGCGAACTTCCGGCAGCCAGTCGGCCTCAAGCCATCGGTAGAACGAGACCGAGTCCACGGCTCCGACGACGTAGCCGACCGGCAGGCCGTCGGCGCTCAGGACGAAGGCCAGGCCGTCCGGATGGAAGAGATACGGCGCGGCGAAGTAGTGGCCGACCATCGCGCGGTCGCGCACGAGGCCCTCGGCGCCGCGCCCGTC
>Ga0307376_10004066_pt1 | contig 13503 bp, 12 predicted proteins | sample TR2MG_FD_202536 | JGI IMG/M metagenome (GOLD analysis project Ga0307376, IMG submission 202536) | Soil microbial communities from Risofladan, Vaasa, Finland - TR-2 | ecosystem: Environmental > Terrestrial > Soil > Coastal area > Acid sulfate soil | place: Finland: Risofladan, Vaasa | collected...
CTGGCGTTGGCAGCTTTCCTGCTGGTGTATGGCCCGCACGGGCAGCGGGTCGCGATCGTGTCATACGCATTGGCCGGGCTGGTGAGCTGGCCTGCCATCGAATACGCGCTGCACCGCTTCGTGCTGCACGGCGTCCAGCCGTTTCGCCGCTGGCATGAGGAACACCATCGGCGGCCCAAGGCGATCATCTTCACCCCGACCATCCTGAGCGCGGCGCTGATCGCGGCACTGGTGTTCCTTCCCGCGCTGCTGGCGACGGATCTGTGGCGCGCCTGCGGGCTGTCGCTTGGCGTGCTGACGGGCTATCTGGCTTACACCATCACCCACCACGCCGTGCATCACTGGCACGCCGACATTGCCTGGCTGAAGCGGCGCAAACACTGGCATGCGCTGCATCACCACCGCATCGATCAACCCGGTTACTACGGCGTGACCAGCGCGCTTCTGGATCAGGTGTTCGGTAGCGTCCGCCGTTAGGACGGATTTAACACGGTTGACAAGGATCCCCATGTTTATTGAGTCTCACCTTGAAAAACTGGTCCGGCGTGTCACTGCTGACTTTATCATTCCGTTGCGGGTCGTGTTATGGAACGGCCACGAGTTCAACACCATTGCCGAGCCGTTGCCCCTGACGAGGGAATATATGCAGCGGAATCCGGAACAAAATTAGTTGCCTGATGGAATCAGGCCGCGCTTGCGAAAAGCCCGGCCACCATGAACACAAAGACGCTGATAGGATCAGCAGTAAACGCTGCCATGACAACGAAACAAATACTCATCGTTCCGGGAAAGAACCCCCAATCCCGGGGAAGCTCTGCACAGCAAATAACGCTGGCGCACCCTTGTCGAAGGGATACGCCGCGCCGATAGGGCTGTTGCCAACACCCCCATTCACACAGGAGACAGTTATGCCCGTCGAACTCGATCAGCAATGCATCAACACCATTCGCTTTCTGTCGGTGGACATGGTGCAGAAGGCCAACAGCGGACATCCCGGCCTGCCGCTCGGCGCCGCGGCTATGGCCTACGTGCTGTGGACGCGTTGGCTCAAGTGTAATCCGCACAACCCGCACTGGTTCAATCGCGACCGCTTCGTGCTCTCGGCCGGACATGGTTCGGCGCTGCTCTACAGTCTGCTGCATCTGACCGGGTATGACCTGACGCTGGACGATATCAGGCAATTTCGTCAATGGGGCAGCAAGGCCCCGGGGCATCCCGAGCGCGGACACACGCCCGGTGTGGAAACCACCACCGGGCCGCTGGGGCAAGGCTTCGGCAATGCGGTCGGCATGGCGATCGCGGAGGCGCAACTCGCGGCCCGCTACAACCGGCCCGGCCATGCGCCCATCGATCACCATACGTTTGCGATCGTCAGCGATGGCGACCTGATGGAGGGCGTGGCCTCCGAAGCGGCCTCGCTGGCCGGCCATCTAAAGCTAGGCAAGCTCACCTGCCTTTACGACGACAATTACGTCACCCTGGCCGCCGGCACGGATATCAGCTTCACCGAGAATCGCGCGCTGCGCTTCGAGTCCTATGGCTGGCACACCGTATTGGTGGAAGACGGAAATGACATCACTGCAATCGATGCAGCGCTGGCTGCGGCTCGCGCGGAAACCGCACGGCCGTCGCTGATCCTGGTGCATACCCATATCGGTTTTGGTTCGCCCGAGCAGGACAGTTTCAAGGCGCACGGTTCACCGCTCGGCGTCGAGGATGTGCGCAAGACCAAGCAGAAACTCGGCTGGCCGACCGAGCCGGATTTCATGATACCTGATGAGGCGCTGGCGCATTTCCGAGAGGCGGTGGAGCGGGGTGCGCAGGACGAGGCTGCTTGGAACGAGCGCATGAGTGCCTACGCCAAGGCGTTCCCGGATATGGCCGAGGAGCTTCGCTACCGCCTGCGCAATGAACTGCCGCCGGACTGGGATGCGGACATCCCGGTATTTGCCGCCGACGCCAAGGGTGTCGCCACGCGTGATGCTTCCGGCAAGGTGATGAACGCCATTGCGCCCAGACTGCAGGCACTGACCGGCGGATCGGCCGACCTCGACACATCGACGAAAACCGCCTTGAAAGGCATGGGTGATTTCAATCCTCCTCCGGAAAAAAACACGGACCAACAGGGTTCCGATAGTGCCGGCTGGAGCTATGCCGGACGCAACCTGCACTTCGGCATACGCGAACATGCGATGGGCGCCATCGTCAACGGCCTTGCCGCGCACGGCGGTTTTATTCCGTACGGTTCCACTTTTCTGATCTTCTCCGACTACATGCGCCCGGCTATCCGTCTGGCGGCATTGATGGGGCTGCATGTTGTGCATGTGTTCACGCACGACAGCATCGCCGTCGGCGAGGACGGCCCCACGCATCAGCCGGTGGAACAGCTGGCAAGCCTGCGCGCGATTCCTAACCTGATCGTGATCCGCCCCGGCGATGCCAACGAAACCGCGGTCGCCTGGCGGGTCGCGCTGGAAGAACGCGGCAAGCCGGTGATGCTGATATTGACCCGGCAGGCTCTGCCCACGCTCGATCGCAGCCGTTACGCCGCGGCTGATGGATTGCGCCGTGGCGCCTATGTGCTGAGCGATGCGGCTGACGGCAAGCCAGAGCTGATCCTGATTGCCAGTGGTTCCGAAGTCGGCCTGATCGTGGCGGCGGCAGAACGTTTGCAACAGCAAGGCATCGCGGTGCGCTGCGTGTCAATGCCGAGCTGGGAGTTGTTCGAGGCCTTGCCGCAAGCCGAGCGCGATGCGGTGCTGCCACCCTCGGTCAGTGCGCGGCTCGCGGTCGAACTGGGAGTGCCGCAAGGCTGGGATCGTTACATCGGTACGCGCGGCGACATGCTCGGCGTGGAACGCTTCGGCGCTTCCGCACCGGCCGCGGTCGTGCTGCGCGAATACGGCTTCACCGTCGACAACGTCTGCGCTCGCGCAAAAGCACTGCTGGTTTTGGAACAGAAGCGGGGCCAGGATTGAATATAAAACCGTGGTCTTTTCTGACCGCCAACGACACAGATATGCTCGTCATGAAGCTTCGGTGAAGGATTGCCTTTTTGCCTTAGCGGACTCCGGCGATTTTCCAGAAAGGCTGCCGGCACTGCCTGTTTGGGTGTCTGCTTCCGAAAAATTCGAGGGGCACCCTTGACATAGCAGCAATAGAAAGTTGCGGATATGACCGACTGCATTGCAACTCTACTTCAGCCATTCCAGTTTCCAGATAACGGAAGTTATTAAGTCTGGAGATTTCTCAGACGTTAAAATATCATCATCGCGACAAGGCCGGCAATAATGCCTGAAAGCACTACGCCGGTGGCGATCACGAGACGGATTCGCATGCTGAAGACGCGGCCGAGCATGGCCAGCGAAGGCAGGCTTACAGCTGACAGCGTCATAATGAGCGCTCCCGCAGGGCCAGCGCCCATGCCCAATGCAAACATCGCCTGCACAATGGGCACTTCTCCCGCAGTGGGGATCACAAACAGCGTGCCTGCGACTGCCATCGCAACAATCCAGATGATGCCGTCATGCGCACCAAGCACCGGGAAAAGCCACGCTCTGGATGCTCCCAGCAGAAGTACGATAACCAGATACTCGGGCACGAGTCTGATCGTAAGGGTCATGAATTCTCGCCACCAGCGCATCAGAAAGTTGCCTTGATAGGAATCTGCCTCGGGGGCTAATCCTTGGTCGAGCGTAACGGTTTCGCGGGGGTCGGCAAATCGTTCTGCCAGATAGGCAACCCCAAGCACCATCGCAATGCCAAAAACAACCCTGAACAAGGTCCAACCCCATCCCAGCACGAAACCCATGAATACCAGGGTTGCCGGATTCAGTACAGGGTTCGACATCCACCATGACACCACACTGCCGACTGATGCTCGGCTTTGCCGCATGCCAACGGCCACAGGTGCAGCGCAACAGGTGCACATCATTAAGGGAATGCCGAATATTCCGCCCAGGGCGACGCTCTTGAAGCCCATGCGTCCAATCACTGCGCTCACCCACTGATTCGGTATTAGTACCTTGATGCCGGACCCTAAAATCAAACCCAGGACAAGCGCCTTCCAGATTGCCTTGCCATAGGCCAAGGCATAGTCGGCTGCTGCGCTCCAGGACACAGGCGGGGCAGAAGCAGCTTTCCCCGAAAGAATCGAATCGCCTATGGCGTGATGGCTCTGGGCGACGAATGCCTTGGCATAATAGGGTACCCATTTGACATAGGCGAACCCGATTATCGCCACGATGGAAAAAATTATCACTCCAGTAAAAGGAGACAGGGGCTTTTCGATTACTCTGATTTGCATGGTTAATTCCTTGATTTATAGAGGCACAGCCCATTATGATCCTGCCCCGGATTTTTCCATTCAATCATAAGGTTGTTGTGTAAGGATCAGCGTAGATTAACATGACATCAACGCCGATACTCTGGTCAGCCGGGTAAGTTGCCAGTTATAACAATGCATTTTAAAAATAGGGGTTGGTGCAAAACTTGTACCGGCCGCCATTGGCCGCATTCTGCCCTTTCGTATTCCCAAATGCCAGATTTTGCTTCTGACTCAACTTCGGTCATTCGGATTTCATTCTGCCATCAGTCAAAGCTCGACCCTTTGCAGGCATTAGCGTTTGCGCTGAGTCGCTTCAGGCCGCGTAGCCGTTGTGGGTCGGCTCAAGCGAAGGATTAGGCGGCACATCCTGATGACCAAGCAACGCTGCGATGCGCGCGACCGGACCCGCTACCCCAGCAATCCATGTGCCTCATGCCACTTCGCCAGCGACATGTCGGGATAGTGTTCGAAGCGTGGGTCGGACGGTAAGCCTTCTATCTCGACCCATGGCGCCTTCGAGTCCACTAAGCAGTGGACATGCTCTGGCGGCTTGGGAAGCGGAGTGTCGATCGCGCTGGCGTGGGGATGCACGAGCTCGGGCCAAGTTGGATCCCACACCCAGAGGGCGCTACCACACCGTGCACAGAAGTAGCGTCTGCCGCTGCTTAGATGAGTCCCTTTCCCTTCGCGATTGGGCACCCGCGCTCGGTAGATGCGTAGGTAGCGCTTGCCGCGGACCTTCATGGTTCGAGTCGCGCCACCGATATTGATTGCATAGCCTCCGCCGCCAGCGGTCTTGCGACAGATTGAGCAGTAGCACCGCATGAACGGTACTGGTGAGTCAGCCTCAAGCGAGAACTTGACACTGCCGCAGTGGCAGGAGCCTTCAAGGTGCATGCTTTGTCTCCTTACTCAGCGAGGTGGTCGAGCCCCGTACCTTGGTGGACCCGTGACCCTCGTGCCGCCTAACCATTAATTATGCGGCGGCATATACATCAATAGTACTGACATGGAATATGTCCGCTCATGACCGCATTCTGCCCGTTTGGATTCCTTCAGTCCAATGTACTTTCTTCGGTTGTAGGAAATATGTAACTTAATTTTGCTGTTTGGTAATATTTTTTTACACAATGCAATCCGATTGTTATGAAACTTGTTCAGCATTGATCCAGTCTGATTTTTGCGATTGATTTTAGGTCGTACAGATTTATATTTATTCACTGAATGTTTGGTATGCACTTTCAGATCTCATTTTGAACTTAATCAGGGAATTTTCTTTCAAGGAGCACTAAGTGAATCCATCCGGGAAAGCAGATTCAGCAATCGAAATGGAACCATCCTCCCGCTCTGAATGGCAAGAGCCGCCATCGCTGACATTGGACGAACACGGCATGATCTGTGATTGCAACAAGGCTGGAGAAAAACACTTCGGCTATAGCCGAAAAGAGTTGATCAGCCAGCCTGTTTCCAAGCTGTTGCCGGAACTATCGGAAATCCAGCTGGTAAAAAGCGGGCAATTTAATCCTAAAATTGGTTTTCTCAGCCGTTGCGGCCGCAGCTTTCAGGTAAAGAATCGGCTAGGCGGGATATTTATGAATAATTTGCATTTCGTTTTGCTGGGTTATGCAGGGGCATACACTATTCGGGTGATATTGCACCCCTAATAGCAACTGGAAATCATATCGCTAATACCCTGTCTAGTTCCGTATCCCAGATCGTAGGATGTTTCACAAAATCTTCTTGAAACTCACATGAAGCTGCTTAGTCAGTTTCAGCTTTGCCCGGACGAGCGAGATATTTGGCCGCGATAATGTGCTAATGAGGATTTTATCAAAAATGAAGTTTTTGGTACCAGATCAAATCAGAATGACTTGGCCTCCGTTGCATTAAATTTTTGTGAAGTTAATCTTGCTGTTTAGTAAAGTATTTCATTGCAAAGCAACCGCGCAGTGCGAACCAATCACCACTATATACAGACCGAATCGGCAGAACCGGGCGGCTAAGAGTGAGTTAACTTTTGGTAATCAAGATGGGGATATGCAAATGATGCGAGATTACAAAATCAAATTCTTTGCCTTGTGTATGCTGGTCACAGCATTAGCCTCTCCAATGTTGGCTCAAGCAGAGACAATATTTATTAAATGTAAAAACATTGAGACATTTTCTATTAATTTAACAAATAACACAGTTGACAATATACCCGCAAACATAAGACCAACTGCCATAGATTGGGAGATCGTAAATCAATACGGTGACTTTCACTTTCATATCGACAGAGCTTTAGGGACATTGACAACATCAGGCACATATTACAAATCAGAAGGAAACCGTTCCATTCCACAAAGTACCGTATCCTGTGCTGCTGTAGATCAGCAGACCACTAAGTTTTAGGCTGTATAGCCTCCTCATGTCTTGAATGCCTGTCGGGTGACAGTCATTGCTGTGGGGCGAATTAGCGTTTGGTAAACAACACAGTACCGCTCCGTCAGGCGGAGTGTTGTTGTTAATTGTTCGTCGCTTACATCGGTAATCGAGATCACTTTCGGCTTGAAGCGAGGCATCGCGAAGTTCGATGTTGAGAGCAGTCGCCACCGCGTTGAGCGTGACACCAGCACAAGCTACTAACGCCTCGAGAAGCATGTCACCAGGGCAGGCGTTGAGTCAATTTCCACCAGTCGCAGGGTGTATCCAGCAACTACTAGGGCCTTGCCAGTTTCAAATTTGCAGCATATACCCTCGCCTGGACGACCCTGTGCTGTCAGCGTGACTAACGCTGTATCGGGTTCCTGGCGATATTGAACCTTCAGCGGGGCTTGGGCTGATCGCAAATCGAAACCTCCTTTGCAAAGAATGGTGCCTCACAAAGCTCAACATTACTTCAAACCGTCCGGACTATTTTATTAATATTGAAACGAGCGAATATCGGCAGCACGATCCGGAAGTTCACCGCTCAGTATTAACCGCCTTGAAGCGGTAATTCATTGCTTCTCCTTTAGTTGGCGCCGCGTATCCACCAGAACTATAGCTTCAATTTAGGCTCTTAAAATGCCGAGTTGCTCAAATTCCAGGAGAATTAAAATGTTCAAGAAATTTTATATATTAGCTATTGTTGTTGCAGCCGTTACAGTTGCGATGTTCGTATTTGGAATTTTTAATAGGTAGCATTGCTGAAGCGATGGCTTAAAATGCAATTGTTGTACCTACTTCTTGCCGCAGGCCAATTTTAAAACCATATCTTGCATATCAGGTGCCCGTCCAAAATCCGAGCTACCTATCGGATGGATGCTTTTGGCCGAATTCAGCCTGTTGCCATCGCTAACATAACCGCCCGTTTCTCATTCAACTACAGCCGTTCTGCCCCGAAAACGAGCCTCGAAAAAGGCCGAAATTAACCCCCCCTCGAGGTATGAAGCAGGAACTAAAATGGACTATCAGAAAACTGATATTTGATAAGCAACTGCGCCTTCACGCCCTATCCAGGCTATCAAAGGCGCAGTCGCTGTTTTTCTACTCGGATTTGCTATAGGCCTTGAACCCGTAACGCTCGAAAATAGCCAGTGCCGTGGGTGTACGCAAAAATTCCACCCACTCTTTGCCTGCCTTGGGGTGCGCTGCACCTTTAACGACAGCTGAAGCATAAATTGCAGTCGTGTTCTGGTTATCTGGAATATCTACATGACTGATCGGGTGTCCTGCCTGCTCCTGAAAAATTGCCTCCGATTTCCAGGTCACGCCCGCATCGACCAGTCCTTGCATCATGAACAGCGGCGTCTGACGGTGATGAACATGGGTCAGGATGGTCTGGCCGTTCTTGACTTTGTCCTCATAAACGACTTTCTCCAGTGCCGGACCGCCTGCTTTGACCAGCGATGCCTTGATTTGCAAGACAACGCCTTCCCACGCCGGGTTTGGCATGGACAGGCGCACGCCAGGTTTGCCCAAATCATTCAAGCCGGTTATATGCGCAGGATTATCCTTCGGAATCATAATGGTCAGATTGTTGGTCACATAGGGCACAGCCGGCCCGGTCACGATACCGTCAGCAATGGCGATCTTGATTTTTTTCAGCCCGGCCGCAAACACATCGGGCTTGACTGTCCAGGTCATGTTGCCCACGGTAATCGTGCCGCCCGAGTGGATTTGCTTGAGCAGAATACCTGGCGGCAGGGTTTCAGAAAATATGCGCCCTTTGTATTGCGGGTGTTCTTTCTCAAAAGCCGCCACCAGCGGTGCCATCGCGAAGTAATAATTGCCGGCGACGAAGATCACCAGTTTCGGATTATTCAAATTGCCGTGAAAGTCCGACAGGACGTTGACTTCGGGAACGGTGAATTCCAATCCCTTGATGGTCGCGGGTGCGTTGGCACCGTGCTGCCATGGGGGGAATATCTCGCCTTTATACTGGGGCGGCTGCACCTTGCCGCCCCAGCCGGAGACTGGTTCCTGGCTCCATGCTATGGGTGTCAGGGACATAAACATCAATGCGGCTAGCAGCCGCAACAGCATACGGGAAGGTGAAAAATAATTAATTTTTTGCAAACCGGAACCGTTCATTGTTTTCTCCCTGGTTGAAGATAATATAAGCCGAATAACATGCAGTGAAGGTGTAATAAATTTTGTGCATTTTATGAATGACTGGTATTGGTACGGTTAAAGCCGGTCACGAGCGCCAGCTTTCCTGCTGGATACATTACATCTCGACCGCCAGCAAATGGCTGCGGTTTCAACTGGTCGATGCAGACACTAAAAAGAAAACCGGGTTTGTCCTCACCGCCCATGTAAACAGCCATTAGTTGGAGTCCGGTCTGGTTCGCCGATCCAGACTCGATCCAAGGTCAGTTCAGCCAAGCATTCACACTCGGAATTTCACTTTGGCGGCTCTGCCGATACCGGGCAGCAGGCCCGGTATTTGAACAAGATCCGCTTTAGCCCTTATTACTTCCCGCTGTGGTCATTCCCTTCTTCAGCATAAGCGTAACCTTGATTCTGCAAATAAAGTTCACGGCCAAAGGCGCCCTGGTTTACGTAGATTCGGCCACCTGCCTTCGGGTCTGGATCGCCATTGGCTGTGTAAGAATAAAGATTCTTCTTGGTTAAACCAGCCCCGTTCATAGCAGCAGCACATGCTTCAAGATGAATGTTTACACCTTCACTTTGGAGCTTGAAGATTGCGTTTATCCACTTCTTTTGAGTGCTTGCCTTGGTCACCCATTTGAGCGCTGATCCATGAACGATTCCAATAATCGAAACGTTTTCTGGTTTGATCAAGCCATGCTTGATTTGTTGCTTCATTACGAATCCCATCATTGCCATATGCTTCAGGCCGTTGGCATTTCCCTTCTTGTCAACAGCCGGAGTGTCCATGTTGAAAACTATTTTTGCCTTTTCCAATTTAACAGGAATGTCAACGCAGACAGAAGTGTTTTTCTCTCCAAATTTCTTTGGAAATGCCAGATTGGTTGCCAGCGGCAAATATTCGCACTGATTCAGGATGCCATCGGAATTTGTATCAAGTTGTTGGCTGGCTAATGCAGCGCTGGTACCGCACATGCTGAATATAAACAGCAATGCGCCAGAAAAATACTTACTGATAGAGCGATTCATCATTTCTCCTGAGGATAGGGGGTTAGCCATGTTATTGATGGCGTTGGTTGAAAGTAAAAAATACTTCAGAATCGAAGACTACGAACTGACATGACGCAGTCAACTTGTTTATAGACGCACATCACTACCGAAATATTCCCTCATCTGAATCAAATTTTCATCCTAAGTACCCCTTTTAAGGACTGTCTGGCAGCCGGCCGAGTATTTTCGCTATTGCAAGTTACATTATTACAAGCTTAACGGCTGCTTCTGGAGCCGCCAAAATTGAGCCATTGAACAGCAGCTTGAGACTCATTGCGACCTGGTGAAATTTTCTTATAAGCGGGATGCCAACTTGGTTGGCCTGTGAGGATATAGGGAATTCCGGGGAAATTGTTTGCCGCTTCCAAAGTGAAAAGGTAACGCGGGAAAAGTTCTGTATCTATACCGGGCCAGCTTGCCAAGCCGGACTCGAACGAATGTCGGTTCAGGAAAAGTGGACAAAATTGCTTTCATTGTTGATGTCCGCAATGGCTGAATTGTACCTGCCATGTGGGAAAGCAGATTTGCGATCGAATATCTGCTTCTATCCCCGGCAGAAGATATTCAAAAAACATCGGACTGCCGGTGGATTTCCGATGCCATTTTCGGCGGTGGGATTGCAAATACAGTGAGTGTTTGAATTCCTTGGGTGCGCACCATGCGTGTTCTACACTTCACGTTTGCTGCCGCGCATATAACATCCCGAGTGCAGCGTGACATTCTCGTTAAGAAATAAATTCAATCGACCGTTGCCACGGCCCATAACGAAAATTGTGCGAAGCCTGGTCCAGGCCACGGCACGCCGTAACGGAATTCGCTGTCCAGTCCGGAACTTTCGCCCGGGATCCCTTGTCCGCTATTGCATACCAGGTGCGTTGGTCGGTATGCAGAAATGGCGGGAGGTCATGATTGCTTCTATGACTGTTTGAACGGACCGGTCTGATGAGGGCACCCGGATGGTGCGCCAAGCGTTCAATCAACGGACTGCCGAATTTGTCCGCATTGCGTACGCCAGCGTACATACAATGATTTTCATGAAATAGACAATGTCGTTGGTTGTGGATGAGTTTGCCCCTGCGGATTTGTCTGCATTACATCCCCACTTTAAATTTTTACCTTGGAGAAAATAATATGGAACATATCTTGCCCGCACTGCCTTATGCGATGGACGCGCTGCAACCTCACATTTCAAAGGAAACATTCGAGTACCACTACGGCAAGCATCATCAGGCCTACGTGACCAATCTTAACAAGCTGATCAAGGGCACTGAATTCGAAAGCGCCACGCTGGAAGACATCATCAGGAAATCCTCCGGCGGCTTGTACAATAATTCCGCGCAAGTGTGGAACCACACTTTTTTCTGGAACTGCATGAAGCCTCACGGTGGAACGGCGCCAACCGGTGCATTGGCCGATGCGATCAACAAGAAGTGGGGCAGCCACGACGAATTCAAGAAAGCGTTTCAAACCTCTGCTGTGGGCAACTTCGGTTCCGGCTGGACCTGGCTGGTGAAGAAGGCCGATGGCTCGGTGGATATCGTCAACATGGGTGCGGCCGGTACACCCCTGACCACCGGCGACAAAGCGTTGCTGTGCGTGGATGTGTGGGAGCATGCCTATTACATCGACTATCGCAACATGCGTCCCAAGTTCGTTGAGAACTTCATCAATCATCTGGTGAACTGGGATTTTGCGGCGAAGAATTTTGCATGAATTCCCGGTTATGAACTTGGCAAAAAGTGATATTCCGCATCACGCCGGCTTCATTTCCGGTGGAAATCGGCGCCGGGCGATAGATCATGGGTTGCGCAAAGAGGCCGGGTATCTCCATGGTATCAACCCGGGATTACTGTTGTACGAAAAATGCAAAGGATGCGGGAGCAAGGAAGTTTCGAATTACTGCTTTAGCCAGGACAACGCCAAACGGTCTTCCATTCAGAAACAGGCATTCAGCGAGGCCACCGTTGCATTCGCTTTCGAAATTGCTCGCCGTGGAGCGGCGTTGCTTGTTGCCGGCGATGAGACACCGAAACAATTCCCCCGGCCGTTAAATGAATTCCGGCAGCGCCTGGGTGCCGGAATGAAAGTTAATCTACTCGTCAACTATGGCTGGGAATGGGATCCGGCCAGCCTTAAAAGCGGTGGCTTTCGCTCAGATGAAATTTCACGTCCGGATTTGATTGTGCGTTGGGGAGGGGCACCCGATTGGGCGGCTTTCTACCGGTACAATCGGTTTATGCGGACTTCTATGTCAGGGATGAATATTGGCCTGATTATGAACAGCGGCATTTTGGAAACGCACCCGCCTGGTTTAAAAAAAGGATCAGGCTCTCGGCGGATAATTCATGGTTCCCATTTGGACAGATTTCCGATTGTCTGAAATCGCTTCGACCATGATTCAATGGTGATGATTGATCATCAAAAAAGTGGGGGAAACGATGGCTGTATTTTATGGAATTGAAGAACGCAATGCGCAAGGTTTTCTCGAAAATATAACTGTATGCATCCCGCGTTCACCGGATGGCAAACCGGACTTGCACAGTATCGTTTCGCCCATCAAGAATGAAGACATCGTTCTCATCAGGCACTGCAAGCCAAAATCCACTCTGCATATCAAAGCAATAGGTGTTGCGCTGTCAGACTACCCAACCGAGAACGATCTTGGAGTCCGCTTGCCTGTCGACTGGGTGTTGCGGGGAGAAAAAGTTCCGGAGAATCTTGAAGAAGTGCTGCTGTTAAGCGACAACCCGCTGTATGAAGAGCACAATGGTCTGGTGCAAAGGGAAATCATCAATTTATTGCCGGAAAAACCAATCGCCGCAAGAATGACAAATCCGGAATGCCGAACCTTTCAGCTTTAAAGAACCGGTGTACCCTGCAATTGTGGCGAATGTTATTTTCCCGGCGTAACGCATTTTTCGTGGAAGGGATAATTCTCCCGGTGATTGAAAGATGCCGAATATTGAAAGATACCAATTTGGAAAATTTCATAGATGGCGGTGTGATCTCGCCGGGTAATGGTGCGCCCATCGGCGGTTTCAAGCTAATGGCCGAAGGCGGATGGTTTGCGGCTCGTCCATCCGGTACCGAAGACATCTACAAGATCTATGCCGAGAGCTTTCGTGGGGCGGATCATCTGCGCCGAATTTTGGAGGAAGCGCAAGCAATCGTCAGCGATGCTTTGGGCGCGTCGCCAGTGTTATCAGCAGACAGTAAGCGAAGACAAGGAGGCGTGGCGCAACGAGGGAGATACCAACTGCCGTACATTAGCTGCTTCGCAAAACGTGCGCTCTGTGCGCCAGCAAACATTCAACAATGTGTTCATGTCGAAGCTTTGTAAATTTCACGTTGAATCGCGCTGGCGTTGCAATTGCTGGATGAAGTTGAAGCACTGAAAACCGAATGAAAATCGCCCATATACCAAACAGGAGAAAAACCATGACCATTTCAGACGAACTCCAGTCCACCATCGAACAGATGGTGCAACCTGGCAAGGGCATACTCGCCGCAGACGAAAGCCAACCCACCATCGCCAAGCGCTTTGCGGCGAT
>Ga0307376_10004069_pt1 | contig 13489 bp, 24 predicted proteins | sample TR2MG_FD_202536 | JGI IMG/M metagenome (GOLD analysis project Ga0307376, IMG submission 202536) | Soil microbial communities from Risofladan, Vaasa, Finland - TR-2 | ecosystem: Environmental > Terrestrial > Soil > Coastal area > Acid sulfate soil | place: Finland: Risofladan, Vaasa | collected...
GAACTGAGCGAAGAAGTCTTTAATCCATCTACGATCAGGTTCTTTCGGAGCAAGAATACCTTCACAGTATTCATACAACCATTTAGCCTGATCTTGACTTCCAGAGACTATGAAGAACCGGTATTTCTGATTTCGGAGAACTAGCCAGCATGCAATAATTGCTACTAATAGAGTTTTTCCAGTCTTTCTTGGTGCACATATGACGAAATATCGCTTCCCATCCTGTACTGCTTGAAGGAAAGCAATCTGTTGTGGTGCAGCTGTATCAAGATCAAATCTGAAAGACCCCTGTTTTGCATTCTTTGGTACATAATATCTGATGAAGGCAAAGATGTTTTCCTGTGCCTCTTTCCAAGTAGCCTCTCTTTGCTGGGTTTGCGCGTAGTTTAATATGTCTAAGGTAGCAGTCAAAACACTATCTATAAGAATAGATATGGGATAATTAAAAAAGAGTTTAGGCTGTTGGAACAGTTTTTCTTATATTTCTGCGCCTGAGAGCTCATTTAGCATTCGAATTAATCTTTGAAGGATCCTTTTTTCCTCCTCATATGGTAACTTAGCTACCGCTTTTTCAAGGTCTTCTATATTAACTTCAGCACTATCTAAGAGCAAATTCCTTGTATGATTCCGGATTTCAACTATAGATGGGTGTGTTTCATCACCTTGGGACCCAATGCTGCTCACTCTCTCAAGTATTCTCTCATAGATTAAGACTCTTTCAACCCTCATAATTCTACTTAAAGCGGTTTCAATGCCCGAAATTCTACCCGATATCGACATTACATTTCTCCTCTTTCTCCATTCTCTTGCAATACCCTATGCATCCATTATCCACGGATATGATTATTAATCCGGGGCAATCATTACACTTCTCTGGCTGGTACCAGTTTTGGGCTTTGATTAGAAGATGTTTCATTTGGTTTCAGTCCCTCATATTCACATTCTCTAGGACATAGTAAATTACCTATTTCGATTACCCGCTCAGGTCTCACAGCTTTTTCACATCTGAATTTGCAGTAAAGTACATGACATCTACCATCCATTTCTAAGCCGAAGCTGCATGCAGAGAGAACTATAATGGTACCCCAATTAGTGTTTATTCTCCATGGCTCCCGGATTATCTTACCCATGATGAATTAAGTGTGTAATTGAGTATATAAAAGGCTTACTTAGGCATGTAATCCATGAATGCACGCCAAATAAAGTAGACTGAGAGGCATGATAAAACTGATCCCATAGTGACACCCATATTCCATATTAACCCGTATTCAGGGATCAACTCAAATATGATACAAATACGTATGCAAAAGTCCATTGTTAGGCTCATAAACCATAGAAGCATACTTCTATGTTTCAGTCTCATCCATGCGGATAATGTTAGATACATGCCAATTATACTCATACATGCTCTTAACATTGCAATCCATGTATACAATTAGATTCCTATCCTATTGGTTTACATTTCTCGGGCTCAACCGTGTTCAAGCCCATACTAATTCTTGCGCGATATAATGCATTCACTAGGGCACGTCCTGGCGCATCTACATCCCCTTTTATTTCATTCTCATATTGCACCTTTAATAGTTCATATAACTCGAGCTGCTCATCTGAGCTGAGGTGGCTTAGACCAGTTTCTGCCTTTGATAATAATATATCTAGATACGGTGTTGTTACCCTCTTCAAGAGCTTTGGTGCCTCTGATTCTATGATACTCCAGAATACTCCGACTTTGACCTGAAGCTCACTTAAAGATTCCCTGTCTGAAGGGTTAAAGCTATTGGCTTCAATGGTTGCTAAACGGTTTTCCATCTGTGTGCTATTCACTTTATGTTGTTCTAGGGTGACTAATCTATTCTCCAGTTTCCTAATATCGGAAATGTTTGTGCGATACCACGTAAACAGAAATCCTATGAGGGATAATATAATTCCCGTGATGCTGAAATAATCAGCAGCACTCATTTATTTAGCCTCCTTTTTCCTCAAATAATCAACAGGTCTATTCACTAGATGAGAGATCGTGAAACCCTCACAGAAACTAGAGAAGAAGATGACTAACTCTGACCCAACAGGCATATTATTGAGGAAGAGAGCTGCTTCAGCCATCGCTGCGATTACCCCGATGACTATTGAGATAGTCATACTTATCCAATATCTTCTATCAAATATTATATCGGGCTCTTCCTTTGCCTTCCACAAGTAATCGTAGACTGTTCTGGCAACTGGTCCAAGTAGAAATCCTATGATGGCAACCGTTTCATTAGAGAGCTCGATCATTAATAGAAAGAGTTAATCGAACTTATTTAAAACTGTTATAACTGCAAACACACATTGAAAAAGAGACGCTATCGATCCAGTAGGCTCAATAGCCATTTAATGAAGTCAATGAGTTTATCTAGCCAGCTCTTAGGCTCTGGGATATCCGGGATATTCCCTGGATGCCAGCAAACTAAAACTTCTGCATCACGAACCATTATTGCTGATGCAACAGTCTTCCCCGCAGCCCTAAGTTCATCTGCTTTATCGAAGAAATATTGTCGTGTCTCCTCTAAAACATCTTTTAATGCCTTCCCATCAACGTGGGCGGTTCTTAATCCATATCCAGAGACATCTCCATGCTCCTTAATTGTGTCAAGTGTGAATGTGTAGTTCTCTGTATATCCCCACCATTCTAAGGCTCCAGCTTTAATTGCCTTCACCCCCAACACTTTGGCTGCTAGACAGCACATAGTGTAAATGCTTCGCCCTTTCAGAAGATGTAAATCGTTCTCATTGATCAGACTTTTGCCATCATTTGAGATTAAGTTGTCCTCATTACCATGATCATAGAAGATGAATAGATCAGGATTATAGCTTTCAAGGCCCCCGTGAACATATGTTGGCACAGCCATACCAATCTCATAGGTATCTGCAATATCCCACTGTCCAGCATTCTCCTTCAGAAACGCGATCTGATCTTTAAACCATGGGTAGCTGTACTCTGTGGCTGCATCAAAGCGCGGTGCTCCGCCTATCGCTTTAAGCATGTTCACGTGCCCCCAGGTGCGCTGCCTCAATCATAAGAGTCTCAACGAGATAGCTCCACATTTCATCGTCTTTATCCCAGTTTGCTAAGATGTAGGCTTTATCCCACACCTTACCTCCATGCACTATGGTGAAGCTGTCTGGTTGATTACGGACTTCTTCAAGAACTAATTCATCGATTGAATTTGACATAGTTAAGAATGATCTCAGTTATAAAAAAAGTATTTGGATTACTCCTTACCAATACAGTCCTCGGGGTTAAACGTCAGCTCCATCTCACGCTTCCTGTTAGAATCCACCACAGCCTTAAGCAGGGGGATATCCTTCAGAGAGAGGATCTTATCAATGGCCTGCATAACACAGTGTCCCCCAATATATCCACCATAGTTTACAACTCGCTGAGCTCTGCCCTCACTTTCCTTCGGGGTGCTTTCAATGAAGTTCCGAATAGTAGAATACTCCATAGCATTATCAGTAACTATCCGTTCTAGCTCCTGATAATATGCTATATTGAGACCATACAAGCCCAAATCTAGGATCTTAGCCCATTCTAAACTCTCAGTGTCTTGAACCATCTCTGTTTTGAATCCGATATCCTGTAAATGCTTCTCCACGGTTTCTGGGCCAATATCAATCACTCCGGGGACCATGAATGAGAAGTACTTTGTGTACTGTCGTAATCCCCGTTCCATTCCCTCCGTCATATTACCCCGGACAGGGCTGTAAACGAGAGCTGGGATCTCGCTCTTCGGGATATCTGAAGCCTTTAGAACTTCACCTAAATGTCTAGTCATCCCCGGTGTGAGGGTTGAATGAATGATTACGCATCTAGGTTTAAACTTCTTGATGTATTCTAACATATATTTAACGAAGTTTTCTGATTGTGGAAAACATACGTGTAGAATATCATATTCAATCTCTTCTATGTATCCTGTTCGGTCACACCAATCTATCGCTGGATCATGTACATCAACTAGATTGCCAATCGTACGCACAGTCGTACGCAGCATCTTATAGAGGGGTTCACCAACTTCACCTAGACCTAAAACGATAACAGTCTTCATAATTCCATATTATAGTATAGAACTATAAATGCTTTTATAAGTAGAAAGAACACAGAAATGTTGGTGATATGTTGGTATGACAGGGCCTGAAAGACCGATGAGGTTACACGTTAAACTTTCAGTAGCTGAGCATAATAAATTATCCCGTATCAGGGGCGATAATAAGTGGCGTGCATGGCTACTCGGAATAGTAGATCAGATAATTGCAATGCGCGACAGGAATGAAGTGCTGCAAATTAGAGTGAATATGCTTGAAAAAGACAATGATGAACTTCGGGAACATGTATCATCCTTGATAGATCAAATAGAGAGCTTATCTTTGAGAGGATGATTATTTGATGAAATTAATTGAGAAGGGAGTCTTAATTCCTCGAAGCCAACTTAAGCCCTTCGAGCTTCCAATGCGTATAGATCATGATGAGGAGGCAAATGAAGAGCTTCAAAACGATATTAAGTTGCATGGTGTGGAGAATGACCTAATAGTTCGGGATAAAGGAGACTTCTATGAAATTATTGACGGGCACCGAAGATATGCTGCAACAGGTCAGCTAGGATGGGTTGATGAAACATTACCCTGTGAAGTCAGGGAGATGAGTGACGAGGAAGCCTACGCTTTATCAATCAGAGTCAATGTTCTCAGAGCAGAGGTAAGCCCCAGAAGTCTAGGAAATTACCTTCTATACACTAGGGTAAAGTTTGGTTGGAGTCAGGAGAGACTCGCAAAAGAGATTGGAAAAACACAGTCATGGGTTTCTCGCATGGAGAAATATATGCATGATATAGCAAACCTTCCCATTGAGGCAACTGAGAGACAGACTCGTGCACTCAGAGCAGCTCCCGAATACATTAGGAAGCAGATTATTGATAATGCATTAATTACAGGAGCTGATCTCCCATCAGCACAGGAGATTAATGATAAAGTAGATCAGAATCTAGCTAACGTATTATCCCTGCTAGATCATACAAGACATGACTCAGAGTATGCCACATTCATCTTCAGAACGGAGGGAGGCTTTAGTGATCAGGAGTCAGAGGAATTAGCGCGGAAATGGGATTTAAGGGAGTTAGGTGAGAAGGCTTCTACGCAGCCAGTGAAGATAAGAGATCCGGGGAAGAGTAAGAGGGCTAGAGTATTCTCGGAGTTAATTAAATGGTATCCCGTCGAAATAGTTGACATCGTTGAAGAGCAAATTAAAAGTGAGAACGTGGATACGCTTCGGAAGTGGTGTAAGATTTACATCAATGAGATGCATAAGAAGGCATCAATTATATTACGTCAAACAATGTTGGAGGTCTTCATTAAATGAGTACAGAAAGTATAGAAGAGAAACTCACAGAGGATCAGCAGAAAAACATTAAGAAATTAGCCTTAGCACATCCAGAACTACTCTACATTATACTGGAGGAAATACTTGTTGAGCTCGACAAAACAGAGGAAATACTAAGGAGGGCATTAGAGCGATGGGTGCAGTAGATAAATGGTCCGAGATTCAGGGACAAATCGATCTCCCTGTTAAATTAACTGAGCTAGAAAAAAAGAAGTTCACAGATGTCATGACTACAATTAAAGGAATGCTGGATGATAGTCTCGAAGTTATATTAGATATGGATCGGGATGAAGCATATCGATATGTACAGTTAATAGTTAATGGAATTAAAGAGGCAGATATGAAATTCGCAGGAGGGGTACCCGCACCTTCGGAGTTTACAACACCAATAGCTAAGTTCGAGAGCTACTCTAAACCCCGACTTAAAGTTAAGGGAGACAGAATTGTTTTGATAACTTACCCAGACTTTGATTCAATATTTGCTGAGCTTAGTAGTAATCAAAGAGATAAAGCAAAAAGATACCTTGATTGTGTTAAAACAGTATTTGAACTAAAGGAAATGCTAGAAAACCCTGAAGTCTCTGATAAAGAGAAAGCTAAAGTAGACATCAATTCAGTTCTGTGCTGTGGGGATGACAAAACCTGTTCAGTAGATGAGATGATAAAGTGTATTACTATTGAAGATCCTACAGTAAAAGATGAGATGGATATGAAGGTTTAGGTTCTCATAAACTCTGATAGATTAAAGTCTCCGGGCTTAAATAGCTCAGATAAAGGTCGGAGGCTTTCCCTTGGAATAGCGTACGCATCACTCTTCACTTTCTCTCCTGAAGCTGAAGTCCAGATTTCACACTTTTTGATTTCATCCATATTGATCCATCCGAAGATCCAGAAAGTTGAGGCGTTTGCTGGGGGTGCATTAATTGCGGTGCAGATTAAAACTTTAGCTGTATATCCCTTATAATCATGCTCACCCACATTCTTAAGGAAGTGATTCCACATCCTTTTAAAACGGTTGCACTTCAACTCGACGCCAGCGTCCTTGTAAACATAGTCACACTCAGAGATGGTTCGACCATCCACTACAAATGGTTGCCCTAATCTCAACATAGGATACAATTCTCTCATGTAAACTTCTGCAATGCATCCCTGCCAGTTTCTCTCAAGCATAGAGTAAGACTCGAAATAATCATTACGAGACCATTTCTTCCATAACTCCACACGCGCAGCTGCAACCTGTCTCGCATCCTCTCTGATTCTGCTTGGGATGGAATACTGCTCTAGCATACTTCTACACGGTATTCCATACAATTTAAATTAATGGTTTCAAAACCAAAAACACTTGGGCGTAAAGCATTTAGAAGTAAAGCCATAAGTCAAGGTGAGGATTTTGGCTTGAAAGTAATGGTCCTGGGGGCCGATGGGTATCTAGGGCGTCCTCTATCTCTACACCTCTTGCGTTTGGGGCATGAGGTCATTGGGGTAGATAATCTCTCTCGGAGGCGAAGAGTGAGGGAGGTTGGTGGGCGATCCGCGATCTCCCTTGGCAATCCATATATATGGTATAACCGCGTGAATGCGCTGCATGGTGGTCGATTTGATTGGCGTATTGCTGATCTGTTGGATGGTGAAGAGGTTGAGTATCTGTTTGAATACTATAAACCGGATGCAGTTGTCCACCTAGCAGAGCAGCCATCTGCCCCGTATTCGCAGATGGACAGGAAACACGCTGTTGATACTCAGACAAATAATACTATAGGCACGTTGAATGTGCTTTTCGCAATTAAGAAGTATGCTCCAGACTGTCACCTAGTGAAGTTAGGCACAATGGGGGAATGGGGCACACCAAACGTCGATATACCTGAGGGGAAGTTTGAAATTAAATATAGAGGCCGGAAAGATACTTTGCCTTTCCCCAAACAAGCGGGGAGTTTTTATCACTTAACCAAGGTATTTGATTCACATAACATCACCTACACATGTAGGACATGGGGATTAAGAAGCACAGACATCATGCAGGGAGTTGTCTACGGAGTAGTCACCGATGATATGAAGGTTGAAGGCTCCATCGACATGTATGAGCCCGCATTGTTGACGAGGTTTGACTTCGACCAATATTTCGGGACATCTCTAAATCGGTTCTGCGCTCAGGCAGTCATAGATTTCCCTCTCACAATCTACGGTTCAGGTGAACAGAAGCGGGGGTTCATCGCTTTACGAGACTCCATTCAATGTATTACGATAGCCCTCAACAATCCACCTGAAAAGGGAGAGTATCGAGTATGGAATCAATTTGATGAATGCTACTCAATATTGGAGTTAGCTTCACTGGTTCAGAGAGTCGGCTCAGAATTTGGAATGGATGTGAAGATAAAGGCGATTCCTAACCCACGTGTTGAAGCGTCAAAGCACTGGTATAACCCAGTTCGCGAACAGCTGCCAGCTCATGGCTTCAAACCCACACATACAATCGAGGAGGAACTTCGAATCACACTGCCAATATTAATGAAGAATAAGGATCGTATAGAAAGTAGAAGGCATGTTATTCTACCCAGCACAGATTGGAGGGAAGCGAAATGAGTTTACCGGAAAAGAGAAGTTTACAGATACTGCAGCAGGCCGTCGATAACTATGATAAAGTGGCTGTTGCATGTAGCTTCGGTAAGGATTCAGTTGTCACAGTTCACCTAGCACAACAAATTGATCCAAACATATCCATCTTCTCAGTTATGACGAGATATAAACCAGAAGTCACAAGGGCTTTTAAGACCTACTTAACTAAACTGTGGAATCTGAATATAACAACATTCGAGTCGGATGTTCCAGTTGCCGAGAACCTGCATATAACCAATCCAGATGAATGCTGCAAGATCCTTAAAGTTGAACCCACTAAGCTGGCAATAAAAACCATGGAGCTTGACGCATGGATTGCCGGACTGCGGCGTGATGAAGGCTACACTAGAACTGATTACAAAGAATTTGAGATCTATAAATGCGATCTAGGTGAGGACCTCATCAAAGTAAATCCAATAATACACTGGTCAGAAGTTGATATCTGGAAATACATTGCTCATCACCACTTACCAGTAATTCCACTCTACTTTGAAGGATACCGTAGTCTCGGCTGTGAGAAATGCAGTAAACCCTATACGATAAAGGAACGTGGAGGAAGATGGCAGGGCACAGATAAAGAGGCTGGGGAATGCGGAATCCACGGGAAGATGTATACGAGGATTAATTAATGGATTTAAACTTCTTCATATACTTCATAATAGGTGGGGTGGCATGTGGATTCGTTGACGCCTCACTTGGAATGGGCTTCGGCGTATCAGCCTCATCAGTCCTGGTTTCCTTTTTCGGTGTAGCACCAGTAATAGCTAGCGCAGCAGTGCATACAGCTGAGATGTTCGTAGATATAATATCCGGATTAAGTCATTGGAGAGAGGGAAATGTGAATTTCACTGTAAGTAGACACATCTTAATCCCAGGAATTGTTGCCTCTGTGTTAGGTGCAGTATTCCTTAATGGATTATCCCTATCATATGCTAAACCATTCGTTCAATTATCTCTAATCATTCTGGGTGCAGTGATAATCTACAAGCATTTAGGTAAAGAAACGGAAGCTCATATAGGTATCAGTAAGCTGAAAGCTCAAATCTTAGGATTCATAGCTGCCTTTGTTGATGTTGCAGTAGGCGGAGGCTGGGGTCCCATTGGCACACCAGCACTTATACTTTCAGGTGAGGAACCAAGAAAAGCTGTTGGAACCATCGAGTTCACTGAACCGATTATTAGTCTGGTTGCTGTCCTATCATTTGGATACCTCTTAGGATTTGAGAGTTTCATATCTGAAGGTACATTCCCAATGATTCTTGGTGGTGCAATCGTTTCTCCGATAGCTAGTAAGGTTACAGCAAGAATACCTAAGAAAACGCTTGGAGTGCTCATCGGACTGACTTTGATAGGGCTTAATGTCTGGGGTTTACTATCCTAAAACTTTTCTATACTGGAGCATATAATTATTTGGAGATCTAAAAGTTGAGTGAGGATAGGAAGGCTGAGCTTCTGGTGGATTATGCGAAGTTACGTGAAAGAGAAAGGAATTGCACTGGAGATAGATTGGAATTAATTATAGAACGGGTTCGTATACGGACTGAACTCAAAAAGTATAATCCAGAAGGATTATGGAGACATATTTGATCATTGATATATACTTGAAGTGAGGAGGAAATATTATGGATGCCATCTGGTGGACCTTCATATCCATATTCTTTGTTGGAGTCGCGTTTGGTATACTAGTATCGTATTACTGGATAAAGGATAGACTCTCTAGGTAAACCTAAAGAATTCTTGGGTTAAGCTGAGAGTTAAGTTTGCGTAATGTTGTTGAAAACTTCTTTATTTCAGGATGCTGATACAGTTTTTCACCATTGCTTCTATCGGTTAGAAATAGAACTTCAAATGTAGCAGGATCAACCATGGCAGCTTCACTATTATCTGGGGAGTAGTAGATCCAGAATCCACTCCCTGAGCTGAGGTAGTAAAGCCAGCCTCGAAATTCTTGGTCAGTTATCTTTTTAGGTCGCATAGAATTAAAAAAGGATTATATGCTTAAGAGGTATTCGCCTTTCCAACCGGATTCAACTCTGCAAGACCATCTTTCAAAGACATCTTAGCAGACCAGTTCGGAAGCATCTTAAACTCGACATCAGATCTAGGGTTACTGATTGAACCATAGTTAGTGAATCCAAGTACCTCAACTATTTCCTTGATGAATGTCTGCTTACCTGTGCATACATTATAGATGCCTGGCTCAGTTTTAAGTCCACATATAAATGCTTTACAGACATCGAAGACATGAATGAAGTCACGTGCATGCATCCCACCATCATGGATCACAGGGTTTTCCTCATTGTTCAAGCATTTCAAAAGATAGGCGATGACCGAGTTCTTCTTCTCAAGATAGTTGGGCCCACCATAGACATTAGCCAATCTGAGAGCTACACCACCATATTCAGTGGTAATCTTTTCAGCAATCCTCTTACTGGCACCATAGATATTTATGGGATCAGCAGCTGCGAAGCTTGAAGCTAGGACGAATGGAATCCCTTTCCTGGATGCTGCGCGCGCGATGTTTAGCGTCCCCGTGATATTGGTTGTGTAGGCTTTAACTGGATCATTCTCACATTCAATTATTCCGCTGATTCCAGCGAGGTGAATTATACCATCACAGGAATGTTTCACATACTTTTCCACTGTTTTATAATCTCGGACATCTTGAGGAATGGTTGGTATCTTGTTTGCAATATCAAACGGGCGAAATTTGCAGGCCTTATAGGTATTCATCATATTTGTGCCGATGTATCCTTCAGCTCCTGTTAGAAGAATATTCTTTTTAGACATAATTATATTATTATACTATCAACATAAAAGCTTTATACACCATATTCCATACAGATATTGAAGGCACATTCCTTCGAGTGCTTCATGCACTTTATGATACCAAACGGTAGTAAGCAGGACTCCTAGAAGCCGACGAGGAGACATGGTGTAGGGATCTCTTCAGCCAACGATCTGCGGAGCGCTCTCTTAGGCTGTGAGGATCAGAGGCTGCTACCAATTACATCTGCAACCTTTCGCTAAGGGAGCAGGGTTCCAGCCCGCAAGCTGTGGTCTCCTAAGGTGACACCTGAAAAGTCGTCGACGCAACAAGGGCTAAGTACCAAGGCCTCTAGGGGCTGGAGCTACTGAAAGCAGTTTTCCCACATTTCTCACATTTGACCTCAAGAAACGACTTCCCATACCTGACATGTCCATAGAATTTGAAGTTAGTGAATTTACATTCATCACAGATATTCGGGATCTTAACAGTAATTTCCATATCATTCCTTCTTCACGATGTAGATATGATACTTCTTCCAGAGGCTTCTCTTCTTCACGGTTTGGCCATTAATCTTTACTGTAATGGGTCCCCCAACCTCCTTCTTCTCCCAGCTTTCCCCTCCAACCCATTTGATAACATCAATTATATCTGGCTCACAGATACCATTATTATAGACTCCACCTAAACTGGTTCCCACTTCAGTCTCTTCTTTCATCATTCTCTCTAGGATACTTCTGGTTTGTTCTGGTTTCTCACGTTTCCCGAAAGTGATGGGCTTGCTACGGTTTGATCTCCAATTGAAGATCCCTAGAATCATCTGTTTATCACATACTCTCCACATCTCCTTGACTCCGAGAGGCCATTCAAGGGGATGTATATGCTCCAGAACTGCTCTGCAGTAAACAGTGTCATAGCTACAATCCTTGAAAGGTAAATCCAACATACTCGCCACCCTGGTGTCAATACCTGGGTTATGCTCCTTCGAGGAGATGATGAAGTTCTCTGTGATGTCGATTCCAGTATATTTGGTTCCATGGTTCATGTGGAATGGGTAATCAATTGCTGTTGCACAACCACATTCAAGCACTGTATCAAATTTGGAGGCATACTCCGAGATGAGGACCCTAGAGGGGTGAGACAGTTGGCCATCATTACGCAGAAAGTTTTTCTTATTCTTCATGTTCTTCGACCAGTATTCTTCCCACGGTCTTAGTTGAAGTTCCATAATCTCTAATTGATTAAATTTAATATAAAACGGTTGGGATAGCAGATGCAGGAGGATACGACGAGAGGTAAAACTCTGCTATCCCATCACTAATAAATTAATTTATCTTATCTTTAAGGTGTTTGGTTAGGTATATATCACACTTCTTGTAGTTACCTATACATATTTCCTCATCAACAAGAAGATATCCAGGATTCTTAGGATCAGCAAGTAACGGCTTGTTAGTACAGGATTCAATATCTGGGCAGGCAAGTAACAGTTTACTGGAAGGTGACTTCCTACCCTTAAGGATATTATCTAGCCTAACATAAAGTACATCAAGATGCGTTCTTGATTGAGTGCCAATTATCCAAGGATCACAGAATTGTAAACCCCTCAGTATCATCGTTAAATCTTCACTTGATAATACAACTCCACAGGGATCAGTCAGCTTCATAATGGCGAGTGTGCTAGTTCTGTGAACCTCCTTCCATCCTTCGCTAGCTAGAGTTTTATATGGATTATCGGCACCCTTCATCTCATCCTCATATTTGATGATAGGAACTGACAGGATGTTTACATCCACAATCTCCTGTGGGAAATTCTGCTGTTTAGCTGCCTCAATCTCAGCTTTCTCAGCATCCGTGTATCTGATTAGATGAAGGATCTTCTCATCATCTGGACCGTAGATTCCATTGTATGGGATGTCTGAGTCTTTCTCCCAGCCCTTCTCATAATAATTCTCAATAATCTTCTTGACGTCTCCACGATCACCAAATGGTACCTGTGTGTATTCAACCATAGTATAGACTATAATCTATACTAATTTAAGCTTTTATGAAGTAGCTTAGCGGAGGCTGTCTCAGTTCTGATATTTCCCAGAATTGAGCCCAATCGTTAAGGTGTTTACCCTCGTATGGCCCAAATGGTGGCATTTCACGGTGCTCAACATTATGGCATTCTGCACATAGTGTCCTCAAATTATTTCTGTCAAGGTAGAGAATTACAAGGATCTTCTGGTAGACACGCTCCAAGATTATTGGGTCGCTGGTATCGAAGTATGCTAACGCTTCCTCTGCAAGACGCTTAAGCATTATAACTGGGATGATGTGATGAACCTCAGCTATTGGAGCTTTTCCATGGAGGAATACTAATTTACCGCAACGTAGACAAACCTGATTATCTCTACTCCATACTTCATGCCTCACAGATACCCAGTTTATTGCCCTCTCAAATTTAGCGTAGCAGAGACTTGAGCAGTAAGCCCTCTGATTTCGTATGAGTAATCTTCCACAATACCGGCATCTAGGGCGCCCAAGTTTATCTCTGTGATTCCAGAGCTGGTAATCAATCTTAACTCGAGGGGCTGACATCAATTAGCGCATTTCCAATATACAGCTACGATAGGAACGTAATTAATTTAGTGGATTCATTGAGGATCTTAGCCACTTCATTGTTGAAACCATCACGGATTTCGGAAACTTTCTTG
>Ga0307376_10004072_pt1 | contig 13478 bp, 17 predicted proteins | sample TR2MG_FD_202536 | JGI IMG/M metagenome (GOLD analysis project Ga0307376, IMG submission 202536) | Soil microbial communities from Risofladan, Vaasa, Finland - TR-2 | ecosystem: Environmental > Terrestrial > Soil > Coastal area > Acid sulfate soil | place: Finland: Risofladan, Vaasa | collected...
CAAAATAAACACAATGCTCAGTAGAATATTTCTATTATTTTCTAATTTAAATAAACTTGATACAAACGCCGAAAGTATGGCGATTGCAAAACCAATAAGTGAAATCATTATGAACCTCCTTTTATTAACCATATTTCTATGTCATCACTTGTCAATTGCCATTCATCACCAAACTTACTTACAAAGTCCCATTTAAAATCTTGATAAAGAGACAAAGCTCTGCTTGTATCATTTTCAAAATAGTCAACCAAAATTGCTAATGCAAGTTGCGCTGCACCACTCCCGCCATATCCCCAATTAAGCTCTCCAAACGAGTGATTATAAACCTCACAACAATCATGCAATCGCTTATTATTAACAGTAACATATTGACCACCAATTCCTTGATTTCTTTTCTTACCTTTATAAATTTTCATTTGTGTCTCCTTTTTTACTATATAATAATTATACCATACAATCAATAGTTTGTCAAGGGAAATTTAGACTTGACAAAACAGGAAAAGTATGATATAATAAATAGTAAAATAAAATCTGTGAAAAGTTAGTCTTGACATTTATACATATATGTGGTATAATTATATCTCAATAAAAAACTAAAAGGATAAATAAATGGAAGAGTATGTACGCAAACACGAAGTTATTCCTATAGAAAATGGTTTTAGAATAATTCCTAGAATCAAAACTGTACCTAAAATGCAAGCAAAAGTTGATAGTTATGGCTTTTGGCATTTATATGATTGCGAAAACGAAGAATACGAAGATTTCAAAAAAATAAATGTATATGAAGCTATTCCCTTTTATGCTTTTGGAAAATTATTAGATTCTTGTGTACACTACATGTATATGCCTTGGGAACCAAAAAAAGAGGGAAAACCAGATTGGGTACATCCCACTATTACTGAATGGGCAAAAAAGAAAACAGCAAGCGCACTTAACCATAGAGTACATGATATTTGGGAAAATTTACTTCATCAAATAAGTCCTGAAATACTCAAATTACATAAAAAACTATATGCTGTTGCAGGTGGTACTGGAAATTGGGATAATGTCAAAAAAGCTTTTGATAAAGGAGACGAATATTTACTTGAAGATATGTCAAATTATCGTGCAGCCCGGATAGCAATTCTAGGATGTAATAAACGTATAATGGAAGAAAAAAATTGGATGATAGCTTTTTCTAAAACTGAGAAAATAAATACTTCTCTAAGAAAAACATTAGCACAACTCCCATACGGAATTGCATACTTTGACGCTATATATCTTAATCAAATTGAGCTACCAGAACCAGTTACGACACGTCTTAAATTGCTTGCTTATTCTACTTTAGCCAGAATATACAGTTACGATGAAAGCTCAGAAGAAAAGAGAGATGCGTTTATGCACATATTGGTAAAATCAACCGAAGAGGATGTTCGAAATGCTATTCGCTATATGTGGAATTATTTTCCAAATGAACTTACTGGAGATTTTAGAAGATTAAGGCAAATAAAATCAACGTTAATCATGATATTTGATTATAGAGGAGAAATTGGAAATTGGGATATTTTAGGACTAGCTAAAAGGAGCGAAGAGTATCACCATAATATTGAACTTCAGCAAAGAGTACAGGCAGAGGAAAGGGAGAAACTCCGCCATTCAGGCGATAAAGAGTATGCCAAATTAATATCTTCAAATACAGCATTACCATCAATTCCTCTTCCGGAAAATACATCTATAAAATTTTTAGATACATATCAATCTGTTATAAATGAAGGAAAAATTATGGAACATTGTATTGCACAATATGCGGAGCGTGCTGTTCGTGGATATTCTTATCTTTTTCATGTCGATTATGAAGGGGAAATGGCATCTGTTGAAGTTGACCCTGTTGGATATGTACAACAATCATATGGAAAAAGAGACTGTTCAAACAAAGCAAGCGAGTATGGTAGGAAAGAGTTAAATAGATGGGCTAGAAAATTGAAAGGAAAAAGTATTAAGCAACCAAAAACAAATCGGCTTGCTTTACAGGAGATACCATTTTAAAATGAAACTAATATACTGTAAAAATTGTGGCGATATTTATAATGCCGATAAAACAATAAAAACTTGCTCTTGCAAAAAAACTAAAGCGTTATATATTAATGACGAAAATATTATTTACGGTGGAAATAATGCTGTCTGTATTGGCATAGATAATAATACATTTGAAATTGCGAAATACAGGAGAGCTCTAGATGATTATGCCCCTAGATTTGATGCTTATATGTGTGCTTTACTTTGTGAATCAACAATTAAAGTGAAAAATCTTGAAAATATGACAGAAGAAGAAATATATAACTTGTATGGAAAAACAAAATTTTCTAAAAAGTGGAATGAAAAAATTGCTAAGAAAAGAACAAGTGTAGGAAAAATTCTATATTCTTTATGCAAAAAATTAATGAATATAGAAATAAAAAAAACAGATGCAGTCTATCTATCTCCACAATATGACCAATGGTATAATGATTTTACTTACAGGGTTCTTCAACTATCTAGAAGATTGTCTGCTGTTACTGGAAAAAACACACAAATGAAATGGTTTGATTGCTTAATATCAGTTCTCTTTGATGATACAGAATCATTCCTAGATTGGGAAGAAATTTATGATGATAAAAAACTGTATGAAACAATTGCTGATTATTTTGATAAGTTAATTGATAATATAAAAGATAAAGGAGATAAAAATGAAAAAAGATAACTACAAGAGAACAATAGATATGCACGATATTGTTTTTAGAACTGAAAATGACAGAAAAATATATTACTTATTTGGTGAAGAAATTGGAGAAGAATACCAGCTTGTAAGATTATTTATTCAACAGGGGCACAGTAGTTCAAAAGCGCATAAACAAATACTGAAAATAAAAGAAGAAAAGATATAGGAAAAATGGAATTTGGTGCTATATATACCCTTGACAAAAACGCAAAAGTGTGGTATAATTATAGTGTGTTAAGATAATGTGGAAAGAAAGAAAATTATGATACCACTTTGGAGTTTTATTATAGCCTTTGTACTCTTTATCGGTATGTTATTCGTTCAATTAGTTGCTAATAAAAAATTAAGAACCTTATATAACGATACATCTTTTATTTTAGGCTGTTACATTGCTAAGTTTGGTTTTTTAAATGAAGTAGAAATAAAAAAGATAGCTGTTGTCGAAGAAACTAAAACATCCATCTGAGATTTTATATTTCTAAACAGGCAGTTCTTGTTTATCAAGCGCTGCCTTTATTGCATTTATATATTTAAAGGAGGAATATGTTTTCACATGATTTTTTAAAAGATTTTGTACATACGATAAAACAAATAAACCCAATTGATATTGAAAATATGGCATCTTTAATTTTAAAAACAATAACCTTTAAAGGAAGACTTTTTATATTGGGGGTCGGTGGCAGTGCTGGAAATGCAAGCCATGCGGTTAATGATTTTAGAAAATTAGTTAACATAGAAGCATATGCACCTACAGATAATGTTTGCGAACTAACAGCAAGGACAAATGACGAAGGATGGGATAGTGTTTTTCTAGAATGGCTAAAGGTCAGTAGATTAAATAATCGTGATTCAATTCTCATACTTTCTGTTGGTGGAGGAGACTTAGAGAAAAATGTAAGTGTAAATTTAATCAACTCTGCAAATTATGCCAAAGAAGTTGGTTGTAATGTGCTATGCATTGTTGGCAGATACGGCGGTGAAATTAAAAAAATAGCGAATTGCACAGTTCATATACCCCTATTGCATGAAACTTTAGTAACACCAATAACAGAGTCAGCGCAATCTGTTATTTTACATCTTCTAGTAACACACCCGTTATTAGCAAAAAATCCTACAAAATGGTAAAGGAGAAGTAATGATTGAAATATACGCAGATGGTGCAAACATAGAAAATATAATAGAACTAAATAAAGATATGTTGATTTCTGGTTTTACAACTAACCCGTCGCTGCTCAAGAAAGCGGGGGTAACAAATTATGAAGAGTTTGGTAGAGAAGTGTTAAAACATGTGAAAGAAAAACCAGTTTCATTTGAAGTTATAAGTGATAATTTAGAAGAAATGGAAAATCAAGCATTAAAAATTGCTTCATGGGGAGGCAACAATATATTTGTTAAAATACCAATAACTAATACATTGGGAATAACAACATATAGAGTAATAAACAAATTATCTTCTTCTGGAATAAAAGTAAATGTTACTGCAATTTTTACTCTTACCCAAATTGAAAATGCTATAAAAGCATTGGACGGAAACCCCGGGATAATTTCAATTTTTGCTGGAAGAATAGAAGACACACTAGTAGATTGTGCTCCGTTTTTTGAATGGGTTCACAAAAAAAAATTAATAGAATCTCCCGACATAAAATTGTTGTGGGCTTCGACAAGAGAAATATTTAGTATAGTAAAAGCCGAAGAATGTGGTGCAGACATTATAACAGTTTCTCATGATTTGTTAAAAAAGATGAATCTTAAAGGGAAAAATTTGCAAGAATATTCTCTGGAAACTGTCAAACAGTTTTATTCTGACGCAAAGTCTTCGGGTTTTGTTATATAATGCTTACAAAAGGGATACCAAAAATAACTACTATTTATTTTTCAAAAGACCGACCTATGCAGTTAGACTTATGCTTGAAAACAAATCTCAAATATTCGTCAGATTGGAATATTCAAGAAGAAGTTGTTATTTATAAAACTACAAGCGACAGATTTAAAAATGCATATGAAACTTTAAAGGCAGACTACCCTTTTACTTGTTTTATTGAAGAAACAAATTTTAGAGAAGATTTGTTGACAATTATCCAAGATTCTAAATATCTATTTTTTGTTGTTGACGATTGTATATTTACACATAAATTTTCACTTGCAAACATAATAGAGATTCTAGAAAAAGATGAGGTGGAAGGTGTGCTAGGATTTTCTTTGAGGTTAGGAGAAAATACAAAATATTGTTATCCTATAAATAAAAATAATGAAATTCCAATACTAGAGAGAATAAATGGAGAAAAGATTTTATTTAACTGGACAAGTGTTAACACTGGAGATTTTTCATATCCATTAGAAGTATCTAGTTCTTTATACAAAACAAAAAATATATTAGAACTGTTAGAATTTACTGATTATAATAACCCTAACACTTTAGAATGGTCAATGTATTGTAATCTTAAAAACTTCGAGTGGCTACCTCGTTTAATGTGTTATAAAACTTCTGTGGCATTTTGTAACCCCTTAAATGTAGTTCAAAAGCAAAACAACAATAGGTCAAGTAAAAAACCAGAATACGCAATAAATTCTCTTTTGGAAAAATATGAGAAAGGATACAGAATAAATCCTGAGTCTTTTTATAATTTTGTTTCTAATGGTTGTCATCAAGAAGTGGATATTGAATTTTTTCACAAGGAACAGCAAACATGAAATACTTTATAGCAGGAGGAGCTGGTTTTATTGGTTCAACATTAGTACACAGAATATTGGAGAGGAACGACGACTCTTCTATAATAGTTTATGATAATTTTTCTACAGGAAAAATAGAGTTATTAAACGATACTAAAAAAAACAAAAAATTAACAATAGTTCGGGGAGATATTAAAGACTTAGATTATCTTAATTATGTAATAGCAAGACATGGTTATTTTGACGTTTTATATCACTTTGCATCAAATGCTGATATTTCAAAAGCGATGACTGACCCCGGAGTTGATTTCTGGGGAGGTACTGTTTTGACCCACAACATATTAGAGGCAATGAGAATAAACAGAATAAAAAAAATTGTTTATGCCAGCGGGTCGGGTGTATATGGAGACTACAAATTTAAGAGGCTGGACGAAAATGCCAGTCCAATGCTTCCAACTTCTACATACGGGGCGAGTAAATTAGCAGGGGAGGCTCTTATTTGTTCTTATTGTCACATGTTTGATATGCAAGCAAGAATATATCGCTTTGCTAATGTTATTGGAAAAAACCAGACGCATGGAATTATCAGCGATTTAATATACAAGTTACAGCAAAATCCAAGCGAGCTTACTGTATTGGGGGATGGAACACAATGTAAAACATACGTATATGTAGAAGATATACTAAATGGGATATTTTTAACCGAAGGCGGAAAAGAAAAATATACCTATTATAACATATCATCTGAAACAAATATATTAGTAAGTGAAATAGTAAACATAATTTTAGAAGAGATGAGATTAACAGGAAAAACAAAAGTTATTTATGGGACTACCCCGGGCGGATGGAAAGGGGACGTACCAATTGTTTTCTTAGACGCAAAAAAGATAAGAGACAAAGGATGGGAATACAGTCTTTCTTCTAAAGAGGCTGTACTAAAAACAGCACAAGACATACTTGGAAAAAAGGAAAACCATGACAGATAAACAAACATTATCAGAATTAGCAACTAAATATGGGACAGATAAACAAGAAAAAGACCACAATTACATTCCGATGTACGAAAGAATGCTTGGAACTATTAAGGTAGATAATCTTTTAGAAATAGGGTTAGGAACAGGCGCTAGTATACGCATGTGGCTCAAGTATTATCCAAACGCTAAAATATACTGCGTAGAAGATTTCGGTGATGAAAATAAAAATATTTGGGGTGGAGCAAACGGGGAGATTGAAGGATTAAACCTTATCTCCGGTGATTCTACAAAAGAGGAGACATGGGATGGTGTTCCTTATAACTTGGATGCTATAGTAGATGACGGTTCGCACCACCCGGATGACCAAATTGCTACATTTTTACTAGGGTTTGCCCACCTTGTTCAAGGCGGTTTATATTTTGTCGAAGACCTTCATTGCGGATTTACTGAGCTCTATACTGGCGGACACGATACATTTTTTCCTTGGCTATTCGAATTAATAATTAATCAGGAAACACCAAAATTGAATTATGGTGGAAATTTCTATTTAGCCAGAGGCGGCATGAACGAACTAACAAGGCAAATTTACTCATATCATATATATAAATCAGTTGCTATTTTTGAGAAAGCATGAAAGTATGATAGCCGATAAAGTTATTATAACAGGATTTTCTAGAGGATTAGGAAGGGCTATGGCAGAATCAATTCCAAAAGAAAAAGTTTTTGGAATTAGTAGGACTATTTCTTGGGATTGTGCATATGAGCATTTCTTAGTAGATATATCAAAATACAGCAGAGTTATAGAAGTTTTTGATAACCATTTCGAGTTTTTTGAAAATAAGAAAATAGCATTAGTGCTTTGTGCCGGAACTCTTGGAACAGCAGGAGGTATTCTTGGCTCCTCACTAAATGATTGGGACAATACAATAAAGACAAATCTTTTAGGGAATCTTGCTGTAATTAAATCTGTTATTCCTATTATGATTAAAACTGGTTATGGCAGAATAGTTTTTATATCTGGCGGTGGAGCTGCCTATGCATTTCCGAAATTTAGTGGATACTCTTTATCTAAAGTAGCTATAGTTCGAGAAGTAGAAAATTTAGCAGAAGAACTAAGAGACAAAATAGAAGATTTTTCTATTGTAGCTCTTGCCCCGGGAGCAATGGAAACAGATATGTTGAAAAGAGTAAGAGAAGCTGGTGCGGAAGTAAAAACTACTGTAGATATAAGCGAACCCGTACAATTTATTAACAACTTCTTGTCAATGGAGAAAAACAAGGCACACAAACTTTCTGGCAAGTTTATACATGTAAGAGACAAGCTAGAAGAAAAGCTGTTTAAAGACAAATGGCTTTTAAGGAGAATTGAATAATGAAATTTTTAATCATAGGAGCTGGTTTGATAGGGAAGGAACGAATAAAAGCCCTATTAAGACTTGGCTATGAGGACATATATGTATATGATATAAATGTTCCAAAAGATTTAGACCCTAGAGTAAAGATAGCAGATGACAATAGCCTCAAAGACACCCCTCCAACTTGGGTGTTCATATCAACACCCCATAGTGCCGTAAAAGATTGGGTTAGGGTTGCTGCTAATTGGGGGAGCAAGATACTAATAGAAAAACCCATGGGAAGAAACTTACAGGAGGCAGAAGAAATACATTCATATATAAAATATCCTTCCCGACTATTTGTTGGATTTAACTATAGATTTTATCCCGGAATAATTTCTCTAACCGAAGATGTGCTAAATGAGAGATTTGGAAAAATTGTAAGCATAAACATGATATTAGGACACGGTGGAAGCCCTACAGACAAAGATTATTGGAAATTAAACACATTTGATGGGTCTTCTGACTGTCTGCTAGACCCCGGGATACATTTTCTAGACATTATAGATTATATGTTCCCCGGGAGAGTACAACCACTATTCGGAAAATACTGGAAAGGTTTCTGGAATACAGGGATTAAAGAAGAAGTTTACATGGTGTATGATATAAACGGGTTTCCTATGACATTAAATACATCGTTAGTTAGGTGGAGAAGTACGTTTTGTATTGAGGTAAATGGAACTGATGGATATGGTATTGTAACAGGAAAAGGCAGGAGTTATGGAGACCAGATATATGTTAGAGGAGATAGATGGGGATGGAGAAATGGAAAAACGCAAAAAGATAGTGAGGAAATTGTTTTACAAGCTACTTGCGATAGGTCTTTTTATTTAGAAACCCAATGTCTTTTATCGTCAGACAATTTAAATTGTACTGGCTCTCATGCACTTCAGGTTATGAAACTATACGATGAATCAATAAGAGTACTTATATGATAATTATAAGGTCTCCTTTACGTATAACTTTCGGTGGAGGTGGGACAGATATTCCTTCTTATGCTGAAAATTATGGAGGTTTTTGTGTTTCTGCTGCAATATCAAAATATTCGTATGTTGCTGTAAATCATGCTTTTAATGAAGGAATCATTTTAAAATATTCTGAAATAGAAAATGTAAAAAATGTCGGACAAGTAGAACACCCGATATTTAGAGAGGTTTTGAAGGAAATAAATCTTTCAACCCCGCAAATAGAGATTGTTAGTGTGGCGGATGTTCCGTCAAACGGAGCAGGGTTAGGAAATAGCGGAGCATTTACAGTTGCACTATTAAAAGCATTGTATAGTTATAAAAATATTCCTATAACCCAAGAACAAATAGCAGAAAAAGCCTGCAATATTAATATGAATAAACTTAAAAAGGTGCAGGGCAAGCAAGATGAGCATATAAGTGCTATGGGAGGAATAGCTTCACTAGAATTTGGAAAAGGCGGGACTGTCGGGTATACAGCCCTTAAAGTTTCACATGAAACAATGATAGCTCTAGAAGAAAATCTTATGTTATTTTATACAGGATTAAACCATGACACACATTCTATTCTGTCATATCAAGACAATAAAACAAAGGAAAATGATTCTGACATAATAAACAATCTTACAGAAATAAAAGCGATAGGAAGATATGCCAAAGAACTTATCGAAGACGGAAAGATGAAAGAGTTTGGTGCATTACTGAATGACCAGTGGATAAATAAAGAAAAAAGAATGCCCAACAAGAATGAATTTTTAAACGATTTACATTACAAGTTGTTGGTAAACGGTGCGGTTGGCTCAAAAATAGTTGGCTCTGGTGGTGGAGGATTTGTTCTAGTTTACGCAAGCAACAAACAAAAGGTTAGAGATTATATGAAATCGGTGGCTCTTGAAGAATTGCGTTTTTCTTTTGATTTTGAAGGTTGTAGAAGGCTTATATAATGAAAAATAAAGTTAGCATTGTAGTGTCAAACTATTTTAATGGAAAATATATATCTGAAGCAATTAGTAGTATTTTTGAACAAACATATAACAAGTGGGAGATAATTGTTATAGATGATACAAACGGGAAAGACAATGTTGAAAATTATTTAAAACATTATTTAAGCGCTCCCTATACAAAGTTATTCCTTTTCAAAACAGATGATATAGGGCTATCTGCTTTAAGAAACCTTGGGGCAAAAAAATCCAAAGGAGATTACATTTTATTTTTAGATGCGGATGATAAATTGCATCCTGATTTTTTAGAAAAGACTGTAAAAATATTAAATGATAATCCTAACATTTCTGTTGCTTATACTGACACTCAACATTTTGGTGGTGCAGACAGTTGTTGGCTACAGCCAGAATACAATTTCAACCGTCTGTTGGTTCACAACTATATTTGCAGTTGTTCTCTAATAAGGAGAATCAGTTTTGATGCTGTTGGTGGATATGATACAGATAATTTTAACTATTGGGAGGACTATGAGTTTTGGATTGCACTAGGTTCATTTGGTTTTTACGGAAAACATATTCCGGAAAAATTATTTTATTACAGAGTACATTCTGAATCAGGAATGCAATCTCAGCGGAACATAAAACTATCTGGATTATATAAATGTTATATTATAAGTAAATTTCCCCATCTATATAGAAAGGAAGATGTTGAGAAAGCGGTTAGTTATTTAAATACATTTCCCGAAAATTTTATGAAATGGAAACCCAAACAACAAGAGGAATATTTGGTACAAAAAGGAGTATTAGGTGGATAAATATCTGATTACAATGGGTGGAACTGAGGTAGGCTGGAGTAGACATAACGACGAAGGTACATTTAGAGACTATCAAAAAGAAGCGGAACGCCTAATGGAGTCAGCTAAACCTTGGGGATTTAAAACAATAATTTACGATAACAAATTTATTGAAAATCTTCCTTATTATGAAGAGCACAAAGATGTTTTAACAAAAACAAGTTTTGGGTTTTCTCATAAACCAATATGTTTATTTGAAACATTGAAGATAGTCAACGAAGGAGATGTTGTATTTTTTGCTGATAGCAACCACCTTGTAGCAAAAGACCCGCAGATTTTTATAGATATTGCAATTAATGAAAAAATGTTTGTTCATGACCATATTTGGCAAAAACTTATGAACAAGAATTGGGGACGCCGAGATACATTTGTTAATATGGGTTTGGATGAACCGAGATACTGGAATTCTTTGCAAATGCAAGCTAATGTGGTAGGGTTTTGTAAAAAACCTTTTACGACGGCATTTTCTCGTGAATGGAGAGATTGCTGCTTAGACTACAAAATAATGTTTGGGGAAAGAAAATACAAAAATTTTGAAGGTTTTCGTGAGCATCGCCATGACCAATTAATATTTTCTCTTCTTGTTGAAAGATATGAAGTTCCATATTTTAATAGGACAGAAAACGTTTGGGGAGAATTTATAATAGCAGAAGAAAATACTATAACCCCCGAGCATCCTGTAGATAATACTTATAGAATGGAACAAGACAGAGAGGACATTAGATAATGGAAGAAAGTTATATGACCGTCTCAAACTGTCAGATTAAGGATTTAGGTAAGATATATTTAGATTACTTTGGATATATAAAGAATGGTTTTTTTATAGATGTGGGAGCATTTGATGGACTTAACTTTAGCAATACTGCTGGTTTAGCGAAAGCAGGGTGGAGCGGGATTATGTATGAACCAGTCGATGATTATTATAAAGACTGTGTTAAAAATTACAGAGATTACAACAATGTAGAAATTATAAATATATGCATAGGAAACAAAATTGGAGTAATAGATTTTATTGTTGCCGGAACTCTCTCTACATACAGCGACTGGCATTCTAAAACAGCATATTGGAAAGACTGCTATAAAGATTCTTACAAAGTTTTTTCAAATATAACAACTCTAGACAAAAGCCTAGAAGAAAACTTTGTACGGCAAAATTTTGAAGTTTTAAATATAGATGTCGAAGGTTCTGAAACAGAGGTTTTAGAGTGTTTTAATATTGATTACTGGAGACCAAAAATGGCAATTGTAGAAGCACAAGAATTACATCCGGCGGAAGAAATGAGAAACCAAGCGCCTTTTATAAATAAATATTTTAAAGATGCGGGGTATAAAAAAATATATTGCGATGAAATTAATAATATCTATGTGTTATAGGAAAGGAGAAATACATGACCGATGATACAATATCTCTTTTACTTACTGTCTATAACAAAGAGTCTATTATAAAACAAGTGTTTCAAGGACTAATGCAATATTCATCGGATAATGTAAAGGAAACAATTATTATTTTAGACGGTTGCAGCGATGAAAGTGAGAATATTTTAAGAAAATTTATTGCGGAATATATAGATATAACAACAGGAGGAGTTATAAGGTTTATTTATACAGACAACTTAAATGAAACTAAAGCAAATAATGTCGGTCTAAAATCTTCTACTTGTGATTACACGATTGTTGTTCAAGATGACTGCATTATACTGGAAAAAGATTTTGATTTGAACATGCTAAAACCGTTTAAAATGATTCCAAATCTTTTAGCCGTTAGTGGAAGAGATGCGGTTGATACACGCTTTGTTAATGGAGAATTTAATTTTTATAATGTTGCTGGAGCAGACGTAAATACTCCTAATAGCATATTTTCAATTCGTGATGTAATAAATCGGAGTCCGTTAATGCTCGATAACAAAAAATTAAAACAGTTAAACTATTTAGATGAAAATTTTGCACCCCTTTCTTTAGATGATGCTGATTTATCAATGCGTGCTTATAAAGAATTTGGATATTTGGTAGGCTCACGAACCGTTAAGTTTATATCACCGCCATGTTACGGGACAACTAGGAGTAATCCTATAAGCAGTGCGATATTTGAGCAAGCCCTAATAAAAAACACAATACTTATAGAACAAAGGCATTACGATTTCATTGCCGGAGAAAAACATTCAAGAGAGGAGAATATTGCTTAATGAATAAAGATACTGTTTCAGTTATTTTGCCAGTCTTCAACCAAGAAGATTTGATTGTACCAGTTTGTCGTGGAATTATAAATAACATGTCAGATAATGTAAAAGAAATTATTATAATTTTAGATGGTTGTGAAGACAACACCGAAAAAAATCTAATGAAAATACTTAAAGAGTTTCCTTTCTCTCCAAAAATAGTACAAGAGCCAAATGTATTTGAAATTAAATCAACAAATATTGGTTTTAAACTATCCACATGTAAATACTCTTTAGCTATTCAAGACGATATGGTTGTCACTGAAAAAGATTTTGACAAAAGAATGCTAAAACCGTTTAAGATTACTTCTGATATATTAGCTGTAACAGCGAGAGACGCCGTAGATATTATCCCGCATAAAGATGGGTTACATTTAGAATTTATAAACATAGCAGGCAGGGATGTAGATACCCACAGAAATATATTTGCAATTAGAGATGCAATTAATCGAGGATATATACTTTTTGATAATGAAAAAGTTCAGACTCTAGGATACTTGGATGAAAAATATTGTCCACAAAATTTAGACGAAGTAGACATTTCAATAAAAGGATATATCAATCACGGTTGGCTTGTTGGGGCTTATGTAACTGGATATACCTCTGAATTATGGTGGGGAACAAGCAGAAAGAATATGGAGAGCGCTCGAATATTTTATTTTTCTAACGAAAAAAATCATTTACTTATCTTAAACAAATACAAAGATTTTTTAAATGGAGAAAAGCA
>Ga0307376_10004075_pt1 | contig 13474 bp, 16 predicted proteins | sample TR2MG_FD_202536 | JGI IMG/M metagenome (GOLD analysis project Ga0307376, IMG submission 202536) | Soil microbial communities from Risofladan, Vaasa, Finland - TR-2 | ecosystem: Environmental > Terrestrial > Soil > Coastal area > Acid sulfate soil | place: Finland: Risofladan, Vaasa | collected...
GCATGGGGTCTTGATTTTGTGTGCCCACGCGATAATCGACCACCAACGAATTGACTTGCCCAGTGACTGTGCCACGTTGCAAGCCTGGAATGCTTTGGGCGATGGCAGGCTGTAAATTACCTTTGCCGTTGGCTGACGAAGAGCTGCCAGTAAAAAACGTAGACACTCCATAGTTAAAGCTGCCATCAAGGTTTTTAATTGGCGTATTATCAAGAAAAATTTTAGTGAGAGGATCCACTCCAGGCTCAAAACCAAACACTTCTCCTTCGGAAATCAAGCCGACAACTGTAGCTTCCGAACGACTTCGGAGAGATTCTGGATCTTCTTCAGGCTCGCGACCTCCTCCTCCCTTTTTGCCGCCGCCGCCGCCGCCCTTACCGCCGCCGCCTCCGCCAGAGCCGCTAATGACAATTTCCCAACCGCCTTCCTTTTCGTAAAGACTCTCTCCCATCAGATTGGCACCTGTTGAGTAGTAATAGCGGAAGAGATGACTAATGGAGAAACAGCAAGGAATTTGCCGTAGAGCAGAGGTACTGGCTGTCCTTGAACTGTAAGAGCCGCGCTGCGATCAAAAAGGAAACTATCAACACGATCTGCCTCTTTAGATTTAGAAAGGTCAGGTGTGGGAGAGAGAAGCGAAGAAACGCCAGTAAGTACAAGAGAGGTTCCCAGTGAAAATAACAGTCCACTGCCAAGAGAAAACCCTGCTGAAACTCCCGCTGCTGCTGCGGCTTGTGCTCCTAGAAAGCCAGCAAAAATCGTGCTGCTACCGAAGCTGACAAAAGCCAATGCAACAAGGGCCACTCCAATTAAAATCCTGCCAGTAGATCCTCCTCCAGAAACAATGGGGGCAATAATTAATCGCCTGCAGCCCATTAGTACATTCTCATAATCCATCCCATCGACATCATCGTCTATAAGCTTAAAACCAACGCCTTTTTCGTGAGCAGCGCACAAATACTCTTTAAAACCTTCCAATTGGTTGGATAGTGCAGAAAAAACATCCCTCGCAGAATGCGCCATGAAACAATGCTTTCGCCCAAACTTACGGCCTAGTTCTCCTAAAAGCTTGATTTCTACCATTTGCATTAGAACAGCTCCTTATGTCGCATTAGGCGTTTGGTGCATTTCTCCCAATAACCCCCATAGACATTCTCTTCTGACAGTCTATCTAGAAGATGATGATAGAACACGTTTTCATTAGGCCGTGCCAATACTCCGATGTGATTGACGAAATCACACTGCAGTTGCATCAAAATCATATCGCCTTTTTTCTCTAGCTTGCCAATCTCAACAAAGCCTTGGTCAGTTACATTTTTTTCAAACATGCGCCATTCTGGACTGCTCCATTCAAACTCTTGTCCTCTATCAAAATCATCTAGCACTATGCCAAATTCGTTTTTATAAAAATCTCTAAATACGCCATAGCAATCGTACATACCATAAAGCCATGGTCTACCAATGTAAGGGGCATCTCCATAGGGTGACATTTCATGCCATTCGTTCAAGCCTACAGCCAGCACTAACCAGGGCAAATTGCTAGTTTTGCATGCTTCAATGTCGTGACGGCTAAAGCCACCTATAAAACCAGGATGCGAATGAAAGATGCCTTCTATCTCTCCTTTTTTTTCTGCCTTTGCATATGCTTTGGCGTCAATTGCAAAATTAGACGATGGGAAAGAATGAAGGTTTTTACAAGGAATGTATTTGCCTCCTGCAATAAGACCACAAACTTCCTCTTCTGGCGCCGTCAATGCGTGCGCTCTCATTTCAGCTCGTAAGTCTTTAAACATCAGCCTCTCGTTAAATTAGCACCAGGGAAGCCTCCAAATGGTAGCGATTGCGCAGGGAAACGCAAAGCACAACTAGAGACACGTTTGCCGCATACGTCTGAAAGCCTGAGAGGGTCATTACTAGGCAACGCTGCAGTCGCCGCCGTCAACGCTGCCTCTGCACTATTGAGGTTGTTTTGCGCAGTTGTAATAGCCGCTAACGCATTAGAAGCCGTAACTCCAGCGGCTGCACATGTTCCAGGGCTAACTCCCCATCGCTCTATCTCGTAGTAATAAGCTGGACCTAAAAATTTAATAAAAACTTCCTTTCTTTGACGACCCTGTCTGTATGTTGGTCCAATGGGTACAGAGTTGTCATTAAAGACAGCCAAAAATCTGGTGGCACCACCGCTACTAAAAGGGCCGTCTGGACTTCTTAATACAAAACTAGAGGGCGACGATTCACTGTATTTTGTCTCTAGTAAGACAGCAGCAGCGCATTGCGCTTGCTGGTTACCGAGCGCTTGGTTATACGCTTGACGAGACGCTTGCAGTTGTGCCTTGCGCTGTTCTCTCAAGTACCATGCATTGATAACAGCAATTCCTTGAGCTGTCTGCCCTGCCGTACTAATTACTTGATCACGAGAATTAAAAACTGGAGCGCCTGTGTAACTGCATTCACTGCTGCGATACCGCCACAAACAAAGATTTTGTGTAATGACACGACGAGGAAGTTTTACTCCTTCAAGATCAAGAACATTACTAAGTTGCCATGTAATGGTTAACGCAGTTTCTTGCGTTTTGCGTTCAATGTAAAAAATATCAACGGGAAATTCTTGCAAAGCATCAGCCTGCGGGCTGCCGTCTAGGTATTTTTGTAAGGTGCGGCGTCTTGTGATTTTCGCTCCTACTAAATCATCGTATGATGCTACCACTTGCGTAAAAGTGCCAAGCACATTTGCCACTGTTAAAGATGGTTGCGCGATTTGCCCATTAGTATTTTTGTCGTAACCTGCCGAAATAATAGGCAATGGCTCATAAGTTTCTCCTTTCCATTGCACCTTTGTGCCGTCTTCTTTCAGTTGATTTGTAAAATAAAAAATATCAGCAGGACTATTTGTAAGACCAGACAAGTCCACATCGAACATTTCGACAATAGCATCATGCCAGCTTTGTTGAACGTCAGCTTCTAGCGTCATAAATCCTCCTTACGGCAAAGCTAAAGGAATTGTTATTAGGTCCAAGTACGCGCCATTGCCACGAATTGGGCTCTAGTCGATATTTATATAGACTATCATCCATGAAAAATTGACTGTAAAAGAAATCACCACGGAGTGCAGAAAGCTGTGCATCCAGGGCAATTGCTGCTGCGTCTGAAATGGGAGCCGTATCAATGGTGTATTCACGAATGTCAGTGTTGACGCCATTAGGACTCACTTGCTCGTAACCATCGCCAAATTGTGCCTTAAGCGTGCGATTGCCTCTGCGTACCGTTAGGCCATATTCACAAGCGATGGCAAAAGTGGGTTGGGTCATGATTTAGCGCCTCCCTAAAAGACCGCCAGGACGCAGTTCATCCACGATAACTTGCTTCACAGCGCCTTCAAGCTTACGGCCAAGACCAGCAGAATCAGAACCTGCTCCAGAAGAGGAAGTTTTACCGTCAGAGCTTACATTTACCACGATACTACTGTTAATTTGAGGCCCCGCTGCACCGCCCATTTCCACTGGAATAGAACGACCATCGGGAAGAGGAACAACTGCCTCATTGTAACGGCCTTCACCTACAAGACCTAATGTGGGACCAGTGACAACGCCTCCGTTAGCAAAAGCTTGGAAGCCTCCAAGGAGAACATTGCCATTAGCGTTCGGCAATACACCAAGAGGATTCTTAATATTTGCAGGAGCGTTTAAATCAGACAAGCCTGTTGAACCACCACCAGGGAACATTTGCCTAATAAGACCAATGGCTTCCATGTATAGCCACTGAGCAATCATCTCGCCAGCCATGTCAGCAAAAGATTTACCAATATTGGCAAACGCTTGAGCTAAAGATTCTTGTGCTGAGCCGGACCCTGTAATTATCGTGCTAAATAATCCTGCAAATTCGTCCTTGACACCTTGTATGGCGCCTTTAATATCTTCCATTCTCATTGTAGTTTCTTCTAATTTTGCCAGCTCCTCAATTCTTTCTGGGGTGGCAGATTCTCCAAGTCTTTGCCGGATGCCTTCTCTAAGCTCTTGACGAGGATCAAGCATTCCCGCAAGCCTAGCTTTGCCTTGAGCATCTGCCAAAGGCCCTTTATTGTATTTTTGTTGTTCAGCCAAAGCTTTTCTAACTTTAATCAAACGATCAGTCCCTGTGGCGGCGTCTTTTACCTTTTGAATAGACAGAGTTAATTGATTTGTGTATTCTTCCGTCATTCCTTTCAATGATGTTTGAATGTAGATTTCAGCTTTTTCGACGGCACTTAACTCTTCTCTTCCTGATTTAAGCGCTTTAATGCTTTCCTTAAGCTCATTTTGCGCTTCAATTTCGCTTTCGGCTCTTTTTGTAAAAGGTGATAAAACAACAGTAGCAAATTCTTCTTCGGCAAGCTTTAATTCTGCGTCTAATTGAGATTTCTTATCGGCCAAGTATTGTTGCCTATCGGCAACAACAAGTTCATTTGTTTTTCCCATATCTCGTTGGTACTGGGCTCTGGCAAGTGTTTCTTTAAGGGTGTAATCAATCGTGGCAAGAGCTATTTCTTTTTCTCTGGAAGTAAGATCCATCCTTTGCTTGATTCCTTCTGATTCTGTTCTTGCGATATTGGTGTAGTGGCTGGCAAGATCTCGGTCATATGCTTGAAGCTTACTTACTTTCGTTTTTCCTGTCTTCTTGTCCTCATCTTCGCCAAGCGTTACTTCTTGACGAGAGGGTAGTAATGCTGTTGCTCTTTCTCCTGCAACACGTTTGGCATTGTTTACAGTTTTTTCTGCTAGCACCCTTTCCTCAATAGCCTTTCCGAAAGCAGTATTTGCAGTTTCTAAGTTTTTCTTGGCAGCATTGACTTGGAGCAACGTCGCAGGATCGGCGTAACTTTTTCTTTTTTCAGCATCTTCAAGCTCTTTTTGTCTGGTTGCAACTATTAGTTCTGCAGCTTGCTCTACTCCTTGTTTCATCTCAAGATTTGATTGAGCGGCAAGCACATCTCCAGCCCCAGCTATGCCATCCAACTGATGCTTCAATTGTGCCACGTCGCCTGCAGCCTTTTTCGCGTTGTCTCCAACATCAAGCATTGCATTTGCAATTCCGGCAATTACCAAAGAAATACCAGCAGTTGCAACTGCCGTCAGAGCGCCTGTAAACAATACAGCAGAGATACGAGCGGCTCTGAAAGCATTGCGAAGCCCAAGCATACCGTTGGTTAAACCAACAATCCATAATGCAAATTGCTTGGCCTGTGCCGCTACCATTACTGCAATAAAGTTATAAATAGCTGCAATAGTAGGAACAAGTCCAGTCGCTTTTAATACGCTAAATGCTGTCGTCAACGTGCCAACAGCGCCAGCAAAAATAATTATCCCTCTACCTAAATTTGTATTTAAAAATTGAAGCGCTGCAGTGACTACGTTTACGATAACAGGGGACAATTGCAAGAGAAGTTGGCCAAGAGACGCAACGGAAGAAGCAGCATTTTGCACTGCAGGAGTTAATTGCTGAATAATTTTGTATAGGGCCATTCCTTGCGGAGAAAGAGCTTTAGCGGCATCTTCAGCGTCGGAAAAATTACCACTTAATACAGAAAATACATCAGTTGCGTCTTTTATAATTGATTGAATTTTAGGCCCAAAAGCCTGAGCAAATTGATTAACAATTGGCGATAAAGCCTCATACATTGACTTAATCGAATTATTTATGTTGTTAATTGAGCCTTGAAGGGTTTTTGCAGCGCCTTCTGCGCCTTTACCGAAACGCTCGCCCAAAACAACACCTACATTATTTAAAACTTGTCCTAAAGCATCGCCACTTAATTGGCCATCTTCCATAGCCTTTTTGAAGTCTGCCATGGACATGCCAGCAGCATCGGCCATTAAAGAAAGAGCGCCTGGAATTACGTCGCCAAGCTGCCCTGTGACTTCTTCGCTCATGATTTTGCCCTTACTGGCCATCTGCGAAAAAGCGTATGTAACGCGATCAACTTGATCCGGCGTCATTGATAACGTGGCCGCAGCTTGCGAAATACCAGTGAACAATCCTTGGATAGTGCTTTGATCAATGCCCGCAGGTTCCATGGATGCATAAAGACGTGCAAATCCAACACGAGCACTTTCTAGGGGCACGTTAAAGCGCTGAACAGTATCTGAAATGAATTGAAGCGATTGTTCAAAAGCTGGACCGCCGCCAGTGACAGCCATTAATTGGTTCTGAAAACTTGCTAAAGAACGAGCAGCCTCAAATGCCTGCGCTGGCATGTCAATAATAAACGCAAGTGCCTTGTACGCCGTACCAAATAACAGCACTTGTTTAATAGCGTTGCCAAATTCTCCTCCCAACTCGGAAACAGCTCCAGTCAATGGCAGTCGAGCCTGCTGCAATGGAGCCATTCCTTGTTTAAATCGAGACAATTGTTGCGAAATCTCTCTAAATCCGCCCGGACCGCTAATGCCGCTTTTTCTTGGCAATCCTCCACTTCCTTTCCCACCTGGTAAGAATGGGCCGCCAGCGCCTACTGGCACTTGCCCTGCAACGGTGGAATACATTTGATTTTCGCCCATTACAGAAGCGCTTCTCGTTGCCGATCTGAGCCTTGCCTGTAGTTCCTTTGCGGCAAATAGTGCGCCTTTCATGACGGCAGCACTACTTTCGCCTGCCGCAGGCAAAGCAAGCTGCATTCGACCCAGCATGTCAGGAGTAGAAATCGCGCTAGCAACACCGGGCATGCCGGACAATGCACCTTGAGCCCCTCTTGTTGGCCCTCCGATAAACGGCTCAAAACCACTTCCACCATACATTCCCCTGTTGCCACGACCCCAGGGTACTTGGCTGTTTGTTGGCAATGGACCAATGGGACTCATATATTGCGTGCCACCGCGCACTCCGCCGCGAGGACCGCGCACTCCGCCGCGAGCCGCTCCAATTCCAGCTCCGATATTTACATCTCCAACGGATGCAAGCTCAAGTCTCATTAACGCAACAATTTTTTTGATTTCACTTACTGCCCTTACCTTGAAATCTTTTAACCCCTCGACGAAGCCAATTTCCAAGCCATCAGCACTAAATTTACCAAGCTTCTTGAAAATTTTGGATGGAGATGCAATACCTGCTGCGTCTTTAAAAGAATCAATAAATAATCGAGCTCCTTTACCTCCGTTTTCTTTGAGTTTGGGGTTCAAGCCATTGGCAAGTCCAAGTGCAATGTCTTTTGAAATTGCGGGGACACCGCTAATGATTGAAGCTCTAAGCGAGCTAACTGTGCTCTTGCCAACCTCCGCCATGGGAATATTGGCTTTGGCCATTCCTTTGTAAAGAGCCTCAAGAGGGGCTTTTGTAGCTCTATTAATTAACGTTTGGATTTTGCTTGCGTCTACCGTCGCTCCGCCAACTCCTCCTGTTGCGCGGCTTGCTATTCCTTTGCTTGTTTGAACAGCATTATCCAATCCACGAAGTGCTTTGGCTAAAGTGCCAGCATTCTTGATTTCCGCTTTAATATTAGTTGCGACTTCCAGCCTGTATTTTCTTTGGCTAACATTACGCCCAAGCGCATTTAGCTCATTCTGTACAGAACGACGATCAAACTTGACATTGATCGGCACTGAGTAGCCAGCCGCTGCCGGTCCTAATCCCGCTAATTGTTGCCGAAAAAATGCAAGATCAAGACTTACCCTCAGTTTAAGTTCGGCGTCTTGAGCTGCCATTTTCCCTTTGCGTCCAACAATGCCTTTATTCTATAATCATTGACTTTGTTTTCGCCCACTAAAGCTTTTAAGTTCGTCAGCTAACAAACCAATAATCCTTCCGTCCATACGTCTTGTTTTCATCAAGCGTTGAAGAACAACCAAGCTTGCATCAGTCACACCATCTTCTTTCTTCATTTGATTGGAGTCAAATGGCAGGAAATCATTAGGCTTTACTTTCGATTTCTTTCCTCCCAGCATGCCTGCTGCCATTGCACCAAGCTTGGCTACGGCTACGCTTTGCACGTTGTATTTAGACATATCATGCTTTCCTAGATATTTCAGTGCAGCCTTTACATCGTCAAGCTTTTGCTTGCCAAACTCCGCTGCTGTCCATCTCGGATCATTGAAGTCCGACGTAACTAGACGAAAATAAATTTCATTCCAATTGGTCAGCCCTTTTAAGTTATTACGCGCCTGGTTTTCTAGACGCTCTGCAGTGGAGGAGAATTCCTCTTCTGGGATTTTTTTGCTGAGCTTGCAGCTTCTTTCACCTCCGCTTCTTGTTCGGCTCCAATAAATTCAACTACTTTGCCAACAGCGCTGCGGGGGAGCACTTTTGTATCTTCCAGGCCCCAATCCCCAAGATCCTGCCATTCCCCATCGACCATGCCTTGACCGCGAGAGCGAATAAAAGCAGTGACCATGCGAGCATTTGTGCTCTCCACTGACGATCCACTGGTGATCATGCTGAGTGTTTCTTCTGTGTATTCAGAAAGCAGTTCAGCTTCAGAGATGGAAGTGCTTCCACCTTGCAGAAGCGTAAATGCCTCGTCAAGGGGAATATCCTTAGAAGCAGCGATACGCTTAGCAAGTTGCACTGCACGAATCGTAGACTGACTTTGAAGCTTACTGATTTCCTCTTGTTCAATGGACTCAGCGACTAACCATCCGCCATATTTCTTCAGGCGGATGTTCGGCAACAGTTCAAAATAGTCTTCAGTTTTGGTTTGAACTAGAAAGCTGTATTTGCTCATGATCCAGAATGTTCAACAAAGCATTAAACACCTTAACTCGTTCGTGCCCAGACAGGAATTCTGAAGGTAGTTCAACGAGAAAAGAATGGTTGTCGCTGGTTATTCTAGTAATTGATTCTCCACAAGCAATAAGGCACAGAATACCAACAGACAAAGAAGAACCTTCCTTTTCGTTGTTAATGGCATGGACAAGGCCATCTTCGCTGCTTAGATAGTCAATCTTCATCTGCCCATTGTCGCACGAATTCTGGAACGGAGAGCTTTGCTTACATTGCTGCTGATAAACAAATCCCTCTGTTGAAACACGTCCGTCCATCGTCTAGGTGCGCGGTTTGTCGAAAGTCCTTCATGTACGTACCATGCGTAACCAGAGCCACTGCTGTTTTTGGCATCCCAATCCCAGGATGCAGTAATGTCAGTTCCGCCTTGCGTAATAGTAAAGCCATCTCTGCCGCTCCTGTAGAGATCGCCTAAGTCAAAGATGTCGCGAGGACTATCCACGATCTGACCACTTTTCCTTTTGGTTCTATAATAAATTCCAGGCCGCGCTGCTGAGGTTGGATAGTCCCATTTGTCTTCTGTAAACTCATCATGAAAATGATCATTAACGTCAAGCCGGGTCCAGTCTTCAAAAGCTTTGACAAGCTTTTTCTCCAAACTGCCTCCACCTAGAAAACTGCCTCCAACAATAGTACCGCTCATGATGAAACCAATGGGCGAAGAATAAGGTCGGGAATTAAAAATCTACAGCGCTCATAAACAATGTCATCTCCAGGAAAGTAACGAGGAGTGGCATCAGGAAAACGCCTCACCATTCTGTCCATTGCCACTGCTAACTCTCCATCAGCAGGAGTGTATTGCACAAGGATTACTTCCCATACTTGCGTCACTTTTACCGTGCCCCCCATTGGGGATTGAGGAGCAAGTTCAGGAAACTCTCGCATTGTCACTTCCATGCCTTCTACTTTCCATTCAGAAGGCACACCCTGCCTGCCAGTCATATAAATGGCTGGCACTTGTGTGCCATCAGGAAAAGTATAGGAACCAATCAAATTGGGACTGGCCGCCAAAAGCGTGGTGATAGTATCCCTAAGCTGAATAGCATTCACAATAAAAAGCCTCCCCGTAAAGGAAGGCTAGCAAAACTATGGGAAAGAAAGTTAGGAGTTAGGACCAGTTGGAATAATACTGCCAGAGCTAGTAGCTGCTTGATTGATGCCAATACGACCACGGCTAATGAGGTCGAAGGTGCATTCCACAAGATTATCAGCAGGATAGCTTTCGCTGTAGTTCATGACGGAAGCTGTATAAGCCACGCGGTCATAATAGAAAGTAGTACCAGATGAGCCAAGTTGCTTGTTAATTTCAACGTAAACTTCAGCATTCTTGTTGTAACGGCTTTCGGCAATCACTTGGAATGCTTCGTCAAAGCTATTAGGAACAAACACAGTGCCATCGACATCCTTTTGGAAGTAGGAAGTGATAGAAGCAGTGGCCTGAGAAGTGACGATAACGCTATCAGCAAAACCACCGCCGCCTAAAAGGTAGAACTCGGTATTGCCGTCGTTAAAGGCCACAGAAGCCGTTGTAGCGGCCTGTAAGGTGTATAGAGTAGGTGCTCCGCTTACGGTGAACGTAGCGCCGCTCTGGGTGATGATTGGGCGGGCAACTCCCGCAATAGAGCCAACGCGCACAATCACGTCTTGGCTCTTAACCAATTCTGTCGGGTGGTAAAGCATGAGAAGTCCTCAGTGGGAAAGAAAGTGGTTAAGCGTCAAACGTTTTGTACGCTTCCTTTGCCAATCAGTCTAAAAATTCCTCTGATTGGCGTGCCGAGAAATTGCCAGTAATGTTCAGCAATTTGTTCGTTTGGCAATAGCTCAAACCGTCCTTCCCTCCCATTGATTGTTGCAGAAGCGGAGCTACCAGGAGTGATCCCAGAAAGCGCCAATGGTCCAGTCAGTCTTCCCTCCATGTAAACGGCGGTACTGTCTGCACCGAGCAAATAATCGAAACGGGGATTTTGCTTTTGCTTCAACGTGGCGTAGTAAGTAATGCCAGAAGCAGTTCCTACATAATTGCCAGTGGTAGCGTCCAACGTATAGCCTGACGCAACTTGCCACACCAGAGTGGAATTAGCAAGTGGCGAAAGACCGTTAGTCATACGACGAAACCAATAGAAGAAGCGCCAGCGACGGTTTCAAGCATTCGTTTGAACTCTTGGCCATATTGAGTGGCGTTAAGCCCCTTGCCGTACACCTTGCCTTCTGTGGCTCCAATTTGGATGCCCATTTGTGCAAGTTGAATAGCAATAATGTGAGCTGCAAGATGCTTTATAGCTCGGTCTGTTTGGTCACCAAACACATCAGAGCTTGCATCCGCAGTGGCCTCCGTAAGAGCCCCATTGACAATTCCCGATGGATGGGGAACAAACTCGGGGAAGCGATCAAGAAAGCCTGAATAGGTGACTGCCATGATTAGGCTTTCCCAATACGAATGCTTTCAAGACGCTTGTTGATGGCATTGCGAATTTTCACTCGCCCTTCAATCTTTTTCCAGCTCGTAAGCTGGTCTTCGTCGTGCATGATTTCCAGCATTCTGAAGGCTTCGTTGAGAGGCATTCCTGCAAGAGTGGCCACTTGTTGTGGAATCTCTTGCACCGTAGCTGTTTGTTTAACTTCCTCAATAGCTCCAATGGCCATAAGGCGTTTAACAGTGCCGTTGGTACGTGCCTTTGCCCATTTAGTTTCAGGTACGTCGGAATTAACGCCAGGACTGAGTTGAATCATTCCTGAGTCAGTGATAATGCCAAATCCTCCCTCACGAGGCGGATTTTCAAGTTCAGGGCGGTAAGCAATTAGCATTTTGATTGTTCTTTAGGAACTGTGATAAAGGTTAGCGCCCTGCCTTGGTTTACGATCAAGCAGCAGAAGCTTGGACGTAGATGACGCTCTTAGGGTAATAAAGAGCGACACCACCCACGCGGGCATGAGCAGGAACAATGAATTCCAGACCACGCTGCTGAGGGGGGAACATCTCAAGCGGCTGAGGGATGTGCAGTTGCACTTTGCCGGGATCGCGCTTGTACACAACCATGCGATTGGTATTCAGCACACTATTACCAGCATCCAGTTGGTTGATAGGCTCAACGTTACGGATGTAGGGATTGGTACGCAAGAAATATTCCAGCACGGTTACGTCCGAAGAATCGGAGTTACGAGTGGTGCTCACCTTGTTGTAGTCCTCATAAGCCATGAGGATGGTGTCAGGCTGCTCCTTCATGTTTGAACCGTTGATGATGGCAGTCACGCCATAGTTCATCAGTTCAAGCATGTCCTGGGCAGTACCCGAGGCAGTGGTGCCAGTGAACCATCTGTCAGCAGCGATAACGTCAACAGTGGCATTGTTGAAGAAACCAGCAAGACCAACGGTGCTTTCACCGAACATGGCAACGCTTTCAACCTTTTCTTCATAAGCACGACGCACTGCAGTAGCGCGACGTTGCTCAAGAGCAATGTTGGCTGTCTGAGCAGCACGTAGTTCCTGAACGGTATAGCCGAAGCTTCCGCCAAAAGAGCGAATGTTGATGCTCTTCTCGACTTGGCTGATGTCGGCGCGAGGCAGATCATCTGCAGCGTCAGCAATCAGATTAAATTCACCTGTGGCGTCCATGACGCGAAAGGTGAACGTTTGAGCGCCAGGACCAGCTTCGCTGGTTACAGGCAGAATTGTTTGGTATTTGATGTCGGAATATTCGACTTCAAAAACCTGTGGGCGGATGTACTCAAGCTGACGCTCAAGAAACAGACCCGCTTCGTCCATACGAAAATCAGACATTAAAGGGCCTCCTTATCAAGAATCAGTGGAAAGAGTAAAGCTAGGTCCATTCAGCTCAAGAACTGCCAAACCTGACCCCGTAGTAGAGGTGAGGAAACGAGCGTTAGAGAGACGAACGGTTTTGCCAGAAGCAAAAGCATGGCTGAATTGGCCAGCCTTGCCAGTACCACTAGCGGAGTACAGCACACGCACAGGTGATGCAGGTGTAACAGCTCCGGTTACGTAGACGGCGACTGCGCCTTCATTTGCAACGTTCATTACTTGGTCGATCTTCACACCAGGACGGGAGTCTCCGTTCAGTGCAGTTTCGTCCACGTAGGTGAGAACGTTGACACCGAGGACAGTGCCAGTAGCGCCAGAAATGGTTTTAGCAGAATTAGCGACAGTACCTGTAAGGTTGTAAACTTGCAGATCACCGAAGGGCTGCACTACTGCAGTTTCGTTGACATAAGTGCCAATAGTGTTGTCGCGAATGTCAGACAGTTGGCCTTCAAGCAAAGCAACGTGTGTCAGAGCGTAGCTCTGTTGCACGCCGCCTGCAGAAGCCGAGCCCGATGCAGAGAAAGTGACGGCCATAGATCAGCGCTCCTTGGATACGGAAAGAGGGGATTTCCAAGCATTCTGCAGCTTATCCATATAGGAAGTAGGCGCAGAAGCAGGAGATGCGATGGAAGCAACGGCTTTGCGCAGCTCATCGGTGGCGGCAGAATCGCTACGTCCCGATTCGGCCAAGGTATCGAACATGGCTTGCACGTAATCGTCGGAGCGTTCCGACAGATCAAAAGCATCGCCGCGTACTGCCTTGATAGCAGCTTGCATCACTTCACGAGTGGTTTTACCCGCAAAATCAAACTCGCTGTCCAAAGAAATGCGAGCTTTGTCGATAAGAGCAATGCGCTCTTCTACAAGGGAATCAATGTTCACTTGCTTGGAGGCTTCTAAATCAGC
>Ga0307376_10004077_pt1 | contig 13472 bp, 9 predicted proteins | sample TR2MG_FD_202536 | JGI IMG/M metagenome (GOLD analysis project Ga0307376, IMG submission 202536) | Soil microbial communities from Risofladan, Vaasa, Finland - TR-2 | ecosystem: Environmental > Terrestrial > Soil > Coastal area > Acid sulfate soil | place: Finland: Risofladan, Vaasa | collected...
CTCCACCTAAAAAAATTATTTTTGGATTCTCTTCAAAACATTCTAAAGAATTTTTGTAAATTAATTTGTTCGCCTCTTCTAAATTTCCATTATCTAAATGAATTTCTTCTAAGTCTAAAAGTCGTGCGTCGATAGGAACTCCTTGCTCATTTGCATAAATTTCTTTTAAAGCTTCAAGCACAGCATTTCCTGCTTTTTCACAACCTTTTGTTTTTTCCAAGCCATTAATTCCTGGAATTTTTACAATTAACATAAAATTAGCTAAGAACCGTGCTTTAAAAATTTATCAAATATCACTGAGGCAGTAATGCAAAGAAGCTATATTTCTTTATTTTGGCCAACTCTTTAACATCTTTAAGTTTAACAGCCCTTATCTTTTTTTCAAATTCATACAATTCTTTTGCATTGCTGTTTATTTCGTAAAGTAACAAGTTGCCCATTTGATTCTGAGAATCCTCAATAGAAATAAAGTGGTTTCCTATTATTTGCCCTTTAATTTGGGAAAGTTCTTTTTCATCAAGTTCTTTTGAAACTTTTTCAAATTCGTCTAAAATAAGTTTCTTAATTAAATCTACATTTTCTTTTTTTGCACCCACATAAATCAGGTTATAAGCAAATTCCTTACCTATGTTTGATTCTCCTTGAATAGCATAAGCCAAGTTCCTTTTTTCTCTTATCTCTTGAAAAAGTCTCGAAGATAAACCACCCGCCATCAAAATATTAAGGGCAAAGGCTGCATAATTTTTCTTTTCTTTGAAAGTTGGAACATGGTGTGCAAAAATAAGGTTTGCCTGGTCAATTCCCCTCCTTTTTTCTATTTTTGATTTATTTCTCTTTAAAATTTTAAATTTAGGTATTTTTCCTTTAGTGTTTCCAAAATTCTTTTTTGCAAAATCAATAATTTTATCAAAATTAGCATTACCGACAACACATAAAATCATATTATTTGGCTGATAGACTTGTTTAAATCTCTCAACTATTTTTTTTCTTGTCAAAGAACCGAGGGTTTTGTAAGTTCCAATTAAGGGAACACCAAATGGTTTTTCATAAAGAACATCTTGTATTCCCTCAAAAACATATTTTATCGGATTATCTTGATGTAATTTAATTTCTTCAAATATAATCTGCTTTTCCTTTTCAACTTCTTTTTCATCAAATAAAGAATTTTTTACCATGTCACTTAAAACATCTAATGCAATATTGATGTGCTTACTTGGAATTTTGCAATGAAACGCTGTAATAGCCTCGCTAGTAAATCCATTAAGATCCCCTCCTTTTTCTTCTATTTGTTTTGAGATCATTTTTGCACTTCTTTTTGGAGTTCCTTTGTAAAGCATGTGCTCAATAAAATGTGAAATTCCTTTTTCAGAACTACTTTCATTTTCACCTCCACATCTAACAGCAAAAGCCACACTTACTACAGGGTTACTTCTTTTTTCAAAAAGAATAGTCATTCCATTCGTAAGAACTTTTCGGTAAAATTTTGATTTCATAATTGAAAATACAAAAAAAACTATTTAAAGGTAATCCCTATTTAGAGAATAAAATAAATTGCTGCGGCAATTCCTATCACAACCACTGCAATAATTAGCCAAATCCACCATTTTGATTTCTTCTTAACAGGCTTTGCATCTGGTTGCGTGCCAGTTGGTATTTCTGCTGGTGTGCCTGGTTTTGCTTGCGTTGTTTGGGCTTGAACCTGAGTCTGTTGACCCATTTGAGCTGGCTGTGCTGTTCCTGTTGGCTGTGCTGCTTGTTGTACTGGTTGTTTTGTTTGTTCTACCATCTATAAAATAAAGAAAAACTCTATTATAAATATTTCTTTTTAATTACCCTTTACAAAAAATGATGAATCTCTCAGGCCCAAGTTCAAAATCATCTAAAATTCTGAATCTTTCCTTAATAAAATCCAAAATCCATTTTCTTTTTACCCTAAATTTTTTTCTTTTTATCATACTCTCTGTAGCAAAGCTGATTATAACTCTATCAACAAGAGGAGTTAATTCCTCCAATAATTTCTTTGAATAATTATTCTCAAGCATCTCTAAAGAATCAAGAGTTTTAAATAAAAATATTATTTTTTCTCCCTTTGTCTGCCCAATATGTCTCTTAATTTTTTCACATTCAAAAAGGCTCAAATGAACTGCCTTGCCATTAACTTTATTTTTCTTAAAATAATAATTCATAAGGTCCACGAATTGGGCAATTGCTTCTATACCTAGATAATCAATTGTAAATCCTAATTCTTGAAAATATCCATAACTAAATCCATTAACTCCTGCCCCAAGATCAATTATTCTAATCTGTTTTCCCATTCCTTTTAAAATTCTTTTGTAAATGTCTCTGTAAAAAGGCAGTCTTTCACGCGTAGACAAATGTTTTTTTAAAACCCATTCTGCTTCCTTATCTTTAACAGATAGTAATTTTCTGCTTCCAAAAGCACCAAAAACCTTATGGAGCAATTCTCTGGTTAGACGAATTTTTTCTTCATCACTTGTCTGTCTTCTCTCAAAAAAACCATAAGCCTTTTCAACATCTCTTTTAGGTAATTGGGTAAACTCTCGTTTTGCAATGATTTTTTGATAAACTTCCCTGTCCATAAATATTTTAAGTCAAGGCAATTTAAAAGCTATATGGCGTCCACAAATCAATCACCTCAATATCAGAAAGCTGAATCAAAATTTTTAGACGCACAAACAGATGAGGAAAGGATAAGATATTTAGAAGAAATGATTCGTGAATGTCCTAAGCATAAATCTTCTGAAAAAATGCTTGCAAATCTTAAAACCCGTTATAAAAAGTTAAAGGAAAAGTTAGTGCGAATGAAAAAATCAGGGAAAGGGAAAAAAGAGGGAATAAGAAAAGAGGAAATGCAGGCAATTATTGTTGGCTTTACAAATTCAGGAAAATCTTCATTACTTTCAATCCTAACAAATGCCAAACCAACAATTTCAGACATAAAATTTTCAACAACACACCCTTTGATTGGAATGGTGCCTTATGCAGGAACACAAATTCAATTGATAGAAAATCCTGCAATTGATTCAGAATTCTATGATAAAGGAATTGTTCATACTGCTGATACTTTATTGGTTTTAATAAGTGACTTAAAAGATTTGGAAAAGATAAGATCAAAAATAAATTCTAAAGCCAAACAGATAATTGTTTTTAATAAAATAGATAATTTAAACGAAGCTGAAAAAAGAAAGATTTCAGCCAATCTTCAAAGCAAAAAATATAATTTTGTATTAATTTCAACAAAAACAAATGACTGGCTTGAAGAACTAAAAAACAAACTTTTTCAGAGTTTTGGAAAGCTAAGAATATTTACAAAAGAACCAGGAAAAGAAAGATCTCAAAAACCCATTATTCTCAAACCAGATTCAACAATAAAAGATGTTGCGGAAAAAATTCTTAAGGGATTTTCAGATAAAGTGAAAGAAATAAGAATCTGGGGCCCTTCAAGCAAGTTTCCAGGGCAAATCGTTGGCCTTAATCATGAACTAAAAGATTTAGATGTTGTTGAGTTTAAGACGAGATGATCACTTCCAATTTTTTCTTATAGGTGCAATTATTTTTTCAAGAGATTCTACAACTGCTTTTTTCAAATCTGCAGGATGTAACTTCCCCGATTCAAAAGCTGTTTCAAGCTCTTTGTAATTTTTAAAAATAAAATTTCCCCCAAATTTTTTATCTCTTTTTATTTCAAATTTTTCAAATTTAGGAAAAATTATTAATTTAACAATAGATAAAATTGAATTATTTTCAATATCTCCTACACTACAATAAGCCCTATTTACTTTTTGGACAATATCCTCTTTTTTATCACGAATAGAGATAAAGCTACTTGGAATAGAACTAGACATTTTTGTGCCAGGACCTTTTAGTCCAGGAATCAAAGGAGTATATAGATAAACAGCGTCTTGAAGACCAATTTCTTTTCCTTCATCAATCCCTAACATGTAAATTTTTCTTTGATCACTTCCTGCAATCACAAAATTTGTTTTAAGAGTTTTTACGTCTTCAACCTGCATTAAAGGATAAATTACCTGGCTTATCTTAGCATTTTCAATATTCCTTGCAACTTGCTGCATTGCCCGAACTCCACGATTTATGGTTATATTTAGAGCTAATTTTAAAACATCTTCCACATAATCTGGTTTTTTTTGAAAACTCGTACCTTTGATAAATTCTGCTTTTAATCCAATAGCCTTCATTCCTTTTTCCCATTGCCCGACTTGACTATTTACAAATTTCCAGTCCCCTTTTTTATTAAGCCATGTGTGCCAATCAGCTAACAGAATTTTAACCTTAATTCCTGCTTTTTGAAGATCCAGGAGTTTCAGTATTGTCACGAGGTGCCCAAGATGAATTTCTCCAGAACATTCATAACCGCAATAAACAACACCTTTTTTCCTGAATTTTTCTATCTTATCTTCATTAATTATCTCCACACAGTTCCTCTTAATCAACCCAACCTTATCCATAACCACACAAATAAATATTAATTATTAAATCTTTCTTATATGTGCTCATAGAAATATTTATTTTCATGCTTCTTGGAATAATTTTCGGAACTATTACAGGCCTAATTCCCGGAATTCATATAAATCTAGTAGGGGTTTCTCTTGTCGCTCTTTCTGTTTCTCTCTTAAGTTCTATGAGCCCTATTTATCTCGTCGTATTTATAGTTGCAATGGCTATAACCCACACGTTTGTTGATTTTATTCCTTCTATTTTTCTTGGATGTCCTGATACAGACACAGAACTTTCTATCTTGCCAGGCCACGAACTATTAAAAAAAGGACAGGGATATTCAGCAATTTTTCTTTCAGCTTATGGTGGTCTTGCTGCAATATTTCTTTTGCTTTTAATAACACCTATTTCTTTCCTTATTATTCAAGAAATCTATAGCATACTTCAAGACATCATGCCATATGTCCTCCTTGCTGTTTCTGCTATTTTGATACTTATGGAAAAAAAGAAATCTTCTGCTCTTTTTGTTTTTCTTCTTACAGGTGCTCTAGGGCTAAGTGTCTTAAATCTTGACCTTAAGGAACCTTTACTTCCTCTTCTTACAGGGCTTTTTGGATCTTCAATGCTAATAATGAGCATAAAAAATAAAACAGCTATTCCAAAACAAAAAATTTCAAAACCTAAAATAAAAAGAAAATTTTTATCTCCCTTATTAGGAGCATTAATTGCATCGCCTTTATCAAGCATGCTTCCTGGTTTAGGAAGTGGTCAAGCAGCTATTCTTGGAAACACCATATCCAAAACAGATAGGGAAGGATTCCTTGTTTTATTAGGAGCCACAAATACCTTGGTGATGGGCTTTTCTTTCGTAGCACTTTACCTCATAGCAAGGACAAGAACAGGCGCAGCAGTTGCCATTAATAGCTTAATCGGAAATTTCTCTTGGCAGATTCTTCTTTTGATTCTGTTAGTTGTTTTGGTTACAGGAATAATCTCTTTCTTTCTTACATTAGTTCTTGCGAAATTTTTTGCAAAAAGGATAACAAACATGAATTACACAAAACTTTCTTTCATCACATTAGGATTACTTTTCATAATTGTTTTAATCTTTTCAGGATTTTTAGGATTAATAGTCCTCACCTTTTCCACATTGACAGGGATATACTGTATTTCTTTAGGCATAAGAAGAACTAATATGATGGGATGCCTGTTATTACCAACAATTATTTTTTATCTGTTCTGATTACTCACTTAATCTCTTTTGTTAACCCATATTTTCTCCAGACGTGCATGAATTTTGGATTTTTCTTTATTTCTTCCAAAGTTCCTTCTGCAACTATCCTTCCTTTTTCAAACATATAAATATAATCAAACATCTTCAGAAGATGTAACCTATGTACAGAAGAAATAATCGTCTCATATTTGAATTCCCTAAAGACCTTATTATAAATCTCCATTTCATTTAAATTATCCACACTACTTGTTGGTTCATCTAATAAGATAATTTCGCTTTGCCTTGCAGCAAGCAAACCACGAGCTAATGCCAACCTCTGTTTTTCCCCCCCACTTAAAGAAACACCTTTTTCCAAAACATTTGTTTCTAATCCTTTTTCCAATCTTTCAACAACTTTTCCAAATTGGGCCATTGATATAACCTTATCAACTTCTTCTTTTTTAACCGGAAGATCCATTGTAATATTATATCTTAAAGTGTTATTGAAAATTTCAGGGTCTTGAGGAATCAGAGTTATGTGTGATTTTAATTTTTCAAAACCATCCTTTATTTCTTCACCACCACAATAAACTTTTCCTTTTTCAGGAGTATAAAGACCCCTCATTATTGCAAGAATTGTAGATTTTCCAGAACCACTTTCACCAATCAAAGCTATTTTTTGTCCTTTTTTAAATTTAATCCCTACATTATCTATGTGCTGAATTTCCCCTTCTTTATCATATGTAAAATCAATATTTTTTATCTGAATTTCATTCCAATTAAAAGGAAGTTTCCCTCCTACAGTTGTTTTTATCTCTTCAAATGATTTATCAATTGGATCTACTCCTGAAATTCTTGCATTTTTACGAACCATGCTCCCATACAAATAGGCAAATGTGTAGAAGGTATTTCCAACCTTATTTAAATAACCATAAAGGATGTAAAGGGTTCCTATCATGATTATTCCTGTTGAAGAATAATCTGTATATGCTTTGTAACTTAATGCAAGAACTGTCATTAAACTTATAGCAATACTTGCAAATCCCCATTTAAATTCATTTAACGCAGTTGTTTTTTTATGTGTTTCAGAACTAGCCATTAACCTACGATCAACCTCTGTAGTAACAGTTTTTTTCAGCCTAAGAGTTTTAACAGTTATGATATTACTCAAATAATCATAAACTGCTGAAGATAACTTATTGCTAAATTTATTCATTTCTTGATAATATTTATTCAATTTTTTGTCAACCCTCATGATTATAAGGAGGGTTATTATCGAAAACCCAAATGTAAAAGCAGCTATTTTCGCATCTACAAAAAAGAGAATAATCAAAGACCCAAAAATATTCAAAATAGCATAAACAACATCATAAGTCATGCTTTCGGAAAAACTAGAAAGAGCATTTCTTCCCCTGTTCACCTTATCAATTGTGTCACCTGAATGATGGTCTTTGTGCCATTTAACAGGAAGCCCTAATATTTTTTTTATCTTAGAATTGGTGTAATTTCTATGAACAAAAAATCCTGTTCGTTGTTCTAAAAATCTGCCTGTACCGTGAAAAATCCAAAATCCAATAGTAATTGCTAAGAGTAAAAAAATCATAAAAATTAATTTATTCAACTCTGCTGTTGAATTAATTGTTTGCTGGATAGAGTTAAAGATAAGTCCAATCACAAGAGGAGTTAACAAAGAAATAAAACCTGCTATTATAAACAACACTAATTGGGCAAAAAAGACTTTTTTACGTCTACCTAAATGAGACCATTCTATTCTAAAAAGATTCACCAAAGGATTTCTAGTTTTCCCCTCTTCTTTTTCTTCTTCCATTTCTCCCTCTTTAAAAAAATAAAATCAAATAAACTTATAAAGTTTAGTAAAAGAAAAAATTCTTAAAACCACTTTTCATCAACAGGGAATACCCCATCAATACAGGCTTTACATAAATCAGTAAAACCGATAGACTCTATCAGGTCTTCTGTACTAGGATAACAAACAAAATCTGCATGAAGTTTTTTTGCTACTTGCTCTCCAATTTCTTCCAAAGTTCCTTCTAAACCATATGCTATAAAATTCTTGCCTTTTGGATCTTTTATACAAGCATGAAGTAAGGCTGGACAAGAAATAATAGGATATATTTTTTCAGCTTCGGCTCTTCTTAATTTATATATAATACCATTTCTAAAAACAGTTCCCCTTACAATACTATCATCCCCCACTACAACATTCTTTCCTTCAACAAGACCTTTATTCACAAAAAACTTGGTCCTCGCGATTAGCCTTCTTTCTTCTTCATCTTCCACCTGGAATGTCCTTCTTGCTCCAGGATTTTTTACAGAAACCTCTTCATAAGGTATTTGTTTATTTTTTATTCTGCTTAATTCCTGCTGAAAACCAATAGATACTGCCCTACCAGAATCTGGCGAGGCCATTATAAGGTCTGCATCACTAACCCTATCAACATATCTACGGGCTAATTTCCTCCCTAATTCTTTCCTAACTTCATAAACATTTTTTCCTTCAATTGTTGATGTGGGATCTGCAAAATAAATCCACTCAAAAAAACAATGGGCATGCTCTTCTTCAACTAATAATCTAGACTCTAATCCTTTTTTGTTTACAACAATCATTTCTCCAGGTTTAATATCCCTTATAAAATCTGCTTCAATTCCATCTAAAGCCTTACTTTCAGAAGCAACAATATATTTCTCCTCTTTTCTACCTAAACAATATGGTTTTATTCCTTTAGGGTCTCTAAAAGATACTAAACTTGTTCCATCTTTATTCTTAACAAGAGAAGCAACACAATAAGAACCCCTACCCTTAAGTTTTTTCATCAATTTCTCTCCTGCTGAATAAAAATCACCGGTCTCATCTAAGTACCTTGAGAATAATACCCTCATAACAGAATCATTTTTTCCTCCAAAACCCAGCATTACTCCATCCATTGCCAAGGAAATCATGTGGTTTTCTCCCCATTCCTCAACTGGCTGTGGTCCTCCAGAACTCTCATAAAGGGTATGCCCTATAGCAGAGGTTGGATTCTTTTCTCTTAAACCATTCAATCCATTAGTAACATCTCTAAAAAAATAATATGCTAATTGCTTTCCTTTAGGGGTGTAAAAGTCATCTTTTCTTTCAATACTTATCCCACATCCTTCTTCCCCCCTGTGTTGTAAAGCAATAGTTCCTAAATAAAGCTCATCCGCAACAGTTTTTCCCTTAACAGAATAAACTCCTATAATTCCTGACATTTTCATCCCTCCATTTTTCAATAAAAAACTAACTTTTTAAACTAAATTGTGATAAGAAATGATATTAAAACCACTTTTCAATTGTTTCCTGTTCTTCAGGCTCTTTTCCGAAAACAGAATCAATATATCTTTTGGTGAGTTCAAGGTTCTGCCTTATGTAAGAAGAAAGCTTATATTTTTTTGCAAGTTCTAATGCAGGCTCGAGGTATTTCTTTATCCCTCCTTCGTGCGTTGTAAAAATTATCTTTCCCTTGCACCTTGAACAAACCCCTGACAACGGAGGCCTTCTCATTATTTCATTACATGCTACACAACGGAATTCTTGCATTGAGAATCTTCTGAGATTTCCCCTCATATCTTTTATAAAATGCCTTTCAATTATGAGTCTTGCTGTTTCAGATGTATTTGCAGCACGGATTTTTTCTACAAGTTCCATCTGATGTCGAACTTTTTCTTGCATTGTAGCAAGAAGTTTGTAATTTGAGCAAGCGACTCCTGCATTTATGTTTGAGGTATCATGGGTAAAACCAATATTTACAAAAGGGTCTCTTCCTTCTTTCAAAGCAGCCCTTACATCATAGACCTTTACCTCTGATGAATGTTTTCTCTGCTCTGCTTTCCTATATAGCTCAAGAGGGTACTCGTTTACAAGCTCAAAATCAAGAATTTGATCATCAACTTCTCCTGCACTGATTTTTGCATTTAAAACCAAAGGAGCGTCTTGAGTTCCCCCCCTATGACTTGGCAAAAATTCTCTTGAAAAATTTAAAAGGACATCTCCTAAAAGCATTAATGCTGCCTCATCACCATCACAATCTCTTCTTATTGCTGCATGCATATATGGGCTTGCTAATAATCCAAGAGTATTTGAAAAGCCAATAATCCTACAGACAACTCCTGCACAATTGTGAGGGGCCATAACAACACCCATTTTTCCCACAAGGTCTTCTCTTTTTTTAACATTGTAAAAAGGCACTAGATCATAAAATCTTACAAGCAAATCATCAACAAAATTACAAATTCTCACAAAAACATCGTCAGCTCTTTCAGGAGCCCCTGTAGAACTAGGAAGGAGGATGTCGTGAGGTTTTAATTCCAAAATTTGGTCATCCTGAATCAACTCTTTTCCAAAAATATCTTTTGCATAACCTATCTCTTTAAGTTTTTCAACACTCACAAAAATTTCTTTTGGTTTAAAAGATAAAAGAGGCATTTCTGTTGCATCAAATCTAATTGTCCCATCCTTATTTACCTGTAAATTATACATGGCCCTCAAGATTCCTTTTACAAGTGGCTCAACAACATGACTCTCAGAACTTGTTCCCCTCACTCCTTTTATCAAGGGGGGGATTTCCATATTAGAAAGCTGCAACTTTTCTTTTGCCTTTTCCATATGATGATTTATATTGATTTGCCTGTGATAATACTGTTTAGAGTTTTCGTGTTTTTCGCAAACATTGAAACTAGTCTGCGCACATTCAGAACAATAAAACATTTTTTTACATTTATTTTCACAATTTTCACAACTTGGAAAAATTGTTTCGTTTTTACAATCTTCACAATAATAAATTGGGAAATCTCCTGTAATTGTTCCTAAATCACAAGCTGCCTGAACACTTCTCAACCTTCCTCCTTCCCTCCCAACAGGAAATAAAGCATTAGGGCTCCCAGTAAGTTTCCTCAGTTTAGCCTTTTCAGGTCTTCCCATTCTCGCCCCGATAAAATCCCCTGCCTTGTCTTTTACTTCAAATTCCGAAATTGAATTTATTACAAAAAGAACTTCTTTTTCCTTAATTTCTTTTGTCTTATTTTCTAATTCAGAAATAACATCTTTAAGCGCAATTTCTTCTTTATCTAAAATTTCCCAATTCAATCCAAGATTAGCAAATAATGCCTTACTACTTTTAAGATTTATTACAACGTTTTCAATTGTAACGTCGTGCTCAAGACCTAAAATTTCAAGAGCCCTTTTGCCTGAACTAAATTTTTCATATTCTATTTTTTTGTAAGGAAGGATAATCTTTTTATCTGCCTTGGCATGTTTTAACCAAAAAACTAATCCCTCAAACTGTTTTCTAGATATTTGACTCCAATAAAAAATATGTTCTGGGTGAAGTGGAATCTTTTCGTTCCTGCTTACCTTTATTGCTTCTTCAAAACAAATATTAAAACAATTCAGATTTTTCTCAAGCGTAGGATTTTTTTCTCTTAATTCAAGTTTCCAAATTTCTTCCACATAACCAGGATTAATAAGGCTTGCATTTCTGTTAGTTACATCACTAAAAGGAAAAAGTAGGTCTCCTAAATAGATTATCTCTTCAACATCCTTATATATTTTTTTTGCTTCTTCCATTGTTTTTACTTTTTTTACACTTCCGTTAAATAATTTAATTATTGGCCCATCGATAGAATCACATGAAGTAACTATGCAACCTTTTGTGGGTTTTTCTATTTTAAGCTGAGTCCCTATTGCAATAAAACCATCAGTTATTTCCATTGTTGCAGGGTGTACTGATGCGGCGCTAAATCCTGAGGTTCTTCCCCTACCATACCGAAATCTAAACGCACCTGATTGAGAAGGGTGCCCAAAAATAGGCCTTCCTGCAACAAGATCTTTTATATATGTAGGAGAATCGTCTGTTTTTCCTGTGTCTCTTTTTTCATGAAGTTCAGTATATCCACCAAGAAAATCAAAACCGTGTGATTCAAGGCCTTTTTTCTTCATTTCATTCAAGAGCCTTAACCCTTTTGCAGCTTTTTGCGCAAGTCCTTCTGAAAAAATTAAACACATGCCTCCACGAATATAATTTGTTTTAACTCTCTTGAGATTTTTATAATTTGAAACTTCTATGTGTGCTGTAGGGTCTCCGTCAATTTGTATAGGGAGATTTTCTGCAAGAAAAATTATCTCTTGTTTTGTTGGCATATATTGGAGATTGGTAATTCTGTCATGATAATCTTGATTTTCAGTCACATATCTTTTAACTTCCTTAGAAGTTGGATCATATTTTGCATATCCAAAAAGTTCTCTTAAATAATCTATCAGCATTAAAACAAGGCAGGATGCCGTGGTTCCTGCGCTTCTTATAGGTCCTGAAAAATACGCAATAAAATAGTCTTCTCCTTCTTTCGTTTTTCCAAGCCCGAGTCCTGTGAATCCCTCAAGAGGTGAGGAAACAACCCCTAAAGTTGTGTAAGCAAAACCTATTCTTATCCCTGCTTCTATTGCCTCGAGCAAACTTGAAAATTTACAGAATTTTTGTTTGGCAACTTCTTCGGCAATTTTAAAAGAGACCAGGGGGTCCAGCTTTCCATTCTCTTTCTCAAGTTCAAGAATTCTTTCAACTATTCCTGAATTTTCCATTTGTGGATAAACTGTAGAAATAAGCCCGACAACTTTCTCTGCAAGACTTCTTGCCAAAGGAATTTCTACCTTAGAAACAGGATCAAACCCCTTGCTTCTAGCTTCTTCTGCGACTTTATACACTTTTCTTGTCTCGTTTTCTATTATTTTCAAATATTGTTCTGTGTTCATTTTATTCAAAATCCAAAATTTTAACTTCCCGTGTTTTTAAATTAAACATTGGAACCTTGCAAAAATCTGGTTGGTTTCCTTTTCTTCTCTGATTCTCTGTTTCCTCTTCCCATGAAGATGTTGAAATCAAAAGGATATTGTTGTAAGAAGAGACCGCACATTTATGTGTGTGGGCTGAAACAAAGATGTCTGGAACTTTTTTAATCAATAACCCATCTTTTTCAGAAGGGAAATGCTGAGCAGAAGTGTGTGTGGGAGCAAGATGTCTATTTTTAAGAAGATAGGTCATTATTTTCTCTGGGGCATTTAGTCCTTTTTTAATAAGGCTAGGTATATTATTTGCGTAAAATATATATGAAAAGCCATGATAAGTTAATATATCAAATCCTAAAAAGTTCTTTTTTGCCCCGATATTGGCATAAGCAGGATTTCCTGTTAAAATAATATTTTTTAAATTATAAAGGGGCCATGCATATTTCTCATCCAGAACAGGTTGAGGTTCTAAAAGTCTCACTCCGTCGTGATTTCCAGGAGAAATTATTATTTTAATGTCTCTTCTTATTTTTCCCAAAAGACCTGCAAGACCTTGGAACTGTGCTTCTATATCCTCTATTTCTAAATCTTTCTGTTGTGACGGATAGTTTCCTATCCCTGAAACAACATCTCCAACTAGAAAGAGATATTTTATTTTTTGAACTTCTTTTGCTTCTTTTGCGTCAGGAATTTTCCCATTGAGATAGTCTATAAATTTGAGAAAATTCTTTTCCATAAAAAGCTTGCTTCCATAATGAAGATCTCCTATAAATAAAACACATTCTTCCACAGGAGACTTTTTTTTGTCGAAAAGAACAGCGTCAGGAAAAACTAAATTGTTTGCGAAAAATATCTCGCTGTCCCCGAATCCAGTAAAACCAATTACAGAATCGAGAGCTATTTCTTCTGCTTTTTCATAGAGTTCAGGTTTGTTTTGATTAATCAAAACCCTTGTCCTTCCAG
>Ga0307376_10004078_pt1 | contig 13467 bp, 16 predicted proteins | sample TR2MG_FD_202536 | JGI IMG/M metagenome (GOLD analysis project Ga0307376, IMG submission 202536) | Soil microbial communities from Risofladan, Vaasa, Finland - TR-2 | ecosystem: Environmental > Terrestrial > Soil > Coastal area > Acid sulfate soil | place: Finland: Risofladan, Vaasa | collected...
CCTCCAGTTACATAAACTGCTTTCAAGAATATTAGAGAAGTTCCTATTGATGGGTGGGGAATTTGACTTGGTTTTAGAATTTTTAATTTTGCTGTTGGTGCTGGTCTGGATTTTACATATGTATATTCAAAGACAATCGCATACCATCCGTCTTCATCAAAACCTGTTCCAAACGTAACATAACAATTTGAATCTGTAAAATCAACCTGTGTGGTCGCAGTAAGTTCAATTAGAAGGTCATCTTTATAGATAAATCCTGGAGTAACATCGACAACTGTTGTTGGACTAGTCGAATCTAGAATTACATCTAAATCATTTTTTGTTGTAATTCCATCTTTACCCCTAGTTATCATTTGGGTTAGTTTGTTTATGGTGTCGCTATTATATGAGGCGAACGGGTCTACGTGCCTTACTTGAGAAGGAATGCTACTCATTTTTGATCTCCTTTAGACTGTGTTATAAACGAAAACAATACAGTAAGATACTCTTTATTTTTTGTTCTAAAATGATCTTCCCATTGGTTTTTTACTACGGATTTTGATGATAGTTTAAATGAATAGATTCTATATATATTAATAAGAAATAGACTAACATTTATGAGTCCATTTTTGGATTTTTAGGTGGGAGGAAATAAGGGGCACTGTAAATCTACAGCGCCCCGTAACATTTTGAATAACTATTCGTCATAATTATATTGGTATTTATTTAAAGTTTGTTCTAGTTCTTATAGCAAGTTAGTAATTATCTTTAATTGCTTCATCAAGGTTATCAAATGATGGCGATCTCCCTTTAATTTCAAGGACTTTCCATCCTCTTTCTGTAAGTTTTAAATTTTTATTTAAATCCACAATACAGTCTCGATTGTGCCAAAAGGTATCAGGAAAAAAGAACACCACTTTAAGGACAGGATCAGCAAAATCAGTTATAAACTCAAATTTCAATTGACCATCATTTGCTCCAAATTCTCTTACTAAATAGTCCTGTTGAACGTTGGTGAAATATAACATTAGATGTTGTTTTATACGATTTTTGGTCGCCTGCATTGGATTTGCATTTTTTGCTAATCTTTCAACTTCTCTTTGAATTGGTAACTCATCGATCTCTGGTTCTTCATCAACAAATATATCATCACCAATTATTAGTTGAGTTTCTTGATCTTTGAAGATTGATTTATTTTTTCCATATTTACTTCTCGCAGCAAATTCTTTATTGGACTTGGGCGCGTTTGGATATCTTCTGAAATAATCAGGGAATGAAACATTGTGTAATTTTAAATGTTGAGGTGAGATGGTTAGGAATGCTTTGCCACAAATTTGGCATGCTACTTTTCCTTTTTCATCATATAGAGGGTAAGGATATTCACTCATTTATATTTTCTCCTTCATTCAATATTCAATTTAAATTTTGTTCTATAAATAGAAATAGGAGAGTGTCAAATTGTTTAACTTAAACATTGAAAAATCAAGACCGTATCATTATATCGTAGGTGTTGCTTCTAAGACTATGAAAAGCGATAACCCTGGTGAGATGTATATGAAGTATCTTTTGAAATTCACAAATGAAGAAGTTACAAGAGTAAGAGATGCAGTTAGATTAAGTCGTGATAGATTGTTTCCTACTACACAAAAAGAAGCATTAATTGTCACTGATACATCTGAACTTGTATATTCCCTTTCAGCAATGTTGCGATCTGCAAGTGTAAACGATGCTACTCTACATCATTTTTCTTCTGATGTTGAATTTACAGATGAAGATTTGGAAATGATAGTAAAAGCTGCCAACTACTCTGAGTCTTCGAAAGAACAACTTATGCAGGCAAGAATTAAAGGAGTATAACTATGGAACAAATTAAAAGTTTTACCGGAATCTATGCAATATTTAGTAATTTTACCCCTATCAGAATTGAATTTGAAAATATGATTTATCCTTCGGTTGAACATGCTTATGTAGCATCTAAATCAACTAATTTAACAGTGAGAAGAGAGATTGCTATACTTCCAGCAAATCAAGCTGGTAAAGCAAAAAAGATGGGTAGAATAGTTCAGCTTCGTTCCGATTGGAGTAAAGTAAATGAATCATTTATGGAAGATTTTGTAAGACAGAAATTCAAAAACCCTTTGTTTAAAGAAATTCTTCTTGACACTGGGGATGCAGAAATCATTGAAGGAAACTATTGGCACGACAACTATTGGGGAGACTGCTTATGTAAAAGTTGTTCTGACATTTCTGGTGAAAACAAACTCGGTAAAATAATTATGAAGATAAGGGAGGAGTTATTAAATGAGCCAACAGCGAATCCTCGTAGTAGGTGATGTGCATGGAGAGTTCGGACAATTAAATTCACTTATAAATGTTAAGAGACCTGATTTAATTTTACAATGTGGAGACTTCGGATATTGGCCAAAGTGGGTAAAAACTGGAGCAGTAGATCCAATGTCAAATGTAAAAACTCATGGGACTAAGCTACTATTCTGTGATGGAAACCATGAGGACCATTGGTCGCTTAGAGATCGTGAAAGCGATGAACTAGCACCAAATGTATTTTATATGCCAAGAGGCTCCACATATGAACTAGACGATGGGCGCAATATTTTATTTATGGGCGGTGCATATTCAATTGATAAAGACTTGCGTGTCTTTGGAAGAGATTGGTTTCCAGAAGAAACGATAAGTTACAAAGATATGCAAAATCTTCCAGATAAGAAAATTGATATTTTTATCACTCACACATGCCCAGAAGAACTAGTTCTAGATTTAGTTAAGATTTATCCTGAAAAAACTTTTGAACCATCTAATGCTGCATTATCTGAATTAAGGAAAATGTATAAACCCGACCTTTGGTTTTTCGGTCATTGGCACAGGTTTATGCAAGGGATACTTTTTGGAACCCAATGGTATGCATTAAGTCATCCTGGTGAAGGAACAGTATGGTGGAAGTGGCTACCAGACCCAATAAAGGAGAAACAATAGTGAGCATAGAGCAGAAATTGAAGTCGTTTCGAACTGAAATGGCCCTATGGAATTTTGAATCAGCGGTAAGAATTGTTTCTGAATTTGAAGATTTTCCCAAGAACGCTTATTATTTGTTGAAGTCATTAATGAATGGCTTTGGTAACTGTGCATGTTGTAGAACTGGAGCTGCCTATCGTGGCATTCCGAAACAAGTAAATACAATTATGGATCTGATCAATCCATGGTTGGATTCAAAGGGGAAAGGGGGTAAAAAACCAAAAGCAGTAAAAGTAATTACTCACGCGTGAACAATTACATTAACGTTTCAATCCAAAAAAGGAGTTTAAAATGGTACTATTAGTAATAATTGTATTGGCAATCGTTGCCGCAGTTGTTGTTCCCAGATTTCTACCTAAGAAAGAAGAAAGATTGTGGGACGAAGTCAAACAAAAAGATGTCAAGACTGTGAAACCTATTTTCTGGTTAGTCTGGACTGTTCGAGGAGGTTTATTAGCTATTGCACTATTTTGTTTTCTTCAAACCAGCTTCGTTATCGTTGGTGATAGAGAAGTATGCCATCTCAATAGAGTCTATATGGGATCAAATATGGAACCCGGTCAGATTATTGCGATGCCATGGCAAAAAGGCCCGCAGGCAAGAATTCTTACAGCGGGATTTCATTTCTTACCGTTTATCCGTGTGTCTCATGATCTTGAAATGCTAGACATGCTCACAGTACCAGAAGGCAAGTATGGATTTATAAATGCTGCTGATGGTAACTCAATGCCTGATAATCAATACATTGCCGATAAATGGGATAATGATAAAGATATGATAAACGCTATTACTTTCATGGGCGGAGACGATAAGGATACCTGGAAAGGTCCAAAAGGAACAAAGGGCCCGCAGTTAACAGTTATCAAACCTGGGGATTATCGTATCAATCGTTATCTATTTTCTGTCACTGGATTTGATGCCACAGATGTACCCATTGGTCATGTTGCTGTTATCAAATCCAACGTTGGTAAAACATACACTGGTCCTCCAATTTTACCGACTGGTGTCGAAAACACCAATCTGTCTGTGCCAATCGTTCCCGAAGGTCATCTTGGTGTTTGGGCGAGAAGTTTGACTCCAAACAGATATTACCTGAATAAAAAGGCATATGACGTTACGATCATTCCAACACAGGTTCAAACCTGGAAATATATTGGTGGGTACACTCGTCGATATATTGATCTTGTTCTAGACGCTGATGGTACAATCACACAATCGGTTAGATCAGAAGTAGTTCCATTAATAGAAGGGACAGCTGATATAGCTGTTCTTCTAAGAGTTGAAAACTGGGATGTATGGCAAGATGCCAGGATTCAAGTTCAGGTTACACCAGAGAACGCACCGTTTGTTGTTGCAGCTGCTGGTGGTCTGGATGCTATTGAAGATAAAATCATTACCCCAACCTTCCGAAGCGTTCTTCGTAATGAGGTTGCCAAAAATGTTCCGGATGTCAAAGAGGTATGGAATAAAGAGACCAATAAGATGGATATGGTGGACTATATGCGTCCACGAAAAGTATTGGATCTTCTATACAAAAGAGAGGCAACCGAATCTGCCGTCGAGGACAAAATGATTCCAGAGGGCGCCAAAGTTGGTCTGACAGTTATGGAAGTTCGTTTTGGTGATCCCCTTGTTCCGCCCGAGCTACTCCTGCCTGGCAAGAGAAAACAACTTGCCGAGTCCTTGATCTCAACATATGGTCAGGAAAGACTGGCACAGGAAGAGCGGGTCAAGATGGAAAAGAAACGCGCCGAAGCCAATCAACAGGATCGTCTGATGGCATCCGAGATTGGTATCAATGTTGCTGACAATAACGCAAATGCCAGGGAAAAAGAGGGTTCTGGTGAGGAAAAATATATGAAAGCACTCGCCAGAGGGCAAGAAGCACAAGCCAATGTCCTTGGAAAAGAAGCCGCACTTGAACTAGCGGTAATTGAGAAAGTCCTTGCCGCAGCCGAACGTAATCCCGAATTAGTCAAATTCCCCAACACCTTGGTCATCAATGGTGGAGGTGGTATGGGATCTCTTGAAGGTGCAGCTGCCATTCTTGGTAAGAATAACCTGACGATGGGGTTAATGAAGAAAACCACCCCGCCAACGCAGTAAATGATCATGAGGGGCTCTCTTAGGGGAGTCCCTCAACACAAAGGATTTTATGAAATGATAAGCGTAACCAAAAACGATATTAAAGCTCTACAAAAACAACTATATAATGGTCTGCAATTTGCCCACAAGGATTGCTGGGAAAGAATTATCGGAGAGATAATTGAAGATAGATTCTTTGGACTAAAGTATGTAGCACATTTTGATGGTTCCGCAAAACCAAATCCGGGTGAAATGAAAATAGGAGGGCGTATAACGACCCAAAAACAAAATATAGTTTACGATTACTCCATGGATTTAGGACAAGGAACCAACAACGAGGCAGAATATCTGTCTCTTATACACGCTGTTGAAAAGCTTGTGGAACTTGGCGCAACAAGAGTCAAAATATTTGGGGATTCACAACTAGTTATAAGTCAAGTTAATGGTCTCTGGAAGACTAAAGACCCAAGAATGAAGCATTTTAAAGATCGGGTTGAAACCCTTTTAAATAAAATCCCTCATTGGGAATTGAAGCATGTTTACAGAGAGCATAATATGGTGGCAGATGCGCTTACAAAGTAACCTTGGAACACTCAAACGAGATTTATTGCATGGTAAGGAGAAACTACTTACATGAACATCGAATTATTAATCATTGATCCGCAGAAAGATTTCTGTACCGAGAAGGAAGAAGTTAATGGAGTTGAAATGAGAGGTGCCTTATTTGTACCTGGTGCCAATGAAGATATGATCAGAGTAGCAGAAATGATTGATCGTATCGGACCCAAAATCAACGACATTCATGCTACTCTCGACTCGCACCACTATGTTGACATTGCTCATCCTGTCTTCTGGATTAATTCCAAAGGGCAGAATCCAGATCCGTTCACCATCATTTCCAATTCAGATGTAAAGAATGGTATATGGAGAGCGACCAATCCAGCATTCCAAAATAGGGCTGCATATGCTTCTGCTTTTCCAAATGAAACGCCACGTGATGGTGTTGAGGAATATACATCATCATTAGAGTCCAATGGCAGATATCCATTATGTATTTGGCCACCGCATTGTCTTATCGCAAGCTGGGGGTACAGCGTTCATTCAAGACTATACGAAAGTCTATTAAAATGGGAAAAAGACTTTGCGATAGTCGACTATGTAACTAAGGGATCCAATTTCTGGACTGAACATTATTCGGCTGTCCAGGCAGACGTACCTGATCCACAAGATCCAACGACAATGCTCAACAATAATCTGATTGACACCCTTGAAAAAGCGGATATTATTCTGCTAGCTGGTGAAGCTCGAAGTCACTGTCTCGCAAATACAGTTACAGATATTGCTGACAATTTCGGGGACGAAAACATCAAAAAGATGGTACTCCTTAAAGATGCCACAACAGATGTTCCCAATCCTCCCGGAACAACTATGTTTACAGATATGGGCGAAGCATTCGTAAAGAATCTTACCGCCAGAGGTATGCAGATTTCCACCACAACAGAATTTCTAAAATGATCTGTTTGCGTTGTGGATATTGTTGTCATAAGTTCATGGTAATGATTGTCGATGATCCATCAAAGGGAATAGCACATGAAAATATTATTTGTCATGAAGGAAATGGTCCTTGTAAGCATCTCAAGGGAAATTCCCCAGGAAATTATTCATGCAAAATTCACTCAAAGAGATGGTACAAAAAAACTCCATGCTATACTCATGGGCAGATTGAATCAAGCCCATTATCTGAATGTAGAATGGGAAGATTTATCATAGACAAACATATCAAAGTTTTTTAATAATATTTCTAAAAAAGGAGTTACCTATGCCAAGATTAATGGCTACTGACGATACCCAAAAGATTGCAATTCCTGGTCCCGGGAACTTTCAATTTTCAGCAATTAAAATTGAAACCCTTGGGGCAACGGAATACACTTTGGTCACACAGGTGCTGGATATTTCTGGAAGTGTTTCTGGTTTCAAGAAGCAACTCCGTGACTGTGTGGTTTCCCTTGTTAAAGCATGTCAGAAACATCCGAGAGCAGAGAATCTTCTGTTCCGCCTATTGCTTTTCAATGATGTTATTCAAGAGGTGCACGGTTTCAAAAACCTCATGGATATCAATCCCGATAAGGACTATGAAGAATTAAAACCTCAAGGCATGACTGCTTTGTTTGATGCAACTTATGATGCAGTCGGTGCTACTGTGGAATTTGCAAAAAGACTAGTTGCACAAGACTTCGACGTAAATGCACTAGTCTGTATTACCACAGATGGTATGAACAATCGTGGAACTATGACTCCAACAGAGATCAAGAAAAAGATTCAAGGAGCTCTTGCGAAAGAGGAAATTGAATCACTTCTCACAATTCTTGTAGCACTCCACGATCCAGGAAATAACTGGGAAGCAGAAGTTAGAGATTCATTGAATAGATTTTTCGTAGATGCCGAGCTTTCACAATTCGTTGATATTGGAGATGCAACTCCGGAAAATCTTGCCAAGCTGGCGAATTTTGTCAGTGAAAGTGTTTCCAGTCAAAGTAATGCATTGGGAACCGGAGCACCTAGTGCAACTTTAACCTTCTAATGTAATATCGTTACTGTATCATAAAACGTACATTGACTCGTTTTATCGCGTTAATGTACGTTTTTATAATCATTCTATGATGTATTGCTCAGAATGATACACATTAAGAACAGACAAATAAAAATGCGTCATGGAGTCTATATGACAAAATCTGACATACACCGCATTTAACAAGGAGAAAAGTTTAATGACACAACCGAAGTATGTTGCAAAGTCTTTGGTAACTTTGCTTGAAAATCCGATGGTCAAAGATACACTTGACCGAACATCAGATATCCTAGACACTGCCAGAACAGCACAGGCGTTTTGGGGATATGATCTGATGAGCAGGAAACCAAGTCCTGCATATAATGAATATGGAGTTTTCACAGGCACCAATCTTGATCTGGCATGCTTCCTGTATGCACTGGTTGGTCGAGAAGCCGTGATCAACATTCCAAGATACAAGGCAGGAACCAAGACGACTCTTCGTGAAGATCAAAAACTCGCATCAAAGGAAAACCGTCATGGAAGACTTGTTGGAGTTCTTGGCAATCAAAAGTTCTTCAAGTTTAATATCAAAATCATCGACGAGAATGTTATTGGGGAAGATAAAGTCGGTGATTTCCGGACCTTTTCTCTAACTGGCCATGATGGAAACTGGTATGATGGATGGGATCGAATTGAATTTGTTCCTACCCTTAATGAAAACAAATTCATCACAGAGAATAAACTATGGACAGGAAATACCATCTATTTTGAAAATTTTATCCATCCAAATCGGTGGACCAGTTTCTTTGGTCATCATTATGTGATTTCTAAATTGATCATCGAACGTCTTACCGAAGAGACCAGCAATCTCAACTCGCAAATAAAGTTGATGTTATCGGCCGGAATAACATTTCCAAGTGAAAAAGAAGCACCAAAATCATATGATGGTTATACCTATGGAGAAACGAAGTCTATGTCGTTTGAATCATTTGAAGCCAAAATCTTTATCCCTGAACTGAATATCAAAGGAGAATACCCAAGGATTAAGAAAAGTCAGGCAAATCTGGTTTCAACTTATGAGAAGAAAAAGGAATTGTCTCGTATCAAGGAATCTCTGATGTTCATGACTCGCGCAACTGAATTGGCTCATTATAAGGCTCCTACTAATATGCCCGCATGGATTCAAAACACGAAATGGGAAGATGATTTCGTAGAACCCGGGAAGAGAATTAAATGGCAACGACTCAAACTATTCCAACCGGAAGTGGGAAAACATGCTGTTTCAATTCTCAAACGTGTCACTCAAAAATCGACACAAGTGAGTCCTGACTTTTAAGGGACATTTAAAGGGAGGGGTTATACCCCTCCCATATTTAAGGGGAATTTTGATGCTAAATATTGATACATTTTTAAAGATTGGATCCTCGCATTCTGTCTGTGAAGATTATGTTTTAAGCGGAACCCATAAACTACATTATGTTATTTTATCTGATGGTTGCTCAAGTTCTCCTAATACAGAGATGGGGTCTCGAATATTATGTTACCTTGCTCGTCAGTACATTCGTTATCGGTTCACAGAAAATCCATATAGTTTCAATTTGAATTATGATGAAATGGGAAAATGGATTATTCATAATGCTGAAATGACTGCTCGTCAGTTAGGGATTCCAAGTACTTGTCTTGATGCAACTCTTATGGTATCATATTGCGATCCCATAGATTATAAGTCCTCCCCGACTGTGAACATATTTATATATGGGGATGGGTTTGTAGTTTTAGTTCCAAAAAACGAACCTGTTCAAATTTGTGAGGTTGAATTTAAACCTGACAATATGCCATTTTATTTGTCATACTATCTTGATTCATCGAGATTTCAAGCATATCATGATCGTAAGGTTTCTAAATTTTATAACGCAACCAGTGAAGACATTACAAAGTATCACTGGAATGATCAATATGCATATGATTTTAAAATGCAGCAAATATTAAAAGTAAATGAATACAAAGCAATCCTTTTATTTTCAGATGGATTGAAGTCGTTTATCAGACAAGATCCAACTAACAGAGAAATCATTCCGATTTCAGATGTGATCGGTGATCTTGTAAGTTTCAAAAATATTAAAGGAAAGTTCCTCCAGAGAAGAGTCAGTAAAGCATTAAAATCTCTCGCTGAAAACAACATCGTTCATTATGATGACCTCTCTATTGGAGCTTATGTAAATGAGGAATTATGGGATGGCCACATACAACTTGACAGACCTGACGGATCCACAGAAATTTCAAGCTAAGTATCCTGCTACTGTTAAAGCAATTAATCCAGTCTATTGGAATGCCGTTGAACTTGATATGTATGTGAAGATTCGAAGAGAAAGTGAATATTTTTGGGTTCAAGTTCGAAAAATTGATGGATGCACCATAACTGGTGAAGTCTACTATGAGTTGGGAACCAATAATTTTAATATAGGAGACTTACTCGTTTTTGATAAGTGTTATCAGTTTGATATTTATGATCAACAAATATTCGATCTTGTTCCTGGAATGAATAGATATTCATCCCATTCTGCAGCAACACGTGACTGGACTTCTGTCCAAGGGCCTCCAACAACTTCATCAAAATGTTAAGAAAGGAAAACGTATGTCCGAATATTATGTGAATGGTAAAAAAGTTACGCTCACAGATCGAGACTTCGTCGCAAAGGGCGGAGAGAAAAAGATATTTCGGAAGGGAAACTTAGCTTATGCCATTTACGACGATATGCGTAAAATGATTCCAACAGCTAAAATAGGCGAATTGAAGGTGCTAGATAACCCAAACATCATAAGGCCAATAGATGTTATTTTCACAGAAAGAAAGATAGAAATCGGATTTACGATGGCCTTTCTAGATGACGACGTCATTCCCCTTCCAAAACTATTTACTACATCATTCAGAGACAAAAACTCAATCACCAATGATACAGCAATTCAATTGGTTGAAAATCTAAAACTTTTAATTCATTTCGTCCATGAAAAGAAATGTCTTATTGTTGATGGAAATGAAATGAACTACCTTGTTGGTAATGATTTTGTAACTCCATTCATGATTGATACCAACTCACTACAAACCAAGAATTTTCCCGCCACAGCATATCATCCAGCAACAAGAGATTGGACGAAACAAGAGTTTACAACTCTCTCTGACTGGTTTGGCTTTGCAATTATTTCATTTCAATTATTTATTGGAATTCATCCTTTCAAAGGGAATCATCCCGACTATCGAAGAAATGATTTTAGAAAAAGGATTGAGGATTGTATATCAGTTTTTGATCCTAAGGTGTCATTACCTCCCGCAACAAGAGACTTCAACCTTATTCCAACCCATTACAAAAATTGGTATTATGATCTCTTCGTAAATGGAATGAGAAAATATCCTCCGCAACTACCTGGTTCTATCGGGAATATTGCTGTCAAGGTTGTGCTTGTTCAGAGTACCTATAATTTTGAGATTACAGAAGTTAGGGAATTTCCAGATACAATTCTTTATCACAGCGGGGATGTTACAAAGATAAAGGGTAAAATCTTCATTGGAAGAACAGATTACGTGATTGATCCGATTGAGGAAATTGTTTTCACTCCTCTTGAAGGAATGCCTGTCATTATAAAAGTTCAGGATAAAAAAGTTCATATGAGAACTATAACTCCATCAGTATCAGTTAAATATCCTGAAATTCAGTGTACAGATATGATGATCATTGGAAATACAGTATATCTCAAAAATAAAGAGAAATTAATTGAGCTTGGCTTTAAAGTTGCTAAATCAACAGTTCATCCTTTTATCAAAAGTGTATGGAGTATTGAACCGAACTCAAGTAAATTGTTTGCTGGAATGGTTTCCCAAAGCGTTCTTGGTAAGGGATATGTTGTTATTCCTATTCCAAATTTCTCCAAGAGCTCATGTATCGTCAAGGCAATTCCAGAGTTGGATGATTATCAGGTCGTTGATGCTAAACACGATAACCATGTCTGTATGTTAGTTGGAAGCAAGGGAATCAAGTATGACAGAATTACTCTAGTATTTGATGAATCTTATAATGAATATAGATGTCATATTACTGAAGATGTTGACTTTTTACCTGTCAACTTTACAGTTTTGGACTCTGGTGTTTGTATTCAAATCACTGACGATGATGCAGTCGAAATCTTAATCAACAAAGTAAAGAAAGGTGATTTGAAACGTATCGAAGATCCACAAATTGATTCCTCTATGAAGCTCACTAAGGACGGAACTACACTCCTTTTCTTCAAGGGTAATAAACTCTATTCCTTCAAAATGAAATAGTATCACATCTTTGAGATACCGCCATTATCTCTTAGACCAGGTGACCCGGGAGTGTCAAGCTTCCGGGTCATTCTTTTGGGAGGCAATATGAAAACAGTAAAAGATGAAGAATATAGCTTTAATCATACTAAACAACGTATATCAGAAAGATATGGTATTGATATAACCAGAAGGGATTATGACTTTCTTTGTGAAAAAATAAAGGGGAAAAAGGATGCAAAGTTAGTTATGGTAGAATACCAAAAAGATGGAGATCAATATACTTATGATATCCAATTTAGATATAGAGGGGATATAAGAGTAGTATGGAATGAAACAAAACAGTACATTACCACTGCTCTAGAAAGGAACTAATCAATGGATAAAAGATTAAGAATGCTAATACCCATTACAGATCTTGAATGGAGTGCTCAAAATCAAATCTATGAAGCATTAAATCTGGAGTTCTTGCTTATATTAGCTGTGATGCCAGACTGCCATACAGGATACTCATTACCAATCGGTGGAGTTGCTCTACTAGATAGTGTTATTTCACCAGCTTATGTAGGATATGATATTGGTTGTGGTATGTGCTTTGTTTTAACAGGAATCAAGGCATCTGAATTTTTCAAACGTAGCAAGAGAAAAATTCAGATGTTTGAATCTATATATGACATAATACCAGTCGGATTCAATTCAAGAGACAAATCTCTTGACTATAAGAAATTTCCAAATGCATCTGGATGGCAGGAGTTAGCTGATAAAGTAAATGCTAAACTATATATTCAACTTGGAACATTAGGTGGCGGTAATCATTTCATTGAAATCGGAGAAAATATCGAAGGTTATGTGACTATCACTGTTCATTCAGGTTCGAGAAATATTGGTCATTCAATTGCGTCTTATTATATGAAACTATCAAATATTGTAGATGTCCATTTTCCAAAAGGGTTTCTTGATCTTAAGAGTGAATGTGGTCAACAATATTTACAGGATATGAACTTTGCTCTTGATTATGCTCTTGAAAATAGAAAAATAATGATGGAAAATGTCTTGAAACTTTTTGGATACAATAATAAAGAAATAAACGAACTTATCCGTAATATGGTAAATGAAAATCACAACCATGCCATTGTAGATAAAAATGAAGTTCTACATAGAAAAGGTGCAACTCCTGCTGAGATTGGTCAAATTGGAATTATTCCTGGAAGTATGAAAACAGGAGTTTATGTTACAGAAGGTCTTGGAAATCCACATTACTTATGTTCCGCTTCTCATGGTGCCGGTCGTAAAATGAGCAGAAAACAAGCAAAAGAAAAAGTTACGATGGAGAGATTCAAATCACAAATGGATGGAATAGTTGCTAAAGTTACTCATGAAACAAAAGATGAAGCTCCTGATGCATATAAAGATTTACATAACGTTATCAAAGAGCAAGAAGGGATAGTTATCAAAACAATTGACTATGCCAAACCACTAATAAATGTGAAAGGATAAAACTATGAAAAAGATTTCAATTTTATTA
>Ga0307376_10004080_pt1 | contig 13464 bp, 10 predicted proteins | sample TR2MG_FD_202536 | JGI IMG/M metagenome (GOLD analysis project Ga0307376, IMG submission 202536) | Soil microbial communities from Risofladan, Vaasa, Finland - TR-2 | ecosystem: Environmental > Terrestrial > Soil > Coastal area > Acid sulfate soil | place: Finland: Risofladan, Vaasa | collected...
AAAATTCGAATTAGGCAAATTAAAAGTTGTAGAATTGTTAATTCAGAAAAAGAAGTTATAAAGATTGAATCAAAACTAAATTTAAGTGATTCTAAACTTAAGGTTTCCTTTTTAAGACCAATAATTATCAAAGAAAATCTACTTCTTCAAATTGAATTGAATTAACTTAAAAAATGAACTATGAAAATAATGGCATATAAATCATGTTAATTATGGTTTTAAAGGTGATTTTTAAAAAGTAGCGAACCTCATTCATTAGTAATAATCTGTGAAATTACTAAAAAAAGGTTTTAAATGGTTTTAACTCATAATTTTCTGTTTAAAGATATCGATAGTATCCGAAATTTCATTTAACCGCACAGAAAATTCTTTTGGCTTCAATTTCTTTAATTTTTCAAAATCACTTATGATTTCCTTGAATTCATTAATCCAGATTTTCATAAGTATCTCGTTTTCTTTTCCTTCGACTTGCTTATTGATGATTGTGCTAATTGATGAATTAATTTTGTCCATAAATGTCTTTTCATTTATTGTATAAGAGATTTTTAAAACATCTTGCTGAGTTTTAAGGTTTTCAATATCTTCCTTCATAGCTGATTTGTGTTGTAATAATTCTTCATTGAACTTATTTATCATATCCATGATGATTTCTTCTTGAGTTCTAATGGTTTGTTCATTTCGTTCTTGGCTAGAAAAAATATCATTTTTGATTGATGTCATTTCTTGTTTTACGAAGTTCATTTCACGTTCTAAATTAGAAACTTGATCTATTAGATTTTGAATTGCTTTGGTGTTTGATTTAAACGAATCTATTTTAGGTATAGTCTTTTCGTATTGATCTGCTAAATTTTGCAGGCCTTTTGGGACATTTTTCATAGAATTGAAATCTTTTTCGAGCCTATCAACTTGTTCAATTAGATTTTGAAAATCTTTGAAAGTAATTTCTTCAGTTTTATCCTTTTTAGGAATTATATTTCACCATTAATATTCTAATATGTTTGCATAATAATTTTTAATTGTTCTTATCCGATTTCTCAAGCTCCAAAATTGAATCTAACTTTAATTCAAAGTCTTTATTCAGATTTGATAGATCATTTAGAGATTTATCAATATTCTCAATTAGAGCATTGATTGGAGATTTTTTTAATTCCGAAATTAGCTCAGAAATAACAACTAAATTGTTCTTAAAAGCACTGTATATATTTTCTTTGATTTTATTTTTATCAATGTCAAATTCTCTGATTTTTTTAAGATCCTTGATTTCTTTAAGAGGAACGAATTCATTTTTGGTAAATTTTACATTTTTTTTAGTAAATTTTGGTGTAATTTTATTATGAAGCGTATTTGAATCAATTTCATCAATGTTAATAATTAAATCATCTAATTGATTTTCAGATTTAGCCACTGAAGTTAAAAAGTTCTTCGATATACCTTGAAATTGTGCTTCATTACCACTTTTCTCCAATTTTTTTAAAAAATCATAAACTACAAGTGTAAATAGCTCTGTAATATTATCTTGGGTTTTCGCAGACACGAATACTATTGGAAATCCTTGAATTTGATATTTTCTTATATTGTTCAAAAGAATTTCAGAATCTTCAGGTTTTACTAAGTCAGATTTATTTCCTATTAAATAAATAACGCATTCAGGAGAGTATTTTGCTAAGTTTTTAAGATATGTGTCTTTTATTTCTTGAAGACTCTCCTTTGGGTTGTTCAAGTCAAATAATAGTAGAGCTGAATCCAAATTACTGAAAAACACGGGATTCAAAGGATTGAAACTTCTTTGCCCCCCAATATCCCATATATTTAACCTTATATGGTTATTTGTTAATCTATATTCTTTTCTGGCGATATTACTGCCTATAGTGGGGATGTACATAGAAGGAAAATCTTTTCCCACGATTGTATTGACCATGGATGTTTTACCGACACCCCATTGACCCAATATCGTGAGTTTAATATTGATTTCAGAGACTATCATGAGTAGTAATTAAAAAAAATATTGACAATTTATTAAACCATAAAAAAAGGTCTATTTAAATCTGCTTTATTCTTAAGCAGAATCTATTATAACACAATATCAAATACTCTTTTATTTAGAAGGATTAGGGTGATTTTTTTCTGAAAATTTTTTAAAAGCATACACTATTCTTTGGAGAACTGTTACATTAGTGCCAATGGCAAGAAGAACCATTGTCCACCAGATTGCGGTGGGAAACCAGATTTGAAATATCGAGCCTATAAAAAGGATTGGAACCCTATCTGTCCTTTCAATCAATCCTACACCGTATAAATTTGGAACGCCTAGACTTTCTATTTTGGCTCTAGTATACGAAGTTAAAAATGCTCCAGCTAATGTAATTAGTCCAATATAGACATTAGTATACCCACCAAGAATAATGCCAAAGAAAATGAAGAAATCTCCTATTCTATCTAAAGTAGAATCTAAAAAAGCTCCCAATTTAGTTGGTCCTTGCAATCGAGCTACTACGCCATCTAATTGATCAAAAAATTCAACTATAAATAGAGTTATTATAATGAAAACTAGATTTTGGACCATAAAACTAAGAAGTGTTAAAAACGCGAAAAAAAGACCTAGAGTAGTAATAAAGTTAGCGGGTATATTTCTTATCTTTTTCCCCAATGGAAGTAATAGTTTTTCTGAGAACTTTTTTACTCCTAATAACATCTTGCTTTATTATATTAGATTTAATGGGTTATATCTTTTTCTAAATATAAGGCACATAATAATTTATAATTAATGAATCAATGAGAAAAAAAATAAAGAAAAAAAAGATAATTATTTAGAATTTAGACCTACTCCTCTTTTTAGGTATAATCACCAAAGTTATTGCAATTCCAATTAAGGCAACTAGCTGAACGGTTAAAGTATTCGCAGAAATTAATGAGGAAAAATAAATTGTTTGCGAATCTACAAATTTTTCATGGGAAATTACTCGGATTGTATCCGTACCTCTGAAAGCTTTCTCATCTTCTAGTTCTCCTGTGATAATAATAGTTACTTCTTCTCCTACTTGCAGTTTTTCTTGAACATCAAATAGATCAAATTTAACCATAAGGTCAGGAATCCCATCCAAATCATAATCACCTATTTCGTTTGGCGTTAGTTTGGCGTTAATTTGATCATTTAAAAGGATGCTGCTGATATCAATCTCGCTTATATCATATCCATGTCCAATTGGTAATTCGATATAAACTGTGACCCATTTTCCTTTACTTTTTACATTCAAGGTATCTGGATTAAAATCTATTGTTGCTGGAATGATTGAGATTAATTGATGCTCTTCTGAGTTCAAAATATAAGGTTCCTCTGGAATGTTTTTGATCTGAACATTTTCAGCAAGAATTATATAACCATCCTCTGTATAAATTTCAAGAGTATAAATATCTGTGGGAAGGGCATTAGTTTCTGGAAGTATTTCGATTAAATAATTGCCTGATTTAAGATTTTGTATATTTATATAATTTTCCAAAGATCCGTCTTGATTTGAATCATACTCAAGATATATCGAATCTTGAATTTCAAACAATTCTTTACTTCTTCGCAGATTATCTGGATCTGTTATTTTAATATCTACTGGGCATTTGGTAACAATATGTAAACCTATTCCGCTTAGAAGAACATGTTCGGGAATTCTAGATTCTAAATGATACCATCTTTCTTTTATATTGTCGTCTTTATACAAATCGTCAGGTGATACTACAGAATGTAAATTAATTTCACCATCACCATCACCGACATCTAAATTTATTCCTTGATTCATATAGGCGGCCCAAACTAACTCTGAGCAATACCAATTTGGTTCAGAAGGATCATATGATTTACCTACAATGTTTAGCATATAACTTGGTTTATTATCTCCTTCTCTTTTTGCTTGTTCTTCGATCCACATAGCTGCCTCAGTTCTTACATCATCCGGTGCATCAACTCGTAATAATGTTACATAATCTTTGTTTGGATAATCCCATTCAGTAATACTATGAAATCCGAAAACAGTTTGCATAGGGGGTATAGAGAAAACATCTAAACTAATATCTACAACTTGCCCATTTCCTACATACATTCCTGCATGTGTCCATTCAGTACCTGGAACACACCATATTAATCCTATCTTCCGATGTAATAATATATCACCTGGTAGAATATCTCTTCTCCATATAGGAGTTGGAACTGGACATTCATTGTCAATTATGACATTTCCTAGACAATAGCTGGATTCTGAAATACATAGTTCATTGTGTAAGAGATTATTAGAACAAATTAAATTATAGTCTGATCTGTCAAGACCAATACCAGCTGGACTATAATGAACTTCATTTTCTGAAACTTCATTATAATCACTTAAACATAATTGTATCCCTGAGTGTTCATTGTATTCTAAATTATTTCCTGAAATTGTGCTATCACAACCTCTCTCTAAATATATTCCATTCCAACCATTATTATTTACAGTATTACCAGATACAACATTATTATCTGTCGTTCCTTCATTTGATTCAATAAGTATTCCGACTTGAGTATTATCATTAACAGTATTTCCCGTAATAGTGCTGCGATCACATTCCATAATAAACATCCCCCATCCATAATTATTATTTACAATATTATCAGAGATAATATTATCAACACCGAAATTCATACATATTCCAGCTTCCCAATTTTCATTTATGGTGTTCCCTATAACTTTATTATTTTCTTCATAATTAACGACAATACCATTTCTGCTATTATAAGAACAGTCATTATCAATTAACTGTCCATTTTTTGTTCTTTGTAACCATATTGCTGTTTCTTTATTATATATAGAACAATGTTCAATGATGAAGTAGACATCAGAATTTTCAATTAAGATGCCGCATCCACTCCCATCACCAGTAATGGCTAAATCTCGAATCACATAGGGTTCTAGAAAAGTACCACCCCCAGAGCATCCCTCTTCCAATCTAAAAACTAACCATTCTGGATTACCGTTTATATGAATTTCGGCCAGTCCTTGACTAGATTTGAGTTTTGAGTTTGGTAAGGCTTCCTCTGAACTTATATTAACATTTAATGGGGATATCATTAAAAAAACAGAATAAAATAGTAAAATTAGCAGAAATCCAGTTAATATTCTATATTGAATTTTAAACTTCATTTAATCACTTTTTTTAGATTTTCCATCATTTTTTGGTAAATTAATATATCTTCGATATTTTTGTTAATAAACTTTTAGGTAGTTAATAAACCCAGTGATGGGTTTTAAATTTCTTATATAAATAGAGGTTTTAGTAGTATTTAATCTGAAAAAATAATTTTGAGTATTATTTTAAAAATTCTATTTTATATTTATGTTTTAAATTAGCATGATTTTTGAAAATTTTATGGGGAATTTGAAGGAATTTGTATTTACATGTTTATATTTTATATAAACATTTATAGACTATTTAAAATCACTAAAATATATATAGATAAAAATTTAATTTTTAATTTTAAATAATTTTTCGTAACTTAGCTCAGGATTAATTGAATTAACTAATCCTAAAAATCTTTAATAAAAAAATAAAGAAATTAAAAATTAGATCCCATAAATTGGGTAAAATTTCTTTTCTAAATATTCTATAAAATAGTCTGGATTTAAATCTTCTCCTGTAATTTTCTTAATTAGATCATTTGCTTGATAGATTTTACCATATTGGTGAATATTTTTTCGTAAGTAAGCTAATAAGTTCGAAAAGTTACCTTTTTCGTATTCCTCTGGTAAAGTTGGATTTTTCTTAAGAGCATCATTGTAGATTTGTGCTCCATAGAGATTTCCCAAAAAGTAAGTTGGAAAGTAACCAAAAGATCCCCCAGACCAATGAACATCTTGTAAAACACCATCTGCATTGTTTGGAGGTGTTATTCCTAACAAATCCTCCATTTTTGAATTCCATATTTCTGGTAATTCATTAACCTTTACCTTTCCCTCAATAATATCTTTCTCTAATTCGAATCTTAGAATTATATGCATACCGTACGTGACTTCATCAGCATCTACACGAATAAGAGATGGTTGGACTGAGTTAATACTTCGATGAAAATCTTCCATAGAGATAACTTTTAAATTGCCTGGAAACCTTTTTTCTAATTTAGGAAACCAGAATTTCCAAAATTCTTTGCTACGACCTACCATATTTTCCCACATACGCGATTGAGATTCATGAATACCCATTGAACAGCCGTCTGCTAAAATGTTATCATGTATTTCTTCCATAAATCCCATTTCGTATAAGGCATGCCCACATTCGTGAATCGACCCAAAAAGGCATGATGAAAAGAAATTTTCGTTAATTCGCGTGGTAAATCTTGTATCCGTTGAAGAAAGAGATGTCGTAAATGGATGTGCAGATTTATCTTGACGTCCTTTTTCTAGATCAAAGTTTAAACCTTTTATAACTTCAATACTAAAATCCCATTGCTTATCTGCTTCCCATTTCTGAGTAAGTATAGAAAAGTCTGGTTTATCCTCTGATGCATCCAACTTTTTTATGATTTTATTTAGTGATTGTTTTGATTTGCTGAAAATCTTCGAGATCCAATCATAGGTAGCTCCAGGTTCATAGAGATCGATGAGCGTTGAGTATGGATCAGGATGTGTATCTAATTTCTCTGCTACTTGAATTTGGAGTCCTATCATTTTTTCTAGTAGTGGTTGAAATAGAGAAAAGTCATCTTTTTTCCTGGCTTCAACCCATTTAACGTAGCCTAAAGAAGATGTCTTTGAAATTTCTTCAACCAATTCCGTTGGTAATTTAACTTCTTGTTCGTAATCTCTTTTAGCTTCTCGTAAAGTGGCCGCATCAATTAAGTTTAAATGATCTAACTTTTCAGATTCTTTGATCAGATTTCCTATTTTATCAGAAATTAATCGCTCATGTACTATTTTACTTAAAAGAGCACTTTGTTCTGCTCTACCCCCAAAAGATCCGTTAGGTAAATTAACTTGTTCATCCCAGCCTAATAAATTACGGATGTGATTAAGTCGAGTTATCTCACTAAATTTTTTCTTAAGTTCTTCTAAAGGATTCATTTTTCTAAACACTTGTTTATTTTGTTATTGAAATTTATATAAGCGACTTAAATTTAAGTAAATAAAAAAAATTTTCTTTTTTGTTAGAGACTACATTCTCTTATTATGTGATAATCTAGTCAAATACCATTACAAGGAGTCGTGTTTCACAAAAAAGTTAGCTGCAGATTCGATATCCTCAATAGTAAGAGGTCTTGCTAGAGTTTTTTGTAGTTCTGTTATTAGCAGAGAGCATAATTTTAGACTTAATGTGCTTCCACTTTGCTCAATCAGTTTTAGAAGCATTTCAGGATAAATTGCTTCGTTTTCAATTTCACTTTGTTCTAGCGTTGGACGTTTCTCTTCGGGTATAACTTCGTCTATATCGAGCGTAATGTCTTCTTTATCTATATCTACTGCTTCTGAAGTATCTGGTTTTGAAAATAATAATAAATCCTCCGTCTTTTGCTCAACTACTGGTGATCGTGACACCTTGATCGTAGCTTTAGGTACTTCGATTGGGGGAGGTTTAATTTGGGGTTCATTGGATGGCAATGGTTGCACTTGAATTCGTCGTGTAAATTGAATTTTTCCTGGTATCTCGAATTTCTTTTTGCTTTCTATTTGTTTTCTCATTTCAGTTTGTTCGTTGATTTTTTCTTGTAATTCTGCTATTTTTTCCTTAATGGTGGAGATGTAAGTAAAATCTTGGTAATCACTTGAAATTTTTACAAGTTCTTTGTATCTAGCAATTGCGAGTATTAAATTCCCATCATTTTCAATGCTTTTAGCTTCATTAAACGACTCAATAAAACGATGAGGTAAAAGTTTTTTTAAATTAAGGTTTCTAGCGATTAAGAGTTTAATTTTTTCTTGTACTCCCGTTTCTATTAATGAAATTTCTTCAAAATCAGAAATGTCTAACTCATTTTTTGCGATTTTCAAATCATGTTTATTGATTAAATCGCGTTTATTTCCAAGAATAAGGAGTTTGGAGAATTTGCTTTCTTGTTTCTGCAAGTCAAAAAAATGGTTAATAACTCGGATATGATAATTAGATAAATCGAACAGTAGAATAACCAAATCAGACCCTTGTATGAATTTTGACCATAAAAGCGAAAAATTATCTTTTAATTCAAAATCCCAAAGATCGAACTTCAAATTATCCATAGTAATAATCGATGCTCTTGCGAAGTTCATAATTTGACGTACTTGGTCGCTCTTTATCATATTGAATAGTTGAGTCTTACCAGAATTAATTGGTCCCACAATTGTGATTTTAGAATGTAATTTGTGTTGCTGTTCTCTCAAAAAATTCACAAATTCTCGTTTTTTATCATCTGGATTACTTACATCTGTTGGATTTGGAAACAATTCATTAAACATTTTTATTGTGTTGTCTAAAATTGGGGATATATATTCAAGACTATCAACTAAGTCTGTAATAAATAAAAATAATACATTTTTCTCTGATTTATGGAATATTTGGAAATTTTCTGAAACAGGTCGATGAAAAGTTTTGCCCATCATAGGCATATCTAAAAAAGACTGGATAACCCTCCTAACATTATTCAACTCCTCATCTCCTAGTGCGAGAGCGTATGTATGATTATAAATATTTTTTCCAGAATAAAATATGTGAATTTGCCGAAGTATTTTTATCTCCTCATTTTTCAAGGAATTCTTTAATGGCTTTAATAATATATATTTAATCTCTCATTAATATATTTTACAATTCAAAGTATTTTCAATTAGTTGGTTTGAAACACAATAGAAAAGTTTAGAATTGGTGTTAAATATTATTTAAAATGTATATTATGATTTTCTAAACCAAAAAAGCTCCGAAAAATGCCACTCCAACCTGAACATATTGCTAAATTTTTCGACGAAGATACAGACACGAAGTTCAAGACAGAATTATTTGAGCTTTTAAGAAAAAGAATTGATAGATTGTGTTTTAAAGAGTGTGAAATCGATAGAATTCAATGCACCTTGACTCCACTCTGTACAAGAAGAACATTACTGAAAATTCGATTATTAAATGGGCTTACAATCGAGGATCAACCAAGTTTCTGTTATAGTGTTCATAAAAATATAATTTTTCGAGATTTTAGAAATAAAACTGTAATCTACAAACCTAACGATGCCTATTTATATCTGATTGATTTTTTCGATGTTTTTTTCCATGGAGATTATAGAAATTTAAATAAATTTTTTTCAAAAGAAGATTTTAAAGGAGCAAGCAAGATTTTTAATGATAGAATTAATAACGGGGACGAGAATTTTCGTTATCTTTTAACTAAAGACCAAGAGTTTATGGTATTTAAATACGACGAAAAAATCCATGTTTGCTTCATAAACGAGAAATATGCTTTATGCAATGCAGTTAGAGAAAATATTACAGATTTGAAACTTTTATTTGGTTTATGTAAACTCTTTTCCCAAATATATTTTCCTGAGGTTAAGTTAAAATTAATTCCGAATGAATGCGTAGAGATTACAACTATTATTCCAAAGGACACGCTTTCTTCCATCAGCAATGAAATACCAAAAGATGAAGATTCTAAAAGAGATACCTATATATGGAACGTTTTCCCTAGCGATTTAGACGCTTTAAGCCAATTTTGTAATGAAATTAACATTTTTGTTGATAGAAAACAAAATTTAGCAATAAAATTAAGCATAAGTGTAAAAACAGAAAAACATAAGAATAGTATTTCACGCGTTATACTCCGATACCGAGATTTGCGTTTAGTATTTAACATTCTATTTCGCCTATATAACGATTTCTACGTATTACATGTTTAAAATTAAAATAAAACAATAAGATGGTTGAGTAAAAATGGTAGAAAATAACCAAGAAAATCCTGAAATAATTAAAATTAAAGATTTTGTAAGAGATGATAGATTGGATGACGCAGTTAAAATAATTGCCTTATATCTCGGAGATTCGAATCAAGATAATTATTTGGACAGGCTAGAGAATGTTATCGAAATGCTATTATCCCTTCATGGAGGGAGGACCGTATTACGATTTCTAATTGAGCAACTTGTAATAGATATTCCTTCATTACTAGAAAATCTCTCAAAACGTGATTCTGTCCTTCGATATTCATTTTTATTACTTTTAAAAACACTTTGCGAAAACGAATGTGATTTGTTTCTCCCTCATAGTGAAGATTTATTGAATTCTCAGGATCCAAATGTTCGAGAAGCTGACTTACAGCTTATCATTTTTATGGCAGGAGGAGATACCGAAATTCAAGATGAATCACTAATTAACAAAATCGTATTTACTCTATCTGACGAAAAGGATTTTGTAATCGAGAAAGCTATACAAGCCCTAATTGCAATTGGCCGAAAGCACCCATCTTTAATTACAAAGACAGTTAAGAATTTTGTTAAAGAAGATCCAGAAAACGAAAAGTTGAAGACTGCTATAGATACTGTGCTAAAATCAATAGTTACTGTTGAAAAAATTGATGAATTAGTTGAAGAAAGCCAGAAAGAAGCAGCACTGGATGAGGCGGCATTAGAAAAGGAAGAAACTGAAATAATCGATAAAGAATTAGAATTAAAGAAAAAAGAAATTGAAATCAAGAAAAAAAAATTAGAATTGGAAGAAAAAGAGAAAGAATTAGAAGAAAAAATAATCGAAGAGAAAGAAAAGACGCTAAAACTTAAAGAAGAAATTCTCGAACAAGGAACTACAGTAGATTCTGAATCAGAAGTACTACCCAAAAAGGTTAAAAAGCAACTGAAAAAGGAAGAATCTGACATTATAAATAAGGAGATTGAACTCAAAAAAAAAGAGTTAGAAATCAAGAAGAAAAAATTGGAGTTGGAATTAAAAGAACGGGAAATTGAAGAGATGGCTATTCAAGAAAAAGGAAAAGCTTTAAAACTAAAAGAAGAATTAATTGAAAAAGAAACAGAACTCTCTAATGTAGAAATTGAATTACATCAGAAAAAAATCAAGGAAAAGGAACAAAAAATCTTAGAAAGCGAACTTGAAAGAGCAGGAGAAAAATTAGAAGAGCTTAAAGATGAAGATTCTGATAACATTGACGAAGATAGTTGAATGTTAAATAATTTAAAATAGGTCTTATCCCTAATTGATCTTATCTTCTGTGATTGGAGCAGTATACAATCTTTTAACTATTTTCCGGATCTCAGCAACCTTAACACTATCAGGAGGTAAACTTTTTTGTATAGTCTTAGCAAGGCTATAAGCAAGCTCGATATAGTTTAAATCTTCTAAAAATTCAACAATCTGGATTTTATAATCGTTATCCTCTACTCCCCCTCCATATTCCATTAATTTTTCTTTCAGTAAGAGATCGATCTTCTCCGTTCTTTCAATATAACGCACTTTTTTAATTAATTGTTTAAAGGAATTAAAAATGTTGTAGAGCTCTGCACGAGGATAATCATCAATATTCTTTAATACATAGAATATAAAGAGTTCCGCCTTTTCGTAGCGTTTAATTTTCAAACTCACCTCTAAAAGTTCTAGAAGTGCTTGTTCGTAAAGAAATTTACTTTCCATATTAGGAACAATTTTATCGAATATCCAATCAATTAGATTAGGTTGATCAAATCTTTCGATAATGTCAATAAGTAATTTGATAATAGAAAAATATAGCTTGGCATTTTCAGTTTTGGTTCCCGATAAAAACGAAACTAAAGCATATTTAATCCTTCCCATAGCATCCTCCATATTAATCGGAGTTTCTGCGAATTTATAAAACGCTGATTCCAAAATTGGTTGAATTTTTTCTCTACTTTTAAAATCGTAGATGAAATATTCACCCCAATTCGGAGCAATTTTTTCTGAAGTTTTCTTGTCAATGGTTTTTTGAGTAACTTCTGTAGGAGCTTTTGGTTTTGATTCTTTTGTTTTTACAATTTGATTTTTCGCTTCTTCCTCTGTTAATACTTCTAAAATAATCCTATCCTTTTCTTTTGGAACTATTATTTTGAAGAATGTTTCTATCTCTTCATTGAATAAGGATTCTCTTAATTCTTTAGGAAAAGTGATACCTGTTTTAGTTTTTTTAATAATATCTTCAAAAAAAACTTCTTCCTCTGGTTTCTTATCTTGTGCCATATTTATTTGTAAGAACAACCGTTTTTTAATTCTATGTTGAATTGAAGTAAATTTTTATTATAGAATTATCTATTTAGATATCAAGACAAATCATCCGGTAATGTTAACTAACTCTACGCCCCTAATGTCGTAATTTTTATCAATGAAACAAAGAATCGCATGACCTTTGTGCATATATACAAGAGGTACGGGGTAAGATTCGGCGTTTTCTATAAAACTTTTTTTAACGATGATGGAAAGGACAGTATTACACACCATGCATGGCACTTTAAGTTCTTTTACGATGCCAAGTTCATTAAAGTCCGCAATAATATCTTCAATATTTTTATTAAATGAATTAAACATCGTCGTAGAAAAATTACCAAATGTGATGTATGACTCAACATCATATTTCATATTAAAATCTATACTCACTTTTTCTATTAAAGCTTCAAGCAATTGGAACTGAACTGTGTTATTAGAACCTGCAGTATATATTAAATCGCTTATTCGAATATACACAATTTTCATGTTACCCTTGAAAATATGGAAAAAAATATTACTCGCAAGATTCTGCTTAACAATATTCAAATCTAATATAAAACTTTTATATGATCTTGGAGGTTTCCATTCAAATATAGTAAATTCATCTGTACTGATGTTTAAGAACTCGAGATTTTGCAATATTTTCGTATACTCTCCCATTAAGATCAGCTTGTTTTCTTTTATTTTGATATTATTTACTATATTTTCGATAAAAATTAACTCGAATTGATTAAATAATTATTATTTATGATATAAACCATACCCTAATATAATCATTTAAATATTTGTATGTTACAAGTAGAGAATGTTATTGAAGAAATTAAAAAAAATAAGGTTTTATTAGATCGGATATTTTCCAGACGTTTTTAGCGTTCTCATAATAGCCTTTATATTGTCTATGGGTAATTCACGGGGAATTTCACAACCAAATGCTAGCCAATATCCTTCTCCTTCAGCAGCTATCTTTAATTTTTTAGCGCAGTCGTCTGAAACTTGTTTGGGATCAGCATCTGTAAGTTTATTATAATTTAGGTTACCCTTTATCGTTACTTCTCCACATAAAAGTACTTAAGCCCAAGCTAAATCAACTTGAGCTCATGTTTTTGCCACCCTATTCCCCAGATTTAAACCCAATGGAGTAGTTCTGGAGATTTTTTTTTAAATGCATTATAAAAAAATTAACATATTTATACAAATGTATAAAAAAGATATTATTATAAACTATCATTGTAATCTTAAAATGAGGTGGTTATTTGCCTAAAATTTCACAAAATA
>Ga0307376_10004081_pt1 | contig 13462 bp, 3 predicted proteins | sample TR2MG_FD_202536 | JGI IMG/M metagenome (GOLD analysis project Ga0307376, IMG submission 202536) | Soil microbial communities from Risofladan, Vaasa, Finland - TR-2 | ecosystem: Environmental > Terrestrial > Soil > Coastal area > Acid sulfate soil | place: Finland: Risofladan, Vaasa | collected...
TGCCGGCGGCGCGCAAGAGGGCGATTTCGAGGCTGGCGGTGTCGAAGGCGTTGCCGCGTTTGGATTGCAGGGTGAGGTCGGCGCCCTGGATGGATCCGTAGCTGGGGATGAATTCAATGTTGTTGCGAACCCAGTTGTGGATCTGCACGGGGTTGTTGTTGAGCGCGGCCGCTTGGGCGCGGATGGCGGGGGTGAGCTGGACGTCTTCGGTCTCGGCCAGATCGGCGGCGCTGGGGGTGGCGGAGACAGTGATGCCGGAGAGGCTGCCGGCGGCCTGCTCTATGCTGTCGAGGAAGATAGGCGGGCGGCAGCACATGCTGTTTTCGGAAAACTTGGTCGACTAAGAAATCATTGGAGTATTTTTTTTATTAACCCCAACAATGGCGAACGCGCCTGTAATGTTGACTCAGCAAAATCTTTTATTACCTCGCCGGACATGAATATTTTCCATGTTGTTACCCATAATAAAATTGCCAAATAGCAGAAGGCCAGCCAGCTGGCCGTCATTACTAATGCAATAGCAATGATTAACTCTGTCGAAATAATTGACGGCATGAAAATATCGAAAATACTAGCTGTAATTACCACCCACAATATTTGAGAGATTAGAAAATAAATAATCAATGTTCTTTTTAGTGCACCATTTTTTGACTCACTCATCACTGACACCTCAGCCTCAAATATCACTTGGAACTATAGGTTTGTCTGGCAAACCACGGGCATAGTCGAACAAATCTGCTACTTGTTCGAAAATTGCACCTGCACCTCCGGCAACAATTGAAAAGAGTGCACTAGCAATCTCTTTTCCATTAGCGGATGAATAGCCAGAAAGTAAATTCGCTATTGCTGCCGAAATGGAAATGGCCTTGACCGTGGCCTGCTTCTCCTGCTCTGACAAATTTTCAGCCGATAGGATTTTATTCAGCTTGCCAATAAAGTTGTTCAAGCTATAAATCATAACCGCCGTCAATGCAGCCACAGTGGCAAACGCCCCAACAGTTGCAACCCCCGTAAATAGCACAAATGCCAGTGGCCCCAATGCAAAAGTAAGCATTGCAACCAATATAATCCACCCCCCATTCGCCCCGCCAGATATCTTGTACGCCCCCGCTCCCGAATCCGGGTTGAGGATCATATACCCCATCCCCGTCCAGCCATTGGCGTTGATATCCGCCTGGTGCACCGTCACTTCCATGCCTGCGTAGAGCGCATTGCTGATTTCCGCCTTCGTATCCGCGTCGGTAGCGAGGCTGGCAACAATGCTGGCATGGTAGGCCTGATTCTTGTTGTCGAGGGTGTAGATCTTCTGCCCCTGGCTTGCTGCGATGGCCAGTGCCTTGACTGCGCTCACGCCCTGCGGCTGGCTCGGGTCATTTAGGGGTTTCGTCGGATCCGCAAACAGCCGTTCTGGCACCGCGTGCTCGAAGGCGCTGGCGGCCGAGCCGATCTGCCTGATGTAGGCAATCCGCTTCTGGTTGTCGGCGTCCTTGGCCTCGGTATGGATCGTGATCCGGTCCACGTCCATGACAACACCGGGGAAGCTGACGTTTCTGACAATGCCAAACCAGTAATGCGGCTGGGCGGCTGCCATGAAGACGCCGTAGCTGGGCAGGCGGTAGGCCACAACATGATTGCCCGCTCGGGCGGCGAGTTGGTCGTTGCCGTCTACGCTCGCAAAGTAGCTGAGGATTCCCGCTTGGAGCAGGTCACCACTGAGGTCTTCCTTGGTCAGTCCCTGAATCGGGGTCGGGTCGTTGGGGTTTTGCTGGAATTGTTCCAGCTTGGCCTTGGTCTGCTCCATTCTCGTTTTGAGCGCAGCCAATTGACTGGCACTGATGCCCTGCATATCCAAGCCTATCGCCTGGTACTCCCCGGCAATAGGGTGATTGGGCTCGCCTTCGCTCCAACCGCTTCCCGGCGCGTTGAGCGCCATCGTGCTGGCGAGTTCCTGCCCCAGGGTGAAGACGCCCCCTTCGCTCGCAATCTGGCCGTCTACGCGGAGTTCGGCTTTGAGATTGATGAGGTAGCCCGGCAGGCTGCTGGGCAGTTCGCTGGGCTGGATCGGGGTGCCGTCGGCGTGGGGCTTGGGCAGGTAGCTGTTGATGAGGTCGAGGTCGGCCTGGGTCGCGGGGGTGAAGCTGAGGGTGATTTTCTTGCTGGCCAGGTAGGGCAGGTTTTTCGTCAGGCTGAAGACCGGGGAATCCAATGCCCGGTCCAGATCGCTGGCATAGAGGGCGAAGCGGAACTGGTGCTTGAGGTTGGCGGGAAACGCGGCGAACTTGGCGCCGGTGACGATGGTCTTGTACGGCAGGGTGCCCATGAGGATGGACGGACTCTGCTGTTGAATGGTCTTGCTGCCGAGCACGTCACCCACGGTGGCGTCGGGCTGGGTGCTGTCGATGTAGGTCTTGACCTGGGCCTGGTAGCTGGTGAGCGCGGTTTGCAGGTTGGCCTGGTTGAGGTTCTGTACCCAGCCTTCGGTTTCGTTGACGGTGGCGCCTTGTTTGCTCTGGTCGAGCAGGGTCTGGGCATCCAGCGGCACGGCGGTCTTGAGGTCCATGCCTTGGGTGTAGGCGTATTGCTTGAAGCTGGGGTCGAGCTGGATCCAGGTGTCGCCCACCTTGTTGACGGCGCCGCGGCTGGGGACGTAGTCGACATACGCTTCGACCCAGACGTGTTCGAGCTTGAAGGCAATAACCTTGCCGCCGGAGACGAGGGCGACGTTGGGAATGCCGCCCTGTCCCAACAGGCTTTGCGCGGCTTCGGGTTTGGTGACGCCGCCGACCCAGTTCATGACCTGCTCGGCGGGCATCTGCACGGTGCCGTAGGCGTATCGCGCGGGAATGCCGGCGGCGCGCAAGAGGGCGATTTCGAGGCTGGCGGTGTCGAAGGCGTTGCCGCGTTTGGATTGCAGGGTGAGGTCGGCGCCCTGGATGGATCCGTAGCTGGGGATGAATTCAATGTTGTTGCGCACCCAGTTGTGGATCTGCACGGGGTTGTTGTTGAGCGCGGTGGCCTGGGCGCGGATGGCGGGGGTGAGCTGGACGTCTTCGGTCTCGGCCAGGTCGGCGGCGCTGGGGGTGGGGCCGGCACTTGCGGGCAGGCTGATGCCGGTGAGGCTGCCGGCGGCGGCCAGGGTGTAGGGCTGCCAGCCGTGGAGTTTGCGCGGACTGAACAGGCTGGTCTTGAAGCCTTGTTCGGTTTCGATCGGTGCCCTGACCTTGTTGCTGGGGGTGCCGAAGGGCAGCTTGTTGGGGTCGCCGGGGGTGTGGGTCTTTTTATTGGGGTGGGCGGCCATGAAGGCGGCGAGCTGCTTGAGCGGGCCGCCGATGTCGGCCCGGCTGGCGTCGGCGGCGTGCACGGCCCGCATAAGGCGGTCGTATTCGGCGCGGCGTTCGCGGTAGTCGCTGACAGCCTGGTCGTGGCGCAGCAGGAGCTCGGTGGGCAGATCCTTGTCGATGAGATGCCGGCGGATGGCGTCGAAGTCGGCGTCGGCGGCCTGCCTCAGCTGGGCCAGTTCGGCGTGACGGGCCTTGAGCGCCTTAATCTTGGCAGCACGATCGACGGCAGGCTGGGCGGCCTTGCCAAGTTCGGTCTTGATTTTGAGGTCTGGGCCGGGGGGTGGGGCGGGATAGGCGGCTTCAGGTTCGAGTTCCTTAAGTAGGTCGTGGATCTCGGCAAGCAGGCGGGACTGCTTGGTGGCCAGCGTCTCGGGTGCGGGAGCTCGGGAAGCGTTCTGCCCCGCCTTGAGTGTCTTGGCGGTCTTGGGCATCTGGATCGCCGCTTGCAAGGGCTGGGTGACCAGGGAGCTGAAGGTGACCAGGACAACCCAGCTGACGCGACGGAGAAATGTTTGTTTGGTCATGGCGGGATATCCCTTTTATTTTTTGCTGTGTTGGTTCAGCCTGATTTCAATTCGGCAAACGATATCTAGGCCCACTATTGCGCAGTAAACCCCCTCCCCCCCGCTAGGGGGGAGGGGGCTGTGCGCTACTGGGTTTTATGCCACTGCCACTCGGCTTCCTTGAGCGCACGGTCAACCGAATAGCGCGCCACCCCGACCGAATCGGCGGTAATGCCGTTAAGCGCATCCGCTACGATCACCAACAGCTCAATGGCTGTTGCGTAATCCCGGTTGGCCGCTGCCTGGTCGGCAGCGGCCAGATTGGCGATGGCCTTATCTCTGAGCACCGCTTCCTTGGCCAGGGTAATCGGCAGGCTTTGGATTTCAAGCCTGATTGGATCAAGGTTGTGCAGCATGGAAATCACGCTGATCGTTGAAGTCAGCGGCTCGCCGTTCCTCTGGTAAGCCCCGTTGACGATCGCGCCGGCCTCGCTGACAAAGGCATGATTGCCAGACAATTCAGGCAGGCGCACCAGTATGTGCAGGGTATAGGTGCCTTCCTTGGGCAGGTCGAAGCTCCAGATACCCTGTGGACTGGTCGATGTGGGTGCAGTGATGGGCGTGGCACTGGCGGACAGATAGACAGCTCCATCAGGCAGCGTCAGGCGGAGCTCGCCACTCGTTGCTACGCCCAGATTGGCCAGGGTTACCAGATATTCGATGACTTCTCCGGCAACCTGGTTATCTGTAAGTGACGCTGCCGCCCAGGCAAGGCCTTGGCCGAATGCATTCCGCCATCCGGACATGTTGAGCTGCATGCCGCCCAACAGATCGAGACCGTACTGCAACCCGTGACCATAGCCATATGAATTGGCTGCCACGGCAACCGGGCTGTTCGGGGCCGGCCCGAAGTAGCCGACCGCTTGCCCGGTCGTCAGGCTCAGCTTGAGGCCGCGCCCTGCGCTGGGCAAAGCTACCGGCTCGAAAGGTTCAATCAGCGAGACGGGGAGATCTTGCTTCCCCAACTTGCCGTTGATCTTGACGCCTATCGTATCGTCCAGCGTCTTGTTGCGCTCGTCATGTGCGCCGTCCACCAGCAGGGCATCCCCACGGAAAGCGGCTTCACGCAGTTCCTCATCCAAGGACTCATGCATTTTGCCGACTTTGCCGGATACCCAATAGGTGTTGTAAACGCCACTGCGCAGTTCCCTCAAGAAGATTTCAGGGTCTGGAGTTACAAGATGCAGCAAAGGCAAGGCCGTCAACATGCTGTCGATCATGGTGACACGTTCCTGGGTGCATTCCAGCGTGCCATTTGCATCCCGGACTGCATCCTTGCCGCAGCCGGCCAGTACCAACAGGCGCGCGCCACTGCTCAACCCGTGAGTGAGATCGAGTTTGACCAGGTCTTTCTTGATTTTGAAAACGGCTTGAGCCAGCACGATGTATTTACCGCCAAGCTCAGCCTGCAAGACGGCGGCATAGTTCTCGCCGCCGGAACCCGTTGCTATCCAGGTGGCCGAATTGATATACACGTCCCCTGCCCCAATATCGGCGGTGTAAGGTAACTCCGCCAGAACCTGCTGGGTTTCGGGTGAAACGATCACCACCTTCAAGGGCAAGGCAGAAACCGGTGCATTGCCGGTATTGTTGACGCCGAACGAAACAAGCACGCTTTCACCAACCGCATATTCAGCAGCACTGAGCCTGATCGAGCCCGTCAGACCGAACCCAGTATCCGAGGAGGACTGCACTACATAGTCGACGACATGCCGATCAAATACCCGGCCATCCGAATCCAGCAGGGTTTGTTCAACATGATAGGTTCCCGGTGCGGCGTTCCGGTACGCATAGCCTGTGGAAAAGGCTTGCGACATCCCGGGTGCCAGCTGCAGGATCGGATATTCCTTCGTATACAGTTCAGTGCCGGACGGATCAAGCACCCGAACGGCAAGGCGTAGATTTTCGAGGATCACGTTGAGCGAACGGTTGGTCGCGCGTGAACTGATCAGCAGTCGATCACTGGGGGCATACGACTGGCGATCCAGACTGAGCTTGGAATAAGCTGTCGCCTCGCCTTGATTGGCCAACACCTTGAATCCGGCCCGCGCCACCGCAACGACCGCGTTGTTCTCGTACACCTTGGCGACGGCAACGTAGTTGCCCGGTACGATGGTACCGATTGCATAGGGCGCATTGAACGGCAGGGATTCACCCGCCGCCATGACGGCAGGCTGAACGATCACCGACCCCACCACTACGCCAGACACATCCTCGACCGCCACACGCAGGTCGCCCGACACCAGACGGGTGTTCGTGTTGCTTACGGCCCCGGAAATCAATGCCGTTCCGCCCGCGGGATACTCGGGCTTGTCGGTCGATACGGCAACGTACACCAGATTGCGCACATGAACATCGGGCACATTGACCGGCAACTGTACTTGCTGCGGCGAGAAGCTGTTCTGGAATAGCAGGTACGCGCTTTCCATCACTGGCCGATTTTCTCCAAGGATCAAGCCAGTCAATTCAGTCACGCCGCTGATGGAGGCCCCTTGAGCAGTCACGTCACGGACGCTGAATACATATTCGGTTCTGCCGTCAACGAGCGGTACGATCGCCGAGGGCGGACTGCTGAATCCAGACAGGTCTTGCCCAGGCTGGGCTACCAGGTGCGCCTCCACGCTGATTGCACCGCAGGTTACAGGCACCTGCCAGATCTCGTTGACGTAGTCTGCCCACATCAGGATACGGCTGCCGAAGCGGTCGAACGCAAGGTAGTCGATATCCGACAAACGCGAACTGATCTTCAAGCCGTCGAACAAAGCCGATACCTGGCCTGTGCGCGGCACGACCTGAGCAAGGATATGCTCCTCACCATTTTGTTTAATCACATCCCATCGGTAAGGAGCGATATAGAAGTTGTCGGCGCAATCCGCTGCGATGTTGGGATATCCATCGCCTTCGAATATTGGGTCAACGACCCCATCTCCTTTGCTATACAACAGCACAGAGGAACGATCCGGCTTGATCATTGAAATAACGTGCGACTCATTCTGGACGTACACGTTGTCCTTGCCGTCAATTGCAATATTGCGAGGTTGGGGCAGACCCACCGTGGTGAAGGTTGAAACCGAGCCGGTCACCGGGTCAACCCTGATCAGGTTGTTTGGCGCACCGACAAATACCTCGTCCCGGCTATTGACACCCACACCATTAACACGGGTTACCCCAAGATCGGCAATGGTTTGAACGGCCCCATCGGTACCGATCTGCAGAAGGTCATACCGACCGGTGGAGGCATTCTTCGATGCCAGGTAGAAGCGCTCTTGCGAATCAACCGCCAGCCCGTAAGAGAGGGTGAGGCCTGACGCGATGGTCTCATTCACACCAGACGTTGACTTGCGATAGAGATGCGTGGAATCGGTGTACCAAAGGTTACCTGACTTGTCACCAACCATTCCATAGGGGCGCGAAATCGTCGTGAGTGGTCGAATCAGGCCTGTCTCAATTCGGGACAGCGTGACAAAATCCGCACCCGTCACATTCAGGTTGAAGGGAACCGTCTGGTTGCCTGGCATCTGCTCATCGCTGGCGGTCGAGAGCAAGCCCTGCGCATGCGGCCCGACATATAAATAATTGGCTACCGCCCCCATCACGCCGGGTACCATAACTTCGGCCCTGAATCCGCCACCGTAGGGCGGCACCCAGAAACCGTAATCCAGGCTCAACAAACTCTCGCCCGACGGCAAAGCGCTAATCGGGAGCGAGGCGCTGTGTACAACCGTGCCTGCTGCGGGTGGTTCCTGTGGCGGGGCGATCGTCAGGCGGGTGAGCGTATATCCGCTGCCATCCCCTGACAGCATGGCATTAGCTTCTGCGGATAATTCATGCAGGCCGTACACTGGCTTGTTTGCAATCAGTGAAGCAATATTGATTGGGGTGACCACACCCGCCTGATCGACCATGGCCATTGCGCCGCCATTCCCGCCGACCAGCCAGCCATGTGAATTGCGCGTCAGCGACCTGGGCTGGGCGATGCCGGTATTGGCCAGCACGTCAAGATTGCCGGATTGATAGACCGTCAAGGTTCCGTTGCCGTTGAGGAGGTAAACCCGGTCATCCTGCAGGCCCACTGCACGGGTGCTGTTGATGCCGGATGCCAGCAGCGACCAGGCATTATTTTCAAATTTGAACACGCGCCCCTGCGAATCCACCGTCAGGATGCGGGAACCATCGACAAGCATTTTCTCCGGCTGACCCGGAACCCCAGACAACGCGGTAACTACGCCTGTGACTGGATTCAGGCGGTCAATCGCTGAAGAGCGGCTAACCAGTATCGTTCCAGCGGGTTCGACGGCCAGGTATCGTGGTGAGGAAATCCTTGCCTGGAAGGTGGGTTGTTGGCCCATACCTTCCAGCCGGCTAACTGTGGATGACCCATAGTCGGCAACATAAATCTTGCCATCCGGCGCAACCGTTATGCCCCACGGGGTGGTGAGTCCGCCATGATCTTCCAGTGTGGCGTAGCTTGAGCCGTCAAGCGTAACGAGACGGCTATAGGTATTGTCTCCAATGGTGATTGCACCATCCTGCCGGATTGCAATGCCTGCCAAGTTAGTCGCGTTTGGAACACTTTTGATCGCGGTCCACCCAGTGCCATTCCATTTGTAAATATTGGAATTGCCACTTGTCGCAAACAGGTCTGCGCCCCTGACGGCCAGGGAAGTCGCGTTCAATGATCCACCGATCAAAGCCGGCACCTGTCCAGACCGAGCATGGAACATGCGGCCAGATGAATCGGTAAATCGAATGCCGTCCACATACCATTCGGCATCCTTCGGGGAGGAAAAGCCCGTAATGCTGCCTTGCAGCAACCCGGCCGAATCGTAGCGAGACAGCTCGTGACGGCCTGAAACGGAAACATTGATGCCCCCCGAGACATCGCTAATAGCCGACGTAACCGAAGAGATGGCGTTTACTTGGACAAACGCTGCGGTATCGGGATCTACCCGATACAAACGACCGTAGTTTGTCCTGACAAGCAACTGCCCATCTGCGCCCGCATTGGCCCAATAGGCATACTCGTTGTTGGGCACAGGCAGCGAGGTGACTGTGTAACCGCTCTCGATGCGGTATAGCTTGCCCCCGGCCATGACAAAATTTCTGCCTAAGCTGTCACCACTGAGGGACTGGACTGTGGTCGGAAAAGACGCAAGCGTGGTAAGGGTGCCCGACGAATCCAGTTCCTGGATGGTCGCGCCGCTCGTTACAATAATATTTCCGCTGGGATCAACCGCGATGTCATAGGGATAGCTGGGCAGGGTCTTGACCTTGACCGCCGTGCCCGAACCGTCGATGCGGTAGACGTCATAGCCCGAAAGCGCCGCCAATCCGCCAGATGAAGGGTCATAAGCGATCTTCCTGTAGCTGCGGCCCCGTGACCAGATGCTTGGCAAACCCGAGTCGACCACGGTAATGAAGCCTGAATTTGACACCCATACGCGACCATTCGGCGCGACGGCCAGGTCATCCGGGTTAACCAATACCGATTCTATGCGCTCAAGCAATGAGCCGTCGGCGCCGAAGCGTACGAGACGATTCTGATTTTGCTCTGTAACCCAGACTTCGCCAGACGGATTGACCGCAAGTCCATACGGGCCGGACAAGCCGGTGACGAAGTTGGTCTTGCCCGCACCCGTAACCTTGACGATCGAACCGGCACCATAGCTAACCACGAACACATCGCCGGAAGGAGTGGTATCCAGTCCACGCGGAGAACTGATACCCGTCGCGAGGACCGACACCTGGCCCGCCGCATCCTTTTTCTTCAGCGAGCCATCGTCCCCTGCGACAAAGAGACTTCCGCTGCCGTCATACTTCATACCCTGTGGCCGGTTCGCCAGGCCGCGGACATAAAGCTCGGAGATTCCGGTCGGGGAAATACGATATACCGCGCCATCGCCCCATGTGGTGACATACAGATCGCTACCGCTCGTTGCGATATCGGCCGGTTGCAGCAGACCGCTTGTCAGGACGCTCAGGGTTCCATCTGGCGTAACTTTGACCACGCTTCCATTTCCGGAGTTGGCAACGAAATAGTTGCCCGATCCATCACGGACGATGCCCTTGGGTGCGGAGAGACCGCTTGCAAAAGCTGAAACAGAGCCATTTGCACTAACCTTGACGAGCGTGCCATCACCAGAATTGCTGACCACATAACCACCCGCACCATCGGAAACGATGCCAACCGGTGTGCTCAAGCCATTGCTCCACAACAGTGTTTCGACGCCTGCGGCATCGCGTTTGACCAGTGCTTGCTTGCCTGCACTCGTTCCGCTGGCATAAATATCACCCGCCGCGCTGCGGTCGAATCCTGTCAGATTACTCAGGAGGGTTATCCTGATCTCGGAGATGACGCCTGACGGGGTGATTTTCCACACCCTTCCATTGGCATCCGCTGCCCACACGTTATCCTGGGGATCGACGAGAACATCAACTAACGACGGCGCACCGGTAGTTTTGGGCACTGTTGCGAATACGCTTGCATTGCCCATCGGGTCAATCCGAAGAATACGCCCATCGTTGTATCCGCTTTTGACGGTATATAAATTTCCGGACTTGTCCCGTGCCAGCGACCTGGCGGGATTGATCAGGGTGTTATTCGTGATCTGGCTGACCGTAGTTTCGGGTTGGGTCGACACATTGGTATCAGGGTGTTCCAACGTGACTACAAGATCAGCAGTGGTCGATTCGATTGGCTGATTGCCAAAGTTGCCCAGTTGCGCAGTGAAATTAACCGGTATGTTTGAGCCGGCCTGAGCCAACGGAGGGTTGATCTCCAGGCCCCCCGCAACAAGTGCCTCGTCACGTACGATGAAGGTCGCGGTACCTTCAGCCACAACCTGACCACTGGTGTCATGCGCCCGGACAAGAACCGTATGCTGTCCACCGGATTCGCGAATCATGAAATGCGAGAGTTCGATCTCATGGCTGCTCGCCGCCGTGATTGTCAGCGGCAGATTGGGCGGATTAAGCCCCAACCCCTTGGCGTTGGCGGGCATTTCAAATGACAGGCTATTGAGTGCATCCAGCACCTGGGCTTCAACGATCAGGTCGGTCGATGTGGCGTTTGAATTGGTTATCTTGATGTTGACTTTAAGCTCGTCATGGGGCGCGTAGTAATCCTTGTTCGGCGTGATTTCAGCGATGGTGATGCCGCCAGGCTGCAATTTCAGCAAGGTAAAGTCTGCTGTAATGTTGCCGGGGCTGGTCAGCACCAGATTGAAGCTGGCCGACTGATAACCTGTGGCGTCCACATTCACAATCAAGTTTGTGCCGGCCACATTGGCGATCGAATATGCGCCGTCAGCCGTGGTAACTGCGCTTTGCGTAGTCCCTTGAATGTTGATCTGAGCGTTTGCCAACGGCATACCGGACTCGGTATCCGTGACCTTGCCACTCAAGGTCGAGCCTGTCGGCAGACGTTGCAGGGGCAGTTTGCCCAGGTCATTCACGCCCACACTCAAGCTGCCTGAGGCTGCAACATTTTGATACCCGCTTGCCGATGCAGTCAGCGAAAAAGCCCCGACACCAAGGTTGGTGTATTCAAAACTTCCATCTGCAGCCGTGATTTTGTTTACGCCGCCCAAGGTAACCGTGCCACCGGGTATCGCCGCGCCACTGGATGCATCCGTCAACTTCCCTCTCAGGGTCGCCGTCGTCGGTGCATTGCTGGTGTATAGCGTGGGAGAGAAGGTGTAAGAAACACCCGCCTCGAAAGAGATACTGGCGGTAACGGTCTGATATCCGGACTTGGTTGCCGTGATGGTGGCTGCGCCCGGGCTCAGCCCAGTCAGACTATATGCGCCTGTACTGCTAGTCGCGGTCGAAACTGTCCCTACCGAAATGACAACATCTGCAATGGCAGCCCCACCGCTTGTCTTCACGACACCCGAGATGGAAGCGGTTAATGTCTGTGGCTTGAGTGCAATGTCACTGAAAGAAACCGTTTCTCCTGCCACCACGGTAGCGACCAGTTGTCGTGACTCATAGCCGAGCTTTGAGGCGCGCAAGGTGTAGATGCCTGGCGTCACGCCGCTGAGAGTGAATGTGCCGTCGCTACCAGAAGCCGAGCTAAAGTTGGTGTTCTCAATAAGCTGAAGTGCCGCTTGTGGAATCATGCTTCCGTTCGTGACATCCACAACCCTGCCAGTGATTTCGCCGGTCGTTGCGACAGGCTGTGCCGGGTTGGAGGATGTCCACAGGGCACGCAAAGCAAGTGCGGTAATGTAGGGGTCTCCAATCCAGGCGCCGTCAGAACCCTGTGCCGAACGCAAGTTATCTGCCAACGGACCTAGAATATCGGTTGCATTTGTCAGGCCTGACAGCGCATATAACACTGCAGCCGTATCCATCACCTGAGGATAAGAACCCGCCGTGCGGCCGATCATAAGCCAGTCCTTGGCTTTTGCTGTCATAGCGCCTACGGAATAGACGCTATACCATTCCTGGACAGCAGATAGAACCACAGCCGTAACGAAGATATCCCCCTGCGAATCACGCGCCCAGCTACCTTCAGCAGACTGCACACTGCCTAAATAGGCTAAGCCGTGGCTGACAATCTGCGAGACGTTGTACCCTTTGCCGGCCAGCGTTTTAGCCGCCATCAAAGCATATGCAGTATCGATGGGATTGCTCTGGTACAGAGGCATCCCGCCAAAACCCCCATCAGGGTTCTGCCGTATCGTCAGCTCATTGAGAACATCGGGTGCACTAACAGTACTTGTTGAAACAAGAAGGCGGCGAGAGGCGTATTCGTTGTTGTTTTCGGATTCGGCCTGAATGGCATCGATTAAAGACAAGGGTGCAACATCTAAATCTCGGAGCGCATAAGCTGTTTCCGTTCTAACCTGGAATTGGGTAGCGACCGAATTGGCCTCTGTCGCAATTGAGCCGTCAGTCTGAACTTGGCCTTGCAGCCAGTTCAAGCCATTTTGCAGCGTCGAATCAAGTGCGTAAACATTTGAAAAGCCAAAAACCAGGCTCACTATCAAACCGCGAACAACATAAAACAGTAAGCGGTTAAAAGCTTGCTTATATCGATCACCTGTGAATTCAGGTGTCGCATTCAAAACTAATTTATGAGTTGGTGAGGCAGGACTTGGAATCGGGTCGGAGTGCCATAGATTTACCCTACGTGAGCATTGCGCGCACGAACTCTTCCCATTAGACATGGTTTCCCCCTCCCTCGCCTCTACGGCCTGCTACGTTAAATTGCTTTATTTTTTGCGTAACTAACATGGTCCCGTGTACGTTGCACGGGACTCTAGTGAGGGCAAAAATTACCCGAAAACTTCAGGATGCGTCAAGTTTTTTTACCACCACTTGATTCACCACGCCTGCCGCGCGTGCATCACCTTGATCTGGAATAGCGTGTTGTGCTCTGCAGGTCAGCCGAGACCCCCTGACCCCTAGGGAAGCGCTGATTAATTTGTCATCCTATGCTTGCGCCAACTCGTTTTGAATAGGATATTCGAGACGAGCTAGGAGAAGGGTCTGAAGCCGAAGTTGTCATGAGTCGTTCGAGGCTGTTCGCAATGGTGGTTGCCCTTCTCCGCC
>Ga0307376_10004082_pt1 | contig 13461 bp, 14 predicted proteins | sample TR2MG_FD_202536 | JGI IMG/M metagenome (GOLD analysis project Ga0307376, IMG submission 202536) | Soil microbial communities from Risofladan, Vaasa, Finland - TR-2 | ecosystem: Environmental > Terrestrial > Soil > Coastal area > Acid sulfate soil | place: Finland: Risofladan, Vaasa | collected...
TAAAAATAGTAATTGAAAATCAATCTTAAGGATTTTATGAAAATTTAATTATTCAATTCCTTTAAAATAATATCAGCTAACTTTTTGCCAACTATTTCAGCGATATCCTTAAGAGGAGCTTGCTTGATGTTGTTCACGCTTCCAAATTTTTTAAGTAACTTATTTCTAGTCGCGGGTCCTATCCCTTTGATATCATCTAACACCGATCTTTTCACACGTTTCTCCCGTTGCTTTTTGTGGAGTTTAACTGCGAAGCGATGAGCTTCATCTCTAACTCTTTGAAAAATTTTAAGGAGATTAGAATTTTTAGGTAAAATTATAGGATTCTTCTCGTTAGGAACAAAAATCTCTTCAAATTTTTTAGCTAATCCAATGATTGGAATGCCCTCAATACCGAGTTCTTTTAAAACAGAATATCCCGCATTAAGTTGCCCCTTTCCCCCATCAACAAGAATTAAATCAGGTAATGATAAATTGTTCTCAATTAACATTGTATATCTTCGCTTTATCACTTCTTTCATCATTGCTACATCGTCGGGAGTTGATTTTGTGCGAATTTTGAAGTGTCGGTAATATTTATTATATGGGCGCCCTTCAAGAAAATAAACCATAGATCCGGTTGCATCTGTTCCTTCGATATTTGAAATATCAAATCCTTCAATAATCCTTGGTATTTTAGGTAAATTAAATATCTCTTTAGCTTCTTCCAGAGCTTTCTGAATTTGGTTTTCTTCTTTTCTTTCAATTTCTTCCATTTTTATTTCTTGATCTACTATTACCTTTGCGTTCTTATTAGCTATTCTAAGTAAACCATATTCTTCTTCAAGGGGAACCCTTATTTCTATGTCTGTTTTATACTCGTTAAGGATTTCCCTAAACAAATTAAATCCTTCATAAAACTCGGGAATTACTATTATATCAGGCAAATAGTGTGTAGGGTCTTGGTAAAATTGTTCCAATATCAAAGGGAAAATATCATTCTTTTGAACAACTTTATCTTCTATATTTACAGGAAAAGCGCTTTTATTAGCTATTTTTCCTTCGCGAATGTGAATTATTACCATTGCAATATATTTCTGATCCTCGTCATTAAAATAGCCTATAATGTCCTTATTTTCTTTACGATCTAATAATACATTCTGAGAGACTGTTGAATTATCAATAGCTTGAAGTTTATCTCTCCAATAACCAGCTATTTCGTAACTTTGTGCCTGAGCCGCATTCTTCATTTTTTCGTTTATCTGTTCTTTTAATTCATCTGTTTGTCCTTTGAGAAACATATCTATTTGCTTCACGTTTTGCATATAATCTTCTTCTGTTATAGCTTCGATACAAGGTCCCGGACATAGTTTTAATTGATAATACAGACACGGTCTTTTCTTTAGTTTAATCCTTTTTTTACATGAACAATATGGGAAGATCTTACGTAAATCACGCAATATTCTAGTGATTTCCTTTTTATCAGTAAAGGGCCCTAAAAATAGGTTTTCTTTAGAATATTTTTCTGGTCCTCTTATGATTCTGATTCTTGGAAATTTTTCTGAATAAAAAAAACCAACCCAAGGATATGTCTTTGAATCGCGCATTACCACATTAAAACGGGGCAGATATTTCTTAATTTGTATATTTTCGAGTATTTTTGCTTCTTTTTCGTTTTCTGTAACTATATATTCGATAGATTGAATATTTTTAACGAGTTCCTTGATTTTCTCTTCGTAATATGGATCGTTATAATTAGTTTTGAGAAAATACTGATTTACTCTTTTCTTTAAATTTATAGCTTTCCCGATATAAATAATAGTTCTTTTTTTATTGAGAAAAAAATATACACCTGGCTCGTTGGGTAAACTTTTTCGCTCTAGGTCAATTTTGCTCATTTTTTTAATAAATTTAGTTTTTCAAATATAAATTAGAAATTTAAGTTAAAAATCGTTTCTACTTAATGGTAATTTACTATATTAATAATGAAAGAGACTAAATGTTATTTATGATTATAGAATATTGCTACCAATTTTTAGGTGAGAGAGATATCAGAAGATTGATTTTTGTTAATTCCCTATCACGCTAAGAAATAATAAAAAAATAAATAAAATAATTATGATAAAATGGTACGTATCAAAATTTGCCCAAAATGTAAGAATTCTACATTAAAAAGTGCTGTCAATGTTTCTGGTTGGTTAGCACCAAATATGTATGAGTGTACTTCGTGTAATTACATTGGTTCTTTTTTTATAGAAATCGATCCTAAGAATTTTAAAGAAGATAATAATTCTCATGAAGGTGATACCAATAATAAAGAATACAGTGAAAAGTAGTGGCTGTTTTTATATTAATTAAAAAATATGTAGGTGAATGAAATTAAACAATTATTAATAGATGCGGAAAAGATTAAATCGTTAGAAATACAGGGAGCGACAAATGTAGCCCTAAGGGCTATCGATTTTTTGAATAGTTATGCCCAAAGGCTAACAGATTATAATACTGAAGAACAGTTTTTAAATAAATTAGAAGAAGCAAAGGAGATACTGTTTAATGCCCGCTCCACTGAACCGGCGTTGAGAAATGGACTAAATTTCATAACAAATAGATTGAAAAAACTTAAACACGAATTCAAAGAAGATCACTTTTTAGAGTTAATAAATCGCTATAAAAATGAATATCAAACAATGATTCAAAATTCGAAAAAAAAGATAGCTGAAATTGGAGCTAGAAGAATTCCTTTTGTAGAATCAGATGATGACTACGTCATTATGACCCATTGTCACTCGTCTGTTGTAACGGGTATCTTATTAGAAGCAAGAGCGCAAGGAAAGCACTTTGAAGTGATAAATACCGAAACCCAACCCCGCCTTCAAGGAAGAAAAACAGCGAAAGAGTTATTAGACGCTGGAATAAAAGTTTATCATGTTGTGGATAGTGCTATGCGGTGGGCTGTAAATCATTACGAGGTTAGTCTTATTCTTATTGGAGCTGATAGTGTTACAAGTGAGGGAACTGTTCTAAACAAGATAGGATCGAGATTATTAGCTTTAGTAGCCCATGAAGAACACGTTCCATTTTACGTTGCTACTCCCCTTTTAAAATATAATCCTCAAACTTCATTTGGTGTTATTGAAAAAATTGAAATGCGAGAAAGTTCAGAGATTTGGGAGAATCCTCCAGCAGGTTTGGAAATTTTAAATCCTGCCTTTGAGACTGTAAGTAGGAGATATATCGACGGTTTAATTACAGAAGCAGGAATTTTTGCGAGTAGCCATGTGCATAATTACTTTGAAAAGTTATATCCAGATATGATTTAAATTAAGTTTAAGGTGATTTAGAAATTAAATATGAAGATTTTTTAGATTTAGCATATGAACCAAATGAGGAGGATCTAATTTGCTTGTTTAAAATTAAACCTGCTAGCGGTTTTTCAATTGAAAAAGTAGCTACTAGGGTTGCTGCTGAAAGCAGTAACGGTACTTGGACGGTACTGAAAATTCCTGACCATATTCGGGCATTAAGTGCGAAAGTTTATGAAATAAATGATAATTATGTTAAAATCGCATATCCCAACGATTTATTCGAGGAAGGAAATATGCCTCAAGTATTAAGTTCTATTGCTGGAAATATTTTTGGTATGAAAGCTTTAGAAGGTCTAAGGTTAGTCGATGTGAAGTGGCCTAAAAACTTAATCAATTCCTTTAAGGGGCCTCAATATGGAATAAAGGGAATTAGGGATTTACTTAACGTTGAGAAGAGACCAATTACAGCTACTGTTCTGAAACCCAAAGTAGGGTATTATGCTGAGGAGCACGCTCAACACGGGTATGAAATCTGGACAGGAGGAGTAGATCTGTTAAAAGACGACGAAAACCTATCGAATCAAAAGTTTAATAGATTCGAAAAAAGGCTCGATCTTAGCATGAAAATGAGAGACAAAGCAGAAAATGAAACAGGAGAAAGAAAAAGTTATTTGATAAATATTACCGCTGAAGTTGACGAAATGAAGCGTCGTGCGAAGTTAGTAAAAGATTTTAACAACGAATATGTTATGATCGACATATTGACTATTGGTTGGGCAGCAGTTCAAACAGTTAGAGAGGAATGTGAAAAACTAGGTTTAGCTATACATGCTCACAGAGCGTTTCATGCTGCTTTTGATAGAAATCCTAATCACGGGATGAGCATGAAAGTACTTGCAGAAATAGCGAGAATGCAAGGCGTAGATCAGCTTCACATAGGAGGTTTGGGAAAATTAGCGGGTGATAAAATAGAAGTGTTGAATAGTTATAAGAAAATCGCTCAAAATTCGAATGAAGCCGATTTTGAGGTCCTAGCGCAGAATTGGTATGGAACGAAAAGGGTTTTGAGCGTATGCTCAGGAGGAGTTCATCCGGGAATAATACATCGTTTAATGGAGCTTTTATCAAAAGATATTGTTGTTCAAGTCGGAGGTGGTGTGCTTGGTCACCCAGGTGGTACACAAAGCGGTGCGAAAGCCTTAAGACAAGCAATTAATGCTTACATGGATAACATTAGCGTAAATGAATACGCTAAAAGTCATGCCGAATTAAAGCAAGCATTAGATCTGTGGGGAGACGAAACACCGATATAATTCTATTTTGATATTATCTAATCACCCTTGTTTTTGTCATATTATTATTGGAAAAAGATTAATACTGTCCTTAATTATCATATAGAGTGATTAGAATTTGAGTGAAGATAATACTAAAGAATTAACTATTGATGTAAAAGATTTAAGCATCGAAAAGGAACAATATATTGAGGATCTGTTAAGATTTCTCGAAGAACAGTTGCCACAAATAGAACTTTCTCGAAGTGGAAACAGCATCGAATTGATTATTCCAAGCAAAATGTCAAATAGAGTAATAAAATTAAGGATCAAGAAGTATCTGCATCGAAAAAATTTAACAGAGAAATTCAGACCGATTTCTTATACTACCTCTGATATTAAGGGTTATAGAATTAAGGAGAAAAGATCTTTAAAATTATCCTATTATTAACTCATCTATAGTTACCGATATTAATTTTAAAAATAAATATTTCTAACGTGTCAAATATAGAAATTGTTATCAAGTCAATCGATGATTTGCTAAGGTGCATAAACCTTTCAAGTTTGTTAGAACTTTCTGGATGGCCAAAACCAGGAAATATACACAGAACGAAAAATTTTGAAAGCACAAGTTTTGAGCACTTTCTAGCAGGAATTACTGCCATTCAACCTAATTTTAGAATGCTATGCGAAAAAGTCTATAGTATTATTGAAAATGATAAGCAATCATTTAGTAACATCGAATTAGGTGTGTTTTTTAAAGAATCTGTCATAGAAATGATGAAGTGGCAAACCGGAGGAAATGTAATATTAGGGCATATTCTCATCTTAGCACCCCTCTCATCTGCCGCTTTAATATGTATAAAGTTAAAAAAACGTAGACTTATAGATTTTGAGTCAATATTAAACAAGATCATAGAAGATACTACAGTTAATGACACATTACATTTATATGAGGCAATTAAACTTAGCAATCCAGGAGGATTAGGCCAAATTGATAAGTATGATGTTAATAATCCAGGTGCTTATAAAGAAATCATCCGGGATGATATAAATCTTAAAGAAATATTTAACAAATCTCAAGATTACGATTTAATAAGCAGAGAGTATGCTACAGGATTTAAAATCGTTTTAAAGGAAGGTTTACCTTACTTTCTTGATAGTTTTAAGGAACATCGAAATATAAATAAAACAATAGTTAATACATATATGAAATTACTAGCTAATCATTTTGATACCTTGATTATCCGTAAAGCAGGTAAACCAGAAGCAATGAAAGTTTCAGAAATGGCTTCAAAAATCATTTCACAAGGAGGAATTTCTACTAATAAAGGATTAAATTTAACAATTAAATTTGATAAAAACCTCCAAAAGCAAAATGGAAAGTTAAACCCTGGTACAACCGCAGATCTTTTAGCGGGTGTAATATTTTGTGCTTTATTAGTAGGTTTATATTTTTAGATATTGAAGGAAAAATTTTTGTTATTGAAATACTATTTTAAGTATAATAAAATATCTTAACTCGACCAAAAAAATGCAATTTTGCGACGAATGTGGCTCTATGATGTTACCCTCAACAGTGAATGGTCAGAAAGTGTTTAAATGTAAATGTGGCTGCATCAAACCTCTTTTGGAGGAAAATATAGATTCTTATATTTTAAAAACCAAAATTGAGCAACCAATTAGAAATGAAGTCTCAAATCTTACTGAAGTAATGAAATGGAAGGAAGAAAATTTGAGAAGCGCAATTAAAAATTTTAAATGCAGTTGTGGCTACGACAAAGCACACTTAGAAACGAGGCAAACTAGAAGCGCTGACGAGGGTATGACTCACTTCATTACCTGTTTAAAATGCGGAAAGATGCGAAAAATTGGATCGTAATTAATTTGTTAATTTTTCTAATATTTTTGGTTGAGATATATCCTCATCAAATCTAATTTGTATCGTTTTATTCGTATTTTTCGGTCCCGCAATTATTTGAATCTGATTGGTTGCAACATTTAGCTTTTTACTTAATAATTTAATTAATTCTTTATTCGCCTTATTTTTAACGGGTTTAGAGATTAAATTAATTGAAATCCAAGAATCAGTAAATTGGTTATATGCTATTTTTTGTACTTTAGAGTTTGTTTTAACTCTTATCTTTAAAAAAATTATACGCTCTGAGCTATCTTTGGAAAAAACCATGATAATGATTCCTTAAACCTATAATGAAGTAAAATCGTCAGCATTATTCTTAAGTATTTTAAATGAGGGTACAGATAATCTTATACCTCCTGCTAATTTATGACCACCACCCGTTCCTCCAAGTTTTTGTTTAATCGTACTTATAACACTATTGACACCCATGTGACCACTTTCTAAATATTTCCGAGAGCACCTCACACTAAGTTTAACCATCTGAGTTTTCTTCTCGAGTCCACCTAGGAACATCATCTTATCGGGTCTTAGTAATCCGTTAACGGAAGTAAAACTTGCTGTGTCTGACCAATTGCTCGGTGGTATTTTACCGTTTCCTGCATCAATGAAAATTGTGCTTTTAGTTTCATAACGAGGCAATTCATTTGCTAATATTTTTAAATTTTTAACTAGTGTTTCGATATATTCGTTATAAAGCTCTTTAGCGTATCGCGTAATAGACTTTTGGTTTATAATCGAAATAGCAGCGCTAATATTTTTAAATGATAGAATGTTTAGCAGCATCGCGTGCTCAAACGCAAATCTTAATAAACCTTGTTTTTGAGGTAATAAAGCATAGTGTCCGACATCAATATCAATACTTTTAAGAATTCTTTGAATTTCATCTTGCTCTAAATCAACAATTTTTTTATTGGGGTTTATGCTTATGCTATTTAAAAAGGTTTTAATGGTTTGATCACTTTCACCACCATATCCGATTAGAAAAGGCAAAATACTACACGTTAAACCTTTTTTTATAGATTCATGCATACTTCCAAAGAGAATTAACCCTTCCCTATCTAAGACAAGTTCTTCGTCGCATATTTCTTGATAAATTTCCTTGTTAAAAGATTGGAGCTTTTCCATGGACCGTAAGGAGTCTCCCGCAATTCCGATAACGGCTAGCCAACCTTGCTTTATAATCGATAAATTGATTTTTTTAGCAAACAAATAAGCTAAAGTAGCACCCGATACATGATCTAAACCATCAAATCCAAAAACCGTAGGATTAACAAAGAATAAATTTTCTGGAAGTTCTTCTAAATCTATATCGCAATCGACTTCATGGTGATCAAGAATGTAAAAATGTTCTTTTCGTTTTTTAATAATAGGCACTAATTCAGCTAGATTAGAACCCACATCAGTAAAGATTAGTGCAGTTCTGCTGTTTTGAGTTTTCGGTAAAATTCCATTTAAATAACTTCCCCACGAAACAGATCGATTATAGATGAAATAATCATAATTGAATTTCATTTTATGGAGCAAATTTTGAATAATTTGCAAGCTACTAATCCCATCTGCGTCATTATGTGAAATTGCAATCATGTTATTATAAAGATTTTGAGAATAATCCTCGAAAAAGTCTACAGCAGTATTGAGGTGTTTTAAAAATTTAGTGCGATCTGGTTTTGTGCCCATAAAAATCATTTAATAGGATTTTCGACATTAATATGTTTAATCTAGTATAATTGGAAAAAACTAATACATCATATTAAGCTTCTTAATTACTTTATTATTGAAAATGGGTTTTAAAGTAATAGATATGCCTTTTAAAGACGGTTATGAATGATATAAAAATATATTCAATAAATATAAATATTCGTATAAGAAGTCATTTACGGAAATTTAAGTAAAAATTAAAATCCTAAGAATAATTAATTAATTTTATTTAATTTTTTGATTAAAAAAAAATTCACTTTAAAAATAAAGATGAAGAGCAGTAATTACTGGAAATCTATTATAGTCGTTATAATACTAATGAGCACGGTAATCTCTTTGTTTCTTATTGATCCTTCCCCAAATTACAGCTCTTTAAATCTTGATAATAATGATATCCCTATAATTCCCGAACTTAGTTCTTTTTCGGAAGATGATTACTCTCCAATTATTAACGCTCCTGAACAGGGACTTGGGAACATAACTATTACACAATTTTCATTTGATGAAGAAGGTATTTTTAATCAATCAGATAATTACCCTAATCTCGTAGACGATTTAAGCTCTGGAGCGTTAAATATCTCATATTTAGAAACTAAATATATTCAAACTATTAAAATCGCCCAATTTAATAATCTCGATAAATCTCTACCTGAATCGAACGAGATAACAGTGTTGATTAACGAATCTATTAGTGTTCAGTTTAATAGTTCTATAGATAATCTTGAAGGTTATTTAATCTATAGTCCAGTCTTATATCCGAGAGTCCTTAATCAAGTACTTATAAAAAATAGTACTGATACTATTATCGAAGAACTTAACGAAGGAGATTACACGATTGATTCTGATGATTATTTTGTGTTCGACTATCAGAATTTCTTCTCAATAACTTTTCACAATTTTTCGATCTACTTCATATTTGAGTATACTCTAACCCTAACAACTTGGGATTTAACTCAAAACCCTAGTGATGTCTTGTCGTTAACGCAACAAATTCAAACCTTTAGCCCTTCATTTTATTATAACTTTACTTTAATTGGAACAAAAATCACTGGTAACCTGACAATTCCTCCAGAAAATGCTGATAACCTCGTTTTAGACATAATTGTAAATCCCCTTGATAAGGATTTATTCTTTGATCATATTTTAGAAATAGGTAATCAAACTAAAGAAAATTTTTTAAAACCGGACAAAAAGATAAATGTAACAATTTCTGCTGATGAAAAATTATTTTCATTAAAATTTAGTGCTAATTTTACTATAATGTTTGAAAATTCGGTTGATTTTAGCTGGGCGATTGATAGATTAATAGGAGAGAGAAATATTCGCGAAAGAATTTATTTTCCATCGCTTATTTCGGGTCCAAAACACATTTTTCTTAAAGATATCACACTGGTTGAGAGTACTATAATCGTAGATCAGATAATTAGTAATAGTTCATTATTTCTAAGAAATGTGAATGTCTACGATGTGATCGTTTCCATAACGCAAGAAACCATCGAGAACAGCTTGCTTTTTACTAAAAATGGTGTAAAAAGGAAAGGATTAAAACTCTTTATTCCATATATCATCGTTGGCGAAACAAATCCATGTTCCTTAAAATATTCTGCTACTAATGACCTTAAAATCATTCTTACCGATAGTATTCGTATGCCTTTAGTTGGATATAGGGTAGAATTAAATTATTATGGAAAAAAATATGGTACATATATTTCGAACGATTTTAACCAACCAATGGCTTATGCATACTCAGATGAAAACGGAGAGATTTTAATCGAAAATGTCCCTAGTGGGAATTATACTGTTAAAGTATATCAAGGCACTGTATTAATTACGGAATTTCAAATTAATACTTTTAGAGAAGTTAACTATTTGATTACAGATATTTTTCATCTTCCACTTTGGATTCTAATATTTGGGGGAATTAACGGCATTTTAATACTGTTAGGTTTACTCTTATATTTTAATTACATGAAAAGATCTCAGAAAAATTGATAGTAATTTTCATTGACAACATTGAAAACTTCTTAAGTTTTCTTGACAAGAGAATTATGGACCAAGTGTTTTATGAATTTAAAGAGATTAAGGAAGAAACAGATTTATCTAAAGAAAACAAAATCGAGATAATACTTCATTATTTAGCAAAAATTGGAGATACCTTAATACTATACGAAACGAGACAAAAAATTTCAAAAGCAATTAATTCTAATAGTGATTCGGATGTAATTGATACTCTGCAAAACATTTTTGATAAAGCAGATGCATCATTAAAATTAGTGAAAGGGAAAATCAGAGAAATTTTCCTCTCATACTCGCCATAATAATTAGTAGAATTAATTATTGTTTCTTTAGTTTAATTCTTTACCGTAACCTATTAAACGATAACGCCGATTTATAATTCTTGAAATCGCAAAAATTGAATTCGCTGGAGCACAAATTGGTGGGTTTAAACTAATAATATATGAATTTTTTAAGATTTTTATAACAATTCCAGCTGTTTTTTCCGTTCCAACGACGAGTAATAACTTCTCGTTGTGTTTTAACTTTTGAACTTTCATCTGTACCTCCACACCTAGCACTCTTTCCAAAAGGTTTACTTGTAATTCGACTTCAAAAATTATTTCAGGCAAAGTGTCAGGTCTACCAACTAAGTGTCCTATTAGAGAATCTCCCTTCGTCAAAGCAGGATCTAACATGGTTCCTAATCCTATTAACCCTCCTGGCTTGGCTTCTTCTAAAAAATTAGTTCCTTGGCTTATGCTAGCTATTTTAGTTCTGAGTGGCTGATATTTATTTTTAACTCGTAATCCCGGTCTGATCTCAATTTCTTCCCCAACTTGAACTTTTCCTTTTAAAACCGATCCACCAATTACACCACCGTTTAAATCGTTTATTTGTGTGCCGGGGCGATTTATATCAAATGAACGAGCAACTAAAAATTGGAACTCCTCGTCCTCTTGAGTTATTGGTGATTTAATTATTTCTTCAAATGCTCGAACTACTAAATTAAGATTTGCTCCAAATACAGCAGAAATTGGAATAATAGGGGCATTTTGTGCGATAGTACCCTTCACAAATTCTTTAATCTGATTATAATTTTCTAAAGCTTGTTCTTTTGAGACAGCATCAATTTTATTTTGTATGATTATAATGTTCTTTATACTTGCGATATTCAACGCTGCTAAATGTTCTCTAGTTTGTGGTTGAGGACATATTTCATCAGCTGAAATTAACAAGCAAGCACCGTTCATTAAGGAAGCCCCGCTCAACATAGTAGCCATTAATATTTCGTGACCTGGAGCATCAACAAAGGATATATTTCTTTTAAATTCTAAGGTTTTTGAACAGTTTGGACAATTGAATCTAGACTGTCCTTTTTTTCTAGCAATCTCTGCCATATAGTATGTTAGATATTCGTCGCACTCAGAACAATACAAAATTGTTGCGTTAGAATATCCCAATTTAATAGAAATACCCCGTTCTTGTTCTTCAGAGTGTCTATCCGTCCAATCACCTGTTAAAGCTTTGACTAGTGTGGTCTTTATAGGAATTGTCGAAGTGACTAATTCATTCCATGATCTACATGGCCCACTAGTCCAATATTACATTCCGCTTGCTTTTTTATTAGTTCTTTAAGGTTGGTGCTTTTTTCTGGCTTTGCCTTTTTTGTAGTTTTTGCTTCTTTGGTGGGTTTCTCTATTACATCCATTTTTAGAGTTTCTACTTCTGATGATTTCTCCTTCAATAATGATCCTGCGCTTTCTATGAATCTTAATGTTGTTGCTTTGCCAATACCTTTAATTTTTAGTTTCACAATATCCTCTGGCTTAGACGAAGCTAAAATTTCAACAGACTTAATGCCTGCCTCTATTAATTTTTTAGCCATTTCAGAACCGATGCCTTTTACATCTTCTAGTTGATAAACCATAATAGATTTAGTTTTTTATTATAATTATTTCTTACTAATTATTCCTTAATTTTATTAATTATCTTGAGATAAAAAATACCTACTCTTTTTTAATTGTAAATACTAGATTTCCCATTCATCATATAACCTTTTAAGGGTATTTCTCCCTACGCCATATTTTTTAACTAATTGTGTGAAGGAAGAGTTTTTAATTATCTCTTTTTTAAACTAGGATGTTATAAAAAGGATTTATTCTAAACAAGAAAGAATTAATCTATTGTTTTTAATGTTTTAATTGCCCCAGACTTCCTCTCTAACTCTTTATAAGACACTCGCAACAGACTATCGACATAAAAAGTTGAAGTTTTTCCACAAGATTCACTCGTATGATGAATATAAATTGGAGCAGGATAATGAGAGGTATTTACATCTTTTTCTTCTATCCTAAACACTATCCTCTGATTACAAAAAGGACACGTGTTAAAGCTAAGTGGCATAATAAATACTTGAGTTTTACCTTTTTAATCGTATACTTATTTTTAATTATTTATAATATGTGTAAATATATTTTTTATTCTGAAAAAAATTATATAGTTAGACACTTTTTATTATTTTGATTTTCCATGGGAAAGCGTGTGTTACAGAAACTTATTGTTTTTTCATTTGTATTAGTGCTTATAGTTCCAATAATTGCGCTCCAGATGGAAATTGAAGGTCAATACACTAGTGAAAAAAATATAATTGAAAATTTAAGCTCGTCAGACGTTCATCTTAGTGTTGACAATTTAACATTGCCAAAAATCGATTATGATGCATTAAACGACGCTTGGATTAATCAAAAAATAGAAATGTTAATAATCGTAAACGATTCGAGCTTTGTAGATTCTGTTACGCCTTTGATAAACTGGAAAAATGAGAAAGGTGTCAAAACCATCATATTATCTAACTATACGGAATATGAGGGTAGGGATAAAGCGGAACAGATCAGAAATATGATAAAAGATTATTACGAGAAGGAGGATATTCAGTGGGTTCTTCTAGCGGGCGATGCAGAAGAGAGTTTAATTCCCATAAGATACGTATATAACCCAGATGTTGTTGAAGTAAGTGGAGAATCGGAATATTCATATTGGGATGATTATTATAAACCTACTGATTATTATTATGCAGATTTAACAGGATCGTGGGATAGTAATAATAATAGCATTTGGGGCGAATCTGCTAAATATACAGGAAATCTCGATGAAATTTCATGGATTCCAGAAGTGTATGTTGGTAGATTACCTGCTGATAATGCATTTGAACTCTCTGTGATGGTAAATAAAACTTTGAAATACGAAACGGATCCTTTTCTTGGAAACTGGATGAACAGTATGTTATTAG
>Ga0307376_10004083_pt1 | contig 13460 bp, 24 predicted proteins | sample TR2MG_FD_202536 | JGI IMG/M metagenome (GOLD analysis project Ga0307376, IMG submission 202536) | Soil microbial communities from Risofladan, Vaasa, Finland - TR-2 | ecosystem: Environmental > Terrestrial > Soil > Coastal area > Acid sulfate soil | place: Finland: Risofladan, Vaasa | collected...
TCAGCTGAAGAACTTAGTTTAGTAATACAAACTATAATTGAAGCAGGTGATTTTGTAAATATTAATTTTCGCGGGAAGCTTCCGACTCCGAATCTTTAGGTAAGAAGTTAATAGCATCCTGTTGTTGAATTAAGCTTTGCTTCTTGGCAGCTTCTTCTGTTGCATATAACAAAGCTAAATTTACAGTAACTAATGTTTCCCATAAATCATTTGGTTGACGGGATTCAAGTTCTTTTAGGATTGTATTGGTTTTAGAACCATCGGGATCTTCTTCCATCTTTTGCTCTAATAAAGCAAAAGTACATTGTTGAATACGTGCATAGAAAGCACCTGAAATAGGTACGTTTATTATAGCATCCATAGCGATGGTAGCTATTTTGTCACCTGGTTTTAATTCATTCATATAACAAAGATAATAAATTAAACAACATGAGTAACATCGATTTAAAAGACATCCAGCAGAAATTATATGAACGATTAAAGCCATCTGGATGGGCAGACAAACTCAAAGGATTTCTTTTGAGTGCAGACTTTCATAATATTTTAGCAGAACTACAACGACAATCACAAAGCGGTAAAAAGTTTACGCCAGTATTAAAACAATTATTTAGAGCATTTGAGGAGTGTCCATATTCGGAACTTAAAGTTATAATAATGGTACAAGATCCTTATTCGAAAGCACTAGTTGCTGATGGATTAGCCTTATCTTATTCCAATAGTGCTGTAGATCCAAAAGTACCGATGTCATTGCAATATTTTTTACGCGAGATAGAAGACACCGTGTATCCGGAAGGTTGTGAATACAATCCTGATTTAACAAGACTTGCTAATCAAGGTGTGTTATTGTTGAATACAGCATTAACAACTACCGTTGGTATGACGCAACAACATGCTGAATTATGGCGACCATTCACTACATATTTATTTGATATACTTAATACCGATAATACAGGTCTGGTATATGTATTTGTAGGTAATGATGCTAAGCTATGGAAGAAGAATATTAGTACTAAAAACAATTTCAAGTTCTTTATCACGCACCCTACGACATCCATACGAATGGAACGTCCAAACTGGGATTCAGGTGATGTATTTAATCAAATCAATAAAATCCTTATGAATCATTATAAAACTACAATAACATGGTAGATAAAAAATCAAACAAAGCAATTAAAAATAGAGTGGATGAGCTAATCGAAAAAGGTCAGTTATTACCGAAACAACAAGATGGTTTAAGTAAGATGCTTGATTCACCTGATGAAGAAAACGCTGAACTAGCAAAAGATATCATTGCACTAAACACAGTAGATGCTTTAAAGGTAGGTCTTAATGAAGATCAAATAGCAGCCTTTGACTCTATATTGGAGTTTCTAGACGATGATGCTGATGATGGTTTCGTGTTAAAGGGATATGCTGGAACAGGCAAAACCTTTTTGGTAAAACGAATCATTGAATATATCATATCGACGTACCCGAAAGTAAAAGTAGCTATCACAGCTCCAACTAACAAAGCTGTTCGTGTATTGCAGATAGATAATCCATTTAATGCAGATGATGCTAGTAGTAGTTCTGTATTTAAAGATGTATTCGGTGGAAGAAATAGAGTATCTTATTCTACTATACATAAACTACTGGGTCTTAAAGAACAGATTTCAGATAGTGGTATCCAATCTTTTGTTCAAGATAAATTAAATGATTCTAGTATTACCGAGTATGCATTCTTAATTATAGATGAGGTATCTATGTTAGATGATGATATCTGTAGAGCTGTTATGGAACATTCAAGTAAGGTAGGTATTATTTTCATGGGTGATCCTGCACAAATACCTCCTGTAAAAAGAATCGACTCAATCCCGCTTCGTAAACAAGATGAATATAAACTCAAGGTAGCTGTATTAAGAAAGATAATGAGACAAACTGGTGAACATCCTGTAGTTGATGCATCGTTCTTAATTAGAAACAACTTGAGAGTTGCCCAACCAATCCCAAAACTCGAAACAAACTTGAATAAGGAAAGAAAAGGGATAATATTCGTTAATGCAGAAACGGAAAAGAATACTATAGTATCTATACTGAAGCAATATTTTAATTGCCCGCAGTTTGATGAGGATCCTGATTATGCTAAAGTAATAGCTTGGACAAATACTAGGGTACAGTTCTTTAACAAATTGATTCGTCAAATTCGTTATGGTAAAGATGCAGCAGCATTTGAAATAGGTGAGAAGCTTGTGGCGAACAGACCTATCTTCGAAGAACAGTATAATAAATTTTGGGGTAATAGCAAATGGGTCAGTTTATTAACAACATCTGATGAGATGGAAGTTACTGATATAATTATTCGTAAGAAGAAATTTACTGAAGGTAACTTGCAGTTTTATCCTAAAGTATATGAGCTAACCGTAGAAGTTTGGGATGCTGTGAATAGAAAAACTGAAACGAAAACGATTTTTGTAATACACGAAGATAGTCTTGATGAATATGCTAAGTTACTCGAAGAGGCTAAAGAATTAGCTAAAACTGCTAGGAACAAATCAGTATGGGTTGTTTATTTTAATATCCAAAAATGGTCAGCTAATGTTGGTTATAACTATGCTATTACAGCTCACAAAGCTCAAGGTAGTACGTATAAAATGGTGTTACTTGATGAAGAAAATATTGATAAGAATTCAAATGTCTTAGAGAGAAATCGAATCAAGTATACTGCATACTCTAGACCAACTGATTTGTTATACATCTTAAGAAAAAACTATGCGATATAAAAAACCAGCTGAACAGGAGTTGTTCATACACTTTACGTCATATGAACAACTCCATTATATAGATAATCCTCCATTAGAGGATTCTGTAAAAGTATTCTATAAAAATCGTGAGCAAGGTGTTGCTCAGATTTGGTATGATGCCAAAATGAATCATAGGCAATACATTATCATCAATCACACGATTGAATATTTAGATACACTCAACACCATGACTCCTATCAAAGAAGTAATATATAGGGTATGTGATGAGTATTGTGTTACTAGGATTGATATAAATAGTAATCGTCGTAATGTTGAATATTGTGAACCGAGACACATCCTTTTTTATATCCTACGAACGCATTATAAAATGGGTTTACAAGATATAGCTGATATGTTTAATAGACTTTCACATGCAACCGTACTAAGTGGTATCAAACGTATAAAAAACGCTATTGAACTAAGACCTTCTGTTGAAAAGCATGTAAATATGTTTTTTGAGAAAATAAACACTAACAAAAGGCTCTAATTATAGAGTGGAGGAGGTTTAACGTTATTAACAAATTGGCGTTTAAATGCAATTTATTTTGTGTTGTATGCCGTTAAATTTTATAAATTATGACATCGTACCAAAGAAGAAAACAGGAGATTGAACAACTAAAAAAAGAGGTTGAGGATTTAAAGTCAACGCTTTACCAAGAGAGTAAAATATTTTATTCAGAATTAAAGTGGCTCGGATTGGGAGAACTAACTACTGGATTGGTTATAAATGGACAGTTAAAAGAAGTACACAGACAAAAATTTACACCAACAAATGATGTAAGGACAAAGATTGAAGTTGTGTACTAATGGCGTACAACGTGTTGAATATGGTGAGAAGCTGCACCATTCAATGTCAGCTACAAAGCACAACAGCACAGTTAATTATGAGTGATAAACTAAAGGAATTGGAAGATAAAATTGCTAAACTTGAAAAACAGGTGGCAATTAATAAAATAGAAGCTGAAAAGGATAAAACTAAATATCCTGTATATACAGATGGTAAAATGTGGGTAAGTGCTACCCATTGGTACTACAACTAATTGTGCCTAACGGTAAATGTAAAAAGCGTTTTAATGATTTTTAAATAATGTTATATGCTTTTAGCCGATTTAACGAAAGTTAAAAACATAGCGGTTAGGGTTGAGATAAGAGATACGGACTCATACTTGGGTTATCTCTCGGCTAATTGCATTATAACACCAAGATAAGAAAGCCGTTTTAACGCTAATTATAGAGTGGAGGAGGTTTAACGATGGTTATAAGATTAAGCGATAGCGACCCGTAGGGTTAATTTTATAACGTGTTAACTACTGTAAGCGGATTAATAAACTAAAAATTAAAATATGACACCAAAAGAAAAAGCAAAGGAATTAGTAAGTAAATTCAATGACGTAAGCATAATGTGTGGTACTAGGGAGGTAGATGAAGAAGATGCAGTAAAGTTTATTTTTCTGTGTATAGATGAAGTAATACTTGAATTAGACGATATTCAAAAAATGGAACACCACACATACGAAAGGACAAAATATTGGAATGATGTTAAGCGCGAGGTTAGCTTATTGTAGTTAACACCAAGATAAGAAAGCGTTTTAATGCTATTAATTAATTAAACAAAACTATGGAAGCAAAGGAATTTCACAAAGGAACAGGATTTTTCGATAAACAGTTACATGAATTGAACGAGCAACTACACATTGCAACATCTGTAATAAGAATAAAAGATGAAAAGATTGAACAACTCCAAACCGAGCTAAAAGAAGCAAGGGAAAGGATAGCCGAACTTAAAGACTTTTTAAAAGCAAATGAAATTGTATTACGTCAATATAAAAACTTTCACAAAGAAACTCTCGGAAGAAAACTTTATATGTTATCTAAAAAACTTTTAACCAAATAAACCAACAACTAAATGAATAATCAATGAAAACAATTATTTACCTAAGCATAATCTTATCCAATAGCTTATTGGTGAGCTCTTTGGTTGTTGCGAACCATTATGCAGCAATAGAAAAATACAAGAATAAGGAAATACAAAGACACCTTTTAACACGTCTTAACAATGCAAACGACTTGATTGAACACTTCGAAAAATTACCGACTGAGTGCCAAGAAGAAATCAAATTAATCATTAAACATTTTAGAAAATGAGTAAGATATTAACAGCAAACATCCGTATTGAAATCAAAGATATCAAGATTGATGATTACTATTTTAGTTTCAAATATAGAGTATTCCTTGATGATAGAGTTCACATGGATTGGGAAGAACATGAAGACGACCATGCGTGGGGCTCAGATAAACCTGGTTTTAAAAGCATATTGATGACGGGTCGTGCTATTGAAATTGTTTTAGAACAAATACAAATAGATAAGTCATGAGCATGAAACAGAAATATTACATACTAGCTAACAGTTTAGCTTTTGATATACCTTTGGAAACTCGTACAGAAGATTATACTGATTCAGATTTATCAGATGCTGATATACTAGATGAATTATCGGATACGTGTGCTGAATTTCAACAAGGTTTTTATAACGTAATTGTTATCACGGAGGCTGAAGCAAAAGTTATTGCTGATTTATTTAGTGAGAATAACATAAGTAAGGATAGCTGATGTGGATATCCAACCAATACGGGTCCACTTCAGTTTTCTACCTGACTTTTTATTGATGTCACGTAATCCAGTTATCTCGTTATCTTTGCCTGCGATTATCTGTTCCCTTAAAACGACAAGACTTTTAGCAGCACCGAGTTCTTTATCTTTAGCCTGAAGAGCAACTCGATAAGCGTAGACCTCTTGAGATCTAAGCTCAAGTTGTTTCTCCGAAATAGAGTATAAAGAATCACACTCATGTGCATAAGTTGAGATATTAGCTATCTTAAGTAATTCAGATTGAGTATAACAGATAACTGAATCTTTACCAGTTTGCGCGTATAATGCTGTCAAGCTGAAGTACGCTAGCATTAGCATTAAAAGTGTATTTCTTCTCATAGTAATATTTGATTGACGGTTTTAAGTTTTGTAAACTATCGGCTTTATGCCCTAGAGTTTCTGCTTGGATTTGCCATAAGGAAGATTCGCCTTTCCAATAATTAGCTATGCTATCTTGGATACGTATTTCTTCTCTTAACGGAGCTTCATCAAATGGCTCTATATCAGGAGTCGGTTGAGTAAAGATCATGAAGTAACCCATGATAAGTATTATACCTATCAGTATGACATACGGTAAGTTAATTGATTTCATCTTTAGGGGCTGGTTTAGTTTTAGTAAATTTATCTACAGATGATAAACCTAAACAACCAAATGAAAGCAATGCTACAGCTTGAACTAGTGTATTATCGACAGGAAAACTTGTAAATAAATTTATAAGTAATGCGGCACATAAGGTTATACCTGATATAATACCTATAAATCGTTTTGAAGAAGGTGACCCTTTTTCATCTTTAAATAAACCCGTGATCCAAGTGTTAATCTTTTTCATATCTGTAAGTAAAGTGGTAAGCAATCCGCTTGTCCTAAGACGCTAATTTGGGAATTCTAACATACACATGTTGCGGATTGTTACCTGATTTATTTATGTGTACAGTATAATATAAGAAAAATTAATTAAAAAAACTAATATGAAAGAACCTATCACACGCGAACAGTACGAATCAATCGAGTTATACTTATATGGATTACGTATTTATACAGAGTCTGATGAATTTAGCTCATTAACACTCAAACATAGAGTAGCATTAAGTAAGGAAATGATATACATGGAACAAACCTTTGCTATATTAAGCAATATATTTGAACCAACCAAATCGCCTAGACGAAGCGTAGTTGCTTGGAAAAAACGTGATGAAAAATATTGTACTGAATATCCAGTATATCATTTTACATCAGCACAAGTTGCAGCAAAAGCATTAGATGTAGTATCTGAAGATATTTGTCGTGTAGCAGGTAATCGTCGTAACGCAACAGGTGGTTATCGATTCATGTATCTAACTGATTTTGAAGCACTTAATTTAACAGTAACTCATGAAAAATCAAAGTTTGCTTGGCTTGATAATCAATAAATATTTAGTATTTTTACATTAACATCATTAGTGTATCGGAAGTACTATTAATAATAACAATTAAAATTTTAAATTGGAGATGCTATCAACAAAAAACAACAATACGATCACTGATCGTAAAGCTATCATAAACAAGCTTAAAGAAAAACATAACAAGTTATTTAAGTTAGAAAACTTAGAAACTGCACCCAGATTTATTCCGAAGTATGTATTCACACCTAAGAATGGTGATGAAAGAGTAATCTCATTATTTTTTAGTGAAATATCAAGTGGTGACGATGTATATACAGAGTTTGTTAGCATAGGTCTAGAACCAGAAGATCCAGAAAGACGTTTATGGAAATGGCCGTACAATCCTGAATTTGCTACGGAATATGCGTTAACTGAACCTAACATTAATGGTCATAGGTTATATATGATACCTGTAGCTGAATTAATTGATGTAGCAGCGTTACATCTGGGGGTAAAGAAAGAATCAAAACCTACTATTGTTGAGCAAGCAACGGCTCAATTATCATTAGCTATTGAGGAAGAAAAACAAGCAACGATTACAGCTGATATCATTGGAGATGCTCCATTGGATCAGATGACAATCCGAGATAAGGCAGCTATCGATTGGAAGATACCTGTTAGTGATAAACCGTGGTTGAATGAATTAATCACTAAACATTTTACTAAATAAATATGGCAGATGAATTCGTGTTGCCCACGCAAAAAGCAAAAGCTACAACAATGAGTCCTAAAAATCTGATTATCTTTTCACAGCCAAAAGTAGGTAAGACCTCTTTACTAGCTGGATTAGAAAACAATCTTATTTTGGATATGGAAGATGGAACTGATTTCGTTGACGTAATGCGACTCAAAGTAAAAACTATTGACGACATCAAAAAAATTGGTGTCAAAATAAAAGAAGCTGGTTATCCGTATGACTACATTACTGTAGATACCATAACAGCATTAGAAACAATATGCTTACCGTATGCTGAAATACTGTATGCAAGAACTCCGATGGGAAAGAACTGGTTCAAGAAGGACCAAGCAGGTAAACTCGTTAATGAAAGCGGGAAGAAACAATATGGTGAAATCACTAGCTTACCGAATGGTGCTGGTTATACCTACTTACGTCAAGCCTTTACAAATATCATTGAGCATATTAAAACATTTGCTCCAAGAATCATTTTGTTAGGTCACGTAAAAGATACTCAGTTAGAAAAAGATGGTGTTGAGGTAAGCTCTTCCGATTTAGATTTAACAGGTAAAATCAAACGAATAACTGCATCTCAGTCAGATGCAATAGGTTATTTATACCGACACAAAGATGGCAAATCAAACATACTAAGCTTTAAAACAACAGGTGATATCTCTTGTGGTGCGCGTCCATCACATCTTCGTAACAAAGAAATCACCATATCAGAAATGACAGATGACGGACTAATGACGCATTGGAATGAAATCTATATTGATTAATTATTAAATTTTAAAATCGAAAGACATGAGTAAATTAAGCACAAAAAATGTAAAAACCGCAGCGGATTTCACACCAAAAAATTTAGAACCAGGTAACGTTAAAGCAAGAATGCTGGATATCGTATTGGACCAACCTGATTTCTTGAAAAAAGATGATGCGTACTTTGTGGTGATGAATCTAGAAGGAGAAAAATCTAGTGAAGATTTCGTTGGTTTTCACACAGTATTTGGTGATGAATCTTCACCTACGTTTGAAGGTCCTACAGCTAAAGTAAAAGCTAGTAAATGGTCATACAGAACAAGTACTACTAAAAAAGGTGTTGTAATCGACAGAGATGAAGAGATCATGAAATTCTTAAAGAATTTATGTGAAGCATTGGGTTGTGTTGACTGGTGGAATGCTGTAGATAATAAATACGAAACCATTCAAGATTTCGTAACTGCATTCAATAAAGAAAAACCGTTTGCTGGCATTTGGGCTAACTGGTGTATTGGTGGAAGACAGTATACTAAACCGAACGGTTACAAAGGATGGGATTTACATTTACCTAAATTCAGTAAAGATGGTATTCCGTTTGAAGCAGTTGATGTTGCTAACAGTAGATTAGCTATCTTCAATTACGATGCTCATACAGAAATTACTGAAGCAAAACCGGTTGACGATTTCGAAGATATCGCAGTTGACGATGCAGCTGTTCACAGTGACTTACCAGATATGGAAGATGCTGCTGACTTTGAATTATAATCAACAAACATAATCATAAAAGAGAGGGTGTATAGCCCTCTCTTTTTATTTAAAAAAATATGTTAAGAACCACATCCCTTACAGCTAGTGTTGCTGATGTACCTAGAGAATGGGTGTTTGAATATTACTTAAAACTAACTGTTAGATTATCAGGACAGGATGTAAAACTCAAATCACCGTTTAATAAAGGTGATAAAACACCATCATTCTTTGTATATTATGCCAGTACTAGTTCTAAATATATGTTTAAAGATTTCTCAACGGATCGTCAAGGTGACGGTATCGAATTAGTTAAAGAACTCTTTGGATTAACAACACGCGGTGAAGCGGCTCACATGGTCATTAGTGACTATAATGCATATGTACTTCAAAATCCTAATGCCAGACGTAAGCTAAGTATCACAGCTCAAGCTAGATGGAAAGTCACTTCCTTTACAACGAGAGGTTGGAATAAATTAGATCAGGCTTATTGGTTATCTTATAAAATAGGTTCAAGCTTACTGACTCATTACAATGTTAAACCATTGGTTAATTATACATTGAGCCGTACGCAAGGTGGTAAGGAAGAATTCAAAATAATGGATCATACCCAAACATATGGCTTCTTCCGTAGCGATGGTAAATTGTATAAGCTCTATCAACCGTTTAGTACGATTAAATTTATTAAGGTTGCTGAATACATTCAAGGTACTGATCAATTAGGCTTTGATAAAAAATACTTAATCATCTGTAGTTCACTGAAAGATCTCATGGCTTTTCACAAACTAGGAATAAAAAATGCAGAATGTATAGCACCTGACAGTGAAAACGTAATCATACCTCTAGAGACTATATTGTTTTATAAAGATAAGTATGATGCGATATGTACCCTATTTGATAATGATGCGGCTGGTATCAAGTCTATGCAAAAATATAAAGATAATTATGATATTCCTTCTGTGCATCTGGATCTCGAAAAAGATTTAGCTGATTGCGTAAAAGAACACGGTATTGCTAATACCAGAATACATCTCTATCCATTATTAACCAAAGCCCTAACGGGTAAAACTAAACAAGTATGAGAAACTATATAGGAATTGACATTGGTAAACAAGGTGCCATCTGCGTATTAAGAGAAGATGGTCACATTGTAGCTCGTGCTAAAATACCAATGATCAAAAACGAAGTAGACTACCATGCCTTAAATGATACACTAGAAGATTATGAAGGCTTTAATGGTATGGTTGTATTTGAGAAACTCGGTGTAATATTTGGTTCATCTAAAGTTACAGCATTCTCTATGGGTTACCAAGCAGGTGCTCTTGAAATGTGTTGTATAGCTAATGCTATTAGATACACAATGGTTCCAGCTAAGAAATGGCAGGAACATATGTTTGAAGGTCAAACAAAAATATATAAGAAAGGAACGAAAGGTCCTTTAGATACAAAAGCGATGGCTCTTATAGCAGCCAAGCGATTGTTTCCTACAACCAACCTTATGATGTCAGAGAAATCAACTGTACCTCATAATGGATTTGTAGATGCATTATTAATGGCTGAGTACGCTCGCCGAAAATTCCCAAGATAATATGGAAAATAAAGAAAAAATTATTACAGCAACACTCATGTTAAAAGATCATGGTGCAACACATATATTAGTTACATTTAGTGGTAGTGGTGACAGTGGTCAATTTGATATGGTTGTTCCATTACCATCAGCGCTTGTTAATGAACTAGATTTAGTACATGATCAGTATACAAGTGATTTTGAACAATTAACTAAACCGATGGCTGATTTAATAGAAGATGATGAGTTGTTTCATGACTTAGTTGAAAGTTTAACTAAAGAGTACAACTGGTGGGACAATGATGGTGGTGATGGTCATATTATAATTGACTTAAATACATTTGCATATAAAACACATTATAACATCTTTCGCACCGAATCAGATGAATATGATGAAGAAGGTACTATAACTTTTGATTAATGGCACACCCATTAATTCATGCAAAATCTTCAGTACGTAAATTTGGCGGTAAGATTGAAGATTATATAGATATCCACAACTGGTTTGATGAAACAAAAAGTTGGATAGGTCATGCTAAACATCGATTGTTTAGACACCATAGTGAAGGTATATTTGAATGTGCCAACGTATTTGGTGAATCATTTATAAACTCCGATGGTAAAACAGTATACACTAGATATGTTGGAGAACAACATGTCAAAGAAGATTGCAATGGTTACATACCTAGCGCCAAAGAATGGCTAGATAATTTAAATGCTCCTACAGCATGGATGTTAAAAACACAGAAAATTGAAGACTAATGAAGATAACTAAAGAAAAATACCAGAACATTGTGAAGATGTTAAAGTCACCAGATGTAGCAAATCAGATGGTAGCCTTAACCATAATAAATGAACTATCATTTACCGAAAACATCACACAAATATTGCTTTTAAAGAAGCATAGCACTGCTACAAACAACCAATGGGTAGAGCATGCACCAGACATATTTACTGATTTAAGTAACATAAAAGATTTAGATACAAGTAAACATCTTACCTATAAACAAGTATTGAAAGCATTAACTACAATGAAAGTTTCTGCAGAAGGATTTGAATTTTATATGAATGATTTTAGTGATTATCTTTTAAATCAAATCCAAGCAATGGGTTACGATTATATAGAGGATATTCAAATAACCATTAAAGCAAAAGACGATGACCAAAATCGAGAGTCTAGCGAAAGCCTGTAAAGATTTGATGCTAAAGGAACCGTTCTATGGACTGTTTCTTATAGCATTAAATAAAAAATGGGATGAACGTATTCCTACAGCAGGTGTTTGCTTACGTAATATTAACATAGAATTACTCATTAACAGTACTTTTTGGGAAAGCTTATCGCCTCCACATCAAATGGGTTTACTGAAACATGAGTTATTGCATATTGCATTCTTTCATTTAACTGAATCATATTCACACTTAGAAGATCCTAAGCTAGCTAATATTGCAATGGATATTGAAATCAATCAGTATATTGATAAAGCAATGTTACCTGCTGGTGGACAATTGCCGGAGTGTTATCCTCATCTTGATTTGGATTTGAAAGCTGGTAGTATCTACTATTATAATAAACTATTAGAGAAAAAGAAAGAGGGCGACCCTTTCATACAAGCTCTGTTAGATGCTATGGCTAAAAACAAAGACATGGCTGAATTACCTGATGGTAACATAGTACAAGTGCCTAAGCATGTTTGGGATGAACTACAAAAACTAGATGAAACCACACAAAAGTTGGTTAAGAGTCAAGTAGCTCATATATTAAATCAAGTAGCCGAACAAGTTAAATCATCTGCAGGTAATATACCGGGTGAAATGGAAACATTACTCAAGAATCTAAATAATAGTGAACCTCCTAAATTCGATTGGCGTGGTTATATTAGACGTTTCAGAGGCAAATCCGTTAAGACTTATACCAAACAGAGTCGTAGAAAATTTAATAAAAGAATGCCTGAACTATCTGGATTAAAGATCAAACAACGTAATCATATATTAGTTGGTATTGATACATCTGGTTCCGTTAATATGGAGGAGTTAAGGGAATTCATGCAAGAGATCCGTCACATGTATAAAACCGGCAGTGAAGTAACTGTTGTGCAATGTGATACAGCGATATCTAACATAAGTAAATTTAGACCAGCTGATGAATTTACCATTCACGGACGAGGTGGAACAGACTTTCAACCCGTTATAGATTACTATAATGAAAATCAAAATAAGTATAGCTGTTTAATATACTTAACTGATGGTGAATGTAGTGCTCCAGAAAACGCAAAAGGTAACATACTATGGGTTCACTCTAGTATAAGTAATATTAATCAGGACTTACCTGGATTTAAAATTCAATTAAATTAAAATCATGAATCAAGTAGAACTAGACTCAAATGAAATAAAAGATGTGCTTTCATATCTTATACACAATAATAAAAATATACAACTGCTAGGTAAGACACCTATTGCTACTGAAATAATTGGTGAATCAGGTTTAGGTAAAACCAGTATCTCATTACAATTAGCTAAAGAATTAAATCTTCATCACGTAAAATTAAATTTAGCACAGCTTGAAGAATTAGGTGATCTTGTTGGGTTTCCAATGCGTCAGTTTCAAATGATAAAAGCTGGAGGTTCAGTAAAACAAGTAGTGATTAATGCACAAGGCCAAAAAGAAATCAAGATGGTTCCGTCTGCAGCAACAGGTGAAAAAGTTTGGGTAGATGAAGTAGCAACTGAACAATACGCTAAAGCTGGTTATTCATTTGCTGGACCAAAACGTATGAGCTATTGTCCACCAGAATGGATTGCTGATAAATCAGGTGGTGGCTTATTAATCTTAGATGACTGGAACAGAGCTGATACCAGATTCAT
>Ga0307376_10004084_pt1 | contig 13457 bp, 33 predicted proteins | sample TR2MG_FD_202536 | JGI IMG/M metagenome (GOLD analysis project Ga0307376, IMG submission 202536) | Soil microbial communities from Risofladan, Vaasa, Finland - TR-2 | ecosystem: Environmental > Terrestrial > Soil > Coastal area > Acid sulfate soil | place: Finland: Risofladan, Vaasa | collected...
TGTAAAAGAAAAGATATTGCCTTAACTTATTATTTTTGTATGAAATCATCTGAAAATATAGATTGGGGAGTTATTAACAGAGCAATAATTGAAAGGTGGAGTTTTAGTGGGTTGGAATATATTAAAAATGAAGCACATAAATACTTTAAGAAAAATTGGAAGGCGAAAGAAATAGGTGCAGAAGTATGAATAAGTATAACGAGGTTGAATTTGACTTTGAAATCTGGGCTTGGTATGGCATTGAGGATGACATTCGTGCAGCGTGGGATAGACGCTTTGGAGAGGATTTAGTCAATTCTACACTAATAAGTTTAAGAGAGTGGCTCAAAAAGCGTTCCGAATTCGAGGAAACCATTGAAGAAAAGTATGGTGGTAATTGGGTTTACTTTATTTGGGATTGTCTCGAAAAAAATGAGATTTGGAGGAAGGAAAGAGAAAATGAGAAATAAATTAAGTATGGTTTTTTATGAATTTACTTATGCTTGCTTGAGGAAACTGGAAAAGAAAGAAGAATTTGGTTGGACTGGTTGGGATTTTTCTCATAATCAAGAAGTCTTTGAAAGTGAGATAAGGAATCGGATAAAAAAAGAATTGACTCAAAAAAATTTAGTTAACATAGCTAATTATTGTATGTTTTTATGGAATTTAAAAACAGAGGCAAAAAATGAAAGTAAGATCGTCAATTAAAAAGATGTGCCAAGATTGTAGGATTGTAAAGAGGAAAGGAATACTTTACGTTACCTGCAAATCCCATCCAAAACATAAACAGCGTCAAGGAAAGTAAATGAATAAAAATATATGTTTACGTTGTAAAGAAGAATTTATAAGTCATTCCCACCATCACCAGAAATTCTGTAGCATTTCTTGTGCAGTAATGTATAATCCTCCGAATAAAGTAGGAAGATTATCCTCAAGATGGAAAGGGGGTCGTCATATTGATTGTGATGGTTATTGGAGAACTTTAATTATTGGATTGCGAAAATACATACCAGAACAAAGGAAAATAATGGAAAGATATTTAGAAAGGAAATTAAAACCAGGAGAGATCGTTCACCATATTAACGGAATCAAAAATGATAATAGAATGGAAAATTTACGATTAATGACAAGAAGTGAACATAATATTTTACATAGCAAAACAAGATCAAGGGATGAAGGAGGAAGATATGATGAAAGATAATCCTTTTTTAGATAATAAAGAAGACGAAGAAGATGAAGAGGAGAAAGTGTATATCCCAAAACCGTATCAAAAAGAAACACTAACCCAAAAACAACGTGATAGCAATATAAAGGGAATAAGAAAATGTATAGAAGATCTTAAAAAAATAACTCCTGGAGGAAGGTACTATGACTTTACCAAAAGAACTTATTGAAGATTTTGAAAATAATATGATGATTGTAGATCTTTGCAAGAAGTATGGATTAACTTATTTCATTATAAGGAATGGACTTCAAAAACTGGGATTAATTAAAGAAGAATCATGGGGAGGTAAGCGTTCCAACTGTGGTAGGAAGAAAATAGAAAAAAATAATGAACTTGAAAAAATAAGAAAACATAATGAAGAAACTAAAAGTCTTACGAAACAATCTGGAGGAAATACTGTAAGACCCAGATTTAATGTTTGTCGTAAATATAATAATGACTATTATATGGGAGGCTGGTAATGGTAAATGAAAAGACAATTAATAATATCAGACAAAATAAAATTCGATATTTAGTAAGAGACTTTGCCGAATATGGAGTGCCAGAAGAAGTAACGAAAGAAATCTTACTAAAGAGGGGAATAAATAAATGGTTGGCAAATAGGATGGCAATTATAGGGTTGAAAGATGAAATGAAGGTAGAGGTTAATAATTGTTTGGCATTTATGAAAGTTTTAAAAAGTGCCGAAATTTGCTTTTGTAGCAATACTGGAAGGAGAAATGAAATTTATAGACAAGAGTTGGGAAAATTACAAGCATTGGAAGAAATCCGTAAGAAAATAAGGAAAATTTGTCATTCGTCAAGATGGATTTTTCCCGAATAATCAGAATAGTCCCATATTAAAGGGTGCTTACACCAGTGGGAAAGTCGATTAATCTCACTATAAAAAAATCTAATTTAATTTAATAGTCGATAGTGCAGAGGGCGGATCTGGGGAGTTTCCGCCCTCTGACCAAAAGGAAATATGACAAGAACAAGAATAGGACTTATAACCACTAATAAATGGTGGTTAAAATTAAAGGAAAAAAAACCTAAAACTGAAAGACAAAAATTAAAGGATCAATTAGATAAGCTTTGGGCTATCCTCGTTAAACAAAGAGCAGGTTATAAGTGTGAGAGAAGTGGAAAGATAGCCTATCTTAATTCTCATCACGTTTTCTCAAAAAGTAACCTCTCTGTAAGGTGGGATTTAGATAATGGGGTTTGTTTAAATGCTGGTTGGCACACTCTTCAAACGAACTCAGCTCACAAGAATCCTATTGAATTTATTAATTGGATAAAAGATCAACGTGGTGTTGAATGGTATGAGAATTTGAGAATAAAAGCGAATCAGATTAAGAAATGGACTATACCCGAATTGGAGGCATTAGTTGAGGAATTTCAAAAGGAGATAAAGGATTGATAGAAAGTTTAGCATGGGTTTTACCGAGACCAAGAAGAAATAATAAATATATTGGTTCATTTCCACAACATTTTGAGAAAAAAGTAATAAGATTATTGGGATTTGATGAAATTAAAGACAAGAACAAGATATTACATCCTTTTGGCGGAATGGCAGAATTTGGCATAAAGGTTGATATTAAGCCAGAAGTAAAGCCAGATATCATCGGAGATGCTCATAATATGTCTTTTTTTAAAGATAATACTTTTGAATTGGTAATTCTTGACCCACCATATAATGAAGAATATTCAAGAAGATTATACCAAACGAAAAAACCTATGTTTAAAAAATACACAAAAGAAGCAGTAAGGGTTTTAAAAAATGGTGGTTACCTCGTAATGTATCATTATTTGGCAACACCGAGAATAGAAAATACGGTTCTATTTAAAAGAATATTTTTAGAAACAAGAGTATGGCATAAATTAAGATGTATTCATATTCACAAAAAAGATATTGATGCGTGGAAAAACTTTAAGAAGGAGATAAATAGTGAATGAAATTAAAGCATCTGTAGAAGAAGCTCAAGCAAGTTATCGACTGACTCTTCGTATAACAATGGAAATTAAGAAGAATCTTTGGGATCTAGCCAAGGTACTCAAGGATTGTAGGGATAGAAAACTATATAAATTTTATAATGATACTTTTGAAGAATATTTGGCGAATCCTGAAATAGGGTTGAGTCGGTTTTTTATATATAAGATAATCCGTAACTTAGAAGTGTGGGTAGAAGAGTATAATGTTTCGCAAGATAAACTTCAGGATATTGATTCAGAAAAATTATATATTATGGGAACAATGATTACTGGGCAAGATTTTACTAAGGAGAAGGTAGAAGAGAAATTAGAGCAAGCAAGAACTCTGTCCAGATCTGATGTAAAACAACTTAAAAGCGGAGAAGAATATGAACCGCAAAGATATAAAATGGTGATTTGTCCCAAGTGCGGATTTGAATTTAAGGTGGTGCTGTAACGTGGGACTTCCATTCGGTTTTCACTATTTAAGGAATATGGCACTTTACACTCATGAAGGTCTTAAACATTCATATCTCGAAGATTATGGAGAGGATCTCGAAAATCATTTTGATCAGATTGACAAGACTTTATACAAAGAAAGGGTATTTTGTCTTGACTGTCCCGATTTTGAGGCGTGTAAAGGGAAATTTTGGCAAGGCTGTCCAAATAGGGCAGAGGTACTAAGAATAATAAGAAAGGTGGTGAGATCATGAATTTCTTGAAATATATAGGAATATTCTTTTTAGTATATTCTCTCATAGAAGTTATGATTGTAATGATAAATATAAAAAATGAAAAAATTTCTGATATTGATGCACTTGGAGGGTATTTTGTTGGTTCGGTGATTGGTGGGTTATGGTTATATCTTTTAATACAATTAATAAAGTTGGTGATGTAGATGAATCTAATAGTAAAAATGGTATACGGATCTCACTTATATGGGACTAATACATCAGAGTCAGATGAAGATTATAAAGGAGTCTTTATGCCAACCAAAGAACAAATCTATTTAGGAAAGATACCTAAAAGTTATCATGAGACCTCTGGGAATGATAAATCCAAAAATACAAAAGAAGATACAGACACAGAAATTTATTCATTACATTATTTCATTAAATTAGCCTGTGAAGGTCAGACAGTAGCTTTGGATATGTTGCATGCACCCCGTGATAAATGGATTCATTGGAGTCCATTATGGTATAGGATCATAGCTAATAAATCTAAATTCTACACTAAAAACATGAAAGCTTTTGTAGGATATGCCAGAAGACAGGCTGCGAAGTATGGGATTAAGGGGAGTAGGTTAAGTGATGCTCAACATGTTATAGATTTTATTCAAAAAGTATCAGTATTATATAAAATTAGTAATACAGATCCTAATGAAGTTAAATTGCGTGATGTGTGGTATTCTCTTCCGATAGGAGAACATATTAAAAACAATGAAGTAGATCCTAATGGATTAAGAATATATGAAGTTTGTGGTAAAAAAGTACAGGAAACCGTTACCTTAAAATATCTTTTCGATGTAGTAAAGAAATTCTATACCTCTTATGGAGAACGTGCTAGACAAGCTCAAAATAATGAAGGAATAGACTGGAAGGCAGTTTCTCACGCCATTAGGGCAGCACTTCAAACAAGAGATATTCTATTGAATAAAACATTAACCTTTCCTCTTCCGTATACTAATCTCCTAAAGAAGATTAAAGCAGGAGAACTTGATTATATCACAGTCGTAGCACCATTACTTGAGGATCTCATGACCCAGGTTGAGAAACTATCTAAAGAAAGTGATCTTCCTGAGAAGGTGGATAGGAAGTTTTGGGATGAGTTTATTTATGAAGCAGTAGAAGAAGAAATGCATGCCAATTGGTTGGGATATCATCCAAATGATATACTTTGACGAGGGGACTATGAACCCATTATTTGAGATCCTAGAAAAATGTAAAGGAGTAAAACAAAGTGAGAAATATCATCCCGAAGGAGACGTCTGGATTCACTCTATGCAGGTGTTTAAACTTGCTTGTCGAGAATCAAATGATGTAGACTTGATCCTGGCTGCTCTACTCCATGATGTTGGTAAGGCAGTAGATAGATTAGAACACACTAAAAAAACTTTGGATCTTGTGGACGAACAGGTTAGTATGAAAACTTTATGGTTAATTAAGAATCACATGAGGATCTGGGCTTATATCCATGGAGAGATGAAAAAGTGGAAAAAGTGTAAAGATTTGGTCGAGCATCCCTGGCTTCCCGAATTAATTCAATTGGCTCGGTGGGATAATATGGGAAGGGTAGTAAATTATAATCCAAATTATAGTAGGGAAGATATTATAGATAAATTAAATAAAGCAGTGAGAGATCACTGGAGAGAGGAGGAATTATGAGTATTCAAGGAACTATCGGAGCTTTAGAGACATTAAAAACATTGTGTAAGAATGGTCGATTGGGCTATAATGTAAAATTTATTGAGACAATAGATTATGCAATCAAACAATTACACGAAGGCAAAAAGTATAAAGAAATATTTGAAGAATTAGAAGGTATAACAGATGCAACAGAGTGGGAAATGGTAAATCTAAAAGAAATTAAGGAACAATACTTTTCAGAGCCAAAGCCGAAGAAAGCGATGTTTCTTTTTGAGATTGAAGCACGAGATGATAAGCAAATGAATGATAATATAAGAGAATTTGATAGTTTTATTAATAGTGCAAATGGTGGAGCTAACGAAAGATTTCACGGAAGAATAACTTTTAAGGGGGTTAAATAAAATGTTTCAAAGTAATGAAGATAGAATAGTCAAATCATTAGAAAGTATTGCAGAGAGTCAAATAAAAATGGCTCAAATAGCAGAGCAGTCTTTTAAAGAAGCCAAAGAATTAAGAGATATAACTATGGGAATGATGAAAAAAGACTTGGAATTAGAAAAAGAAATAACTGATCAAGGTCTAAGAAAATTACTCAAATCTAAGGATAAACCTGTTGGATTAACTAAAGCACAACTCGAAGACATAGGTGATGAAGAAGATGACGATATGCCTTTCTAAGTCAAATCAAAAAAAGAGGGGAAATTACTTCCCCTCTTTATCTTTGGTCAAATCTCCTAAATCTCTTTCTACTAAAGTTCTGATATATTCTTTAATCGTAAAGATTTTACCAGTTCGAATTGTAAGTTCGGTTGTTTTTGCCCGAATTAAATTATAAGTATCTTTACTTACTTTTATATCTCTATCTTCCATATTATCACCTCCGTTTCTCTGCGAAACGTTATTAAATCTCAACCTCTTTAGTATAATAATTCGGGTCTTTATTTACCATTCTTTTTAAACTTCTTTCACTAACTATCTTGCCCGTATGACAACAAATTATATTTTGTTTATTATCTACTCCGCAACAATCAAAACTTCCACAATAAGGACATTGAATCCTCTCGTTAATTCCATCTAATCCGAAACCCGCCATCTTTTCACCTCCTTTTTGTTTCACTGCGAAACTTACTTATTTGCTATTCCTCGATTTACAATTATTACAAGTCGCTTTATTACCATCAAAAATATAGATACTCCAATCTCTATCTAAGAAGTAATCCCAATTTCCAGTTTCTTCTCTGCCACAATATTGACATTTTACTTTAAATTTTTTATTATTATCAAAACTCAAACTACAAACTTTCATAATTTATCTCCTCTTTCCTATTAAAAATAATATTAAAACCAGTGCTATAATTACTGAATATATTATATTAGCCATGAAACCACCTCTTTACTTAAATTGATAATCTGTTCAATTCAATATTGCTAATAACCAAAATACCAGTCCACTAAAACATTAGAACCCCAGATGAGAGGTGCTAAGTAAACAAATATTATAATACCAAATACTATAATCATTTGTAACCACCATAGCCCCTCTAAAAAATTTAAAAAGTCTTTTAGTCCATATTTCACCTTTTTCACCCCCTTTTGATAAAATCAGTAAAATAAATCACTCCAGGATTGCACCAGACGAGCGAATTTAAGCGTTCGCTTACGATTATACCTTCCTTTTAGTTTACATAAGTAAATCACCAACAAGTTCCTGAGGATTCTTCCATTGTCAAATCAATCAAGAACCTATTAGCATTTTGAGATAATATTTCTGTGTCATTTATTCTCTCTAATGTTTCCCATTGATCATCGGTTAAATCATTAACATTGTTTGCTTTGTTTTCTTTATGCCATTTAGTTAATAATGCTTTTTGTTTTTTAGTTAAATCCCTCATTAAATTAATCCTCCTTTCTTAATAGTAATTTCTAATTCTGAGTAATCACAACCCAGAGAATAGAAACAAAGGATAAAAAAAACTATTCCCTGGATTTTGACTGCTTAATAACCTTCATATCCAAATTTATCTTCAAAATCAGTATGTATAACCTGTGTTTCACATCTTAAAACTTCGTTTTGATCTTCATCAATAAATATTTGGTCGGAGTCCATTTGTCCGTATATGCAATAATCTTTAGCATTTACTATATAAGCAATATATAATTTTCCTTCTTTCTGCAATTTTTTAGCTCTTTTTAAGTTTTCTTTCCCTGCTTCTTCTTCCCATTCTTTACTTAAATAAAAATCATCTTTTTCTACTTTTTCCCAGTTCGTTACTACTATCAAATTATCCATAATTCACCTCCTTTTGTTTCACTGCGAAACGTTATTTTAAAATTAGATATTATATTTTTATTATTGTTATTTAAAATATAAACCCATATTTTTTTCTTTTCTTGTCCTAATATATTTTCACTCCATATTTCTCTTTTTAAATCGACTAAATCATTAATGGCATAATCAATAAAAGTTATTATTTTATCATTTAACATTATACTTCACCCCCTTTTATTAATTCAGTTCTAACATACCAATCACCGATATTATTACGGCAGTTTTCGCAAGCCACTACAAATCCAGTAATATATTTTTTATCATTTCTATGTGCCACTAAAGTTAGGTTTTTATCTATTCCACAAAAAATACATTGTAAGTTAAAATTTGTATTCTCATTTTTATTGCCTAAAATATTTAGTTTTGTTTTAGCCATCTTACTTCTTAACCTCCTTTCTTAATAGTAATCTAAAGTAACCTTAATAGAAGGGTATAACAATATACCCCTCTTTTAAAGCTACTCTCTAAAATCGGGAGCTAATATCCCATAACCGCCCCAGTCTCTATGAATAGTAATATCCCTTACGTAGTCATCTTCAATCTTTAAAGCATAGCCCCGGGGATCACTATTAAAAAATACTGGTATATTCTGTTTGGTAAAGTTCAATATTTTATCAACCGATTTTAAGATTTTATCTTTCTGTGTTTCAAAGTCTTCGTTTTTCATATCACCATTACAATAATCTAATGCGATCCGATTGCCTTTGTTTTCCAATCTAAATAATTTTTTACATAATGTTATGTTATCAATATCAGTATGAAAAATTTTATTCAAGTTATCTCCGTGAGTCCTGATCTGGTCATACATTCTTTCTCTCTTATTCATTTTTAAGATCCTCCTTTTATTTTATCTTTAATGATTTTATTAAATAATCCACTTGCTTGATCTGCAATAGGTTGAGCATATTTCCAAGTTTTAAAATCAATCTCACAACCTTTTAACCCATCCTTTTTTAATCCTTTAACATAATTAAGATATTCTTTTTTATTATATTCCATTTCATTGACCCCCTTAGTTTTTTTAGTATCAATTTATATAATCTTAATAAACTCCACTCATAATAGAATGGAGTCTATAAGACTACATATTTTATTTATGTTAGTTTTATCTCATCTTTGCTTTTCATCCGGTCAGTCGAGTTTACCTGGATTGTCTCCGAGATATCCCCTTTAATTTTTCACTTTTCAATGTTCCTCTTACTTACCTTCTTTTAGCTTATTCTACTTTTCTACTATTATTATACTCTTATAACTGAGAATGTCAAGTTTACTTGCTATTAGCAACTACCTTGATATCAAAATTTAATTAGTCTATAATACTTTTTATGAATAAAATAGATCAGGCTATTAAAGATATGAAACAATCCCTTAATAAGAGCAGTCCAGGCAGTCCTATCAGTGAACCCAGTAATAAAGAAGTAAGAGCAATAGAAGTAGTAACTAAAGAGATAGAGCCGGTGAAGCCAAAAGAGATAGGTAGACCTACAAAAATGACCGAAGCAATGCAAAGTAAGCTTATTAAGTTAGCCGAGGAGTTATTTTTTATTAGGAGTGTTGCAGGAGAAGCGGGGATCAGTGTTGATACGATCGAAAGGCACTTGAAAGACAAGGATTATGAAGCATTTGCGGTCTCCTACACGTACGCCCTGAATCGATTCATAGCTTATCACCAACGCCTCATGATGGAATACGCCCAGGATAAAAAATATAAAGACTGGAGAGCCGAAGCACACATCCTAACCCTTACAGACAAAGAGTTTTCCGAGAGAAAATACCTCACTGACGCCATATCTAATCAAGACGCCAAGATAATGCTCCTGATCAAAGCAGAGCAACTGACCCTTGCCAGTAAAGCAGGAATGGAGATGTTAAAAGACGTTAAAACAGTGAATATTACAGAGATACAGCCTGAGAAGATATCTCTATTGCCTTTTGATACTAAAGAAGTAGAGCAATCAATAAAGAAAGGGAAGAAAAGAAAGCTAAAAGCGTCTAAAAGTGTGTAAATATCATCGTTTCAGCTTGTCAACGTCCTATAATAATAATTATGTAAAGCTATTTAGTATACCTCGGAGGGGGGGGTGGGGGTCTCTCGCCAGGCAGGCTTATATTTTATATATAATACAACATATCCAAAATGAGGTGTAGGAGAAAAAAAATGAAGTATTCACCAATAACACTGAATAAATCTGAATATAAAGAACTTATAAAAATATTTTCTGAAGTAGTACCTCCTTATGAGATACGTTACTCCAAAGGATGGGTTAGATGTTTATATGATTATGACCTTATCACTAGGAATCAATGGAACTATCTACTAAAAATAATAAATAAATATGGGACTGATTACTATAGATGAATAAATTTATGAATGAATTACTCAATATTATGATAGAAGCAGCCGAAAAAGATAAAAATTTTAAACTTGTTAAAAAATTAAAACCCTGTAAAAATCACCCTTTAGTATCAGTTGTCCATCGGGTGGGTAAGGAGAAAAAAAGGGGGAGAATTATGAATTTCAATCAATTAATACATAGATATGAACATAATCCAGAGTTTCATCGTTTAGTTGACTTCTTTTATCATTTATATTTTGATAACCACTTTACTTTCTTTGAAATAAAGGAAGCTATGATATTTGCTAAAAATAAATTTGATATGGAAAATCATATCCCACCTTATGGAAGCTATGCAAAAAATTAAAAAAAGGAGGTCAAACCAATGAAAGATATGGAAGCTAAAACACCAAATATGGAAATGAAAGTGCCACAACCATTACAAAATAAATTTGCGATTGAAGACTTAAAAAACAGAATCAACTACCTGGAACGTAAAATTAGAATATTAGAAGTTCTGGTTAATAAGTTTGCTGTGGCAAATGGAATCAAAGTTGAAACATTCCAAGATGGCTTAGTGGTCATCTCACAAATAGGTTAAACTTGAAAAATTTATAGGGTAGCTTGTGTGGCTATAATTCCAGATGGACTAGCTACTTAGTCCGTATTGTCGGACTCGTTTAAAAGTAGTCTACGTTCGTCTGTGTCGATTTTATTGATTTAGGAGGTAAATGCTATAAAAAGTTCCAAAAAATTAAAAATAAAAAAATCTAGGATCGGAAGCAGTTGGTACGATATAGAATATTTAAATGAAATAAAAGATGAAAAGGGTAATATTTTATCTGGGAGAATATTCGAAACTAGTCGTAAAATTTTAATTGATCAAACGGAAAGTTACCAAAAACAACTTCAAACTTTATTTCATGAAGACCTCCATGGTATTTGTTGGGAATGGGGGATAAACGATATAGAAAGTATGATAAAGATATTATCTAATGGTCTCTACACCTTTATTATTGATAATCCTAAATTCATAAGAGAGATACTGAAATATACGGAGGAGATTAAGAAATGTTGAACTGCGAAACAAAAAAAAATATGAAATTTGAAATTGATGATTATGATTTACAAGCAGAAGGCACTTATGGAAAGTTCCAATGGTTATTTCATAATGGTAATTTATGGATTTACAGAGATTATGAGGGAAGCCAATACATGGAAAGAATAGAAAAAGAAATTCAAATTGACCCTTTTAGTACAGAAAAAGACATAAAAGATGCAGTTGAAAATACCGTTAGAGTTACAGACCGTAAGTATACATGGGAATATACAAAAACAAAAATACAAAAACCTACAGTAATGTCAATATATTGGTCAAAAAAGTTAATAGAGGAGTTGAAAAAATCATGCCTATTCGATGTCCTAAATGTGGAAAACCAATAGATTCTTTTCCTCGTTATTTCATATATGAGGATAAAGTCATAGAAATATGTAAAAAGTGCTATAGGAAATTACAAGTTCATCGAATGTGTACTAGAGTAAAGGGAAAAACTATAGTAATAGATTAATGGGGATGAAAGGTATCGTCAGGATGAGAGAAGCCCAATGGGTGGAATGTAGTCCTGCACCTAGGTTCGATTCCTAGCATCTCCACCTGGGGGAGCATGTTCCAAGGGGGCGAGACTGCCTTGCAAGCAGACTGTGGAGGGTTCGATTCCCTTCTTCTCCACCAAATATGGGCGTTGTGACAGTAATACTAGTTAAGCAACTGTCGGCAAGGTTAAATTCCTTCCTCGCCCTCTAACTGTGGCAGTAGCTTATGGGTAAAGCCTTCCGCTGTGAACGGAACGAAAGGGATTCGAGTTTCCTCTGTCACCCCATTTGAGTCGATAGTGTCAATGGCAGCACGTTAGTCTCCAGAACTAAAAGTGTGGGTTCAAGTCCTACTCGGCTTGCCAATATTGCAGGGAAGACCTTCGGTAGGGTCGCCAGTCTCATAAGCTGGGCTTAGCGGGTTCAACTCCCGTCCCTGCTATTTGTTATACCGAATATACCCCCAGAAGGTATATCGGATATGTAAAATTACAGATGCAGTGGAAGATATTGCATTCTCAATATAACAAATTGGCTAATAATGTTCATTAAAAAGTGGACGTTCCCCAAACGTGAACACTTGTTGATAAGTGTAAACAGTTAAGGACAGGTAATCAATGGAAATATATATAATCGATATCTGGCTTGAAAAAATCAGGCGGGGCTGGAAGATTGAGGATGCTCCGAATGAGGAGATTGGAAATGAGTTACGAACGTCTAAAATAATAGCTCATTGTCTAATATATTAGTTTCAGTAATCACTAAAATCATCTTATTTACTGAAAGACCTATTTTTAACACTTTGGAGAAATATGTATACATTAATATATGAAATCAACAATAAGAAACTAAAGAAACCTATCAAAGTTAAGATAACAAAATATTATACGATAGAAAATGAAGACTTAAATTGCTATGAAGAGGGAGCTACGGAAAGAGAAGCCATCGATAAATTTAAAAATGCTGTTCTTGATTTGTATGAAGATATGGAAGGTAAAGATATACCCTATAAATACGCATTTGTGCAATAAATGTGCTATTAAACAGTAAAATTGTGCAATTATGTCGTAACGATACAGTAACGAAAAGGTATCGTTTTATACCAATTTTCGATACTATAACGAAATAAAAGGAGGTAAATATGCAAGAAGCAATAAGAGATTATATTGAAGATGAAAACAAAAAACTTGTACCATTTGAAAAAATTAAAGATGAAATTGACAGAGTTGAAAAATATGAACTTAAAAGAGCAAAACAAAAACAATTAAGACAATGGAGAAAACTGAATAAATAAAGGAGGTAGATAATGAATAGTGTAGAAACGGGAAAAGAACTCTCAGCTAAAACCATACTAAGAGTAACCAAAGAAACTTATAAAGATAGAAATATAAATTTTCGTAAATATGCCAAAGCACTGATGACGACAATGTTACATCATAACGAATTTAAAACATTAAACTTAGAGGCTAAGACATACGGTATAGCTCTGACCCTGATAATAGCTCCCGTAGAACTAAAAGAGAAGAAATCAATAATAGTGCCAGAAAAGAAGATATTGGTGGTGAAATGATGAAAACGATATTTATAAAGGACGATAGATTAAGAGAGATAAACCATGACTTAAACGAGAAAATAGTGGAAATGGTATTGAGTGGCAAAATAAAAGGTTCTTATAC
>Ga0307376_10004087_pt1 | contig 13453 bp, 22 predicted proteins | sample TR2MG_FD_202536 | JGI IMG/M metagenome (GOLD analysis project Ga0307376, IMG submission 202536) | Soil microbial communities from Risofladan, Vaasa, Finland - TR-2 | ecosystem: Environmental > Terrestrial > Soil > Coastal area > Acid sulfate soil | place: Finland: Risofladan, Vaasa | collected...
TTTATGCTTTTGATGATCAGGCTTTACAATGGGCTTTAGAAGAAGATCATACAGAAATTATAAAACTACTAAAAAAATATATGTAAAATGAATTTTGAGAGAGGAGGGGATCCTAAAAAAGCGATGAATATAGGTAATAATCGGGAAATTAAACAAGGTGATAGATTTTATGTTTTCGATCATTTGACATCTACTCTTGTAGAAGTTGAGGCTTTAGATGATGAGATGCTGGTAGAAGAATTATTTCCAGAGGTGTCCCCATTTAATAATAATAATAATAGATATACTATAATACGTCATTATGTTCCTATAATATTGAATTCTCCTGAAGGGAGATATAGGTATGGATCTATGCCTGCTACGAAGAAACAGGGAGGAGAATGGGAGATAAGAAAACCAGAAGTCAGGAAATTACTTAAAAAATATATGTAAAATGAATTTTGAGAGAGGAGGAGATCCTAAAAAAGCGATGAATATAGGTAAGGATAGAATACCCATGAAGGGGGATTCTTTTAAAGCTTATGATCGTAGAAATGATAAAATAGTAGATATTATCGCTTTAGAAGATGCAATTTCTAGGACTGCACAATTCTTCCGTAGACCTGATCATTATTATCATATTGTAAATATAAAATTTGCAAATGAACCTATTGGTTATGCAATTAAATTCGAAAATGATAATCAATGGGAATTAAATAGAGAAAGAGCATTTTAACAATCTTTTAACATTTTAAATTTTTTTCCTAAAGAACTTTTAAGTATATTTAAATCATTATTAAAAAATAGATGGCTTTTAAAGTAGGAGACACATATCGAACAAATCATTTATCTCTTAGACCCGGCGGATATTCGGTATTTGTAAAAGATTGGAGAGGAATAATTTTAGAATATGATAAAATTAAAAATCCTCAGGCTTATATTAGAAGCTTGAAAAGAATAGATCCGGGAATACAAGCTTGGTGGGAATAGAAAATTACGTTAACTTAAAACTTTTTATTTTTTTATTGTAATATATAGAGAAACTTTTAATAAATAAAATCTTCAATGAAAAAGCGCATGAATATGGATAACGTCGTGAATTGGTTTGGCTTTAATAGAGCAGCTGATAAGGACGGAGGATATGTTCCGCTGAATGAGGATGATTGGGAGTAAGTATTAACTCAAATCTATATACAGCGGAAATCCAAAAAGATTTCTGCTTTTTTATTGCAATTTTTAAAGTAAAATAAGTGGTGGTAGCGCAGGTGGTCAGTTCGCATCGGACTGAAAATCCGAGGATGGTGGTTCGACTCCACCCCATCACACAAGTTCTTTGACGTATTGGTTTTTTGGATCCGTGGCCGAGTTGGATTTAGGCACTGCCCTTTTAAGGCAGGATTCGTAAGATGTACGGGGGTTCGAGTCCCTCCGGGTCCACTATTGTAAGGTGTCGAAATTGGCAAACGAGCCCTCCTGTCTCGGGGGTGAAGATAAGGGATAAACATAGGATAATGGGTTGACCACTAAGAAGCACGTGTATCTGTTCTATAGCTAACTGCTTCTTGTAGGTTCGAGTCCTACCCTTACAGCCTGCAATATTTAAGTATGCGGTAGTTGCTTAGTTGGTCGATGGCTCCAGGCTTCCACCCTGGTCAGATAAGGTTCACGTCGTGGGTTCGAATCCCACCTACCGCTCAATTTATCTAGGTCATTGGTGTAATGGTAGCATATTTCTCTCCAAAAGAAAAGATATCTGTTCAACTCGGGTATGACCTGCCAATCAAAACCTTTTAAAAGGGTTCGAAAACTTTTCTTCTACTTAAACATATAATAAGTATGAAGAAAGTTTGTATAATATGCGACTCTAATAAGTTTCAAATTAAAAGTGATAGATTTTGTTCACAGAAATGTATTCATCATTATGGATCAATAAAAGTTGCTGAAAATAAAATTAAATGTGAAATTTGTGAAAGATTTTTTACTAAAGCAAATTATAAGAGACATTTAAAAACTCATGAAGTAAAATATTATCATTATTTTTGTGAAAATTGTGGTAAAGAGACTTTTGAAAAATATGGTTCTTGTCGATTTTGTTCAAGTAAATGTGCTAGAGGATTCAGTACTAAAGAAAAAAGAAAAGAAATAAATGAAAGGGTTAAAAATAAATTAACAGGATTTAAGTTTATTAAAATAAAAAATGTAAAGGGAGAAAAAATAAAAAGAAGAAAGGTAAAGGTAAAGGAAAAAGAAAAAAATTGTCCTATTTGTGGAGAAAATTTTAAAACACTTAGGAATAATAAAACATGTTCTAAAGAATGTGGAGGAAAAATGCCTCATAAAAAAATTAAAGATTCATCTAACATGGGTGGATGTCGTCCTGGAGGAGGTTATTCTAAACAATTACCTTATATAAACTGGCTTGGAGAATCAATGAAACTTAATAAAGAAGAAATTGAAGTTGCTAAAGTTCTTGATGAAAAGAAGCTTAATTGGAAAAGAAATTGGACGGGATTTCCTTATACAACATTAGATGGTAAAAAAAGAAATTTTTATCCAGATTTTGTAGTAGATGAAGACAAATATATTGAATATAAAGGATGGGTAATTCCAGCAATGGAACATAAGATGAAAAATGCAGTTGAAACAAATGGCTTAGATCTAACTATAATAGTTGGAGAGAATAAAAGATATAAGAAGTTTGGCTTAACCTTAAAACAATTTGAAAATGGAATACTATTGGATAGGATATAATTTAGTAAATGGATTAAGTAGAAATTTAACTATTTATAAATTTTTTGAAGATTTTGGAAAAGATGCAGGCTTATTTTATTCTTTTGAAAATCAAATTCAAGATAATGCGATGAGTATTTTTATTATTGATTTTTTAGAACTTGTTAATTCGGATTCTAAATCTTCTAAAATATTGTTAAAGTTTCAAACAATAAATCCAAAAATTAAGAATGAAATTATTTCTATTCGAAATAAATATAAGAATTTTATTGATAATCTTGTTAAAATGAGAGGTAATTTGATTGTTCATAAACACTCTTATAAAAATATAAAAGGCTTAGAATGTTTTAATCCATTTGATCCTAAAATAGCAAAAGATGCTTTAGATGATTTATTTATATTGTATAATAAAATACTTCAAGATAATGGAGAAATTTTTGTGCCTCCTTTTGAATATCCAGATTCAAAAGTATTACAAGATTTAAATAAAAAATGGTCGGATAGATCTTCTAGATTAAATAAAGTAAATCTTTATTTTTAAAATAAAAAATGGGGTGTATGGAAAATCCTGGATATCCGGGTTGATCACCGGTGTAGGTTCGAGTCCTGCTACATTCCACTATATATTTAGTAATGTGAAGACTTGGAGGATTTTGGCCCTCGATTTTAGAGCTTACATACTTCTATGCCAATAGAAGGACTAAATATTATGGGTTGGTAGCTCAAATGGCTAGAGTACTGCATTTGCGATGCGGAGGTTGAGGGTTCGAGGCCCTTCCGATCCACAGATATATAAACTAAAAATCTTATGAAAGCACACTTTGTTAGAGGAGCTGAGTCCAGAGAAGAAATTTTGGATAATATGCTTAATAGAAAGATTGAGATTGAATTGTCAGCTCATATAAGTTATTTGGACGATAAAGGAAAATTAGATTTATCAGATAAGGATAGTAAATATCTTTATGATACTCTTCAAAAAAGTGGAGTTTATTGGAAAATAATAGGTGATAATTATGGCCCTGTTGATATTGAAGTTAGCGGAACTAAAAAACAACTTATTACTGTTTTAGTTTTATGGGATGATCAGTCAAGATCGGAGGAAGAATTAGCAAAAGCATTAGAAAATTGGGAGGGAGATGAAGAGGAATTATGGGACATATTAGGATAAAATGAAAAAAGATATATTAATAATTTCAGATGTTCACATAGGTAGAGCAGATTCAAATATAAAAGATCTTCTCCCTCTTTTAGAAAAACTATCTTTTAAAACTCTTATATTAAATGGAGATATTTTAGATCAAGTTGCTATCTGGAAGGATAAAGGAAAACTCTATAAAAAAGAGCATTCTGAGTATGTAAAGAAGATAAGAAAATTATTAAAGAAGAAAAAAGTTAAAATTTATTATTTACTTGGAAATCATGATTTCTTGGCTTTTTTCTTGATACCTTTTGGATTTCTTTTTGGAGTTAAGATAAGGAATAAATTAAGATATGAAAATTATCTTATAGAACATGGACATTTAATTGTTCCCTATTTAAAGATGAGAAATCTTTTTAATTCTTGTGATAAAATATATAAAAAATTTCATGAAAATTGTATTACATATTCATTAGTAAAAAATAAAAGATTAATTATTGGTCATTCTCATGATCCAAAAATTATAAAAGGAATTTTATATGATAGTGGAGATTGGGTGGGGAGTAATACATATCTTTTAATGGATAGTGTTAATGATGTTAAGTTGTTTGGATAATATACTGGGCGTTGTGGTGTAATCCGGTAGCATATCTCCCTGTCACGGAGAAGGTTTTTGGGGTTCGAATCCCCCAGCGCCCGCTTTTTTAACTAAAATTAACATTAAGGCTCGAATCTTTTATGTACCGCAAGGGTATATAATATATGAATAATTGTCTTCATTGTGGTAAAATAGTTAAAAATAAGTATTGTAATGTAAGTTGTCAAAATCGACATCAAAAAAGAAAAGCATCTGAAGGCCGAAAACAAAAATTAAAAGAAACAAATAAACAAAAATGGAAAAAATTTATAGTTAATTGTTTTATTTGTAATAAAGAAATAGAAATTAGGGAATTTAATGTTGATAAGCCTAAAAAAGAAAAATATTTTTGTTCAAGAAGTTGTGCTAATAAAAGAATTCATAGTAAGGAAACTAAGGAAAAAATTAGTAAATCATTAGGAGGGCAAGAATATCTTAGGAAGTGTTTATATTGTGAGAAAAGGTTTATTACAAGAGATAAAAATAGAAAATGTTGTACTTCAATATGTGCTAGAAAAAATAATATTATTTATGCTTCTGAAAAATTAAAAGAAAAAATAAAAAATAATCCTGGATGGTGGTCAAAACTTCAAAAAGATTTATATAAAAGGGGAATACAAAGGGTTGGTGGAGGAAAAACAAAATGGTATGATTACAAAAATATAAGAGTTCAAGGAACTTATGAATTAAGAACTTGTAAAATACTTGATAATTGGAAAGAAAATGGAAAAATTAAAAATTGGGAATATACAAAAGATAGGATAGAATATATTGGAGAAGATAGTAAAAAACATTCCTATCTTTTGGATTTTAAAGTTTTTGAAAATAATAATCTTTTTTATTATATTGAAACAAAAGGATATAAACGTGATAAGGATGATTTGAAATGGAAGGCTACAAGAGATATGGGCTATCAATTGAATGTTTGGTTTGAAGAAGAAATTATAAATGAAGAAAAAAAATTATAGAATAATTTTTTTATTTAGAATCTTTTATGTATATTATATGTAATGGAAAAAATTGAAAAAATATTAGAATCTTTTTCTGATGAGAAGATTAGAAAAATTTATCATGAAGAATATATTCCTTGGTCAGAATCTGGAATTCTTCATGATGGAGAATTAAGAAATCTTGAAGAGTTAATTACAAATAATTCATCTTCAATAATTTTAATTGAACGATTATTTTTGATGGATATAGTTAAAAGGTTTATTAAATTGGGTCTGTAGCTGAACAGGATTAGCGGGGCGCTGTTAACGCCTGATTGAAAATATTGAAATAAAGTAGGTTCGAGCCCTACCTGACCCGCAAGATAATAAATAAAAAGAAGCCATCAAGGGTGCGGAGTACATCCAGGTAAAACAAAACTTGCAGGTCAAGACTTCCCTGCTATCTTATGGGGGCGCATGTTCCAAGGCTTTGGCGAGAGACTTTTGCAAGGTTTCTGGGAGGGTTCGATTCCCTTCGTTTCCACATATTCATATAGATTAGGGTACGAGTCTGCGCCCATAGTTTAATTCCGCGGTAACGTGCAGAGACCGATGGAGCCCTTTTACGTATGAACTTTAAAATATTGCGGGTTAGTGTAGTGGTCGACACACTGGGCTCATATCCCAGAAAGAGTTTTCTCCTTGCGTCAGTTCGAATCTGTCACCCGCTACTTTTTATATTGCGCGGTAAAACTTGCAGGTCAAGACTTTCCTGCTATCTTATGGGGGCGCATGTTCCAAGGCTTTGGCGATTTTGACTTGCGATCAGAATGGGCGGGTTCGATTCCCGTCGCTTCCACTATTAGTAAAATAAATTAATATGAAGAAATTTTTAGAAGATCTTGAAGATCAATTAATTAGAGAAAATAAATTATTAAAAATATCAGATGATAAATATATATTTGAATTATTAAAATTAAGGGATGATAATTTACAACTAACTTTAGATTATGAAAATTTAGATGTAAAGCAAAAAATTTCTATTGAATTATCAAAAGAACAAATAAAGAATATTTTAGAATTTATTTTATTTAATAATAAGAATTAAATATGTGCACTTGTCAAGAATGTGGTAAGAAATATAAAATTGATCTTTTAATTTCTAATGAATTATGGGAGAAGATAAAGCCAAAAGGAAAACTTAAAGGAGCAGGATTATTATGTGGTTCTTGTATAATGGAAAAATTAGAAGATCTTCTTGATTATAATGCATTTCAATTAAAAAAAGTATAATATTGCGCGGTGGAGCAGTTGGTAGCTCGCAAGATTCATGATCTTGAGGTCAAGGGTTCAAGTCCCTTCCGCGCTACAAAATAAACATATGATGAAAAGAAATCTTTATTTTAAAGATGGCGCTCTTTTTGCTAATGGATATGAGAGAATAGTTCATGGTGGAAGAGGAGATTATATCGAGCTTACTAAAGAACAAATCAAAGTCTCTTTAGAATCCCATTTTAATCAGAGACTTCCAGAGAAATTATCAGATGAAGAATTTTTTTACTATTGGTTGGAGCCGATAGGAAGAGAAGAAAAAATATACTGGCAATGTAATTTAGTAGAGTATGCTGATTATAAAAGGAATTTTTATTACATTAGTCCTAAATTGTTAATACCATTTGATAACAAAGAATTATTTTAATGGGGGTATAGCTTAGTTGGTTTAAAGCGTTAGGGTTACATTCTAAATATCGGGGGTTCGACTCCCTCTACCCTCACAAATAATTTTAACATTTTTTTAACATTTAAAATTTTTAATTTGGTGCTATTTTGTTTATATTACTATAAGAATGTTTATAGCACTAAAAAATTAAATATGCTAATAATTAAAATAAAAGACGGAGAGAATATCGAAAGATCTTTAAAAAGATTTAAGAGGAGGTTTAATGAAACTAAGATGATAAGGCAACTCAGAGAAAGAGAGAAATTCTTGAAACCTTCTGTTAAAAAAAGACAAGGAAAACTTAAAGCTAAATATATTCAAAAACTTAGAGATGAGGAAGGGAAAGATTAAATGCCCCGATATCGCAATGGTCTTCTAAACCATGTCATTAAACGCGTAATTGGAGTGACGTGTGGGTTCGAGTCCCGCTCGGGGTTCAGATAGTAGTAAAAATTGCGGGTAGAGTCGCATCTCACCGTCCTCTCCAAAGGGACATCGAGTACTGACTAAATAAAGAAAATGAATAAAGTAAAAATGAATTTTGAGAGAGGACAAGATCCTAAATCTGCTATGGATATAGGGATGAATCGTAAAAAAGGAGATAAATTCCAAGAATTGAAAATAGGTGATCGCGTTATTTATGTACCAACTCATGCTAGTGGAGATATAAATCACAAGGATTGTGAATATGGTATAGTGAAATCTAAAAATGATACATATGTTTTTGTGAATTATGTCAAGAATGGTATTCCACAAATGATTGCTGAATCTACTAGACCAGAAGATTTATATCTAGATGCAAAAGCTATTTAATAAAGAATAAAGTTCAAAATACGAATTAAATATCGAGGGACTTGGTGGTGGAAGAAGATTCACTATAATTACTTTCATAAGAAGTTATTTAAGGAGTATTATGTAAGAAGGGGGAAATTTACTAGGGATCAACATAGGAAATATCAACTATATAAAAGAATAGATAATATAATAACATTAAGAAATATTGGTTGGTTGCAAAGATTTTTATTTAAAATAGAAAAATAATGGAAGAACCTAATATTGATTTTACAAAATTTGAAGATAGTCCTATGTTTGCTGATGGTAAAAAACGTATGAAGGAATATGAACTGATTGTTAGACGTAAAAGAAAAATTGCTGATTTGAAGAAAAGAATAAAGAGCAGACGTAAACGGAAAAAAATATATGAAGTGTGGTCTATAAAAAAGAAAGAAAAAGATCTGAAGCGAATTAAACGTATGGTAGATGAGAAAGATCGTTTACAAAAGGAAGCTCAGAATTTAAGACTTAATAAAAAATAAAAAATGTTCAAAATATGAATTTGTTCAAGTAACTTGAACAGTTAAAAAAATTGAACAATTTTGCCTCCGTAGTTTAAGGGATAGAATAAGAAATTACGGATTTTTAGATGGGGGTTCGACTCCTCTCGGGGGTACGGATATATAGTGAAAATAATATAAACTAATGAAAAAGTTTTTATTTGTTTCACTATTTACACTATTTTCATCCTTCCTTTTTTGTCAACAAGATAATGAAAGAGTTCTTGATTCTACTTATTTACATACTTGGAATTCAGAAACTAATGATTTAGTAAATATTCTACGTTTTTATTATATCTATGATGATGATAAAAATCGAATTGAGGGATCTTTTTATCACTTAGATTCAATAAATAATATTTGGAGTGGATATTTGCGCTATACTATTACTTATGATTTTGATAAAAACTCGGTTAGTAATATCTTTATTTGGGATTCCATAATTAATAACTGGGTAAATGATTGGCGTTATATTTATGGATATAATCCCAGCGGGAATCTGCTTCAGTTTGAAGATTCTTATTTCGATATAGAAATTGATGATTGGGTGAATAATATACACGTAGTTGAGACCTTTGATGATGATCAAAATCGAATAGAGGGATTATATTATACTTGGGATTCAATAGATAATGATTGGGTTAAATTCAGGCGGGATACTACTATGGATGATGAGAATGGAGATATTGCAACTACCTCATATTATTGGGATTTAATAACTGATGACTGGGTAAGTGATGCTTATTTTGTTAATAAATATGATGTTGAAGGAAATCATACCCAGTTTGATAGTTATTATCTTAATTTGGGAATTAATGATTGGATACGTAATTTACGTGTAACTAAAATATATGATAGTAGAGGAAATTTAACGGAAATATTATATTATCATTGGGATTCAATTATTATTGATTGGGTAGGTCATTGGCGTTATGTTCGTATATATGACGATTTGGATAATTTGATGGAAGAAGTATATTATAAGAATGATTCATTAACTAATAGCTGGATATATAATTCTTGGTATATTTATGAATATGATAATTATGGATATCAGTCTGAGGGATTACATTATAATTGGGATTCAGAGATTAAGGATTGGAGGGGTTATTCAAAAGAAGTCTATTATTGGTCTACTATAACTACAATTCCCCCGGTTGAAGTATCTGATGCTAATATTGTTATTTATCCAAACCCATTTATAGATCATACAACTATTGAAATTTTTGATAATCTTCAAATATCAAAAGTGGAGATTATTGATGTTTATGGTAAAAAGGTTAGAATTATTGACGGCATTAATAATAATTTAGTATTAATACAAAGAGATAATTTACCAAGTGGTATATATTTTATTCGTATTTATTCAGATAATATTTATCTTAGAAGAGTAATAATTATATGATTTTAGGCTCTGTAGCTTAATTGGATTAGAGCGTCAGATTTCGGCTCCAATGGTTGAGGATTCGAATTCTTCCAAGGTCACTAATTTTAAAAATAATGAACGAGAAAAAAGCTCAATCTTTTTTTAAAAATGTAATAATTCAATTGGGTCATTATGATTGGATTATTAATTTCTGTAATAGCTGTTATTGCTGGCATCTTCATAAAAGGATTGATATTAATTTAAATTATGGCGGAGATATAAGACAGATAATTTTACATGAAATAACTCATATAGATACAGCTAAATATTGTAATCAAAAACATAATTCTCAATTTTGGAAAAGATTAGAATATTTAACTTGGAAATTTTTAAAAGAGGATTTAGATAAATATCAAAAGAAACATAGAGAATATACGTCATCGGGATATTATTCTTTGAAATATAAAATTAAAAAATGAGAAAAATTTATTTAATTGCGCAAGGAGGTGACATTAAAGATATTGTTAATGTTCTTAGAGTTTGTGCTACAAAAATAAAGAATAAATCTATTAGAAGAAATGATAGTACTGATAAATATAATTATTGGTATAGTATAATGAATCCAGGAGAGGAGTTCCAAGAGAAAATTATTATTAAAAAAGAAAAATGGGAGTTATTGTTTTTAGAACTTGAAAAGGTATTAGTCGAATTAAAAAATTCTGAAAATAGATTGAATGAAATAAAAAATTTAATAAATCTTATTAAATATGAAAGTAATGAAACATAATAATTAAAATAAATTAATAAAAAATGAGAGAATTTGTATTATTGAAACGTTTTATGTTAATGCCTGTTGCTCATTGTAGTAATGGCTGTTAACTTGAGCCGAGGTTAAACTCGGCTAGATTGCAGTATTGGTGTTAGTGGTAGCATAGGACGTTGCCAACGTTCAGGGGCCGATTCGAATTCGGTGTATTGCTCAAAAATATATAGAATAAATTCCCCTGAATGAAATTCTATATATATCAAAATAAATCGGTTTTTTATAAACGATTTCGATTCTTAAAACTTAAAATTATTATATGGGCTCTTATTATCCAAGTGTGCATATCAATTGTTCTTCTTTTTACAATTTCTACATTTTATGATACACCAAAAGAAAAGAAATTTAAGAAGGATATTTCATATCTTCTTTATGAATTTGATAAAGTAAATCAACGTGTTATTGAATCTGATGGTATTTTACAAAAAGTTATAGAAAATGATAGTATTATTTATAGATCTATTTTTGAAACTATAGATATTACTAAAAATGAATTTGATGTATATTATGAGAATGATGAATTAAATGATTATTCTACTGTAGTTGAAAAAACTAATCAAAGGATTTCAAAATTAAATCAAGATATTTCTAAGGAACTTTATTTATTAAAAAAACTGGTTAAGGATGTATATTCTCATCAAGAAATGCTTACTCATATTCCAGCTATTCAGCCAATTGATAACAAAGATTTAAAGAGAACAGCTGCCGGATGGGGATATAGGATTCATCCTATTTATAAAATACGGAGATTTCACTATGGATTAGATTTTACTGCACCAACTGGAACTCTAATTTATTCTACTGGGGATGGAAAAATTCAATATGTTATTAAATCTACTAGCAGAGCTTCAAGGGGGTATGGAAATTTAATAATTATTGATCATGGTTATGGCTACAAAACTTTATATGCACACATACATAAATTTAATGTTAAAGTTGGACAAGAGGTTAAAAGAGGGGAAATAATTGGGTTTGTTGGAAATACTGGATTATCTACAGGACCTCACCTTCATTATGAAGTTATTAAAAATCAAAGAAAGGTAGATCCTATTTATTATTTATTTAATAGTCTTACACCCGAAGAATATCAAAGAATTATTCAAATTTCTAATTCAATTAAGAAATCATATGATTAAAATTTTTATGAAAATAATTAGCTTTATCTTAATACCTATTACTACTTCTAATGTGGACACTAGGTGTACACTTTTGCGACAATTTTTTTTCTTCTATTTTTTTTCAATAAGTTCATTTTTAATGATTTAATAAGTTTGGCACACTGTTCTCTGTATTATATATAGGGGTTGATTAAATTATTAAAAAATGAAAAATTGGATACAATTACTTATCTTTTGTTTTTGAGTGGGAAAAATTATTTAGCAAATTATATTAAAAATGTTTGATTCTGGTATTATAGTCATAATTTTAATTATTATTGCATATAAGCTTACATGGAATATAGCTTATAAAAAAGCTTTAAATAAATGTAATGATGAAAAATTTAGGGAGGGCTATAAAAAAGGAAAGTGTTGTATTGAGGGTGAAATAAAAGAATTAATAAAATTATCTGATGAAGAAATTTTGAAACGTGTAAAAAATTTTGCAAAAAAAGCTGAATAGGCCTTTTTTTTGTCAAGAAAAGAGTCTGAATAGGCCTTTTTTTGTGGTATATAAAGTATTATAGCTATAATCTTAAATAACGTGAAAAAACTTCTAGTCATATTGGTGTTTTTCCTTTTATGCCTCTTTTCCTTTTCTCAGGATCCGCAATTTACGCAATTCTATTCATCCCCTTTGTATCTTGCTCCATCTTTTGCTGGGGCTACTCCACAACATCGTATCGCAACTACTTATCGTAATCAGTGGCCTTCTATACCTGGAACCTTTGTGACATACACATTTTCATATGATCACTTTTTCGATAATTTCAATAGTGGACTAGGTTTATTAATTTCTAGAGATGTGGCAGGTTCAGGTAATCTTAGTACAACTAATATTGGTATACAGTATTCTTATGATATAAAGCTTACAGATTTTTGGCACTTGAGACCTGGGATCCATGTTTTGTATACTCAGCGAGGGATTGATTTTCACAAGCTGATATGGGGAGATCAGATATCTCCTAGTGGTATCATACCTACTATTGAAGTTCCTTCCTTTGATAAAAGGGGAGATATTGATGCTTCTGTTTCTTTGTTGACATATTCTGATAGAGTATGGATTGGTGCAGCTGTTGACCATCTTTTTCGTCCTAATTATTCTTTATCTGAGGATGTAACACGTCTTCCTATGAAATATTCATTATTTGGGGGCTATCAATTAATACGTAAAGGGAGGTTATTAAGACCTATTGAAGAAACTCTTTCTATTTCTGGATTGTTAAAACATCAGGGATTGATAACTCAGCTTGACCTGGGAGTTTATTGGTATAAAAAACCTATAATTTTTGGTTTGGGATATCGTGGTATTCCTCTTATTAACAGAGAAGCCAGGGGAGATGCTATTTGTTTTTTGATTGGATATAAGATTGAACAATTTAGGGTGGGTTATAGTTATGATTTTACTATTAATAGGCTGTTACCTTCTACTGGAGGTGCTCATGAGATTGCTTTGATATATGAATTCTCATCTGAGGGTAAAAAGAGGAGGCGTCGTATGGTTCCTTGTCGAGATTTTTAAATAAATAAGTTATAGAGAACTTTTTTTATATTTTAATAAACTTTTAACTATAATAATACTATAAAAACTATGAATGAAAAAATTATGAAGGTGGAAGGTTTTGAAAAAGAAGTAAATC